>Ga0207701_10005968_pt1 | contig 12195 bp, 5 predicted proteins | sample KBSSwiSSwithPhiX_FD_184294 | JGI IMG/M metagenome (GOLD analysis project Ga0207701, IMG submission 184294) | Switchgrass rhizosphere bulk soil microbial communities from Kellogg Biological Station, Michigan, USA, with PhiX - S5 (SPAdes) (version 2) | ecosystem: Environmental > Terrestrial > Soil...
CGGTTCAGTATTCCCTGCCGGAACAACCACAGTGACCTGGACGGTAACGGATGCAAGTGGTAACACAGCTACGTGCAGCTTTGATGTGGTAGTAAGTGATGACCAGGATCCTGTAATCACCTGTGCAGAAACCGGACAGGTAGACCGTGACGCGGATGGAAATTCATGTGCCTACACGGTCGATGGAGACGAATTTGATCCAACGTCTGCTTCCGACAATTGTGGTGTACCAACATTGACCTATACATTAACAGGTGCAACAACAGGTACAGGTACCACCCTTGATGGTGTTGAATTACACGGTGGTATCACGACAGTAACGTGGACAGCAACGGATGCAGCGGGTAATACCGATGCATGCAGCTTCACAGTAAAAGTGATTGATAATACACCGCCTACAGCCAGCGACCCTGCACCGTCACAGTATCAGTGCTTGTCACAGGTACCGTCTCCGAATGTGAACGTTGTAACCGACGAGGCCGATAATTGCGGTGCAACACCAACAGTAGCGCTCTTTGATGTGGACGTTTCAGGTGTTGGCTCGGTCGCTAACCCGAGGTTGATTACGCGAACTTATAGCGTTACAGATGCCGCAGGAAACACGATTTACGTTACGCATTACATTACGGTGATCGATAACACGAATCCACAATTCGTCGGTATGCCAAGCAACTTCTCAGCGAATATCATTCCGGGTACTTGCTTTGCGCAAGTATCATGGACGGCTCCAACAGCCACTGATAATTGCGGATCGGCCAGCGTAGCAGTAGTCAACCCGGCTTATGCCACCCCGACCAACATATTGCTGCCGATTGGAGCCAATGTAATTGCATATACAGCAACAGACGCTGTTGGCAATATCATAAATGGCAATTTCACAATAACAGTAGTCGATAATCAAAACCCCTCGATCATTTGTCCGGCCAACATCACAGTCAACAATACACCGGGTCTGTGCACTGCGGTAGTAACCTACACTGCACAGGTGAGTGATAACTGCCCGGGTACCACAGTAGGCTTTAGCCCTGTTTCGGGAAGCACGTTTACGGTAGGCACGCATACTGTCACTGCAACTGCGACGGACGCTGTGGGTAATACGGCAACATGTACGTTCTCAGTAACGGTTAACGATAACCAGGCACCTGTAGCTAATAACAGCAGTCTTGCTACAGCGACCGGCACATGCACGGTAACTGTGAATGCACCAACAGCGACAGACAATTGTGATGGTACAATAACTGCAACACCGGCAAGTCAAACCTTCAATACGACGGGTAGCCACCTTGCAACATGGACATATACTGATACGAAAGGAAACAGTTCGACACAGGTACAGTTGGTGGTTGTGAACCCAGACGCGGTTACTATCAATACACAACCTCAAAGTGCAACGGCCTGCGTGGGTCAAATTGTCACGCTGAGCATAAACGCAAGCGGTACGCTGCAATGGGAGGTTAATACGGGTAGCGGCTTCGGCCCCATAGGCGGAGCAACATTCCCAAGTCTCCAATTACCAGCCGCAACTATGGCGATGAACGGATACCAGTACAGGGTCATTGTCTCTGGTACTTGTAGTTCTACTCCATCTCAAGTTGCAACGCTTACCGTAAACCCGGCACCAGCTGCTCCAATAGTTGGTATAGTTAATCAACCTAACTGTACTTCAAGCACCGGTTCTATTCAGTTGACCGGCCTGCCAGCGGGTTTGTGGGAAATAAATCCTGGCAACATTGCAGGCAATACGTCGACTTATACTATCAATAATCTTGCACCGAACACATATTCATTTACGGTGACGTCGGGAGGTTGCACTTCAGCAGCTTCGACGCCGCAAACAATCTTCCCGGCATCAGGGTCAGCACCTGCTGCACCAACGGTTGGTACGATCACACAACCCAACTGTACAACCCCCACCGGGTCCGTTATACTGTCTGGTCTGCCAACTTCCGGATTCTGGGTGATTAGTTCGGTTACCGGTCCGCCGGTTAGCCTTTTCGGAGCTGGACCCAGCACGACTTTACCCAGTCTTGCACCGGGCAATTATACATTTGCTGTGAGCAATGCATCTTGCACTTCGGCTCCATCAATCAATGTAAACATCAGTGCTGCCCCGGGCGCACCAATAGCTCCATTTGTATCTGTGGTTGATAACTGCGGCACCTCCACACTTACAGCCACCGGCTATACCGGAACTCTGTTGTGGAGTAACGGCGCAACATCACCATCGATCACGGTATCCAGTGCGGCCACATACACAGTGACGCAAACTGTTAGCGGATGTATAAGTTCGCCGGGCACCGGAACTTCGGCACCAAAGAGTACTCCATCGGCACCAACGGTATCTGTGGACGATAACTGCGGCTCTTCCACATTAACTGCCAGTGACTATACAGGCACGCTATTGTGGAGCACCGGTTCATCATCGCCATCCATTACAGTATTCAGCGGTGGTACATTCTCAGTGACACAAACAGTGAATGGATGTGAAAGTGCGGCAGCTCCAGGAATCGCAGCGCCGAATACCATACCAACTGCACCGTTTGTAACTGTGGAAAATAACTGTGGCACGTCCACATTGACAGCCACCGGCTATACCGGAACGCTTATGTGGAGCACCGGCGCAGTATCACCATCAATCACGGTGTCAACTTCCGGCATATTTACAGTGACCCAGACGGTGGGCGGATGTGAGAGTGCACCGGGCGGCGGAAACGCACAGCCAAATGCCACTCCGTCGACACCGACAGTCTCTGTGGTTAATAATTGCGGCACGTCCACATTAACAGCAGGTAATTATAGTGGATCGCTGTTGTGGAGTACCGGGGCAACATCAATATCGATTACGGTATCAACTGCCGGCACATTCACAGTAAAACAAATAGTGAATGGATGTGAGAGTGCGGAAGGCAGCGGAAATGCAGCACCAAATGCGACTCCGTCGCAACCAACTGTAACCGTGGAAAACAACTGCGGCTCTTCAACCTTAACGGCCAGTGACTATAGCGGATCGCTGTTGTGGAGTACGGGCGCAACTTCAGAATCGATTACAGTATTTGGCTCAGGCACATATACGGTGAAGCAAATAGTAAACGGATGTCAAAGTGCGGCAGCCAGTGGAAATGCTGCGCCGACTACGACACCGAATGCACCATCAATTGGATTAGTTGTGCAACCGACATGCACAGTCGGCACCGGCACTGTAACCTTAAATGGTCTTCCTGCGGGCTCGTGGACGATAAATCCAGGAAATATCCCAGGCAGCGGTTCCAGCACAACGATAACTCTTTCACCCGGATCATACACGTTCACTGTTACCGCAGCAGGATGCGAATCTGTAGCTTCGGCTAACGTCGTGATCAATCCGCAACCATCAACACCTGGTGCACCATCAGCAGGTACAATAACTCAACCCACATGCACAGTCGGCACCGGCTCTGTAGAATTGAGTGGCTTACCATCGTCAGGAACGTGGACATTGACACGCAATCCGGGTAATGTGACTTCAACGGGAACGGGCAACACGACAACTGTGGGCGGGCTTGCAGCAGGCACCTACACATTTACGGTGACCTTTGGGGGCTGCACTTCGTTAGCTTCGGGCAACGTGGTGATCGATCCGGCACCAAGTGCAGTATCTGCACCATCAGCCGGAACAATAACTCAACCCAACTGCAGCCTTGGTACTGGCTCTGTAGAATTGAATGGATTACCATCATCCGGAACCTGGACACTGACACGCAATCCGGGTAATGTAACTTCAACGGGAACGGGCAATACGACAACCGTCGGCGGGCTTGCACCGGGCACCTACACGTTTACGGTGAGCCTTGGGTCCTGCACTTCGGTTGCTTCAGGCAACGTGGTGATCGATCCGGCACCGGATGTACCATCTGCACCGACATCAGGAACTATAACTCAACCCACATGCAGTCTTGGCACAGGTTCAGTAGTATTGAATGGTTTACCATCGTCAGGAACCTGGACATTGACACGCAATCCGGGCAGTGTGACTTCAACAGGAACGGGCACTACCACAACCGTCAGTCCTCTTGCACCGGGCACCTATACGTTTACCGTGTCCATTGGGGCTTGCACCTCTGTAGCGTCGGGTAACGTGGTGATAGATCCCGTGCCGTCAGTAGCTACTACACCAACAGTTGGCTTAGTCACACAACCTTCATGCTCGTCCGCAACCGGTTCAGTAGCATTTAGTGGTATGCCGGCATCCGGTACCTGGACACTAACCTGTATGCCTGGCAACGTAATTCAAACCGGAACAGGTACTACAACAACCTTCAGTGGAATTGCGCCGGGTACTTATACATTTACAGTAAGCACATCCGCACTGTGCACTTCAGCACCCACCGGTAATGTGGTCATCAATGCGGCGCCTGCTTCACCACAAACATTCACAGTGACGGGTGGTGGCGGATACTGCAGCGGAACGGGCTTACCGATTAATTTGAGTGGTTCGCAATTAGGAGTAAATTATCAACTCAAGAGAGGTGGAGTTAGCGTCGGGTCCCCAATCGGAGGATCGGGTAACCCGCTGGCCTTCCCGGTGCAAACAGTATTGGGCACCTATACGGTCGATGCTACGCCGGCAGCGGGAGGTTGTACAGTAACGATGGCCGGCAGTGCAATGATTAGTTCAGGTTCTTCTGCGCTGAATCTGTACTTAGTTCAGGTAGTAGGGACCGGGTATGTATGTGCTTCTTCGGTTCAGTTATCAGGTTCAGATATTGGCGTAAGCTATCAGTTGAAGAGAGGAGGATCTAATGTAGGTACTCCTGTTCCGGGCACTGGTGCTATCCTAAGCTTTGGACCACAAAACCAGCAAGGTTATTATTCAGTGGTCGCCATCGGACAGTCCGGAGGATGTACACGGACAATGACTGGTTCACCGGCCATTCAGGGAGCTCACCTGCCAAACAACTATAACGTGACGGGTGGTGGAGCAGCATGCAGTGGAACTGGTGTTGCACTGGGATTATCAGGATCGCAGACAGGAGTTAACTATCAGCTTGTGAAGAATAGTACACCACTTGGTTCTCCGATCGCCGGCACTGGTGCATTTATTGCATTCCCAATGCAACTGCCACCGGCAGTAATCGGGCAGCAAGATGTGTATACAGTGGTTGCTACGAATCCAACCACGGGCTGTGTAAGAGTAATGGGTAATTCTGCAACGATCAGTCTCAGTTCTCCGCCAATTGCATACACGGTATCAGGTGGTGGTAACTACTGCGGCAGTGGTCCGAAGAAGTCAGTCACACTTTCCAATTCGCAGAATCTGGTAAGGTATCAGTTATACCTGAATGGTAATCCGATTGGATCGCCAATCGTAGGTTCTAATGCAGGTGGTCCTATAACGTTTACTAATTTGACGCTGGCGGGCGTTTACACAATTAAAGCTGAGTATACGCAAATTGCAGGATGCCTGACTACCATGTCTGGCAGTGCGACCATCTCTTGTACAGCTACTAAACCCGCAGAGGAGCAACCAGTAATAACAAAAGGCATTAAACAGCCGCTCAACATTTCGATCACAGCATATCCGAATCCGTCAGAAAATTATTTCAACGTGACGGTAAGGAGCCCGATAAAGGCAGTTGTTGAGCTAAGGATGTTTGACTTGTCGGGTAAGATTGTAGAAGCTAAAAGAGGTGCGACTGACCAGGTGTTCCGATTTGGAGATGGTGCGGCAGCAGGAATGTATATTATTGAAGCAAGACAGGCAGGATTGAGCGACAAGGCAACGATAAAAGTTATTAAAGTGAATTAATCGAACAAACCAAAAGCGTAAGACCATTCGTGTAAACGAGTGGTCTTTTTTTTTAAAAGTGTCTAACCGCAGACCTGCCTGCCGGCAGGCAGGGATGCTAAGAGACAATAAGATTCGCTGAGACAATTGCAAACTATTCCCGCGTTCCTCTGCTTCTTTGCTTCTCTGCGATTAATTCTGGCGTTGCGAAGATTCCCCGGCAGGCCGAAGCAATCCAATCGTAACTATACTATAACCTGTCAATTTCTTATAATAAAAAACGCGTCATTCATTCGTTTTTCTGAATATTGATTTTTATTTTTATGACTAAGAATACGACCCCAACCATCCTCTAATTAATCTCTCATTTAAGTCAGTTTTCCTTATTCCACGCCTGCGCGAATTGCATTTGTCACATCGCAGGGAAAGAAGAGAATTTCCAAATTCATTTATTAAGTCCATCGATGATTGCCCCCAAGCTCCTGGATTTTCCGTTTGGCAAGTACGATCCCACCCTTATTTAAATTAATAGCCCAGCGCTATCCTTACCCGCTTTTAGTAATCGCTAACAGCTATTGTTGTTAGTTGCTCTTGTGCGTCATTAATATTCAACGCGCAATTCTGCAACAATACTGCTTGCAATCACCCATGGAACCTTTTAAACTATATAATCATGAATCGTACACTAAGTAATCAACAAGTGAGCCCGGCCTCGTGTGCCTTGTCCCCTACGACACCACCCCCGGGATGGCATCCGCTATTTGCGCGGGCCTTAAACAACCGACTACTTTTATTAATAGTTACTCTCCTGTTTTTTTCAGGCGCATTTGCACAAACAACTACTACTTTTCCAGCGGCGAGTGCCTGTACCTCGAAGGATCTTGAGCTCGTGGGTGCGGCACTTACCGGCGGCGATCCATGTAACTCGTGTGAGCCTAATACTACCATAACGAGAACGTTGACGCTTTCTATTAATAATACCACGAAATCAACAAGAACATCATTTGCGTTTTGGGGTACTTTAGAACGGACGGATGCAAACGGAAATGTAACTACGACACCTATATCTGGCTGCAATGGTCCGATAGAAAAAGGGATTGTCAACAGCCTTAACTATGGACAAGTCACTTACACTTGCGGTGATGCTATAAAAATCAAAAACTTAATGCTGGCATGGACAGATGCATCAGACAAAAGCACGTGTGGTTCCATAAATTCCGCTACTATTAATCCAAAATGCGGAACGCTGCCAGAGATTGTTGTGAACGTGGGTGTGAATGGCAACTTAACGCAAAATAATTTGACTTGCTTTGGAGCCAACAACGGCTCTATAAATCTGACTCCATTCGGCGGCGCCCCACCTTATACTTTTTCCTGGACAGCGAGTGGCGGCGGTGTTGTTCCTACCGGTAAGTCTGCCATGGAAGACCTCACTGGTCTTGTAGCAGGTACATATACGGTTACGGTCAGGGATAGCAAGAATTGTTCGGTGATTAAGAGCAGAACGATAACCGGTCCCACAGCAGGCCTAACACTGGGAACATGCTCCAAAACTGATGTAAGCTGTAGTGGCAGCAGTAACGGATCAATAATCGCCGGTGCTGTTAGCAATGCTTCAGGTACGCCTCAGTATAGCTGGAAAAACGCGTCAAACGTGTCAGTAGGTACTACAGCCAGTGTAAACGGCTTAGCTGCCGGCACCTATACGCTGACCGTAACGGATAATTGTTCATCAGCGACCTGTGCTGTAACTGTGATGGCCCCGACTCCTCCCTCAACGCCATATGTTGTTATCAGTAAATATCCTGATTGTTCGTCTGCGGAAGGAACCCTGCAGGTAAAAGTAAACGCCAATACAAACTACAGCAGCGATTATGAATTCAGTTCTGATGGAGTAACTTTTGTCAATTCAAATGAGTTTTCATTTATAGCAGGCCAGGGATACCAGGTTTATGTAAGGGCAAAGGGAACTACTTGTGCTGCAAGCGCAAGCTGCCCTGCACAGGCGGCCAAGCCATCGTCGGCTAGCACAGTGCAGTTAAGTCCCGTCAAACTTCCTGTAACAGAAATCGCAGATTCAGAATTAAAAATTAAAGCCTATCCCAATCCTTTCAATCAAAAAATAAATTTCGTGGTATCGTCACCGGTATCGGGAAAAGGAAGCCTTGAAGTGTATAACAGTATGGGTCAAAAAGTAAAAACAGTGTACGTAGGCATGATCTCCCGTGGCAGCCAGACTTTTGAACTAAATCTGCCGGCGCATAAAACGTCCAATCTACTTTATGTTTTACGAGTGGGCAATCAGCGGATTTCCGGAAAAATTCTGCAGCTCAATCACTAAAATTTAAGTTACAAGACAGGAAATAGTGTACAGACGATCAGAAGGTGACAGCAATGTCACCTTTTTATTTTAAAAGTGTTGTCGAATCAGGACAATTTTCCCGAAAAGCTTTGACTGTATGTCTATGTCATCTAAGAACGCCAGGTATCAGGAATGATAAATTATATTACAAGCCGGCAAACTAAATAGATTAATAACTGACACCCTTAATAATACCATCATGCCATTTCACAAAGTACAGCCTCTTGTTTTCAAAATAATCAAGCACTGTAGTTTTCTTGTTGACCACGGGCTGGATGTCAAAATCGGTAAATACTTTGTCCTGTTTGTTGCCTAGATTGGAAGAAAGATCTTTTCCATATTTCATTAAGAGACGGGCAAATTTCCATGTTACTTCGTAACCGCGAAAAACCATATCGCTCGGCCTTGAATACATCGTCGAACTAAAGTAAGTCGTTATGCTTTGACTCACCTTATCCATTTTGGCGTTATAAAATGGCGTGCTGTAAATGATCTCGACTCCCTTGAACTCGGGTTTCGAAAAATCCTTTATCGCATCCCATGTGGGCATTCCAACCACAGTTAAGGGATAGTCCTTTGCTACAGATGCAAGCTGAAGCGCGAGGTTCCTGCCAAAATTCATATCGAGGCTGCCTGCTATGCAAAGACTCGTACGCGTCGAATCAAGATAAGGGATCAATTCGTCGGAGGTGACATCCTCATCAACTTGTACATACTTCAGTTTTAGTGGTGAGCCAATTGTAGACTTACTGAAGTCATCAAAAATATTTTTTACTGCATCGTCCGATGTTCCCTTTCTTCTGAAAACGATTATTGGGTGAATCGCATAATTTTTTTGTACGTACCTATAAATGCCTTCGCATTGTGTTTTCAAAGTGGGATTGAGCACAATAAAATAGGGATTGGCGGTTGTGCCTGCATCATTGGGTACGGTAGCATTAATCACCGGCACTTGTCTTTTCAGTGCGGTTTCTGAAAATAACCTTACTTCATTGTTGCTGCAATGCGCAATGATCAGGTTGGCATCTGCGATTTCTGGTCTTGCCAGTTGCTGCTGAATCGATTCCTTTGTGGAACGCGTATCGTAAATAAATATCTCGAGTTCTGCACCTTCTTTATTTAGTGAATCGAGTGCAAGCTGTGCACCTTCATAAAATTCAAGACCCGGGTTAATGAATTTTGGAAAAACATTCTTTGCATACTTGTATTCATTCGCCTGGTCAAAGGCCGAGTCGAGGTATAAGGGGGCAAAAAGGGCAATCTTGTATTTTACATTAACCGAATCTGTTTGGGAAAGCAAAGAAATAGGCAATAAGCAACAGGCTGTCATTGCGAGAGGAGCGAAGTAAGGCAATAGGCAATGAGCAATACGCAATGAGCAACCCCTCGAAAAAAAATTTCTTATGTTATTTCCCCGATTTTGATTCATGTTATGACTGTTTGCCAATTGCTTATTGCCTATTGCCAATTCAAAAATCATTGCCAATTGAAAATCATTCCCACTCAATCGTTGCCGGCGGCTTGCTGCTGATGTCGTATACCACGCGGTTGATCCCTTTCACATTATTTATGATTTCACTGGACACCTTTGCCAAAAACTCGTAAGGCAAATGCGACCAGTCCGCTGTCATACCATCCACACTTGTCACAGCTCGTAAGGCCAGCGTATATTCATAAGTTCTTTCGTCTCCCATAACCCCCACGCTCTTTACCGGAAGCAAGATAGCCCCGGCCTGCCAGACGGTTGCATACAGCTGGTGCTCTTTAAGAGCTTTAACGTATAAATAGTCCGCGTCCTGGAGCAATTTCACCTTTTCGGCAGTGACTTCACCCAATATCCTTATAGCAAGCCCCGGGCCGGGAAAGGGATGGCGAAAAACCAATTCGGGTGGTATACCCAATTCCCTTCCCACTTTTCTCACTTCATCTTTGAACAATGAACGTAATGGCTCAACTAATTCGAGGTGCAGGTGTTCCGGCAAGCCACCCACATTGTGGTGCGACTTTATGGTTACAGAAGGGCCATGCACCGAAACACTTTCAATTACGTCAGGATAAATTGTGCCTTGTCCCAGCAACCCAATGCCTTCAATCTTTTTTGCTTCTTCCTGGAAAATATCAATAAAGAGACTGCCGATAGCCTTTCGCTTTGCTTCCGGATCTTCTTTGCCGGCAAGGGCGTCATAGAATCTTTGTTTTGCATCAATTCCTGTTACATTCAATCCAAGCTGCTCATAAGTTTTCAACACACTTTCAAATTCGTTTTTTCGCAACACGCCATTATCGACAAAGATTCCGTAAAGCCGGTCGCCAATTGCCTTATGGATCAGCGTCGCCGCCACGGTAGAGTCCACGCCGCCACTTAGTGCCATCACCACGTTTCTATCTCCGATTTGCTCTTTCAGAGCAGCTACGGAGTCGGAAATGAAATGAGCCGGCGTCCAGTCCTGCTTACATCCGCATATATTGACCAAAAAATTATTAATGACTTTTTTCCCTTCAGTGGTATGATAGACTTCAGGATGAAACTGTACACCGTACAGTACTTTTTTTGCTGTTCCGTTCTTTTTAAACGCAGCAACGGGTATGCTATCCGTATTGGCTAGCAGCTCAAATCCCTCCGGCAGTTCTTTAATCGTATCGCTGTGGCTCATCCATGCCTGGCTTTTTTCAGAAATATTTTTCAGAAGGGCATCCTGTTTTGTAAGATGTAATTGCGCGCGGCCAAACTCCCTTTTGTCGCTCTTTTCAACTCTGCCTCCAAATCGTTTAGCTGTCAATTGGGCACCATAGCAAATGCCCAAAACAGGAACGCTTTCAATGAGTGCTTCCACATTAACATCCGGGGCTTTTTCTTCATTTACGGAGAACGGGGAACCGGAAAGAATGATGCCTTTTAGGGAAGGTTCAAATTGAACAGGCTTGTGGAAGGGAACAATTTCACAATACACGTTGGCTTCTCTGACGGCACGGGCAATTAACTGGGTATACTGGGAGCCGAAATCAAGGATCAGAATTTTTTCTGTCATGGTGGCGAAGGTAAACAAGGTTTTCGGTATGCCTCCCTCAGTTTTTGGGTTGTTAACCGTAGAGAACAGGGAGGTGAAAAAAAACAAGAATGATGTGCAAAAAAATGCTGAAGATTGTAACCCGGCAAAAAAATGAGTAGTCAAATATTAAAAGACCGCAATAATTGCCGCAATTTTGCCCACACCAAAAACCAGGAATCATGAAGGCATTCTTTTTACCAATCTTGCTTACGGCTTCACTATTGTCATCGTGCAGTTATTTTGGAGGCAAACGCATAAGGGGCAACGGCAATATTACAACGAGAGAGCATCGGACCGGGGCATTTCATAGTGTGGAAGTGAGCGGTGCCATTCATGTTTATGTAAAACAGGATTCATCGATGCAACCTATAAAGGTAGAAACGGATGAAAATCTGCAGGATCTTGTTGAAATCACCGAAAGCAACGGTGTATTGTATATATCACCAGAGGATCACTTTAACCTTTCCCCGACCAGGGATGTGACTGTATATGTTGCGACGACGCAATTCAGGGGGCTCTCTGTATCAGGTGCCAGCTGGATCCGTGGCGAAAACAAATTAATGTCTAATGAGACCTTTGAGCTTGGAGCCAGTGGCGCATCTGAAATAAAATTAGAACTCAAATCTCCGCGGGTTAATGCAGAAATTTCGGGAGCATCTGATATTACCTTAAGTGGAGAGACCAGGGATCTTAGCCTGCAGGGATCGGGCGCCAGTCATTTTAAATGTATGGACCTGCTTACAGAAAACACTTCAGTTGGTGTTTCCGGAGCGAGTTCCGCCGATGTATTTGCCAGTGTCAAATTGGATGTGGAAGCTAGTGGCGCATCGGGCGTCAAATACCGCGGTGCTGCTGCGCTTACACAGGATGTTAGTGGTGCCAGCAGTGTAAAGAAGATTGATTAAATAACGCTATTAAACCACAAAGGCCCAAAGACACGAAGTTGCACGAAGACAATCTTAGTGGGAGCTTAGAGTCTTGGTGTCTTAGTGGTTTCATTGTTAAGAACGCCAGCAGTG
>Ga0207701_10005971_pt1 | contig 12190 bp, 10 predicted proteins | sample KBSSwiSSwithPhiX_FD_184294 | JGI IMG/M metagenome (GOLD analysis project Ga0207701, IMG submission 184294) | Switchgrass rhizosphere bulk soil microbial communities from Kellogg Biological Station, Michigan, USA, with PhiX - S5 (SPAdes) (version 2) | ecosystem: Environmental > Terrestrial >...
CTGCCAAAACAGCAACCGATTGATCTCGGTCTCGTTCGTTACAAGTTCGCCGGCCATGATTGCGCCGAGGCGAATGCCCCACAGGGTGCTACAACCATTCGCGCTGCCACGGAGCCAATCGATGCCTAATCTCAAATCGTCGCGCCACGACTCCCATGTCGCTTCCGAAAAATTGCCGCCGCTATCGCCGGTGCCACGAGGGTCGAGAACCAGCGTGCCGATCCCCAGCCGCTGGAACGAGCGCGCCTGCATCGATACCATCGCGCGGCAACGATTCATTTCCTCGGCGAACGGCGGAACGACCAGGACATCGCCTGCGGGATGTGGGGCTGCGAGCGGCGGGTAATAGACAGCAAGAACGGGTCCACCCGTCCCACGCAGATAAAAGGGGTGCACGTGTCCGTTTGATCGAGCCGTCATGATTCGAATTTGCAACCTGTCGCAGACAAGTTGTGACGATTGGCCCAACAGTGAAGCGGTTCATGTAGATTGAACAAGTCGGAATGACGCTGCGACAATCCGTGGCCTTTTTGAACTGTCAAGTTTGAGCTTTATCGGAGACATACTTGACCAGACTGCCCACGGTGGCGAAGGTCTGGCCGTCGATCTCATCATCCTCAACGGTAATTCCAAGGCGATCCTCGAGCATTCCGATGATTGTCACGACAGCCATCGAGTCCAGTTCGGGCACGCTCCCCAGCAGGGGGTCGGCGTCGCCAAGCCGCGTTGCGCGTCCATGCAGTCCCATGGCGTCATCCAGAATGCGCAGTACTTCAAACCTGATATCCAATGTGTAGACTCCAATCAAGACAGGAACCTGCGAGCGTCACGGGGGTAAGTTATTATTACTGATTTTACCCTGCCCGTGCCACCGAACCCCCTATGCCATGCAGCCACGGTCGCGGATCACGAGCGGTCAGGCACGCGTAGTCGGATGATGCAATGATCTCATCGAATCTCTTGCACGAACTTGTCGAGGCATCTGCCATCCGCGGCGCCGGATGCACTGCGTTGACCTATGGCAGCGAGTCGCTTGAGTACGGCGCATTGGCCAACGGTATCTCCGCATTTGCCAGCGGACTCATGACACTGCAACTGGCGCGTTCCGAACGTGTCGCCATTTTTCTCGACAAGCGTCCGGAGACGGTCATTGCGGCATTCGGAACGGCGGGCGCAGGCTGCGTGTTTGTCCCGATCAATCCGCTGCTGAAGCCGGATCAAGTCTGTCACATCCTGCGCGATTGCAATGCGCGCGTGCTCGTGACCACGCCGGAACGCCTGGACCTACTGGAACCGTCGCTCCAGGAGTGCCACGATTTGCAGCATGTGGTGACTACTGCGGAGCCAGCGCAGACAACTGCCAAAGGCTCGAGAGCAGTTATTCACGAGTGGGAATCCCTGCTCGCCACAGCGCCTGGTGCGCGCCACCGCGTCATCGATACTGACATGGCGGCGATACTCTATACGTCCGGCAGTACCGGACGGCCGAAAGGCGTCGTGCTTTCCCATCGCAACATGGTGGCCGGTGCAAAGAGCGTCGCTTCGTACCTCGAAAATACGTCGACCGATATATTGCTGGCTGCATTGCCGCTGTCTTTCGACGCAGGATTCAGCCAGCTTACGACGGCGTTCCACGCAGGTGCGCGTGTAGTCCTGATCAACTACCTGCTGCCGAAAGACGTGCTCAATGCGCTTGCCAATGAACGGGTAACGGGACTTACCGCGGTTCCACCGATGTACATACAGCTCGCGCAAATGAACTGGCCCCAGTCGATCTCGGAGCACCTTCGCTATTTTGCCAACACGGGCGGGCGGATGCCGCTGGAAACGCTCAATGCGCTGCGAGCACGGCTGCCGAAGACCAAGCCCTACCTGATGTACGGCTTGACCGAGGCATTCCGTTCAACGTATTTGCCACCGGACGAGGTCGACCGGCGTCCGGATTCCATTGGCAAGGCGATTCCGAACGCCGAGATCCTGGTCCTGCGCGAGGATGGCACTACGTGCGCTCCCAATGAGCCAGGCGAACTCGTCCATCGTGGCGCGCTCGTCGCCATGGGATACTGGAATGACGCGGAAAAGACCGCGGAACGGTTTCGGCCGCTTCCCGGACGCGAATCGGGCCTCATGCTGCCGGAGACCGCCGTGTTTTCCGGTGACACGGTTCGAATGGACGATGAGGGCTTTTTGTACTTTGTAGGACGACGCGATGAGATGATCAAATCGTCGGGCTATCGAATAAGCCCGACGGAGATCGAAGAAGTACTTTACGCAACTCAGCTGGTGGGAGAGGCTGCGGCGTTCGGTGTTCCGCACCCGTCACTGGGACAGGCGATCGTGGTGGTGGCAACGCCCAGGGCACCGAACGGCCTTGACGAAAAGACACTTCTTGCGTCGTGCCGCGACCGATTACCTGTGTTCATGCTGCCGGCGAAAATCGATATACGGCCCGGCCCGCTACCAAAGAACCCGAATGGGAAGATTGACCGGAAGTTGCTCAACTCGGAATTCGTCGACGTTTTTTGCCAAAAGACCTGATGGAGCAATACGCTTGACCAGTCCGCTGCATGCGCCGATGAATGAGTGGTCGGTCGTCGACGACTGCCTGATGGTTGGCGGCGTGCCGCTTCCGCTGCTCGCAGAGCGCGTTGGCAGAACCCCCTTCTACGCCTACGACCGGCGACTTCTGGACGCACGCGTTGCGTCGCTTCGCCGTCAGCTGCCCCGCGAGCTCAGACTTCACTATGCGATGAAAGCCAACCCGATGCCGGCTCTCGTCTGCCATATGGCGCGACTGGTAGACGGCATTGACGTTGCATCGGGTGGTGAGCTGTCGGTCGCGCTCGATGCCGGTGTAGATCCCGGCGACATCAGCTTCGCAGGTCCGGGCAAGAGCGAGACGGAAATCACGCAGGCGGTAGCCGCAGGCATTTTGCTCAACGTCGAATCAGCGCGCGAGGTTGAGGTTGCAGCCCGCCGCTCGCGCGATCTAGGCGTGCCTGCGCGCATTGCGGTCCGGGTCAACCCCGATTTCGAGCTCAAGTCTTCCGGAATGAAGATGGGCGGAGGTCCCAAGCAGTTCGGTGTCGATGCCGAGGCCGTGCCCTCGTTATTGCAGGACATTGACCGGCAAGGATTGAGGTTCGAGGGATTTCATATCTACTCGGGGTCGCAGAACCTGAACGCGGATTCCATTGCGGACGCGCAGCAGAAGACCCTCGAACTCGCCATCCAATTGGCGGCAACGGCACCACAGCCAGTCCGCGAACTGAACATTGGAGGCGGGTTCGGTATCCCCTATTTCCCTGGCGAAAGGCCGCTCGATCTTGCCAAGGTCGGAGACAATTTACGCGTTGTCGTCGACCGCGCGAAACACGCGCTGCCGCATGCACGGCTTACGATCGAGCTCGGGCGATACCTCGTGGGAGAGGCCGGCATCTATGTGTGCCGGGTGATCGATCGCAAGATTTCGCGAGGGCAGATATATCTGGTCACGGATGGTGGGCTACACCACCATCTCGCGGCCTCCGGGAACTTTGGCCAGGTAATCCGGAAGAACTACCCGGTCTGCGTCGCAAATCATGTCGCCGACGGACCGCGTGCAATCGTTTCCGTCGTCGGCCCGCTCTGCACTCCGCTGGATCTGCTTGCGGATCGAATGCCGATGGCGGACGCCCAACCGGGCGATCTTGTCGTAGTATTTCAATCCGGCGCCTATGGTGCGACCGCGAGTCCCCAGAGTTTCCTCAGTCATCCACGTTGCACGGAATCTCTTGTTTGAAGCGCAAACTTCATTTCTAACGCGACCTCGTACTGCATATGCCTAGATTATTGCCGATAGCCACGCTTCGCGCTGGAAAAGCCGAAGGCGGGCCCCGCGTGTCTATCCGGACGGCGAGTGTGAGTTCATGGCGCTTGCTTGCGGCGGCGTGCATGGCCGTTGCGATCTCCACCGCCGCACAAGCGGGGAAGCCAGACAATGTCACTGAGGCTGAAATGGCACTCCTGCCGCCGTACTGCCCGGACACTCAGACATTCAAGTATGGAGATGCACTTTCCAATCCTTCTCCAAATGCGCCGAAGTGGGTGGGCCTTATGGGCAAGGGTTTTTGGACCATGCATCATTACTGTTGGGCATTGCTCAACCTGGCACGCGCTCAGAAACCTTCGATGCCGGAAAACATTCGTGATGCGACGCGGCATTACGCGATCGAGGACATGAAATTCGTTTTGCAGAACACTGAACCGGATTTCATACTGCTGCCCGAGATCTACACGAAGATCGGTGATGTCGAACTGGCGCTGCGGCGTCCGGCTGAAGCAAATGTTGCGTTTGCCAAGGCGCGCTCGCTGAAGCCCAGTTATTGGCCCGCATACCTGAACTGGGCGGAATACCTGCGACGAACTGGTGAAAAGGCCAAGGCACGTGAAATGGTGGAGGAGGGCCTGTCCTACTCGCCAGATGCGAAGGCTCTGCGCCGCCTGCTTACGGACCTCGGAGGCGATCCGAGGACGATCGCGCCGCGTCCATCCGAGGAGCCCACGACAACCCCTGGCAAATAGTTTCCGAAACTTCCAACTCGGTGTCCATTGGGCCCACCGGGACAATATCCATATCGACGGGATGCTCGCGCGCAACGAGGTTGATGTATTCAAAAGTATCCCCGCCTGCTTACCACCAACGATTCGACTGCCTAAGCCGGCGTGCGCCTTACGGACCTCGCCGGAATGCGATTTAGCGCATCCATCGCCTGGAACAGTGCAATATGAAACCAGCAGTCGTGTCGGGAAGGATTCATGAACTCTGTTCGTCGATCGCTTGCTTATACAATTGGCGAGAGTTACCTGGCCAACGTACTTCAGGTGATCAGCATATTCTTCCTGGCACGATGGCTGACCCCGGCAGAAACCGGAGTCTGGGCGATAGCTTCGGTATTCGCCGCAATCGCGAGCAACTTCCGCGACTTCGGCGTCGCTGAGTACCTCATCCAGGAAAAGGACCTGACCAACGAGAAGCTGCGCGCCGCACTGGCGGTGAATATTGTCGCTTCATGGTTAATGGCCGTATGCCTCCTATTGGCAAGCAGCGCAATCGGTGAGTTTTACCGCGAACCCGGAGTTGCGAGTGTCATGCGGATACAAGCTTGCAATTTTCTTCTCATTCCCTTTGGCGCGGTAACGTACGCGTACTTCCGTCGAAATCTGGACTATCGGCCTTTTTTTTGGGCTTCGATACTAAGCAACATTGCGACATTCACAATTTCGCTATCGCTCGCCTGGAACGGTTTCGGATATATGAGCCTGGCGTGGTCCTCCCTTGCGGGAGTCCTGGTCACCGTGGTTGTCGCCATTGTAGCCAGACCGCCCGAGCTTCCGCGGTTGCCAAGCTTCAAAGGCTGGCGGGACGTATTGCATTCCGGCAAACATCTCACGGGAATTTACGTTTTTGGACAAATCGGAAAAAGCGCACCAGAACTCATAATCGGCAGGACGCTAGGCGTAGCGCCGGTGGGCTTTTTCTCTCGCGCGAACGGTCTGGGCGAATTGTTCAATCGGACGGTACTTCGCGCGGCGTTGCCCGTATGCCTGCCCTATTTTGCGCAAGAGGTTCGCAAGGGGCAAGATATCCGGGACGGATACCTGAAAGCCGTCTCCTATCTAACGGCAATAGGTTGGCCAGCTTTCCTTTTCCTGTCGGCAATGGCGTATCCGACGGTTCGCATTCTTTACGGCTCACAATGGATAGCCTCAGTGCCGTTAGCGCAGATACTGTGTGTCGTCGCGGCCGTAGAAGTCACGTATTACCTCGCGAAGGAAGTGCTAATTGCTCAAGGTGATGCGCATCATGCGAATTACCTGCAGGTCGTATCCCAGGTTGCCAGAATCGCCGGACTTCTTGCCGCCATCCCATTCGGGCTCATCGGAGCGTGCTGGGGACTGCTCGCCGCCGCCGTCGTCGGGGCCGTTTTCTCCCATAAGATTTTGTATGAGCGAATTGGCTTGAATCTGTCCCAGCTTTTTCGTACCTGTAAGCCGAGTTTCATGATCACGTTGATCAGTACCGCGCCTTCGTTCCTGTGGGTTGCATTTGGGCGGGTTGATGAATACAACTTCGTTTTAGTAATGGCCGCAGCCAGTCTCAGTTTTGGGCTAGCCTGGTTTTGCTCGCTCAAATATTTTCGACATCCACTTTGGCAGGAAATACGAAATTTGTGCCTTAGGGCACGCGGGAAGCACAGCGTATAGTGCCTCGAACCGTTCGTCTTCCAGCGACGGACTATCAACCAACACTGCGACTAACTTCTTGAAGGGCAAAATGATGGACTGGGACCCGACCAATCATTACAAGGACATTGCCGTTGCTGAGCGATATGACCGGGAACGCTTTAGCGGCATCGCGGGCAAAGTTTTTAATGCGCTGGAACGACGAGTGATCAGTCAGGCATTCCGTCCAATTTCCCGGTCGTTGACCGTAATGGATTTGCCCTGTGGGACCGGGAGACTGGCGGAGACGCTTCTGGTCGACGGATTCCAAGTCGTTGGTATTGACATCTCGCCATCGATGCTGGAAGTGGCGAAGCGGAAGTTCCAGCGCTTCGGGAGTCAATTCCAAACGCGAGTAGCCGACGTGCGTGAATTGGCACGCGTCGAGCAGGGTACCTATGACGTGGCGTTGTGCGCCAGAGTTCTGATGCATTTCCCTCTGGACGAACAAATCGAGTTTTTGAAGAGTGTAGCCGCACTTACGAAGGGTACAGTGGTGTTTTCGCAATCATTGAGTACGCCTTACCAACGGACACGTCGCCGCATCAAAAGGTTGCTTCGGAATGCGGGGCCGGCAGCCTATCCCATAACGGAAGTGCAGTTGAAGCAATTGCTGCAGGGCGCTGGCCTACGTGAAGTCAGGAGACTGAGGCTCTCTAGGCTGCTGTCAGAAGCAATTTGCGTGGTGACAGAGCATGTCTAGGTTGCGGCGGAAGTGCGGGGGCATCGTGGCTAGCCTTGCATTGTCGATCTGGTGTTGAGACCGTGAGTGGCAATGCGGAAGTTGAATCGATCAAGGCAAGCTGACCTGGGACGCCAAAGTGCCCCCGAGGGGGTTGTCGAGTGTCTAGCTAAGCTCAAGGGCGATCGGTGCATTTACGAAGGAGTTGCGGAACTCCGCAACAACTCCCGCATACACAGAGCGCGGTGGGGACTTCGGCCAATTGCGGTCAAGGAATGTTTGGAGACGGGCTCGCTGCGCCCCGATCCAGCAGTGGCAGAACGTGAATTCGCTGCTCTAACGGCGATTGCGCAATCGGCTTCTCAACCTGGTGCGTCGACCTTGGCACCGCCGCCTTTGATGCTGTGTCGCGAGTATGCGGTCTACGCGATGGCATGGGTTTCAGGGCGTCCTGCGACTGAAGTCATTCTGGCACGCGGTACCACCACATCGCAATCGCGTGCGATAGGCACGGGTGCCGGAAATTGGCTGCGTCGTATCCACGCATTGAAGCCACTGAGCATGCGAGCCGGTGACTTCGCATCCAAAGTGGGACATGTCGAGCAACTGGCTGCGTCGGATCGCGGCGCGGACAAACTCCTTCGCCGTTGCGCGGACAGCCTCGTCGCTCATGCGTCGCACGCCAGCGCGCGATGCATGCCGGCAAGCTGGATCCACGGCGACATGAAAAGCGACAATCTGCTCATCGACGGCGATCAGATCATTGGACTCGATGCACAACTTCGACATGAGAATGCCGTCGTGTACGACCTGGCACCATTCCTGAACCACCTGCGACTCCTTCAGTGGACTCCGCGTGGACTGTGGCGCGGACCACGACTGGATCTTGTGGCCGATGCCTTTTTGAATGCTTACTCTCAGGAGTGTGCCGGATGGCAGCTTCCCATTGCGTGGCTGCGGTCCTACTTGTTGATCCAACTGATTGATCCATCCAGGCGGACGACGTCATTGTCGAGCCTTGGAATGCGCTGGGCTGTCCGCGTTGAGCTGGCACGCGCAATTGATGAACTTGAGCGTGCTGGGAAGGGTCGTCCAAGCGCTGTGTAATCCTTGGGTAATCCCGCCGCTCCGACCTGGTGTGCCGCCAATTGATTCCTACCGCAACAGGGCTATTGCAGAACCTTGTCAGCCGAAAAATACGCGAACGATACGCTCGCCGGTTCTATGGTTACCGACCTGAAGTCCGAGCCACGAACCGACGAGCCAGGTGCGAACCTCGCGAGCAACGTGAAATCCGGCACGTTCGATTCCCTTGATGGAGGCCAGATTCCCTGGGTCACAATTGATTACCGCTCGCCGGTGACCTCGTTGCGAAAGAACGCCGAGTCCGTAGCGAAGCGCCATTGGATAGAGGTGCTGGCCGCGTGCGTCGGCCCGCGTCGCACAATGGCCGAATAGGGGTATGTCTATACTTTCGTTCAGCAGGGACTTCGTTCGCGTATCGAAAAGTACGAAGCTGTGGTGAAGGACGTCGCCCGAATCATCCACGACTGCTACCAGCAGATCCATTCCGCGAAGACCGACGAGATATTCGGCGCCTTCGCCCCGTGAAAGCTGCTCAGCGAGCCGCGGACTCAAATCCCGATCCAGATTCTCGCGGGAGATGCAGACGATTGTTCCCGCTCCCTCCCATCGCGGATGATCGTCATGTTGCCCGGTGCTCGCCTCGAAAATCGTGTCGCGCCGATGACCAAGGGCGCGGGATCCGATAAAGCGCAAGAATCCTAGAAATCCACGAGCACGCCAGACGGTGACAAGACGATCCAGAAGTCTCACGGATCAATCGTCCGTCGCTTTGCCGGTGGCATGCCGACGGACGAGGCGCTTGATCGCCGCCTTCAGATGCAGTCGTTCCAGCAAGCCGACTGCCGCCGCCGACAACGCATTCATCGCATGGAAGGCGCCCAGGAAAACGGCGTTGCGCGCGCTTCGAGGGACAAGAATGTAGTTGGCTTCCTCACGCGAATCGTTACTGAATCGCTTCTTGTGAACCCCGGATCCGGACGAAAAATCGAACGACCGCGCTTGTCCTTCGCCATCCATCAAGTCCCGCAGCACCTCCATATGGAGCACGGTGCCGACGGACCATTTCTCCCAATCCGGATCGAAGCCCACGTCGACATAATAATAGGTGCCGAAGTACAGGTAGCCGATCATGAACGCCGTGGCCGCACCATCGCATTCCAGCAGATAGCAACGGGTCCAGCCATGGCGTGCCATCGCGACAAGCGTCTGCTCCAATTGGTCTGCCTTGCGCAGCCCCAGCCCAAGGAGATGCCACTGGTAGGTCTTCTTCGAAATGGCGACTGCGCGACCCACAAATTCGGAAATCTGATCCGTCCGGTCATAGCGCACGAGCCGCAGGTTTCCCGTCAGGTGCTTTTCAAGTTTGCGCTGGGTGTTCCGAAGATTTTGGCGAGTTTGCGTCTTGAGCGAGCGCAGATATTCCTCGAAATTCGATGGAAACCGAATCAGCCTGCGCTCGTAACGGGGAGTTGGTTCGATGACCCTGAACATTCGACGAGTGGAGTTAGCAGCAATTGCTAGCTCCACTTCACTACCTTTGACAACACCTTCGAGGTAGATTACCTGGCGTCGAGTGAGGAGCGGTCTGACTTGCGCGAACAACTTCGCGACAAGGTCGGCGCGCACCTCGCCGGAATCCGTACTTCGCGTGACCGGACCGCCGCTGATATGGAGGCGCTCGAACGAGCGCGAAAAGAGCGTCACTTCGCCGATTCGAAAGCGCATGAGCCATGGTTGAACCACAAACGGCGCATGCCCGCTCGGGCGGGCGCCGGCACGGCATATATACACCCGCACGTCGTCAGGCCCTCGACCTTCGGCCTCGAGCAGCCACGCAAGATCGTGAAACAGGCTGTGCTCGACACTGCCCGATTCGATCTCGGCAATGCTCTCCGCCAGCACCTGTCGTTTCGTCGGGTCGCGCAGGTCTGCCCGCTGCCAATCGATCTGGTCGATTGAATCAACCATGGTCATGCGCACGTCTGGGTCCGCCGGCCCTGTTTTCGACGATCCGTAGGATTCGCGCAAGTGCGGATGCGTGCCAATGCGGATTGGCCGTCCCCGGCTTCGCCATCCAGGAATTCGCGCTATCAGCAAAGGTCACGACTTCGAATTCGCGTGGATGCCGGGCAAGGAATCCGCAGAGTTCCCGCATGCGAGTCCTCGCGATTTCATTGCGGCTAAGATTCGAGTAGTCGCTGCCATGACTATGCACGAATTCCGCGGGATGAGTGAGGACGACAACGGGTTCCACACCGACATCGGCGGCATCGTGGAGCCACTGCCGCGCCTCCAATCCCCCGGTGCCGATTACCGTGAACGTCTTCCACCTTCGGATGCCCGGCAGCCGGACATCCATGTACGATGAAACCGGAATCTCCAGTGTGCGCCCGATCCAGTGCCGTCCTCCGGACAGGCATAGTTGCGGATCGACGGGCCGGTACGTGCCGAGCCCTATATTGGAGGCAATCGGAATGCCGCATTTTTCGAGCAGGGGATAGATCCGCGCATCGACCTGAAGATTGCCCGCACGAAACGCGCGCGGCGGTGGAAGTCCCCATCGCGCGAATGCGGCCAGCCCGATTTCGAGAGCGCGGGCGATTTCGGTGGTATCCAGTTCAGCAAAGGAATCGCAGGGCGGATGGCCGGCACTTCGTTGCTGCCAGTTCTCATCCAGGAACGCGGTCCAGCAAGGATGCGCATGCAACTGCACATCGTGACCACGGGCGTGGATGCGCCGGGCGATGGCGCCCATCGGCTCATCGCCAAAAAAGCATGTGTTGAGCGCCTCAACAAAGAAAACGCCTTTGAGACGGTGCGTCTCCAGCGATTCGAGGATGAATTCGAGTCCGGCCCTCTCGCCGCCGATCCTGCATTCGACACTCTGCTCGCCCACAGGACTCCTGCCCTGGGGATCCGCAAAGGCGCCGCCGATGGTGAATTCGACGTCAACCGTGATAGCAACCTGAATACTCATAACAGTGTTCTTGCAGCAGCCCACCCATGTGTCCTCAGCCACATCTCAAGCTGAGACAGAACCCAGATTTCACCGCCCCAATACGCTGCGTGACCGGATTGGTGCTCGGAGATCATACGTTGGATAAATTCGGGCCGTACAATCCCGCGCGATCCAAACGCGCGGGCGGCGTCGTAGAGCATTTCTCGGAGGGGCGCGTGTGTCTGAATCCAAATGCCGATTGGAAGTCCAAAGCCGTGCTTGTGCTTGGCAATGACCTCTGCAGGCAGGAAGTCCTTCAGCGCCTCCTTGAAAAAATAGCGTAAGCGGGTGCCTTTGAGTTTGAGATGCGTTGGCAGACTGGCGGAGAACGCCACGAGATCGTCATTAAGCATGGGGTACGCAACGTCGACGCCTGCCAGATCGCACATCTTGTTGACTTTGTACAGGTCGTTGTCGGCCAGTGTGAATTGAAGATCCACCGCAAGGAGGCGATTGAGCGACGCGCTGGCATCGGCAGTGTGATAGACGTTGCGAAACAGTTCCAGCGGCCTTTCGGGGTCGATTCGCGCCAGGAACTCCGCGGTAAACACTGCTTCGCCCGGATTGCGGCGAAGCATGTTGTATGCAAGAAGCCTTTCCGGCAGCGGTATCGACGCGTTGGTGACATATCCTCGTCCCTTGCGCAGGAGCGTCACCTGGCGCACACCCGGAGCATGGAACAGGATTGGCTCGATCAAACCACGTCGCACGATACCTGGGATGCGCGAGTACCAGGAAAACATCGCTTGCACCGCGTACCGATCGTTGCCGCCGAAGAGTTCGTCACCGCCATCACCTCCGAGCAACAGATCGACGCCAGCAGAACGGGCGAGCTTTGCGCAGTAATAGGTCGGCACAGCAGAAGCGTTGCCAAATGGTTGATCACAGAATGCCGCCAGTCGCGGGGCAAGCGCAAGCACATCGTCTGGAGTCACATAATATTCATGGTGGTCGGTCTTGAAGTGCCGTGACGCAATCCGCGCGTATTCGACTTCGTCGTATCCGTCTGCCTGAAATCCAATTGAGAATGTGGAGGGCGGCTTTCCGCCGACCTTCGCCAGCAGGCCCGTCACGGTCGAGCTGTCCGTGCCTCCACTCAGAAAGGCACCAGCGCTGCGCCCGTCAAGTAGATCCGAGACGCTGCGTTCGAGCAGCGAGCG
>Ga0207701_10005972_pt1 | contig 12190 bp, 9 predicted proteins | sample KBSSwiSSwithPhiX_FD_184294 | JGI IMG/M metagenome (GOLD analysis project Ga0207701, IMG submission 184294) | Switchgrass rhizosphere bulk soil microbial communities from Kellogg Biological Station, Michigan, USA, with PhiX - S5 (SPAdes) (version 2) | ecosystem: Environmental > Terrestrial > Soil...
GAAAACGCGGCGTTCACGGTCAGCACGCGGTCTTGCGCGTCGGTAACCACGATCGCGTCAGCCGTCGACTCGAAAACCTTGGAACCGAGGCGCATCTGCGCTTCGTCCGCTCTTCGTTGCGTGATGTCCTGCGTCGTCGACAGCAGGCACGGGATGCCCTCAAACACGAGCGGCTCCGCGGACACCTGGCAGATCATTACCGTACCGGATTTCTTTCGGAAGCGAACTTCAATGTCGCGGACCCGGCCTTCGCGCTCGAGCCGCGCCAGCATCGTGGTTCGCTCGCGGGGATCGACCCAATAGCCGATGTCGCGCACGGTGAGACCGATGACCTCGTGGCGCTGGTAACCGGTGAGGCGCTCGTAGCCTTCGTTCACATCCATGTAACGGCCCTCGTCGACCGTTACGATCGCCATGCAGACAGGGTTCGCCCGGAAGGCTTTGGCGAACTTGTGCTCCGATGAGCGAAGCTCATGGTCGGCGAACTTCACCGCGCTGATCGAGGTGTTGTAGCCGACAATTCGAGGTTGCGCGACAACGCCGACGATCGCCAACGCCCCGAGGGCGAACGCGACCGTGACAAGGAACGGCATGCCGTCCGCGCCGAGCTCGAGAAAGGCGAGCGCCAGCGGTCCGCCAACCGCGGGAAAGACCGCGATTGGCAGAGTTAAGGCAAGTATCGCCGCGGCGAGATAGCGAGGGCGCAAGGGCCGTTCCCTTTGAAAGGTCTGGGAAGGACAGCGCAATTCTCATGCCAGTGGAATATGTTCGAAGAGCAGGGTCTCGGCGCCGGTGACCGCAAGGCGCCGGACTAAGGCATGCCGAACGCCAGGAAGCGATGGTGTACCGCTACGTACGACGATGAACGACCGCAAAGATGGCCTGCACAATGCGACCTACTTGCGGCGAGGGAGCCGGACCGTGAACACCGTCCGACGATCATCGGATCGCGCTTCGGCGGTACCGCCATGGCCCTTCGCGATCTCGCGGACAATGTACAAGCCTAAACCTAGACCAATGTGCCCTTCCTTCGATGTGCCGCGCTTCAAGGGCTCGAAAAGCTGATCGAGAGTCTCGGCGGCAATGGCCGGACCAGAGTTACTTACGTCGATGCGAGCTTCACCCCGCCGTCCACCGCGACGCGCACTGGCGTATCGGCCGTTCCATAGTGGATGGCATTCGTAACCAGATTCCCCAGCACCTGCTGTATTCGTCGGCCGTCCCAGAATCCGTAGCAGTTCCCCACGACATCCAGTTGCAAAGCGACAGCCGATATGCAGCGCGCAGGAGCTCCATTTCTTCCGTGCAGACTGCCCCGAGATCGACCTCCGACGGAACGACGTTGATGCCAAGACCGAGATTCGATCGATTGAAATCGACGAGGTCGTCGAGCAAAGCCTGCAGGTGAGCGCCGCTGCGAATCAGCCGGCCGGCCGCCTCCGCCGAAGTTCCAAGGATGTCATGGCTGCCGCGGCGGGGACGCAGGTGACGGCGAACGCCTCCCATTTCGCAAGAATGCTTTCCATGTCGCGCAGAATGAAGTCGGCCAGTCGCATCTTATGCCCTCTTCTAATCGCTCTACCGGCGAACGCGAACCCGTGCCGAAGGACACGCGCTTTTTCGCAGTACCTGCTTCGGCTAGCGACGAACGACGACAGCCGTGTTTCGGCGGCCAGTTGAGCTTCGATGCGCGGTGGAAGCGCGCAGCGCTTCCGCGCACGATCAGAAAGGTCGAAGGGCCATCGCGGACGCAGCTAGGCGGACAAGACGCCCCGGTTGTACACCACTTTGCCGGCGACGAGCGTGAGGAGCGACTTGATGTCCTTGATTGCAAGCTCGGGCGTCTCCTCTTCGTCGAACAGATTCCGGTCGAGCACCACGAGGTCAGCATGGTTGCCCGGTTGGATGGTGCCGATGTCCTCCTCGCGGAAGAACCATTTCTGCGCCGCGGTGGCGATCCAGATCGCCTGGTGCCGCGTGAGATTCTCAGTCCCGAGGATCAGGCTGCCCAACAGGTTTCGACCCGATATCGTCGTGTAGAGGTTGAGCCAAGGCGAGATGCAGGTGATGTCTCCGCCGTCCGAGTGCCACCCCATGTGAATCACGTCGGTGCCGGTGGTGCCGAACAGCGACTTGTAGGGCGGCCCGACGTTGACGCCGGTTCGGGTCGGTCCCCAGCCGACCCACACGCCGCCGCCGAGAGCGTTCCAGCGCGCCGCATCGGTCGCGTTCATCTGCGGAATATGCGCGATGATCCAGCGCAAGCCCCGGATATCGATCCCGGGAACGCCGCCGCTGCCATTCTGTACGCTTTCGCGGGCCGTGATGAGCGCGTTGGGACTGCCGGCTACGATGTGGTCTTCACCGCTCCATCCCGCCCGCGCGATTGCCTGCAAACCGGGGACTCCGCCGCCGGTGAACTCGCCGATGGAGCTCGTCTTCATCATGTCGTCACCGTGGAACTGCCACGAGTTCCGCAGCCGCGGCCCGAGCGTCGTCAGGTTCACATCATTAGCGGCGTCCTGGTGGAGGTAGTCGATGCGCAACCGCGCCGGCATCTTGCCTTCGTGCCAGAGCTGGAAGAAGGGGTAGTGCATCGTGTAGTAGTTTTCGTTCGCAATGCCGTTGTTGGGCCCGTCCGACAGGAATGCGCCCTTGTCCCCGTGCGTAGTGATACCGAGCTCGGTGTAATAGCGCAGGGCTTCCAGTGCGCTGCGCTTTCTCGTTTCCGGGGTGAGGAGATCGCGGCGCAGCGCCAGTAGCTGCTGGGTCGCCGGCGGATGGTCTGCGAACCAGTTCGCGGCCGCATTGACCGTGCCGCCCTGCGCGGCTTGAATGTAGATCGGAACGCCCGGCAGCGCGGCGTTCAGTTCCGCGACGCTCGGCAGTCGGTTCCCTGCGGTGTTTCCACCGGTCACGCCGAATGTCATTTGCTGAGCAGTGATCGGACCGATGGTCGTCATCACCCCGTAGTTGGGGTTGGTCCTGAAATCGTCCGCGGTCATGCCGAGCGCGTTGAATTTAGCCACGTAACGCGCGATCACGTCCTCGACCCGATTGAGATCCTCCATGAGGACGTGATAGCCGGGCCGGTTGCCGACGAGCACGATGTGGTTGTGGCCGTCGATGATCCCCGGGATGACCGTATTGCCCTTGAGGTCGATAACCTTGGTGTTCGGCCCCGGGGCCTGGGTGACGTTGCCTACCTGGACGAAGCGACCGGCGCGAATGCTGACGGAAGTCGCGAACGTCGCCTGGTCGGCGAACGGGCTATCCATCGTGTAGATCTCGCCGTTGACCAGGATGACGTCGGGATCCGAGGTCAGATCGATCGCGGAAGCGAGTCCGACATGCTTCGCCGCCAGGGCTCCGGCGAGTCCGGCAGCGCCTGCCTTGAGGACTTTCCTGCGCGACACGGATTTGCTTTTCATTGGCTGTCTCCTCTGCGATCTACCAGTGGAACCCGTTGGCCCTGCGCCAGTCGCGATTCCAGTGTTTTTTCTGCTGGTCGTTGAGATCGTCCCAGACGACTGTGCCGTTCACCATGGTGAACTTGGAGTGGACGTCCTTGATCTTCTCGTCGGGCACGGCGGCCGGATCGAAGTAGTCCGCGCTCAACACGGTGAGGTCGGCTTTCTTGCCCAGCTCGATCGTGCCCAGCGTCGCTTCCTCCTTGATGAACCAGCCGTTGTCGGCGGTGTAGAGGCGCAGCGCCTCGAAACGCGTGATCTGCTGGCCAGGGTTGATGACCGTGCCTCGCGCGTTTTTGCCGGTGACGGCGTAGTACATGCCGAGCCACGGATTCATCGGCGAAATCTGCATGCCGTCGGAGCTCAAGCCCGAGCGGATGCCACTGTCCAGGATCATGCGGAACGGCGGGCCCGAAGGAATTGCGGTTCCCGAGATGTAGCGCCAGCCGCCCACCAGGCTGATGCCGCCGCCGATCGCCTTCAGCCTTTGGACGTACAGCTGCGTAATGAACGGCACGTGCGCGACGACCCATCGCCGCTTCGACAGGCCCTCGGGGTCTCCAGCCGCGATGAGCTCTTGGTGCACCAGTGTCCACTCATCGATGATCGTCATGAAGTCGGTAGTGGTGAGCGAGTGGTTCTCGTTCGTCCACTTGCTACCCTCGGGCGCCGCGCGGAACACATCCGGGAAGGGCTTCGCCACGAGGCGCGTGCCGTTCTTCCACGCCTGAGTCAGCCCGTTGGCCGTGAACTCGCCGATGCCGTGGACTTTGAGCCAGTCGTCACCGAAATCAGGATGCGAGTTCTTCAGCCGATCAAACAATTCCGGAGTGTTGAGGTCATCCTCGAGATGCAGGAAGTTGACCCGGATCCGGTTGGTGAGCTTCTTCTCCTTGTTGAGCTCGAGGATCGCGTCGAACGCACGGTAGCGATCGAAATGCGCCAGGCCGTCGGTGTTGTCTCCGACCGCGGGGAAGCCGCCCTGGTCGAGGTGCGTCGTGATGCCCATGGCCGAGGCGTACGTCATCGCGTACACCGTGCCGCGCTTCCAGTTGGGGAGCCGGTTCGCCTCGTCCATGCGCCGCAGCTGGTTGAGCGCGGTCAGCGTATTGGTGCCGGCGGCGATGCTGCCGTCGGCGCCGACCGTGACTCCCATCGCCTCGAGCAGCGGCTTGCCTTTGCCGTTGGTTTGCGCAGGCCCGGTGAAACCCTGCATGATGAGCACGGGATGCCTGGGGGTAACCAGGTCGAGTTGCGCCATCGTCGGAAAGCCTGTTGCCGGCACGAACTGATTGATGTTGAAACCGCCCAGCGCAGTTAACCACTGGCCTGCGGGGATCTCGTCGGCGCGCGCTTCGAACGCGCCGAGCACCTCCTTCACGCTGACCGAGTTTTCGATGCGCACATCGTGGCCGGGGCGCAGGCCGAGAAGGATGATGTGGTTGTGGTTGTCGATGATGCCCGGCACCACAGTCCGTCCGCCCAGGTCGATTACCCTGCTGGGCACGCACCGGTTGGGACTCGGGCCCGAGCCGACCACGGTGAACTTGCCATCCTGGATCATGACTGCCGACACGATGGTGTTGGCGGCATCCATCGTGTGGATCACGCCGTTTTGCAGCTGCACGCAGTTGTCGGGCGGCGGCACCGTGGCCGCCGAGAAGTCGCTCCGGTATTCGGGCGGCGTCTGGCTTGAAACCGGCAGCGCGGCAGCCAGCCCGGCGACCAGCATCGCACGTACAACCCGCTTGAAGCGCTCAGAGTGCAATCGGCGTGCGTGCATAGTATTCCTCCACGTAAAACGAACGATTGGACGGCGCAGCCTGTTCCTCCAAGGAAAAACAAATGACTTGACGGCGGCGCGAGCCGCTGACGCCGTCAAGCCGCCTGACAGCTGCTGTTCGACCTTTGCGGCTCGTGAGGCCGAGGCCTGCGATGCCGATGCCCACCAGCGCAAGCGTCATTGGCTCGGGCGCGTTGCCCGTAACCGTGATCGCATACGCAAACGGCCCGGTTGCGGAGCCGCATGCCGGGCAGCCGATGCTGTCCCGGCCGCCGACGGCGATCGTGTAGAAGCCTGAGCTTGGGGCGATAAAGCTCCACACCGCATCCGCCCCTGCGCCGGTGAGCGTTGCGCCGAAGTCGAGGAACGTCATTCCGCCCGAGTCATCGAAGTTGAGGAACTGCGATGTGTCGGCTGTAGTCGTGCCGCGATAGAAAGAAAGCCGGATCGAGCCGCGGGTCGAGCGGATGGACGTGGATTGTGACCATGTCGCCCGTCGAGGCGAGGAAGAACCAGTAGTCGACCTCGCTGCCTCGGTTGTTGATCCAGCCGTCGCCGGTAGGAACGCTCCCCTGCCTGGTGGCTCCCGGAAAAAGAGGTCCGTCGTAGGCCACAGGCGCGGCCGACGCGCCGATGGAAGCAAGCAGGGCGGCCGCGCCTGCCAGCAACACAATGCCAATGGTTCTCGCGTTCATGGGTCCTCCCCGTTATCGTTCCTTCCAACATCGGACGCTATGCCGAAGCCCGCATCCAACTCCTTCCTCGTCCTTGTTACCAGCTGCCCCGATAAGCCGGCGGATCTCGGGCGGAACCCCACCGATACTCGCAGGAAGCGTAATCCTCGAGGGCTGGATGCAAGCAAGATTGTTGCCTACAATGTGTTCTGCTGAAGAATCAGGCCATTGCATCAGTCCCATTCGTCGCCACTGTCGCGGCTGTAAGAGTTATCGACAGTCTCGTGTCGTCCGCCCTCGGCGGTAGGCGGATAAACCTTCGTTGCGGTATCCGTAATCAGTCGGCGAAATTGCACGGAGTACTGGCTATCTCGATCGACGATTAGGTAGCGCTTGGAAGGCCGACGATCATTCACCAAGCGCGACGCCACCGCGTTTTCGGAGCGCGACCGCAGCGCTCTAGGGAACACTTGCTTGCGCCCCGCAACGCAAGGAGGCGCTGCGGCATCAGTGATGGTCCGCATGCACGACGGCGTGACCTTTACCTCGAGCAATCAGCCACCGGTTCACCGGCAAGGCGACGACGGCGGCCACCGCAAGAGCGAAGGCTTAGACTTGGCCAGAAGAGCATGCTGACCAGACTCGCGTCCATTGCGCCAGGGATCACTACCATCACTGCGTTGTCAACCACTTCCATGACGGTGATCGATGCTGTGTCAGCCGCAAATGCAATCCGCGCCGCATCCGCGAGACGCATCCGGCGAAGCAGCGGACGCAACGTGAGCACGTACCCAAACACAGACTCGGGCCGGTCATAAACGCTGCCGGGGTCTCTGTCACGCTCCCGGTGTCATTGCCGTCAGAGGGCCGGTGACAATTTGTCGGGGGCACGGTCATGCTCAGATTCAACCGATAGCCGTTACTCGTCCGAGCTCCGTCGGCGCGAAACCGTTGCTCGACGGACATGTAATTTCCGGCCACAAGCTTGCATAAGACTCGTTGCACGGTACGCTCGCTGATCACACACAACCTGGCCAACGTACCGACACTGGGAAAGCAGAATCCGATGTCATCCGCAATATATCTGAGAGCGCCAGCAACACGATGTGCAGGGTTGGTGGCAATGGGATCGACCATGCCCAATTCATCGCTTTGATGCTCATCGCGACTGCTCGAGCTTGTCAGCGCATACGATCGAAGAGGCGTTGCTTTATCCAGACCTCGTAATCGGACAGCGGAAATAGCCGGCGCCGTCCGATGACGATCGATGGCGGCAAATCGCGGTTGCGATGCGACAAACGATTTCGTATTGTTCCCGGACGAACGCGCAGCAGCTCCGCGATTTCGTCGACGGTGTAGAACTCCTTCATCATGCATCTCCGTGGTTCATCACATCACATTGCAAACAACTGTGATCGTGAATCGCTAACGAAGTGCTGGCAACCTGCTACAGCTGGCTAAAGCGGGCTGCAGCAGGGTAGAGCGGGCTCGACCCCATTTGTTTGCGCACTGATTGAAAAATAGGAGCGAACGTCGACGCCGCATGCCGTCTTAGCAGGCGACCCCGTTGTAGCTCGCTCTAACCCGCTGTAGCGCCCTGTAGCACGTTTTCTTTCCCTCTCGCTTTCCGCACACTAAGTGCAGATGGTGGACGCGATCAGCGTGCACCCATCGTAGGTAAAGAGGCTTCAGACTCGGTTCTCAACGTTGAAAGAGCGCACCAAGGACCTGAGAGTCCTCCCGTCGATCGGTATGCCCGATGCAAGGCTGGGCGTAGAATTCTTCGTACCTCTCTTTCAACGGTGGTACGAGGCGCATGAGCTCACGAGCGACGAACAACGCGGTCCTGTACCTGAGGTCGAGCAAGGACAGGTCAGACGTCTCCATCGACGCACAGCGACGTGAGTTGACCGCGCTGGCCAGCCAGCGTGGTCTAGTCGTTGTCGGAGAATTCACCGATTCGTGGAGTCAGGATCGGACGCGAATCGTCCCGGCCTGACAAAGTTAGCGGCAGCAATGCGCCAGCGGCCGCGCCCGTGGACCTCCGTCCTGTTGCTGGATACCAGTCGACTGGCCCGCAAACCCATCATCGCGGTTCTGTTCGAGCGAGACGCCGAACGGAATGGCGTGCGCGTCATCTACAAGTCCATTCCCGACGACGATCCGATTACCGGGCAGCTCATCAAGTCCGTTTTTCGAGCGCTGGACGAATATCACTCGCTCATCAGCAAGGCCAAAGGGCTTGCGGGCATGGCGGAAAACGTGCGGCAAGGCTTCCGAGCGGGCGCACCTCGAGGATATCGACTCGTCTCCGTGCGCACCGGGGCAGTGCGCGATGGATCTGAAGTATTGAAGTCCAAGCTCGAGCCCGATGCCTACGCCCCACTCGCGCGCAACATGCCGGTTGCAAAAGTTGAGTCGATCGTTGTGGAGACGGTGGCGACTGATCTGGCCTCGTCAGCCTGGGCGGCCGAAGCGCTAAAGGCGACGCAAGCAATGTTCGCTGTTTCTCACGCTGACGAAATCGCCGCGGCAAAGGCGCAAATCGCGGCCCTTGAGGCCCGGGCCAGCCGCATGGTGGACGTGGCAGCAGGCCTCGAGTCACCGGCACCTGTGCTGCGCAGGATTGACGAAATTGAGCGGGAACGGGTTGCCGTCGAACAGCGGATCGTGGCGTGGGAGCTCGAAGACGAGGGCTCGCGCTAGTTTGCGAACGTAACGGAGGCACAGGTCCGACGCTGTCTGCGCGGGATGGCCGACGATATGCGCACATACCCTCGGGGAGAGATGCGCGACTTCCTGACCAGCATCCTCAGCGCGGTCGAGCTCGATCCTGCCGAGTCGACCGTCCGACTAAGTTATCGGATCCCACTTAGTGGGAATAGCGTGGCGTCCCAGGGACTGCCCTAGCCCGCGCCAGTATTGTCTTCCAGGGCAGGAATAGCCTTACCCCGCAGTTGCCCCCCTATCGAAATACCGGCTCACTGGAGGGCGATTCGAGGATGCGGAAGCCCTACCTGTGTACGATTCTACTCGTGCCACCGCCAACGACGCGCCTGCATTCGATCCGCCGGACCCGGAAAGCGTGTACCGCAACTATCTGCGGACGTGCCGGCGCCTCAACGTCCAGCCGGTGCCACGCGAGCGCGCGGTTAGGCTCGGGGAATGGACCGAAGTGCTAACGGGGCGTCCGGAACCGATCACGCATTAACGCGTGAGGCCGCTTTCGGGACCCAAAGCAGCCGATCGACGCTCTCAAGAGCGGCCACTCAAACGAGGCTACGCGATGCGAGACCGTTCGATGCCGTTCAGTCTGCATGCTTCTTCAAGAATGCCAGCGTTTTCTCGTTGAACGCCGCCACCTTCTCGTACAACGGCGCGTGCGAGCAATCTTCGAAGATGTGTAGCTCGGAATTCTTGATGCCATTCGTTAGCCGGTCCACGAAGCGGATGGTAAGCAGGTCGTGCCGCCCGAAGGTGATCTGCGTCGGAGCCCGGATCTTGCCGAGATGCGCTTCAGCATCGTGAGCGATCACAGCATCGGACTCCTGAATGAATGCGGCGACCGGCTGCTTGGGGCGGCCGCGCACGAAGTCGGACAGGTTTTGGATGTAGTCCGGTTTCAGCGCATACAGCTCGGGTGTGAAGCACCACGGGAAGATCCCTTGAATTACCATCTCCGGCACGCTGTTCATCGCCTTCGCCATAACCTGCCAGCCCTGTACAACGGTCTTAAGATGGGCATCGCTCTTGGACCAGCCGCTGTGCAGCGAAAGTGATTTGACCCGGTCCGGATATTTCGCGGCTAGCCACATGCCGGTGGCTGCCCCCAATGACAGCCCGTAGATGTGGGCATTGGGCATTCCGATCGCCTGCATGAGTGCGGCGACGTCGTCGGCGAACATCTCCGTCGAGTAGACGCCGGTCGGCTTGTCCGACTCCCCGGTTCCGCGCAGATCGACGGAGATGCAGGTGAAGTGCTTCGAATAGTCCGCGACCTGGAACGCGTAACACGCGTAATCGGCCGCTAGGTATGGGATGAGCACTAGGGGCTCGCCACTCCCCTGTTGGTCGTAACTCATCGTGATGTTGCCAGCTCGAATCTTGGGCATGGTTTCCTCCTGACTGAGGGTTCTCGTTTGATGGATAGAAGTTTCCAATCCCCAGCAAGCGCCAATTGATTCAAGTTATCACGGGTTGACGCGACCAGGCAGATGTGCAGATGCGGTGGTCCGGCGTTACTGTAGAGCGTCCGCTTCGGAGGACAAGGCGCTACGGCGGGTTGTGGCCGAACGCGGACATACCGCGCCAAGCATAAGCCCCGCCGAAGCGCGGCTTGTTGCTTCTACGTGTGGAACGCTTTGACCTCGGCGAACAGTTGTGCCGCCCCGTTCATCGCGGCGTAGTTGCGGCGCCTAGCGCAGTACGTAACATAGCGCCGCAGGAACACCGCCAGCAGGAACGCTTCGGCCGCGTCGATCGCAGGCTGCAGCTCGGGTGGTCGCTCGCTGTCCCGGCGCAGCGCGGCATCTGGCAATGGCTTGTGCGGCGTGAAATAGCGCGCCCCCGGGTCGACGTCGCGAATTTCCGCTGGCCCGATGATCTCCCATTCGGTGTAACGCGCCGCGATCTCCTCGCGGGTTGCCACGTAGCGTGCGCGGTTCCACTTGCCGGTACGCGGATCGCGGTAGTGAAAGGCGAAGAGCTCGAGACGCGGGGCCATGCGGCATTATCTGCCGGCCAACAGCAACTTAAAGAATAATCAGCGCAGGACGGTGACCAGGCACACGGCTAGCGCAAGCGCAACGACGACGCACTCGCCCCAGGTCCAATCCTTCAATGCGGCGGGTCGTTTCATATCTCCAGCGCACGAGGGTGATGAAGGTGGCGAGTGCGCCTGAACTCGCACGGTAGTGGGAAGGGGATTCTTCCGCCGGTACTCGTGCAGCGCGCTCGCCACCAAGAGAAAAAGCAAGGCTCATGCCAATTCGCTCCCGACGGCGAGGTGTGTCACGACTGGAACACCACCGGGGGCGGGGGTCTCCAGACGCCGACCGCTAATCGGGTCACGATAGGCGACGACAATCGCCTCTGGTCGGCAATCCGCAGTGGTTTGTTGACCAACACCTCGGGGAATAACTATCACTTGGATGCGCTGGCCGGTCCCGCGACTGGTCCCGCCACATTGATTATCGGACCGGGACCCTACACCAATGCCAATGGCTCGATCACCGACAATGATCCGCACAACCTGTTCATCGACCCCTCGGCGACGTGGACGCTGGCGTTTGCCGGCGCCACCGCCAGCACCGTTATCTCCAACGTCGTCTTCTCGTTCGGTAAGCAGCCAGGCGCAAACGTTGCGGTGCCGATCCCGGCCGCGGTTTGGCTGTTCGGTTCCGGCTTGTTGGGTTTGGTCGCGATCGCCCGGCGCCGGCAAGGCGGAGTCATGCGCGGATCGCTCGCCGCTACCTGACACGACGTGTAGTTCGACGCGTGGGGGAAACAACTCGATTCAAGCAGTATTTTTCGTGACAGCACCGCTCCGGCGGGGCTTGTGCTGGCGCGGGAGAGGCAAAGCGTGCGCGCTAACTCGCCGCGCCTACCTGATTCCAACCTGAACCATTGTCGGGGTGTAGCTTCGCGTAGAAGCCCCTGAGATTGTTCAACTCCTGGGCCACATCGGGCGTAAAGCCCGTGCGATCGCCACGCCGATCGATGACCAAAGTGTCGAGATACTCTTCGCAGCGGGCGACGCGCCGCCAGATCTCGGCAATATTGTTCGCAATCCGTGGATAACGCCCGGCGAGCGCCATTGGACGCATGTCTTTAGGCAGACGGGCCATCCACGTCACCGTCGTGCTTCGCAGGACGTCGTTGTTCGGTTGTGTACGCGCGCGCATCCATGGCCACGATCGCTCGATTACCGGTTGGGGCATGCCCTCGTACACCGGCCGGGCCTCGGGAGGCGCACTTGGTCTGTTAAGAGAAACGATCATTCTAACCAGATTCAATAGCGTAGTGACCTGCGCTGCGCCGCTAAACGTTGCGGCGAGAAGCTCGAGTGCGGCGATACTGTTCGACAATTCGCGACCGTGTATCGCTTCCGACGGATTGCGCAATGGGTACGCGTAGCCGGCGCGCCGATCTTGCTCCCAGCCGCATGCATGATCGAGCCAATCCAACAAATCCGGGGCCGTTCGCGGCGACTTGTGAATCCTTTCGCGCAGCCGACGCAAATCGTCGTCGCAAACCCCGAATAG
>Ga0207701_10005973_pt1 | contig 12189 bp, 12 predicted proteins | sample KBSSwiSSwithPhiX_FD_184294 | JGI IMG/M metagenome (GOLD analysis project Ga0207701, IMG submission 184294) | Switchgrass rhizosphere bulk soil microbial communities from Kellogg Biological Station, Michigan, USA, with PhiX - S5 (SPAdes) (version 2) | ecosystem: Environmental > Terrestrial >...
TCTTTGTCGCTCGCATTCGTGCCTGCGTAGCGTGCTGAATGAATTCCCGGCGCGCCTCCCAAAGCCTCGACTTCCAGCCCTGAATCGTCCGCGATTACCAAGCCGGGCAATTTTGTTGATACTGCGAGCGCTTTGAGCTTCGCATTTTCTTCGAAAGATGTCCCAGTCTCCGGTATTTCGGAAATTTCGGGATACGCGGTTAGATCGCGTACAGTCATACCTGATTCGAGAATTTGCTCGACCTCGCGTGTTTTATGCGTGTTGTGCGTTGCCACAATCAATTGCATGCGGGTTTGACAGGATTCAGGATTAACCACTAACCCACAACGATAACTCTGAGTAACGAAAGTGATGAGTGTGAAGAGATTTTTTGTGAATTCGTATTCATTCGTGTCCATTCGTGGTTGAACCATGGACGAGCGCCGCAAACCGTACCCATTCGATCAGTTCGAACCAAAATGGCAGACCATCTGGGAAGAGCAGCAGCTTTTTCATGCGCCCAATCCCGATGAAAAAGGTTTCGATTCCTCGAAGCCGAAATTTTACGTCCTCGACATGTTTCCCTATCCGAGCGGCACAGGTCTGCACGTTGGCCACCCCGAAGGGTATACTGCCACCGATATCATCGCGCGTTACAAGCGGATGCGCGGATTCAATGTGTTGCATCCGATGGGATGGGACGCATTCGGTCTCCCTGCGGAGCAATACGCGATCAAAAGTGGCCAGCACCCGGCGATCACTACGCGCGAAAACATTGCGAGCTTTAAGAACCAGCTCAAGCGAATTGGTTTTTCCTATGACTGGCAACGTGAGATCAACACGACCGATCCACGTTACTACAAATGGACGCAGTGGATTTTTCTCCAGATTTACAATTCCTGGTTCAATCCGACCACAAATAAAGCCGAACCCATTTCGACGTATCCCGGCAAGAATCCGGACGAAGTTCGTCTTGCGTACGTTGCTGACGTGCCAGTGAATTGGTGTCCGGAACTGGGCACCGTTTTGGCTAATGAAGAAGTCGTTGACGGAAAAAGCGAAGTTGGCGGATTCCCCGTCGTGCGCCGCCCAATGCGTCAATGGACGTTGCGAATCACCGCGTATGCCGAGCGGCTGTTGAATGAGCTGGAAGGACTGGATTGGCCGGAAGGGATCAAATTGCTCCAGCGAAACTGGATCGGTAAAAGCGAAGGCGCAGAGATCGATTTCAAGATCGATAACAGCGACGAAAGGGTCCGCGTTTTTACTACACGCCCCGACACGCTTTATGGCGGAACATTCCTGGTGCTCGCACCGGAACATTCGCTTGTCGATCTAATTGTCACTGAGGAGCAATGGCCCGCGGTGCGCGAGTATCGCGAACGGACCGCGAGGAAAAGCGACCTAGAACGCGCCGATCTCTCAAAAGACAAAACCGGTGTGTTTACCGGAGCGTACGCGATTAATCCCGCGACCGATCAAAAAATTCCAATCTGGATCGCTGATTATGTGCTGGTTGGTTACGGGACCGGTGCGATCGGCGGTGTGCCTGCGCACGACGAACGCGATTTGGAATTCGCGAGAAAATTCGATCTGCCGATTGTGATCGTCGTTCAGCCGACGGGAGATGAACCGGCATTTGGATTCACTGGCGAGGGCATTGCCATCAATTCTCCAGTCATCAATGGTCTAGCGAGCGCAGAAGCAAAGAAAAAAATCACAGCCTGGCTGGCAGAACGCCGTCAGGGGAAACGCGCGATTAATTACAAATTGCGCGACTGGCTCTTTTCTCGGCAGCGTTACTGGGGTGAGCCGTTCCCGATTATCTGGGAGGATGGCAGTCATCGCTCGTTAGGCGAGAACGAACTACCCGTGGTGCCGCCGCCGCTGGAAGATTATAAACCCACCGGAACCGGCGAGCCACCGCTTTCAAAGGCAAAAGATTGGGTTCGCTATTCCGAAAAAGCGGCTCGCGAAACGAACGTCATGCCGCAATGGGCCGGCTCGTGTTGGTACTACTTGCGGTTCTGCGATCCGCTCGATGATCAGCGTTTCGTTGGAGAACAAGCGGAACGCTACTGGATGGGCGGCGAGAAGCCGGGCGGTGTCGATCTGTACGTTGGGGGCACCGAGCATGCGGTTCTGCATCTGCTTTACGCGCGGTTCTGGCAAAAGGTGTTGTTCGATCTCGGTTATGTCTCGAAGCCCGAGCCGTTCCAGCGGCTGGTCAATCAAGGAATCATCCTGGGCGAAGATAATCAGAAAATGTCGAAATCGCGCGGCAACATCGTGAACCCGGACGACGTGATCGACCAGTACGGAGCCGACGCTTTTCGCTGTTACGAGATGTTTATGGGACCCCTGGAGCAAATGAAACCGTGGAGCATGCGCGGTGTGGAGGGCGTTTCGCGTTTTCTGGCGCGGGTCTGGCGTTTGTTTATGAGCGAAAACCAGAGCGGCGACTTGGAATTATCAGGGAAAATCAAAAAGATCGACGCAGACAAAGCCCAACAGAAGATGACCCACGCCACCATCAAGAAAGTTACGGAGGACATCGAGTCGTTTTCGTTTAATACGGCAATCTCGCAGATGATGATTTTCGTAAACGCATTCACCGGTGCCGAGATGATTCCGTTGTCGTCGATGCGTAGCTTTTTGGTTTTGCTGAGTCCGTTTGCGCCACACATGGCCTCCGAGTTATGGGAAAGGTTGAACGCGAGTTTTACCGATGCGCCTGGCGATATTACGGGGCAACGCTGGCCCTCATACGACGAGCGGCTACTCGTCGAAGACGAAGTCGAAGTAGTCCTTCAGATTAATGGAAAGGTGCGCGAGCGAATGAAGATGTCAATTCTCGCAACGGACGAACAAATGAAAACCGCCGCCCTGTCGAACCTGAAGATTCACGAGCGAACCGCAGGCAAGACTGTGCGCAACGTGATTGTGGTTCCAAAAAAGCTTGTGAATATCGTCGTCGATTAGTTGGATGAGACGATATGTGGAAAGAATTTAAGGAGTTTGCGGTTAAAGGAAATGCCGTCGACCTCGCGGTAGGCGTGATTATTGGCGCCGCCTTTGGGGGAATCGTTAATTCACTCGTCAAAGACATTCTCATGCCGGTGGTAGGCTTGCTTACCGGTGGCCTCGATTTCTCCAACAAATTTGTCGTTCTTAAGGGCGCCCCCGGAGGCGGCGCCTTTAATACTCCCGCCGAGGCCGCCAAGGCAGGGGCGGTGACTTGGAACTACGGAAATTTTGTTACTCTCGTGATCAATTTCATCATCGTCGCCTTCTGCATCTTCCTCGTGGTCAAAGCAATGAACAGGTTAAAAAGACCGTCGCCAGCTGGCGGGCCCGTTTCGAAGGAGTGCCCGGCCTGTGCGATGACGATCCCGATCAAGGCGACACGTTGTCCGCATTGCACGAGTGAGTTAACCCAAACGGCCACGTCGTGATGTTGTGGTGGGCGTTGTTCACGTCGGCAAGAGAGATCCATCCTCGAAGGGCAAACCGGGAATCGGCCGCCTGAGTCCTAGGGAATTTTTGTAAATTCTCGCTTGCCCTCGGTGGCTTCGGCTGGTAGGGAAGACTGCCAATGCCGAAGTGCCTTAACCTTGCGGTGGCAGCAGCCGGCTCTTGTCTAATTGTTGGTTGTGCCACCCAATCGCAATCAAATCTGGGCAGCGCACGCCACATACCTAACGTGCGGACTACTGCCTACACGCATAGTGAAGGAAGCGGAGCCCACAACGCAATTGGCACTAACCTTTCCGGCCGACACGTGATGAGTGCAGCTTCTGACTGGTCGCGCTATCCGCTCGGCACGCGGTTTCGCGTTGCCTCGACAAATGAGGAATACATTATCGATGATTACGGGTGGGCACTTGTTGGGACCAATACCATAGACCTGTATAAGCCGAGCCGGCTGGAAATGAAGCGCTGGGGCGTCCGCAACGTAGACATCGACATCTTGCAATGGGGATCGGAGGAACAAAGCTTGAAAGTGCTCGCACCGCGCTGCAAACATCGCCGGGTGCAGCAGATGGTGACAGCTCTTGAGAAGAAAAAGGGGAAAACAACCGTCGCGCAAACTTCTCCTCCTCGCGGTTCACTTTGATTTAAGGCCAATCGCGCCGCATTTTCCTGGCGCATGAAAATTTTCGTTGTTGGCGGCGCGGGTTATATCGGAAGCGTTTGCGCCGAGCTATTACTGGATGAGGGCCACGAGGTAACCATCTTCGATAATCTGACTGAAGGCCATCAGCGCGCAGTCGATTCCCGCGCGAATTTCATTCAAGGCGAGTTGGCCGACCGCCCGCGAATGGAGGCAGCGCTGTCTAACGCGCGCCCGGACGCCGTAATGCATTTTGCAGCAAACGCGCTCGTTGGGGAATCAATGCGCGATCCGTCGAAGTATTTTCGCAATAACATTTGCAACGGATTGAATCTGCTCGATGCCATGGTCGCAACCGGCATTCAGCGAATCGTTTTTTCCTCGACTTGCGCGATTTTCGGGCTGCCGGAGCGGTTGCCAATCGAGGAAACCACGCCTGCGCGTCCGATCAATCCTTACGGCGAATCGAAACTCGCTTTCGAGAAAATCCTGCAATGGTACGATCGGATCCATGGACTAAAGTTTGTGTCGTTACGTTACTTCAACGCGGCTGGAGCCACGAAGAACTTCGGTGAAGATCATCGGCAGGAGACACATTTGATTCCTAACGTGCTTAAGGTCGCGCTGGAGCAAAAACCGAATGTCGAAGTTTACGGCACCGATTACGAAACACCCGACGGAACATGTATTCGCGACTACATTCACATTGTGGATCTGGCGCGGGCACACATCCTGGCGCTTGGCGCAGCCAACAGCGCCCTCTATAACCTCGGCACGGGAGGCGGTTCCAGTGTTCGCGAAGTAATCGCAGCCTGCGGCAAAGTCACTGGACGAAACATTGCCACCGTTGAAAAGCCGCGCCGGCCGGGCGATCCGCCTCGGCTCATCGCTTCGTCAGAAAAGATTAAAAAAGAACTCGGTTGGCGACCGCAGTTCCAGTCGTTGGAGGCGATTATCGAAAGCGCATGGAAATGGCACGAGAAATTTCCACGCGGCTATGAGGATTAAGGACTTGGAACTTCCGTGTCCTGCCGCAAGCGCTGGTTAACCGACTTGGAACTGGCGCGCAAGGCTTTGGTTAGAGCTGTCTGAACGGCTGCAATCTCCAGGTCATTAACTTTGCCGGTTGGCGCACGAAGCACTTCAACCTTCTCGTTCCTGGGTGCCCAGACGTTGGGGTCAGTCGGACCGAACAGAAGTATGCAATTTGCGCCTGCAGCCGCGGCCAGGTGCGAGATTCCACTGTCGTGCCCGATGAAGATTGAGTGCTCAAGCACTGCGGCCAGATGAGGCAGCGGCAAATTTTTTGCGAAACGGACCTCCTGGCCCTTCCAAATGTGTTCCAACCGCGCGGTTTGTTCTTTATCTGCTTCGCCTGAAACGACGATCAGAGAATAGCGCTTTTTGATGTGCGAATGTTCTGTTGAGAATAGGTCGATCCAATTTTGCAGCGGCCAGTTCTTTTCCTTGCTGCCGCTTCCAGGATGAATAGCGATAATTGGTTGCGATGGTGTCTGGAGAAACTCGCGGCCAAACTGGCGATCGTCTTCGCAGAGGAAAATTTTTTCAGTGAGATCGACAACTCTAATTCCGAGTTCTTCGATGGGTCCCGCGAGCTGGCGCGCGGCATGGCCGTCCGTTTCGACGATCTTGGCGGACCCGGAAAGCAGATTTTCAACACCACATCGGCGGAGGTTACTTTCAAAGATCCCATCCGGGTCATACAGATAGCTGATGATCAAATCGAAACTCGCAAAATAATCCGCCAATTCTGCCGGTAGCTCCGAATTCTTCGCGAAGAAGCCGGAGAGAGGTCCGTATTCGATTGAGCGAACTGCTTGCGCGTAGAACCGGTTTTCCGCCAGCGCTGCGATGTGCCTGTACCCCAGGATGTCGATGTGCGCGTTTGGACAAGCTTCACGCAGCGTCCTGAGCCCTGGCAGCGTAAGAATGAAATCGCCGATCGCGCCGCCACGGATGACCAGAATGCGGTCCATGCATTTACGGTAGCCACGGCCCTGTGTGCCGTTTCATTATTGAAATCAAAAGCGACCTGCGTCGACCTGCCACAGGCCGGCGGCTACACCGAAGCGTCGTTTTAATATCGCGTGAAGGCGAACGTCAAGATCACGCAGCCGTAAATCAGCGCGATGACGTGCAAAAAGCGCCAGCGAAAAACGCTTCGTGTGCCCCAATTAATTTGATCGCGAAGCAAATACGGGATGGCGACCCAAAACAGTCCCGCGAGAATCAACAAGTAAGCCAGGACAGTTAGGAGCAAACGACTTGGCTCGTAACGCAGAAAGGCGGCATCGAGGAGCGGTTCCGCAGCGAGTAAACACAGAATTCCAAGCGCGCGCACCGCCAGGAATTCTCCAACAAAGCGCAACACGAGTCCGTAGCCGATGGGCAACGCAATGAGCAAGGGGCGTCGAAATGCGGAGAATTCACCCATCTGGATGGTAGCGAGCAGCCAGAAAGTCCATACAAGACAAATCGTTAGCAGGAATACTCCAGCCACGTGAGACCGGGGAAACTTTTGTGCAACGCCGGCGAGAGTCGGTTTCACCAAACCGGGCAGACTGAACAAGACGAGAAATACGCCTGCGATGACTCCAGCGGATTGTAAAGAGAGATGGTAAATCACTTGCGACGAGAGTGTGCGTGGGCGGATTCGGTCCGCCGTAGGGCGGGCGAATTTTCAACTCGCCGTTCCGTGGATGCAACTTTTAAAGTGCTGTGATCTTTGAGCGGACTCCCGTACAAGCTGAATCCATTGGCGCGTTGCACGTGTACATCGACAATCTCTCCGATCAGTTTTTCGTTGCCTTCGAACACAACAATCTTGTTCGTGCGTGTTCGGCCCATCAGCCGCGTTGGGTTGGTTTTGCTCAGACCTTCGCAAAGAACTTGAACGTTGCGGCCCACCAAACGCTCGCCTGACCGGCGCGTCGCTTCGTTGACAATGCTGAGCAAATCCCGATTTCGCTCTTCTTTGATGTGCTCGTCGATTTGACCAGGCATTTCTGCGGCTGGCGTATGGCGCCGAGGCGAATAGCGAAAAACGAACGCGTTATCAAATTGGAGTTCTTCAACCAGATCGCGGGTCTGTTTGTAATCCTCTTCGGTCTCACCTGGAAATCCCACAATGATATCGGTGGTAATCGCGAGACCCGCGCGTGCCTGCCGGGTGCGGCGAACAAGATCGACGTATTTTTCCGCCGTGTAGGTTCGGTGCATCGCTCTTAGAATTCTGTTGGAGCCCGATTGCAGCGGTAGATGAACGTGCTCTGCCAGCTTGGGTAAGCGGGAGATTGCCTCGATTAAATCATCGCGGAAACCGGTGGGGTGAGGAGATGTAAACCGAAGACGTTCCAGGCCATCAATCTCATTCACCGCTTCCAACAACTGTACGAAGGAACTTTTGCCATCGCGCTTCGGAAATTCGTGACGGCCGTACAGATTTACGATTTGCCCGAGCAAGGTGACTTCTTTCACACCCTGTGCGACCAGGTCGCGCACCTCCCTCACGATCTCGTCGATGGAACGGCTTCGTTCTGAGCCGCGCGTCTGCGGGACGATGCAAAAGGTGCAACGCATGTTGCATCCCTGCATAATGGACACGAACGCAGTGGCTTGCCTGGGATCCAGCTGTTGATTGCGAATCGTCGATTGCGAGCCTGGTTCCTCCGCGATATCGACGATCGAGAAACGCAGGTCTTCCATTGCACGATCCTGGCAAGGCGCGATCTCCGAAAGCGCCGTTTTCTTCATCACCAATTCTTCTACGTAATCTGCCACGTGGTGGAATTTTTGGGTGCCAACGACCAGATCAACGTGAGGCAAATTCTTTAACAGAGCCTCGCCTCGCGCCTGGGCCATGCATCCAAGGAAACCGAAAACCATATGGGGTCGCTCTTTTGCCATCCGTCCCATCATTCCCATTTTGCCAAGCGCCTTTTGGTCAGCCATGTCGCGTACGCTGCACGTATTCAATAGCACGACGTCAGCTTCTCTTTCGTTGCCGACGCGCTCGAAACCCCGCGCGATGAGTGAGTGCGCGACCTGTTCCGAGTCGCGCTCGTTCATCTGGCAGCCGTAAGTCTTAATGAAAAATTTGGGCATGAACGGGCGAAAACAATACATGCTGAAACTGGGTGCGCCACGCAGAGATTATCCGCTTTTCATCACATAGATTTTTCGGATTAAATCCCGACATGCCTGCACAGAAAAACGAACCGCCAGCAATTGGGATCATTGGGGGCAGCGGCCTGTATCAAATAGAAGAATTGCGCGGCACCAGCGAACTCAACGTTGACACGCCGTTTGGGCCACCCTCAGACGCGCTGGTTGGCGGAAGGATTGGCGGCCGCCAGGTCTATTTTTTGCCCCGTCACGGCCGCGGCCACCGGATTTTGCCGCACGAAATCAATCACCGAGCCAATATTTACGCCCTGCGCTCGTTAGGCGTTCGCTGGATTATCTCGGTGGCGGCTGTGGGCAGCCTGCAGGAAAAATATGCGCCGCGAGATGTGTTGCTGCCATCACAGTTTTACGACCGGACGAGCGGGCGCGCAGTGCACACATTTTTTGGGGAGGGCATTGCCGCGCACATCGCGTTTGCCGACCCAATCAGCACGAGCCTCCGCAATCTTCTGGCGGAATCAGCGAGGTCTCTGGGCATCACGGTGCATAACGGCGGCACCTATGTGAACATGGATGGCCCTGCGTTTTCCACTCGCGCGGAATCGGAATTCAATCATCGAAACGGTTTCGACGTGATCGCGATGACGAATTTACCCGAGGCGAAACTGGCGCGCGAAGCAGAGATCGCATTCGCGACGATGGCGATGATCACCGACTACGATTGCTGGAAAGTAGAAGAGGAGCCCGTCTCGGCAGAAATCGTCCTCAGTCATTTGATGGCAAATGCGGAAACGGCGAGAAGAATAATGGTGGATGTAATCCCGCAAATCCCGACAGAGCCGGATTGGCCGGAACATTTCGCGCTGAACACCGCGCTGGTCACCGATCGCAAGCTTTGGCCGAAAGCAACTGTAGAAAAGCTGAAACCGATCCTGCAGCGATTTCTAGTTGATTGAAATTTTCATTAGCGTCGTCGTCGTTCGATGGTCTCGCACAACGCTTCGATTGAGGCTGCTTCGTGTGTCGCCGTCACCGTAATCCGCAATCGCGCGGTCCCTTTGGCCACTGTTGGATAGCGAATTGCCGGAACGAGAAATCCTTCGCTTTGCAACGCGGCGGCCGTATCGAGCGCCGCTTTCTCGTCACCCACGATCAAAGGGAAGATTGCGCTTGGGGCAGCAGCGTCTTCTGCTTCTGATCCGGCGCGCGGCAGAAGTTGCTGCATCAATCTGATTTTTTCCCAAAGTAAAAGTCTCCGCTTCTCGCCTTCTGGCGACGCAAGAAAATCAACTGCGGCGAGGCCGGCTGCCGCGATTGCCGGTGGCGGCGCAGTGGAATAAATGAATGAGCGGGCGCGATTGATGAGCCATTCGATCAGTGTGTGCGAACCACAAATGTAGCCTCCGCTTGTGCCGAGTGCTTTGCTCAACGTTCCCATCTGGACATCGACTTCCTCACTCACGTTTTCCGCCGCAGCGAGGCCACGGCCCTTGGGAGCAATCACGCCAATCGCATGTGCTTCATCGAGCATTAGGAGCGCACGGAATCGTTTTTTTAATTCGACTAACTCGCGTAACGGCGCGCGATCACCGTCCATCGAAAAGACGGACTCAGTTATGATGAGAACGCGCTTGCCCGGATGTTTACGGCGCGCCCATTCGAGGAGACTCTCCAATTTGCGAAGCTGATTGTGTGGAAAGACGCGCAGAACCGCGCCGCTCAGCCTAGCGCCATCGATCAGCGATGCGTGGCAGAGTTTATCGAGCAGAATGACGTCATTTTTGGTGACCAGGGCAGGAATCGTTCCAAGCGCCGCGGCATATCCACTGCTGAAACAAAGCGCGGCTTCGGTTCCTTTCCACTTTGCCAGCGCGCGTTCCAGCCGCAGATGTGGCGATTGCGTTCCGCTGATCAGTCGCGACGCCCCGGCGCCGACACCAAACTCGTGAATCGCGGCAGTCGCCGCTTCGCGCAATCGAGGATCGTTTGCGAGACCGAGATAGTCATTTGACGAAAAGTTAATGAAACGGCGGCGGCCGATCTTAACTTCGGGTCCTTGCCCGCTGCTGATTTCGCGGAGATGTCGATCCAGCGAACGCTTGCGCAATGCCTCCAACTCGTCTGCGAATGGGCGCTTCATCACCAGAGATTGAATTGCAATGCGAACCAATTAAGAATCGCAAAATGAAAACGCGCTGCTTTGATCATATCGACTTAAGAGTGAAAAACATCGCCTTGGCAGGAAAGCCTTATGCAAAATTTTTGCCGCAGCTTGGATTTGTTGAGGAAAGGCCGGGCAAAAAATATCATATGTTCTATTCCGTCGGGGGTGACAAACCATCAGATTTTTTTGGTCTTAAGCTAGACAAGAATCATAAGCCAAATCGTACGCGGATCGCATTCTGGGCAGATACACGAAAAGAAGTGAATTGGCTTGCGAAGTCGGTGCGTAGGGCAGGCGGAAAAGCGCTCGAAGGTCCGGAAATCTGTAGGGAGTACAGTGCCGGCTACGATGCGATTTTCTTCGAGGATCCGTACGGCAACAAGCTTGAAATTTGTTGCCGGAAAGGCCAATCATTGCCGCGTAACTTGTAGAGGCAGCCGTGCCGGCTGCGAGCATGGCAGTTTTGCAGGCGACACACCTGCCGCTACAGTCGGGAAGTGACCAACTTGAGAATGAATAAACCGCCCCACGAGCCTGCGATTCTGCAGGGCGCGCGTCGCGTTCGCTATCTCAAGCTGATCGCGCTCTTCAAAATCGCCAAGGGCGCGCTGCTCCTGGTTCTTGGTGTTTCGCTGGTTTTTCTCAACGCGCGGACCCGCTGGATCGATGCTCTGTCGAATTGGACCGCTGACGAAATCCTGTTGGAACATAGCAAGGCGGTCGCCTATTTGCTCCACAAACTGCAAGCGGTGCTTGCGGGCGGCACGCTGCGGGCCACGGGTCTTCTGGCGCTTTTTTATTCAGCAGTTCTTTTCACTGAAGGAATCGGCGTTTACATGCAGCAACGCTGGGCGGAATTACTCATGATTTTCGCGACTGCGTCGCTGATTCCACTTGAGGTTCGTCATCTTTGGCATCGGCCAGGGTTGGTGGGTGCGCTCATTCTGCTGGCCAACTGTTTCATTGTTTGGTTTCTCTATCGCGTGCTGAAACGAGACAAGGCTAAACCGCACACCGCGCAGCCGCGCGAACTGGCCGAGACACGTTAGAAGTGGTTTCATAAGTGTTGTAGCTAGGCAGCTCTGCGGCGTCCGCGTCTTCGGGATCCACGTTCGAAACGGTGCACAACGCCCCGGCTACAGCTCCTTGCTACAGCTCGGCGAAGAGATCGAGATACTGTTCGAGGTAACGCGTCAGCAGAAAATTTTTGCGAACAGTCTCGCGCGCCTTGTGCCCCATCTCGTCGCGTAGTTCGTTATCGTCGACCAGTTGCACGATTCGTTTGGCTGTTTCCTCAATTGATGAGATGAGGAAGCCATTGACGCCGTCATCGATCTGGTAACGGATTCCTCCAACGTTCCCACCAATCACCGGCGTGCTTTTCCACATCGCTTCGGCCACCGTTAGCCCGAAGCCTTCACGTAAGGATTTTTGCAGGACAACCGTTGCGCGCGTTTGCAGAGCATTTACCAGCGCTGTGTCGTCGCCATTGGTCAGAATCAGTATCCGCTCGTCCCTGCAAGCGCAGAGCGACCGGAAAATTTTCTTCGCCTTCCGGGTCGTCGGTCGCAAAATTGCCAAGCAACACCAACCGGGCGTCGATCTGTTTGCGGGCGAGCTTGAACGCTTCCACGACTCCTTTCGGATCTTTCCACGGATCGAAGCGCGAGATTTGGACGACGAGTGGTAAATCTGTGGGTATCTCGTAGTGCGCCAGACGCTCGTCGATTTCTCGATCGATCGCAGCGGCACGATCTCGGGCGCGTTCTCGAACGGCACGAACGTC
>Ga0207701_10005975_pt1 | contig 12189 bp, 8 predicted proteins | sample KBSSwiSSwithPhiX_FD_184294 | JGI IMG/M metagenome (GOLD analysis project Ga0207701, IMG submission 184294) | Switchgrass rhizosphere bulk soil microbial communities from Kellogg Biological Station, Michigan, USA, with PhiX - S5 (SPAdes) (version 2) | ecosystem: Environmental > Terrestrial > Soil...
CACGTCCAGGTGCGCGGACTGTTCGATGTCGAGCGCCAGCAGCCGATCGCCGTCAAGGGGGTGGACGAGCCCATCGTCAGCTATCTGGTGTTGCGCGCCAAGCCACGCAGCTTCCGCGCGGCCAGCCGCGGGATCGAAGGCATCGACACCCCGATGATCGGCCGGGACGTCGAACTCGCCGCGCTGCTCGAGGCGTTCGAACGCATGCGAGCCCGCCGCAGGCTCGAGGTCGTGACCGTGGTCGGTGAAGCCGGCTTGGGCAAGAGCCGGATGCTGGCCGAATTCGAGTCCGGCGCCGGCCCGAGCATCGAAGCAGCAGCGGTCTTCCGCGGCCGAGCGAATCCGCAGACGCGAGGGCAGCCGTACGGCCTGCTGCGCGACCTGTTGGCCCGCTGGCTGCAGATCGGCGACGACGATAGTCTCGACGCCGCCCGTCGCAAGGTCGAGCGCGCGATCACCCCCCTTTTCGAGAGCGACGACGGCGTGCTCATGGCCGAGGCCCAGGCGCACCTGCTGGGCCACCTGATCGGCGTCGACTTCGCCGACAGCCGCCATGTCGCCGGCATCAGCGACGACCCGCGGCAGATCCGCAACCGCGCATTCCATGCCGCGGCGCAGATCCTCCAGCGAATCTCGGCCAGTACGGACGGCGGCGCGCTGCTGATGCTGGAAGACTTGCACTGGGCCGACGACGGCACGCTGGACTTCCTGGAACATCTGGTCGAGGTCGGCCGTGACGCGGCCGTCCTCGTGATCGCGCTCGCCCGGCCGGCTCTGTTCGAAAGGCGAAGCGGTTGGGGCGCCGATCCCGCCATCCACCGACGGGTCGAACTCGTCCCCCTCGACGCCGGCTTGAGCAGGAAGCTCGCGGGCGAATTGCTGCGCAGGCTGGTCTCCGTGCCTACCGAGCTACGCGAGATGATCGCCGTTCGCGCTGAAGGCAACCCGTTCTACATGGAAGAGCTGGTCAAGATGCTGGTCGACAGAAGGGCCATCGAGACCTCGACGCCGGCGTGGACGCTGAATCCGCTGCTGGCGACCGAGGTACCCGCAACGCTGACCGGCGTTCTGCAGGCCAGGCTCGATTCGCTGCCGCGAAACGAACGGCTGGCGCTCCAGCACGCGAGCGTCATCGGACAGGTCTTCTGGGACAGCGCACTGGCCGCGCTGCACGGGCAGGCTGCGGACGCACTGCCCGCGTTGGTGCAGAGCCGGCTGGTCCTCGCGCACCCGCAGTCGCAGCTCGGCGGCGTTCGCGAGTACGCCTTCAGCCATCAGATCCTGCATCAGGTGACCTACTCGACGCTGCTCAAGCGGTCTCGGCGCGAATTGCACGCCCGCGTCGCGGCGTGGCTGGCCGGGCAGCCGCGCGCGGATGACTTCCTGGGTGCCACCGCAGAGCACCACGCGCTGGCCGGCAATATCGCACAGGCCTGCCAATGCTTCGCGTCGGCTGCAGAGCATGCGAAGTCGCGCTTCGCGCACGAGGTCGCACTGGCCCACGTCGACAGGGCGTTGAGGCTGCTCGAGCGGTCAGCGGCAACGCCCGAATCGCTGATGATCCGCTGGCGGCTGCTGTTCGTCCGCGAATCGACCCTCAACATGCAAGGCCGGCGCGCCGAGCAGCCGGCCGTGCTCGATTCGCTCCAGCAAGTGGCCGAGTCGCTCGACGACGACCGGTTGCGCGCCCTCGCCGCCCGGCGGCGCAGCCAGTTCGCGCTGCGGACCGCCGACTTCGTATTGCAGGAAAGCGCGGCGAGGCAGGCGATTGCGATCGCCGGACGCGCCGGCGACATCGAGTCCAGGCTCGAAGCACAGCGGCTGCTCGCCGATGCCTTGAACGCCCAGGGCGCTCCCGAGGCGGCAAAGACACTGGCACGCGAGGGGCTGGAAGAGGCACGCTCGCGTGGGCTGCGCCGGGTCGAGGGCGTGTTCCTCAGCACCTTGGCCTACATCGCCACGCAGCAGGATGACTTGGTCACCGGGTTGGCGCTCGACCTCGAGGACCTGCCGATTTGGCGCGAACTGGGTGATCCTTTCGGCGAGGCGATCGCGCTGGGCAACGTAGGCGCCGACTGGCTGTGGTTCGGCCAGATCGAGCAGGCCCGCTCGGCGCTCGATGATGCGTTGAAGCTCTTCCGCAGCCTTGGGGCCCGTCAGCTGGTGTGCAGCCCGCTGGCCAACCTGTCGACACTCGCGCTGTGGCAGGGTGACAGCGCGCATGCACTGGCGCTGGCGAACGAGGCGCTGGACGCCGCTGTGGCGGTGCGCGCGGTCGACTTCGAGGCCCAGACGCTTTGCCGGGTCGGAGACGCAGAGTTGGCGCTCGGCCGCGATGCAGCAGCCGAAGGCGCTTTCGCGCGTGCCGAGTCGATCGCACGCGAACTCGGCAGCGCGGTCGAACGCGAGGCGATTGCCGGCCTCGTGCGGGTCGCGCTGGCGCGCGACGAGATCGCTTCGGCAATGCACGTGGTCGACGCCCTGCTCGCCCGCGGGGGCCTCGAAGGAGCCGAAGCGAGGGCCGTCTTGTTCACGTGCTGGCGCGTGCTCGATCGAGCCCGCGACCCGCGAGCGCCCGGCCTGCTCGCGGCGGCCCACGGCGCGGTGCAAAGCCGCGCGGCGACGATCGGCGACCCAGTCCTGCGTGCGAGCTTCCTCGAGCGGGTTCTCGACAACCGGCTGATCCTGCAGGCGTGGCAGGCTGCGCACCCCGGAACCGTCGAAGGTAGCTGAGGCGTCCAGAGAACGGCGGACCGAAGCGAACGGTGCTACGGCGCGACCTCAAAGTCGTGCTCCGGACTCGGCTCGCGCATGCCTCCAGCCTCGATGTAGAGGACGTACACCCCGGGGACGTCGGGCGCCTTCAGCTTCACGTCGTTCGCGCCCTTGTTGCGAAACGGCGGGCTGGGCAATGTCGTGCCCTTCGGGCCGCTCCCCTTGGCCTCGACGATCACGCGAGTGTTGTCCCAGCGCTTGTTCTTAAGGCTCCAGCGGGCGGGGGTCCACACCTTGAAGGTCATCGACTGCCCCGGCGTGACCCTCGCCGGCGCGCCCTCGAAGACGAACCTTGCGCTTCCCTTGGCGTCGCCGAACGGTATGTCTTTGGTGACGATGACCTCGCCGGGCGCCTCGTCAGGCTTCGTTCCGGTCGGCGGAACACCCGTGTCCGGTCGCTTGACCTCGCCGGCCGTCTTGCCGATCGCCAGCTCGATCAGCTTGACGAAGCCCTTCTCCAGACCCTTGTTGGCCAATTCGTCGAGCGCGGCGTGCAGCCCTTCCTTGAACTTCTCGTCGGAAACGAAGGGCTGGATCTTGGCCAGCCCGTTGCGGAGCGCCGCGACGAGCGGATCGCGGCGCTGCTTCTCGCCGATCCGCGCAACGACCGCGGCGAGCTGCTCGGCACCCTTGAGCTTGGTCTTTTCGAAGGCGGCCTTCGCGGTGGCGATCTCGGCGTCGGTCGGCTCGCTGGGCTTGCCGGCGCTGCCGACATCCGGGTTCTTCGGCCGCAGGTTCGGTGGCAGGCCGCCGGTGCCGATCGGGTCCGGCCGCATCCGCAGGGTGGTCGGCACGGGGCCCCCTGGCGGCTGCGACGTGCCTTTGCCCTGCGCCGGCGGGCTCCGAGCGGGCAGCTCCTCGCGCGGCTCGACGCCGGGAGCACGGATCGGGCCGGTGGGCTGCTTGGGCCCGGCCGCCGCCTGTCCCGGCGGAACACGGGGCGGCAGCGGAAGGCCCAGGGCGGTTAGAAGCGATGCAGTCATGTCGCACCTCCTGTCGCGTCAATCGGATTTCACTCCGCCGACGTTCTTCGGGCGGGTGGTGTCACGCTCTGCAGCGGTGGCTGTGGCGGGGCGCCGAGCCCACAACTGGCGCTTGCGACAGCTTGAGGTCGGTGGCCGCCTCCGGCGATGACAGGCGCATGGTGGACCCGAGGGCGTGCCGCTGTCATCCCCACTGTTTGGGTAGACGCCACGACGCCGACGCTGACGCTCTCCTTTTCCGCCGAACCGCAGTCGCTTCCGAAACGCGGCAAGAGTTAACGCCATCGCCTACCCGTCTCCCTCAATCGCGGGGTAACCGTGCGGCGAGGCATTACTAGTATTCATCTAGACGGTGGCGTGGCGACAAAGATCCCATCCGCGCCGAACAGTCCGGCAGTGCTGTGCCGGCACCGTCTCCCAAACGTCGTTCACGCGAAACGCAGGCGGCCTTCAACCAGCCGGCGATCCTGCGCACATGGTTGGGCGCATTGATCCTTGGTTCAGTGCGGGGCCGACAGCGCAGACGTACGACCACTACCTGGCCGACATGGCCAAGACCTTCAACAGCAGCGAGTTGCTGGCGTGGTCAAGCAGCTCCTTCGTCTGATTCTTGCGCTGCCCGCACCCGGCCGGCGACGACTCGCACGCCGCTGGGCGCAGCACGCCAGATCGCGAACGCCGACAGCACCGAGCAGCCGATGGCGACCCAGAACGCCAGCGTGTAGTTGCCGGTCCGGTCGTGCACGAACCCCATGAACCACGGGCCCACCGCGCCACCCGCGAGTGCGCTGACCATCAGCGTCCCGAAGATCGGCCCATAGTGCTTGCCCTCGAAGATCTCCGCAGGGATGGCGCCGATGACCGACGTGAGGCCGTAGCCCAGCGCGCCTTGCGCGATCACCATCGTGTACAGCAGCGGGATACCCGGATGCGACGGCAATGCGAGCAGCGCGGCATAGGTGATGCAGAACCCCGCACTGCCGATCGCCCAGACAATCTCGCGGCCGATACGGTCCGAGAGCCAGCCGAGTGCGATCTGCCCCGGCACGCCGGCAAGGCTGACGGCGCCGAGGGCCCACGCGGCCTCTTGGGCACCGAAGCCGGTCTCGGTGAGGTACTTGGTCTGATGCACCTGCACGGCATACCACGAGAAGAGCGCCGCGAAGTAGGCCGCCGCGATCCACCAGAACCGCGCAGTGCGCATCGCGCGTGCGAGCGTCCAGTCGATGGCCGCCCACGCGGGGTCGACCACGTTCACCCGACGGGCCTTGGCCGCCGCGGGCGTGTTCGCGTCTCCGTCCGGTGCCAGGCCGAGTTCCTCGGGTCGCCGACTGAGAAGCAGGTTGAGCGGCACAAGGACGACGAGCGCCACCAGGCCCAGCAGCGAGCACCCGGCACGCCAGCCGTATCGCTCCACGAACGTCTGCAACGCGGGGAGGATCACGATGGAGCCGAACCCCACTCCGGCGAAGGCGATGCTCATCGCGAGCCCGCGGCGCCGTACAAACCAGTTCGGCAGAAAAAGTGCTTGGCCGGTGTAGCCGGTGAACGTCGTGCCCGCGCCGACCAACAGGCCCAGCGTGAGGTAGACATGCCAGGGCTCGCCCGCGAAGGTCGCGAACAGCAGGCCCCCAGCCGTGGCGGCGACGCCGACCTCCATCACGAAGCGCGGCCCACGACGGTCCATGAGCCGGCCCAGCAGCGGGCTCAGCACGGCGGAGACGATGAAGCCGAAGGAGAACGCGCCGGCGGTCACGCCGCGCTCCCATCCGAACTCGTCGAGGATCGGGGGGAAGAGCAACGAGAAAGCCGTGCGTGCGTTCACGCAGATCGCCATTGTCAGGAAGACAACCCCGACGACGACCCACCCGTAGTAGAACGGCAGGCGCCGTGCGAGCCTTTCGATCAAGCGGCTTCCCCTCGGTTGAAACTCTGCATGTCCCGCTCCGGCCCGCGAACGGACGGTGCCAAGGCACAGCAGTCAGTATGGCCGTGTTAGCTACGAAGGCGAGATTCCGCCTAGGTGCGGCAACCTAGACGCCGTGGCCCGGCTTAGTTTTCGCTCCCTAGGGCACGCAGGAGAAGATGGCTTCAGTGCAACCCACCCCGAGACCATCATGAGCACCCCCGTCACCCTCAATGCCATTGCCACCGACGTCGTCGGTCACTACGGCAACGCCGCGAAGAGCCTGGTCGCCGCCTGCCATACCGCCTCCAAGCGCGCCTTGGTCGCTAGCGGCAGCCGCTATGCCAAGCTCGTCAAGTGGGCTCCTCTGCCCGTCGTCGGCGGCGAGAGCAAGGCGCGCATCGTTGCGGCCGAGCAACGCGTCGCGGGGATCGTCGGCGAAGGCGTTGAGCGCATCGCCCAAGGCTACGACCGTGGCATCGAATATGTCTCCGGCCAAGCACTGAAGGGCCTTGAAACCTTCGCGCAGCGCACCGATTGGGCCAAGGACATGTTCGTCGTCGACACCCTGCGCCGGATCAACCTGCCGACGGCCAAGCTGTCGCTCAAGATCGCCAGCCGCGTCGACGACTTGGCGAGCGCGCTGAATGCTCGTGCCAAAGGCACGGCCGCCAAGCCGGCCGTGAAGAAGGCAAGAGTGGCCAAGCGCGTCCGTCGCACGGCCTGAGCGCTTGTCCTTCCCGAGCCCGCGACCCGAGAGGGGACGCGGGTTCTTCCACGTCCGCCTGTGGCTAGTGCTGCATCAACGTCACGTCGGCACCGAACAACACGACGCGGTCGCCCTCGACCGCGAGGCCTTGGTCACGTGCCACCCGCCGCACCGACGCGAGGTCCGCCACCTGCCACGTCCAGCCGGCGAGGCCCTCCCCGCGTCCACGGTCCGGCACGAACCCGATGGAGCCCTGCGTCAGCCCGATGCGCTCCTCGCCTTCTGCCGGCATCGCATCGAGCCCCAGCACCTGCGCCCAGCGCTGCGCCCTTTCGCGCGGGCGCGTCACCTCGACGGTAACCGCGACCACGCGCTGGTCGCCGCGCCGTCCCTCTTGGCGCCGCCACGCTCCGCCCCAGCGCCACGACGCGGCCGGGACAGGCTGGTCGATCGACACGATCGCGCCGCCGATGTCCTTGGGATGCAGGTGCATCGCACGGATATCGGGTAGCTCCTTTTCCCACACCGTGCGCACGTCAAGGGCGCGGATGCGCGCACGGTCACGGCCGAAGTCGTCCGTCTGAAGAATGAGCATATAGCCGCCCTCCCCGCGCCTTTCGAGGTGCCGACCCGCCGCCGTGCCGTCCTTGATCGGCGAAATCAGCTCGATGAACTGGTCGCCGAACGCGTACACCGCGTTGTCGATGCCGAACTCCGCGACGCCCGGATCGCGGAACGGCGGATCGAGCGCCAGCAGCTCGGCGAGGTGCCGCGAAGTCGTGGCGAGGTCACGGACGACAAAGACGATCTGGCGAATGCGCAGCATATGACCACCCTTTGTTGGCAGCAATTTGACCGGCAGCGCTTCACGTCCCGCGAAACCGCGGCTCGCGCTTTTCCATGAACGCCGCCACGCCCTCGCGGTGGTCTGCCGTGCTGCCGGTCCACACCTGCGTGAACGCTTCGCGGTCGAGAAGCTGGGCGTAGCTCTCAACGGCAGCGGCGTCGACGTTCTGCTTCATGTAGCGGTATGCGACGCGGGGTCCGTGCGCGAGCCGCGTCGCGAGCTGCAGCGCGGCGGGGAGGAGGTCGGCGGCGGGCACAATGCGATTCACCAGACCGAGCTCGAGCGCCTGCGACGAGGTCAGCACGTCTGACAGGAACAGCAGTTCCTTCGCCCTGGCCTCGCCGAGCCTGCGCACCAGGGGCCACGTGATGCCGAAGTCGCCGCTGAAGCCGACCTTCGCGAAGGCAGTGGTGAACTTCGCGCTGTCGGCAGCGAGCCGCAGGTCGCATGCGAGTGCGATGCCCAGCCCGGCACCGGCGCAGGCGCCGTTGACGGCAGCGACGGTCGGCTTGGTGCTGGCGTGCAGCAGTCCGGAGAGCCGATGGATCGAGCGCTGCCGATCGACCTTCCGTTCGACGGTCCAGTCTGCGGTGCCTGAGGTGTCGCCCATCGCCGTCACGTCGCCGCCCGCACAGAAGCCCCGCCCCGCGCCGGTGACGACGATGCACCCCACCGCCGCGTCGTCGGCGCAACGCTCGAGCGTGGCGATCGCCGCATCGAGCATCGGCCGTGAGAGCGCGTTCAGCCGCTCCGGCCGGTTCAGGGTGAGGACCGCCACGCCGTCGCGGATCTCCACGATCAGGTCGGATTCGTCGTCGCCGGAATTCGCCATCGTCGTCTCCTGAAAAGGGGTCGCGACACTGTCACACGACCCGCGCCGGACGACAAGCGGGTCGCGAGGAGCCCGGGCAGCGATGTCAGGCCGCCTGCGGCGACACGCTTAGCACCTGCCAATGCAGCCGCGCTTGCGCCGCCAGCACGCCCGCGGCCAGCGCTGGCACCACGAAGTACAGCAGATCCGCCTGCGGCCACCAGCGCCGCGCGTACATCGCCAGCAGCAAGGGCGCCAGCATCAGCCCCCAGCGGCCCAGGCTGCGCGCGCTGTCACCCAGCACCGCCGAGCCCGCGGCCAGGAATACCGCCGACGACACGAACACCAGGGTGAACAGGGTCTCGAAGATCGGCGCGGCGGCGCCGACGTTGGCCAGCCCGGCACGGTAAGGCAGCCAGGCCAGGCAGCCCAGCGCCAGCAGCGCGGCAAGCGCGCGTGCGCGGCGCGCGCCGCCGCCATCGCCCAGCGGCGTGGCACTGGGCTTGATGAAGGGCAGCACCGCCAGGCATAGCAGGCCGGTCACGGCATCGATCAGCAGCGTGTTGGGGTAGCCCAGCGCCTCGATCGCGATGCCCTGCCATGTCGACGAATAGGCGATCGCCAGGTTCATCATCGCCATGTAGGCGGTGAACTGGGTGGCCGCCACCGCCGGGTTGGTGACGTCCATGAAGATCGCCGAGCGCGTGCCGTACATCAGCCCCAGCGCCACCGCGTACAGCAGCGTGGCGGTCCAGATCGCGGTGACCAGCGCGGCCGGCGCCACTCGCCGGTCGGTGCCGGACTGCGCCACAGGCATGATCCACTGGTGCTCGATCAGCACGCCCATCAGCCAGAGCACCGGCAAGCTCATCAGCGCCAGGTAGACGAACAGCGTGCGCCGGCGGCCGAAGTGGTCCGACAGCAGCCCGCCCAGCACCATGCAGCCGGCGCTGACGATGTTGGTCCACAGCGCCAGCCAGGCCACGCTGTCGTCGCTCATGCCGACCTCGACCGCCAGGTTCGATTGCAACGCCAGCCCCAGGCTCATCGCGCCGGCCGGCAGCAGCGCGAAGAACAGTCCGGCGAATGCGCCGCGCGTACCCAGGAAGCTGCGGAAGGCCTCCATCGAGAACTGCCGCATCTTGCGCGCGGCCGACGCCAGCCCGGCCGCGCGCCGGTCGGCCTGCGGCGTGGTGGGCTCCTGCAGCGGAAGCACGATGAACACCGTCACTGCGGCGATGCAGGCGGCGACGAAGACGAAGCCGCCCTGCAGCCCGATCAGTGGCATCAGGAACAGCACGCCGCTGCCGCCCGCCGCCATGCCGATGGCCGCCCCGGCGAACATCACGCCGTTGGCCAGGCCGCGCTCGTCGGCGCGCAGGGTGCTCACGGCCAGCGCGTCGATCGCCACGTCCTGCATCGCGCCGAAGCTGTTGTGGATCAGCAGCACACCGGTCAGCAGGCCCAGCTGGGCCGGCAGGTCCAGCCCGGTGCAGGCCAGCAGCGTGACGATCAGCATGATCTGCGTGCCCAAGATCCAGCCGCGGCGCTTGCCGAGGCGCTCGGACGTGAAGACGTCGACAAACGGCCCGAACGCCCATTTGAAGGCCCAAGGCAGGTAGAAGCTGCCGACGAAGGCGCCGATCTCGGCCGGCCCCACGTCCTGCCGCCGCAGCTGGGTCGCCACAGCGGTGGCGGCGAAGCCGAGCGGGATGCCTTCGGTGACGTAGAGGAAGAAGAAGGCCGTCAGGCGGCCGAGCCGCGTGGCCAGCAAGTTGGGTAGGCGCATGGCGCCAAGTCTCGCAGACTGCACCGTCCGCGCCGCGCCGGCCGTGGAACGCGCGTGCAACGCTGCCCCCGGCACAGTGCCGCCGCGGCGAGTGATTCCAGCCCGCCGCAGACCTGATCCACCCGTCCAAACGAAGGCAAGTTCGCCGGGCGTACCGGCGACACCTTGACTTTCATCATCAACAAGCACCGCCTACTCGAGGTCCCGATGTCCAAGATTCATGATCCCCTGAGCGCCGCTTCGGCGGAAATGCTCACTGCCGCCGCATCCCAAGTCCGCGAGCTGATCGAGTCCGTGCGCAAGGACGGCCAGAAGTTCAAGCTCGCCTTCGACGGCCTGAGCGCCAGCATCGACGATGCGAGCGAGGCCGGGATCAAGCTGTATCGGCCGCAACTCGATCGCGCGCGGCAAATGCTCGACCTCGACATGACTGATGTTCAGTATGCGCAGGAGACCATCACGCGCTTGCGCGGCGACCCAGCGCTGATGGCAACGCGCGCCGACCAGGTCGAGAAGCTCGCGAAGGCCGTCGGCCACGCGCGCAGGCAGTTCATCGAGCGGGTTCAGCTCGCCCGCGAGCTCGACGGCCGCGCCGACAAGGCACTCGAGGGAAGCCGCCGAAACCGGCGCGACGCCGAGGTTGACATCGGCGCGTTGCGCCTGCGCGTCCGGGGATGCGTCAGGACGCTCACCGACGCCCTGACCAAGGCCGACCAGCTCGCGGCTGCGGCTCGCAAGGCCTTCGACAAGAAGGACCAGAAGGCGCTGACCGAGGCTCGCACAAGTCTGATCGAACTGAAGGCATTTGACGCCAACGTGCTGCGGCTGCGGCCCGAGGTGCAGCAGTTGCCCAAGCAGCACCAGGATCTCGACCGCGAGCAGCGGGCCGAGGTCCAGTGGATGCTCGACGACCTCGAGCGCGTGGAGGAGGTCCCGGCGGCGATCGGGCGTCTCGTCAAGGAGACGATGGCGCTCGGACAGGTGCCGGTGAAGAAGCCGGCGCGCCCGACGCTTGCCGCCGCCGAAGCGCAGAAGTTGATCAAGACCTTCGGCCTGCCCGACGATGGGTCTCGCCGCACGAAGGCCGCGAAGATCCTTGCCGATGACGCGATCGAGGCCTGGCCGCGCGCGCTCGCCAAGCTCTACGGCTGCAAGGAGTCGGAGCTGAAGGCGCGTCTTGGCGATGTGCGCAAGCTGTCGTTCGTCAGGTCGATGTCGCTGATCGACATCTGATCCGGCGAGTCTTGGCGGGCGCCTTTACGCGATCTGAAGCGCAACGACCGACGCGGCGAGCACACCGACAGCCTCAATGATCCGCTGCGCTGAAGTAGCGCGCGCGAAGCCGCCCTTGGGCTGTCGGCTCGCTGGAGGGGCTAGACGTCACCTCTGCCCGCCGGGTACGCTCGATCGAGTGGCCTCATGCGCAGAGGCAATGAGCGCGGCTTTGTCTCGAACCATTCCGCCGGACCGGCCTGTCTCTAGAAGGCTCTTCAGGTCGCACAGCACCACGGCAAACCCCTCTGTCGTGGAGATTGCTTCCGATACGGCACCTCGACCCTTGAACCCTCGGACTCTCACTTCCACCACGCTAGAGGATCGTCCCACTGGCCGAAACCGCATCTGGACCGACTTGCCGCCGGACCAGACGAAGGAGATTGCCTCCCCTTCGACGAAGCGGGTAACCTCGACCGTTTCGGTGGCGCCCGGAACCCGGAACTCCCAGTCGACCTTGGCGCCCTTGCTGAGCGCTGCACTGGCCTGCTTGAGCCAGAACTTCTTGAGCGACGCCGGCCGAACAAGGGCACTGAAGACTGCCGAGGCAGGGCTGCGAATGAGCATTTCGGCGCGAGCAACGGCGGGCATATGTTTCCTTTCCATGGAAGGCGAGGATGGTGGGCCTTGCTCTCGATCGAGCGATGAGGCGGCATCGTTACCTTGAATGTCCGTGGCAACCCCCGTCAGGTCGTTCCCGAACTGATGGCCGCCACTGTCAACTGCCCGTGTGACGGCGCGCGGAATCCGTGCGCCGTGAAGCGCCAGGTGAGCGAACGGGACGACGTCGTCATCGCGACAGTGGTAGAAGACGATTCGCGGGATTGAGGCAAGCTTCTCGGAGACGTCGCCCGGCAGCTCAAGGTCATCGAATTTCCAATGATCCTCATCCCGTGACGGAGCGGCGAGCAAGAACAAGCCGGCGATTGGTTTCTGCACCTTCTCCTCGGATAGGTACCTCAACAAGATGGATCCGCCCACGGAGTGCGCTACCAATATCACCATGCCGGAAAGGCGCGACAACGCTGATGAGATCTTCTCTTTCCAAGCCTCCACGTTCGGATCGGCTTCCCTGGGCATTCGAGGAAAGAGCAAGT
>Ga0207701_10005977_pt1 | contig 12188 bp, 10 predicted proteins | sample KBSSwiSSwithPhiX_FD_184294 | JGI IMG/M metagenome (GOLD analysis project Ga0207701, IMG submission 184294) | Switchgrass rhizosphere bulk soil microbial communities from Kellogg Biological Station, Michigan, USA, with PhiX - S5 (SPAdes) (version 2) | ecosystem: Environmental > Terrestrial >...
AATTATCGTTTCGGTAAAAAGTCTGTTCCACCACCGCCACCACCGCCACCACCACCGCCACCTGCAGACAGGGATAAAGACGGCATATTAGATGATGTCGATAAATGTCCAGATGTACCGGGTATTGCGAAATACCAGGGTTGTCCGATTCCTGATACTGATAAAGACGGTATCAATGATGAACAGGATAGTTGTGTTACTGTTCCGGGTGTTGCAAAATACAAAGGATGTCCTGTTCCGGATACAGATGGAGACGGTATCAATGACGAACAGGATAAATGTCCAACGGTTGCGGGTATTGCAAAATACGAGGGATGTCCTATTCCGGATACGGATGGTGATGGTATCAATGATGAAGAAGACAAATGTCCTACTATCCCAGGCGTAGCCGAAAATGGTGGATGTCCGTTGATCAAATTCAATGCGGCCAATGTTCAGTTTGCTTCAGGTACAGCTACACTGACCTCAAAATCAAAAACTGAATTGAACAAACTGGTGCCGATAATGAATACACAGTATCCAGATATTAAAGTAGGTATTGAAGGATACACTGATAATACCGGCAAACCAGAATCAAATTTGAAACTCTCCCAGAACCGCGCTGAGTCAGTAAAAAAATACCTGGTGTCTAAGGGTATTAGTGCAGACAGATTAACTGCGACAGGATTTGGTGCAGACAATCCAATTGAAGACAATAAGACAGCCGCCGGAAAAGCAAAGAATAGAAGAGTAGAATTCAAGTTAAGTCAGTAAATAAAATTTCAAGTCAATAGAAAAAACCACCGCATTGACGGTGGTTTTTTTATTTATATGTGCAACTTTTAAATATCGAGGCGGGCCCGATTTTGCAAAAAATTATTCATGCGATATTTCATCATTGGCAAAGGCTATCGGCCCGGACGGACTGAATTCGGAAGAACGTCAATGCTTGTGACTGCAGATTCCGGGGAAGCAAAATATGTGGATTTGTTATTTGATAAACATATCAATATCGACAGGAAAGATCTTTTGAAATTGGAATGAGAACATTTTCACGTTGATTTCCAAATTTCAAATTTTACTTCCACATTCCCACACTAATCAAATTTTCAAATTGTTGGGGTAATCAAAATAATGACTTTGTAATTATTTTGATTTACCCCAACCGAGCCAGTCATTTCCATTGGCGTAGATGATGAGTCCAAACAGGATCACCATGCCAACGATCTGCGCATACTCAAGAAATTTCTCACTTGGCTTTCGCCCGGTGAGCATTTCGTAAAGTGTGAACACAACGTGTCCGCCATCCAGAGCAGGAATAGGAAGTAAATTCATAAACGCAAGTACAATAGAAAAGAATGCAGTGATATTCCAGAAGGCTTCCCAGTTCCATTCATATTTTGGAAATATGGAGCCCATGGACTTAAATCCACCAATACCTTTATATGCGCCTGTAGAAGGGTTAAGTATTTTTTTAAACTGCTGAACATAAAAATTCAGTTTTTCAATTGCTTTCGATACACCAGCAGGAAAAGATGCAAAAAATCCGTAGGATTTTATTTCAAATTCATATTCTTTCATCTGCCTCAGGTCATCCATTCCTGGAAGCATTGGAAAAAAACCGATTGATCCATCACTGCTCACAGGTGTCAAAAATTCAACAGGTTTTTCATCCCGGATAACTTTAATTTTTATCGTGTCACCTGAACTTGCCAGTAATAAAGGTTTGATCTCATCAAAATACTTTACATCTTTTCCATTGATTCCGGCAATACGATCTTTTACTTTAAGTCCGGCTTTCAGCGCTTCAGAGGTATCCGGCATTTCAGCAACGATTGCAGGAATTCTTGGAAATACCAGCAGGGAACGTTTTCCTTTTTCAACTATCTGCTCGATAAAATTTACCGGGATCACAATATTCTGCTGCTGACCGTCTCTTTCCACAGTGATTGTTTCTCCAAGCAAAAGTTGTGCATTCAGGTCTTCAAAATATTCAACTGGTTTATTATTTACTGCCAGTATTTTGTCTCCGGTTTTTAAACCAAGATTCATACTCACACTATCGATGGTCCAGATACCATTGGAAATATTTTTTACCGGAAGTTTGGTTTCTCCCCAGGTAAATAAAATCATCGCATAAATAACAAAAGCAAGAAGTACATTCACTGTTACCCCACCCATCATGATGATGAGTCTTTGCCATGCTGGTTTACTCCTGAATTCCCAGTCCTGTGCGGGTTGCTTCATTTGTTCCTTATCCATACTTTCATCCACCATACCGGATATCTTAACATAGCCACCCAGGGGTAACCATCCGATCCCGTATTCAGTTCCTCCGGCTTTTTTCTTGAAGAGTGCAAACCAGGGATCAAAAAACAAGTAAAATTTTTCCACCCTGCATTTGAAAATTTTTGCGGGGATAAAATGTCCCAACTCATGCATTACCACCAGGATCGATAAGGAGAGGATGAGCTGCCCGGCCTGAAGACTAACTGCCGACCAGTTGATATTTAAAAGAAATAATTGCATCATGATTTTTCTTGTGAGAGTAGGCCCCCTAATGTATTTTTTAGTGAGGTCGGAGCCGGTATCTTATTTTATAAGTTAATGAGCGAAGCCGCAAAATTACGAGCACTCGCGTCGCTTTCAAAATATTCTTCCAATGTGGGTTTGGCAATATGGCTCATTTTAGATAATGTTCTCTCAATAACTTCTGTCATATCAAGAAATCCTATCCTGTTTTTCAGAAATCCATACACAGCAATCTCGTTTGCAGCATTTAATATGCAGGGAAAATTTCCACCACGATTTAACACTTCCATAGCTAATGCAAGATTCCTGAAAGTTTTTAAATCAGGCGGTTCAAAACTAAGTTGGGTTGACTTTGCAAAATCCAGGCGGGGAAAGTCGTTTGCAATTCTTACCGGGAAAGCAAGTGCATATTGTATGGGAAGTTTCATATCCGGCAATCCCATTTGCGCCTTGATACTCCCATCTTCAAACTGCACCATGCTATGAATGATACTTTGTGGATGAACTACAACCTGGATCTGGTCAGCGTTAAGGTTGAACAACCATTTGGCTTCGATCATCTCTAAACCTTTATTCATCAGGGTCGCTGAATCGATAGTTATTTTTGCACCCATGTTCCAGTTGGGGTGTTGAAGTGCGTGTTCTCTTTTAACGTTCACCAGGTAATTTGGTTTTTTACCCAAAAAAGGTCCGCCTGAAGCTGTTAATATTATTTTTTCAATGCGATTCCTTGTTTCTCCCACAAGGCATTGGAAAATCGCAGAATGTTCTGAATCCACGGGAATTACCGGAACTCTTTTTTCCACTGCTTTCTGCATTACTATATCACCTGCTACTACCAGTGTTTCTTTATTTGCCAGTGCAATGGACTTGCCGGTATCAATTGCTTTTAATGTGGGACGAAGACCGGCGAAGCCAACGATGGCAGCCAGCATCATATCATAGATGTCCATTTCAGCTGCCTGTTCAAGTGATTTTTCACCTGACATTACTTCGATACCTTCAGGTGCCAGGGCTTTGCTTACCTCTGCATATTTACTTTCATTGACTATCACCACGCATTCAGGTCGGAATTTGAGTGCCTGTTCAATCAGCAATTCGTGATTTGAATGTGCAGTTAAAATAGTAGCACTAAAATGATCTGCATTTGCAGCGATCACTTCCAGCGTCTGTTTACCGATAGAACCGGTAGAACCAAAAATTCCAATACGCTTTTTATTACCCGCACCTGAATTGGCGGATGGTGCAGTTTGGGGCTGTGTCAGGGGGTTCATGGATTAAAAATAAGTTCTTTCCGTCATAACTGCATAGGGTTCCAATGCTTCTGCCAGTTTCCTGTCGTTACTCAGACGTGGTACTTTATTTTGCCCACCCAGTTTACCAACGGATTTCATATAATCTATAAATGCGTTTTTACGGAGTGGACGGATCACCAGTTTCTGAAGTATGTTTCCCCTGATCAGGTCATCGTAATAAATATTTTTGGCCCTGAGGTTTTCATTTACCAGTTCCGCAAATCGTGCAAGGTCTTTTGGTGTTTGTTCAAATTCAACGAACCATTCGTGATAGGATTTTCCGGCACCCTGTTGTATCATCGGGGCTACGGTAAATTCTGTAATGCGCACGTTCTCAGATTCTGCAGCTTTCATCAGGCTGTATTCCACTTCTTCACCAATGACGTGCTCACCGAATGCTGAAATAAAATGTTTGATCCTACCGGTAACGAGTAACCGATATGGTTGGGTGGATACAAATTTCACTGTATCGCCCAGATTATATCCCCATAATCCTGCATTATTATTAATGATCATAGCATATTGTTCACCCACCTTTACATCCTGCAAACCAATCCTGGTAGGGTTTTCAGAAAATATTTCGGAAGTAGGAATAAATTCATAAAATATTCCCGAATCTGTATTTAATAATAATCCTTCGTCTGTACGTGAATCCTGGAAAGCAAAAAATCCTTCTGATGCCGGGAAGGTTTCGATGGTATCAATGGGTTTTCCAATACTGTCAAAAAGCTTGGCTTTATAGGGTTCGAAATTTACACCTCCATGAACCATTACATTGAAATTGGGAAAAATGTCTTTTATCTTTTTCCCCGTCACCTGGTTCAACCGGTCAAAATACATCTGCATCCATGGTGGTATCCCGCTGATCAGTGTCATGTCTTCCTGGCTGGTTTCACTAACGATATTATCCAGTTTAGTTTCCCAGTCTTCGATACAGTTAGTTTCATAAGAAGGAAGCTGGTTTTTCCTCAGATAACTGGGAATATGGTGGTTTACGATACCGCTTAACCTTCCGGTCGGAACCCCGCCTACCCGCTCCAGTTCAGGCGAACCTGAAAGGAAGATCATTTTTCCATTGGTGAAAAGATGGTTTCCGCTCTCTGCTATATAACAAAGGAGGGCATTTCGGGCAGTATTAATATGGTTGGAAATGGAATCACTGCTGATAGGTATATATTTTACCCCGCTGGTAGTTCCGGATGTTTTGGCAAAATAAATGGGCTGACCTGTCCATAACACATTATGGCGCCCCTCCTTTACCAGGTCTATATAAGGTTTGAACTTTTCGTAGTCCCGGATAGGAACTGCATTCCTGAATTCTTCGTGGGTATTTACTTCGGCAAGCTTGTGTTCCTTGCCAAAATCGGTTTTTCTACCTGTTTTCAGGAGTTCTTTGAGTATTTTTTTCTGATCCTCCACAGCCGTTTGCATACCTTTACGGATCTGTTTATGGATATAACTGGCAAAGGGTTTGGCGAGGAATGATTTGATCTTCATCGGAATATGGCAACGTTGTACAGCAAAGATAATTTTGCTGGAGGAAAGAATGGTTCAGTATTTATAACTTTTTTTGCCTCAATTCTTTGCAGGTTAGTATTTTACCCTTACCTTTGCACTCCTAAATTTTGGCATACCATGTTTGCAGTAGTTAAGATCGCCGGTCAGCAGTTCAGGGTCCAGGAAGGCCAGAACCTGTATGTACCCCACCTCGCCGGTAATGCCGGTGACAAAGTAAATTTCACTGAAGTTCTCTTCACGGAAAACGATGGTAACATCACTGTTGGTCAGGATGTTAAGGTTACCGTAGACGCAGAAATCATCGCCGAAAAACAAGGTGATAAAGTGATCGCTTTCAAAATGAAAAGAAGGAAAGGTTTCCGTAAAAAGAAAGGACACCGTACTTTGTATACCCAAATCAAGATTAACAAGATCGCATAAGCGAACTAATAAATACTATATACCATGGCACATAAAAAAGGTGAAGGTAGCGTTAAGAACGGCCGTGATTCACAAAGCAAACGTCTCGGTGTCAAAATATTTGGCGGTCAACCAGCTGCAGCGGGCAATATCATTGTACGTCAGCGTGGTACAGAATATCATCCTGGTAAAAATGTTGGTGTTGGAAGAGACTTTACCATCTTCGCATTAACTGATGGTGTAGTTGAATTCAGGAGAGGTAAAAACGACAAAACATTCATTTCAGTTTCTCCAGTTGAAATAGCCGGATAAGGAAAAATCTGGTAAATAAAAAATTTTTTTGCAGAATTTAAAAAGTGTTTCTACTTTTATGGTATAGTAACCCATTTACTAAACCATTAAATTCAAAAACATGGCCACTGCAAAAAAGGCTGCGAAGAAAGCCGTAGCAAAAAAAGCTGTAAAAAGACGTGTAGTAAAAAAAGCCGTTAAAAGGGCTGTAGCAAAGAAAGCCGTTAAAAGGGCTGTTGCTAAAAAAGCTGTAAAAAGAGCTGTCGCTAAAAAAGCCGTTAAAAGAGCTGTCGTTAAAAAAGCTGTAAAAAGAGCTGCTGTTAAAAAAGCACTCGTAAAAAGAGCTATTAAAAAGGCACTCGTCAAAAGAGCTATCGCTAAGAAAGTTTTAGGTAAGTAATTACTTAAAACTTTTTTTTTTATTTCTAACCATTAAATTCAAACAAAAATGGCAACTGCAAAAAAAGCCGCACCTAAGAAAGCTGCTAAAAAAGCCGTAAAAAAAGCAGCTCCTAAAAAAGCTGTTAAGAAGGCTGCTAAGAAAGCTGCTCCTAAGAAGGCTGCAAAGAAAGCTGTTAAGAAAGCTGCAAAGAAGAAGTAATTCTTCGATTCACGGCGAAAATACCAAGTCCTCCAAATGGGGGACTTTTTTTATTTTCAGGACTGACCTAATTTGCTTTACATTCCAGAACATGACAGACAATTATTTTATCGCTGACCAGTTTACCCTTTTGTCTAAACTGATGGACATTCATGGAGAAAATTCTTTCAAGTCCAAGTCTTATTCCATCGCAGCATTCAATATTGAAAAACTTCCTGTTCAACTATCAGAACTTCCCGCCGATAAAATTTCCGGGCTAAAGGGCATTGGAGATTCAACGGGAAAAAAAATCCTGGAAATTATTCAGCAGGGAAAACTTTCGTCACTGGAAGACCTGGTAAATAAAACTCCCTCCGGGATCATTGAAATGCTTAGCATAAAAGGGCTGGGTCCTAAAAAAATAAATACCATCTGGAAAGAAATGCAACTGGAAAGCCTGGGCGAATTACTATATGCCTGCCAGGAAAACCGTTTGTTATTGTACAAAGGTTTCGGTGCCAAAACCCAGGAAAATGTTAAGGATTCAATTGAATTCTATTTTCATCATAAGGGAAGTTTCCTCTATGCTGAAATAGAAACTTATGCTCTTACACTGAACAATGAACTCCTGAAAAAATTCCCGGGTCAGCTAATAAATATTACCGGAGCTTTCAGAATGCAGAATGAAATTATTACAGAACTGGAATGGATAACTGCAGTTTCGGAGCCGGAAATAACCTCCTTTCTAAAAAGCCTCGACATTGAAATAGAAAGTTCTGCTGATGATGTATTCAAATACCGCAGCAAAGAAAATATTCCCCTGAAGTTTAATTTCACTAAAAAAGAGGATTTCTATCCACGTTTATTTACCTCCAGTTGCAGTCCAGAATTCTTAATTGCGTGGATGAAAAAATATTCCATCCCGGTTTCTGCACTATCCGAAGAAGAGATCTTTACTTCACAGAAGATCAATTTTATACCTGCCTGTCTCAGGGAAAATGAATATATCATCGATAAAGCATTTGCGGGTCCATTGCCGGAAACGATCCAGGTAGATGATGTGAAAGGAATCATTCACTCCCATAGTAACTGGAGCGACGGTGTAAATACCATTGAGGAAATGGCCAGGGCCTGTATTGAAAAAGGTTATGAATACCTGGTGATCAGTGATCATAGCAAGTCGGCATTTTACGCTAACGGTCTTCAGGAAGACCGCATCCGTGAGCAACATAAACTGATCGATGAACTGAATGAAAAATACGCGCCGTTTAAAATTTTCAAAAGCATAGAATCTGATATCCTGAATGATGGAAGCCTGGACTACCCCGATGAAATTCTCAAAAGTTTCGACCTGGTGATTGCTTCTGTTCACTCTAACCTCAAAATGACAGAGGAGAAAGCCATGTCGCGTTTATTGAAAGCAATAGAAAACCCATATACGACGATCCTGGGCCATATGACGGGCAGATTGTTATTATCACGCAATGGTTACCCCGTTAATATTAGTGCCGTTATAGCAGCCTGTAAACAACATAGAGTGGTCATTGAACTTAACGCACACCCGAGAAGGCTCGACCTTGACTGGCATTTTATTCCCCAGGCAATTGAACAGGGCCTGCTTATATCCATTGATCCGGATGCTCACTCCATTGAAGGCTACCGTGACGTGCGCTATGGTGTATTAGCGGCACAAAAAGGCGCATTGACCAAAGAAAATAATCTCAGCAGCTTTACCCGTGATGAGTTTGAAGAGTTTTTAGCTTCTGTAAAAAAATAATAACTGCGGAATCTATTTTTGTAATTCGGCTTCCACCGGAATGATCACTTCTGCCAAAGGAAGTGAAACATGGAAGCTGGTACCTTTTTTTGCATTGGTATCAAACCATATTTCGCCTTTTGCCTGTTCCACGATACCCATGCACATGGCCAGTCCCAGGCCTGTTCCGGATGTTTTAGTAGTGAAATTGGGAGAGAAAATCTTTCCTTTCATTTCTTCGGGTATCCCCGTTCCGTTATCTTCTATAATTACGGTAACGAATCCTTTGCTCAATTCTTCCCGGATGAGAATCAACCCTTTCCTGCTGGAAGGAATAGCTTCAACGGCATTCTGAAGGAGGTTGGTGAACAACCTGTTCATCTGGGTCTTATCAGCAAAAATATCCACTCTCCCTTCTACGGGTTCCCAGATTACCTCGGCATTTTCGTGTATGCTATGCAGTGATGCCAGTGAATACAACAACTCGTGGAGATCAAAAACTTCATTGGTCAAATTTCCGATATTGGCGAACTGGGAAAATTCTGACGCAATCCTGGAAAGGTGATCTATCTGCTCGATCAGTGTTCTGGCCACACCGGATGAAAGCTCTTTTACATTGGGAGCATTATTATCGATCGCCTTTTGCAAATATTGTATGCTCAGCTTCATCGGCGTCAGGGGATTTTTAATTTCATGTGCTACCTGCCGGGCCATTTCGCGCCAGGCTCCTTCCCTTTCCGACTTTGCAATGTCAACGGCACTTTGTTCAAGCTTCTGCACCATCTTATTATATTCCTTCACCAAACCACCGATCTCATCTTTTCTCGACCAGGTAATTTCTTCATTTCGCTTGCCGAGGTTTATTTCCCGCATTTTCTCCCCTATCCATGAAAAAGAATGCGTGATCCGGTTGGTAAGGAAAACTGCGATCACACCTGCGATCAGGAAAATAAACGCATTAAGGTTAATAATGGTCACTAAAAAATTAGAGATCTCCTGGTTAAGGTCACGACTGGAAGTGAAATAAGGAATATTGATATAGGCCTCTAGCCTGCGGTATTCATTTTTAATCGGGACGTAAATACTGAGGTAATTTAACCGTCCTGTCTTCTCATATTGCACATGCTGGATCTTCCGAAGTGTGGTTACATTATAATATGCAACAGGATTCATCATCGGGCTCAATATTCCTTTGTTGTAGACCAGCGGCTGTGATGAAATACTGAGACGTCCTTCCCGGTTATAAAGGTTTACATCTACATTATGGATCTCTGATAACTCCGTAATTTCTTTATATACTTTTTCGACATTCGCTGTATCGCGCAGGTTGCCCAGGTCTATTCCAAAATCTTCATTATTGATACGGCTTTGGATCTCGTTACTCATTACCTGTATTGTTCTGCTAAGCCTGTCCTGGTTATTCCTGTTATACCGGTTAATAAAAAATATAATGGTAGCTGCGCCAATGATCACAAAAGAAAATATGCTGATGAAAATGATGGTCATGAAAATCTGGTTCCTGATATTGAGCTGCCAGAGATCCCTGAAGGTTGACCAGCGAAAACCTGATTTCACGATAACACTGGCCGTTTGGAATAATGCCACAAGAAAAAGGAAAGCACAGAATAAATAGGCGAACAGCGTAATGGCTTCCAATAACATATTACTTTTCCTCGTGATCAAAACAAGCCTATCCGAAGATTGTTTATACCACAATTCACTATATCCGTCTACACTAACAAATTTAAACTCATTGAAATTTGTTTCCTGAGGGGTAAGGAGTGAAGGAAACGGATAATCATTTACGTTAGATATTAATTCCGAATTGTTGTATAATCCATAAGCATAAAGTGGTGAACGCTCAAAGGAAAATTCTTCAGACTGCCTGAACAATTCCGGGATCATTGCCTCACTCCTGTACCTGCGTGGGTTCGACAACATATAGATATAGGCTACTGTTTGTCCCGATGTATCTTTTACCTGACGCTGATGGATGTAGGAGAATTTATCAAATGCCGTCTCATAATATTTCAGGTCACTGATATTCGTCTTCCTACCCTGCATAGTGTAGATAGTATTCAACGTATCATAGGTCATGCCTTCCATACCGGATAAAGGCTGTCCCAATGGATCAAATGCATACAATTTCGTTTCGAACCTGTTGAGGTATGCACTGAAATTTGCATTGATTATGGAGTCTTTTAGATTCGCACCTTCAATATCATTTTTAAGTTTTTCGAGATTGTTGAGCCAGAAATAATTATTTAAACTGCCAATGGCCAGGTTAAGCAACTTCTCACTGGAGGGATCTGCCTGCCAGGCCAGTTTTTCGGCTACCCGTATACGTTTCTCATGTTCCTTGATTCGATTCTGCACACTGATGACGAGGGTTATTGAGGCGGAAAATATAACCAGCCAATAGACCATAGAACTTCCGGAAATAGAATAACTGCTTCTGATGAGTGCTTTGCTTGACAATGCCATATAGGCCAGGAGCCAGATCAAAAGTCCGAGGTGAAAACTCGAACCATTTTCTATGTTAATGGCAAGGGTTAGATAAACAAGTCCGATAATGGCGGTCAGCATCGCCTTAAAGAAAAATGATGACTCAGGGAATGAATTGATAAACTGGAGCAAGACCTGGCTACTGATGAAATAACCCATCGAAACGCAACAGAGTACAATAAATCCAAAAATACTGTAGAGGTTAAGACTGAAAAAATTGGTTACATCAAACGAAATTTGTGAATCCGAGACGAGACTTCTTATTATGCTTCCGCAAAGAATAGTCAATCCAACCAGCACTGTCACCAGTGCTGATGCAATGATCATACGATACAATTTCTGGCGGGTTTTTATGGTCATCCCAACCCGGGCAAGCTGTGTCCTTGCGAATAATGCAATCCAGAAAAACAGTAATGCATTCAACAGTAAATCACCCAAAGATTTCAGAATAATACTGGATCCATAAATGGAAGGAGAAAATAATTCGAACTGACGAAAATCAATGGGAACGTTGAAAAAATAGGTTGCCGTCCGAAGGATAACGACCATTGTGGTCAATAATAATATGCCCCACGCGACTCCCCACCTGCGCGATATATTGATGGCAAGCATATGCAGATAAAACAGGATCAGCAAAGAACCGAAAATGCGTAGCATAATGGTGACCCAGTCATTGCTGTATACCCTACCCCGGTCTTTTTCTTCCAGGTAATATAAAGTTTTGCCGAGTGAATTCCTTACGGCAAACTCACTTGCATATTTAGATATGGAATAGTTTTTTTCTACATTAGGATGGTCAACAAATCCATTTCTCAGATAGTCATTTTCTACATAAAAACTCCATCTTATCGGTATCAATGCAATGGCAAGGATATTCTCCTTACCTGGCAAAGTGATTTTTCGCCTGATATATTCATATTGACCGTTGGGAAGATCAACCATGTATTCCCCATCAGGTTTAACCACCATTTCATCTGTTGGGAGGGTTTCCTGTGTGTTCCAGAATTCCAGGTTAATCGGTCCGTAATCTTCCAGTTTATACAAAAAGATTCCATACTCCTTTTCCGTAAGTGCGGTCATTTCAGTTTCAGATTCCCGCGTATGGATCAGCCTCGTAAGTAGTCCACTATCTTTTATAATGGTGAAGAAAGAAGCCTCTTTTTTTTGAAGATAATTTTCCAGGTTTTTTCGAACTCCCTGGGGTGATGAGGTATATGACCAATAGTTACTGAAAATAAAAGACAGGGTGAACAGCCATGCTGCACCTATTAGGAAATAGGCACTACGATAAATTGTGTCTTTCCAAAATTTATTCAACCCTCAATTCTTTTTT
>Ga0207701_10005978_pt1 | contig 12186 bp, 10 predicted proteins | sample KBSSwiSSwithPhiX_FD_184294 | JGI IMG/M metagenome (GOLD analysis project Ga0207701, IMG submission 184294) | Switchgrass rhizosphere bulk soil microbial communities from Kellogg Biological Station, Michigan, USA, with PhiX - S5 (SPAdes) (version 2) | ecosystem: Environmental > Terrestrial >...
GCTCGATCGACAACACCCTGATCGCCCACGAGTGGGGCCACTACCTTTCGAACCGCCTCGTCAACGACTCGAACGGACTCGTCGCCAACCAGGCGCGCGGCATGGGCGAGGGTTGGGCCGACTTCGTGGCGCTCCTCATGTTCGTAAAGGAAGAGGATCGCAACACGCCGTCCAACGCGAATTTTGGCGGCACGTACGGCATTACGCCGTATCCGCTCGGCGGCCCGGATTACGCTCCCGACGTGTTGAACAACGCGTACTACTACGGCATCCGCCGCTTCCCGTACTCGCGCGACATCGACAAGAACCCGTTGACGTTCAAGCACATCGACGACGCGAACCCTCTCCCTGCGACGCCTCCAATCTCGCCGCGCGCGGGCGGCGGGCCGAACTCGGAGGTCCACAACGCGGGCGAGGTGTGGGCGAACATGCTCTGGGAGTGCTACAGCAACCTCCTGAACGACACCGGCCGGCTCACGTTCGCACAGGCGCAGGACCGCATGAAGCGCTACCTCGTGGCGAGCTTCAAGGTGACCCCGACCGATCCCACTTTCGTGAACGCGCGCGACGCGTTGCTCGCGGTGATGCAGGCGCAGGACGTGACCGACGCGGACCTTTGCCTGACCGGCTTCGCGAAGCGCGGCCTCGGCATCGGCGCCGTGGCGCCTGGCAACCTGTCCGAGGACAACGCCGGCGTCGTCGAGAGCTACAGCAAGACCGCCAGCGGCGGCGCCAAGGTCCTCGCGGTCGAGTACTACCACGCAGGCTTCGATCACTACTTCGTCACGTACATTCCCGACGAGATCACGAAGCTCGACAACGGCACGTTCGTCGGCTGGGCGCGCACCGGCGAGTCGTTCAACGTCTACGCCGACGTGCCCGGCGGAAGCTCGCCTGTGTGCCGTTTCTTCAGCACGGCGTTCGGCGCCAAGAGCTCGCACTTCTACACGCCCGACGCCGCGGAGTGCGCGACGGTCAAGGCCAACCCGAACTGGCAGTTCGAAGCGGAAGTGTTCTCGCTGCCGCGCCCGAACGCGGTCGGCGTGTGCGCCACCGGCGTCCCGGTTTATCGGCTGTACAACAACGGCCAGGGTGGCGCGCCCAATCACCGTTACACGACCAGCCTCGTCACGCGCACGACCATGCTGGGCAAGGGATGGATTTCTGAGGGAAGCGGAAACTTCGGCGTAATTATGTGCAGCCCAACCTGACTAATACGCAGCGCGACATGACCGTAGGGTTTGCATCCACCCCGGGCGCGGTCGCGTATGTAATGGGTTGCTGCACCTCACCCGTTTTCAATCAGAATCAGGAGGTTTTCAATGAAGCTGCAAACACTTGCCTTGGCGCTGGCCCTTGCCGCGGCGCCGGCCGTCGCCCAGGACAAGATGGCCAAGGACCCGATGAAGGCACCCACCATGCAGGAATGCAAGGACATGATGGCGATGAAGAAGGACGGCATGAAGAAGGACGACGCCATGATGAAGAAGGAAGCGGCGTGCAACGACATGATGAAGAAGGACGGCGGGGCCATGAAGAGCGACAGCATGAAGGGTGACGCGATGGCGCCCAAGAAGTGACGCAGGACTCGTTTGAGACAGCAGTTCAAACCGCCCGGGCCACCGGGCGGTTTTTTATGAGCGCCAGTTAAGGTACCGTTAAGCGGCCGCCCCTACATTGCATCGCGAAGGCCCGACCGGGGCCGGTTCTTCCAAGAGGAGCACGCGATGCAATTGTCCAAGGTCACCTACGCGCTCGTCACTGCCGGCGTCATCGGCGGACTCGCGACGTTCTATCAACATGTCGACGGCGTGACGCCCGCGCAGGCGGCCACACAACCGACTGCGGCGGCGCAAGCCGTCATCCCGACCGCCGCCGCCAACCTTCCCGACTTCACGGCGCTCGTCGAGCGCGTGGGTCCCGCAGTCGTCAACATCAGCGTGCGCGCCGATCGCAAGGCGATGGCCATGCTGCAGGAAGACGACGATGACGAGCAAGGCGATCCAATGCGCGAGTTCTTCAAGCGCTTCGGCGGCGCGCCCGGCGGACCGCAGATGCGCCCCCAACCCTCGCAGGGCATGGGCTCCGGCTTCATCGTCAGCAACGACGGCTACATCGTGACGAACGCGCACGTCGTCGACGGGGCGAGCGAAGTCACGGTCAAGCTCACCGACCGCCGCGAGTTCACGGCCAAGGTCGTCGGGTCCGACAAGCGCACCGACATCGCGCTGATCAAGATCGACGCGAAGGACCTTCCCGCGCTCGACATTTCCGGAAAGCCGGAAGTGAAGCGCGGCGAATGGGTGATCGCGATCGGCTCGCCGTTCGGCTTCGAGAGCAGCGTCTCGGCGGGCGTGGTGAGCGGCGTGCATCGCGCGCTGCCCAACGGCCAGATGGTGCCTTTCATCCAGACCGACGTCGCCGTCAACCCGGGTAACTCGGGCGGTCCGCTGCTCAATGCCAAGGGGCAGGTCGTCGGCGTCAACTCGCAGATCTACAGCCGCTCGGGCGGATACATGGGCCTGTCGTTCGCGATTCCCGCGGACGTCGCCGTGAAGGTCGCCGACCAGATCAAGACGCACGGGAAGGTGCAGCACGGCCGCCTGGGCGTCGGCATCCAGGGCCTCGACCAATCGCTGGCGCAAAGCTTCGGCCTCAAGGACGCGAACGGCGCGGTCGTCGGCACCGTCGAGAAGGGCGGGCCGGCGGACAAGGCGGGCTTCAAGGCAGGCGACGTGATCCGCAAGATCGACGGCACCGCGGTGGTCGACAGCACCGACGTCACGAGCCGCATCGGCAACACCGCGCCGGGCACGAAGGTGAACGTCGAGGTGTGGCGCGAAGGCAAGCCGGTCGAACTCGTTGCCACGATCGGCACGCTCGACGACGCGAAGGTCGCATCGGCCAAGGAAGATGCCGAGGCCAAGGGCAAGCTCGGCGTGGCGGTGCGCCCGCTCACGCCGGAAGAGAAGAAGGACGGCGGGAAGTCGGGCGTGGTGGTCGAGCGCGCCGCCGGCGCGGCGGCGAAGGCAGGGGTGCAGGCGGGCGATGTGATCGTCGGCGTCGGCGCGGCGAAAGTCACCTCGCCCGAGGAGTTGAAGTCCCTGATCGACAAGTCGGGCAAGACCGTCGCGCTGCTGATCGAGCGCCAGGGTCGCCAGATCTACGTCCCGGTCAAGATCGGCTGACGGTCGAGACCGGCTGAAGGTTACGGCTTTTCTTCAAGAGAGGGCCGAAGGCTGCGGGAGGATCTCGCAGCCTTCTTTTTGCCCGACAGAATCGATGACGCGCCTCGTTCATCCCTTGCGGAGCAAGCCGCGCTGCACGCCGGACCTGCGACTGCGGCGGGTGTGGACGCGTCGCAACGCGCGGTGCGCGGGCGCGCATCGCGATTGCCCCGCGTGCGAGCGCATCCAGCTTCCTGTCGCGTTCCCGCGAGCACGTGCGCGTGAAGCGCGACGCCTGCGATTCGGATCGGACACGCCGGTGAAAGACCTCCGCATCCGTCGCAGGCGAGCCACCCGCCGCTGCCACTGACCGCTAGATCGCCCGCTCGCGGGTGAGCCTCGTCACGACGACAAACCGATCCGCCGGGTGCACGCTCACCGACACTTCGATGGTGTCGCCCGCGGTGTCGTCGTAGAAGCGCACGATCTCGAGGCCTGCGCTGCCGGACTTCGTGGAAAGCACCCCCGCGAGCGCGTCTGGAATCAGCTTTCCGCGAGTTTCTTGCCGGATCGCCGCGATCCGGCGCCCGTAGCGCGATTCGATGATCGTGCTGATCAAAGTCTCCGGCTCCGCGCGCACGACATCCGCGATGTCGGAGAACGCCGGATCGACGTAGACGTCGGTCCAGCCTACCGCCACGCCTTCGGCATCGAGCCGCAGGCTCGAGATGCACAGCCACACCTTCCCCACGGGGCAGCGCAGCTTCCTTGCAAGCCCCCGATCCGCCGTGGTTTCCTCGATGGCCCTGACCTCGCGCCGGTGGCGCGCGCCGAACTGGATCAGCTCGTCGACCGAATCGAACGAGTGCCGGTATCCGCCCGTCGCCTGGGCGGACGTAACGCGCGTTCCCGCCTTCTTCCGGCGCTCGATGAGGCCCAGGTCCTGGAGCTCGCGCAGCGCTGCCCGCACGGTATTCCGGCTGGCTCCGAATTGCGCGCACAGTTCGAGTTCGGTAGGCAGGCGCGAGCCGAGCGGGTAGCGGCCGCTGGAGATCGCCTCCACCAGTTCGCGCGCGACGCGTTCGTAGAAGTTCGACATGGGGTTGGCTGCTGGCTGGAAAGATATCGTAGCACCCGCTTGACATTTTGTACCAACATAATTATTATGTCCCAACATTATTGAGGAGGCCGCAAAATGCCGTTCGCCAACATCCCCGTCGCTACCACGGTCGTCGATTCGATCCTGTTCCGCGATGCCTTCGGCACGCCGGCCATGCGCGCCGTCTTCTGCGATCACGCGCTGATCGAGCGCTATGTCGAAGTCGAGATCGCGCTCGCGCGCGCCGAAGGGCGCACCGGCGTCATTCCGGCTGCGGCCGCGGAGGAGATCGCGGCACGCACGAAGCCCGCCGACTTCGACTTCGATCATCTTCGCCACGAGACCGAGATCGTCGGCTACCCGATCCTGCCGGTCGTGCACCAGATGGCGAACCAATGCGGAGACGCCGGCGGCTACGTTCACTGGGGTGCCACCACGCAGGACATCATGGACACGGCGAACGTCCTCCAGGTGCGCGCCGCCCTCGACCTCGTCTCGGCCGACATCGAGGAGCTGCGCCGCATCCTCGGCGATCTCGCGAAGCGATACCGCGACACGCCAATGGCGGGCCGCACGCACCTGCAGCAGGCGCTGCCCATCACCTTCGGGTACAAGGCCGCGATCTGGCGCGCCATGTTCGATCGCCACGCCGAGCGCCTCGCGCAGCTGCGGCCGCGCGTGGAGGTCGTCGAGTTCGCGGGCGCGGCCGGAACGCTCGCGTCGCTCGGCGACCGCGGCCTCGACGTGCAGGGCGCACTTGCCGAGGAGTTGAACCTGGGCGTGCCGGCGTCGACGTGGCACGTCGCGCGCGACGGCTTTGCCGAAGCCGTGAATTTCCTGGCGCTCGTCACGGGCTCGCTCGGCAAGATTGCGTTCGACGTCATGCTGATGATGCAAAACGAGCTTGGGGAAGTGTACGAGCCGTTCGTCACCGGCCGCGGCGCGAGCAGCACCATGCCGCAGAAGCGCAACCCGATTTCGAGCGAGCTCATGCTCGCCGCGAGCAAGGCCGTGCGCCAGCACGCGGGCCTCATGCTGGACGCGATGGTGCAGGACTTCGAGCGCGCGACCGGACCCTGGCACGCGGAATGGATCGCGCTTCCCGAGAGCTTCGTGCTGACCGCCGGCGCGCTGCACCAGGCGAAGTTCATGCTCGGCGGATTGGTCGTCGACGAAGCGCGCATGCGCAAGAACCTCGACCTGACGTCGGGGCTCATCGTTGCCGAAGCCGTGATGATGGGCCTCGCGCCGCACATCGGCCGGCAGACAGCGCACGACGTCGTGTACGGCGCGTGCCGCATCGTCAATGAAAAGGGCGGCTCGCTGGCCGACGTGCTGGTTGCCAATCCCGAGATTTCGAAGCACCTCGATCGCGCCGCGATCGAGCGTCTCACCGATCCGGCCAACTACCTCGGCATGGCGCCGCAGATGGTCGACCGCGTTCTCGCTTCCCGCTAACCACGTTTCCAGGAGGATTCGATGCTTACCCGTTTCGCAAGTGCCGCGGTCGCCGCGGCGTTGTACGTGATCGCAGCACCCGTGCACGCGCAGGACTTTCCCACCAAGCCCGTCACGCTGGTGATGCCGTATGCAGCGGGCGGACCCGGCGACACGCTGGCGCGGCTCGTCGCGCAGAGCATGACGACGACGCTCAAGCAGCAGGTGATCGTCGAGAACGCGGCCGGCGCCGGCGGCACGATCGGCTCCACCAAGGTCTCGATGGCCAAGCCCGACGGCTACACGCTGCTCATGATCCACATCAGCCACGCCACCAATCCGGCGCTGTACCCCAAGCTTCGTTACGATCCGGTCAAGGACTTCGAGCCCATCGGACTGGTGGCCGACCTGCCGATGGTGTTCGTCGCGAAGAAGGACTACGCGCCGAACACGTTCAAGGACCTCATCACGCACATCAAGACGAACAAGGACAAGGTCCTGTACGCGCACGCGGGCGTGGGCTCGGCGTCGCACTTGTGCGGGCTCCTGCTCTTCAGCACGCTCGACACCAACGTCACCAACGTGCCCTACAAGGGATCGGGCCCGGCGATGAACGACATCATGGGCGGTCAGGTCGACATGATCTGCGACCAGACGGTCAACGTCGTCGGCCCGTTGAAGGCGGGCAAGATCAAGGGTTACGCCGTCGCGAGCAAGGCAAAGTCGCCGGCGCTGCCGAATCTCCCCACCGCGGGTGAAGCGGGCCTGGCGGGCTTCGAGCTCAACATCTGGTACGGCTTGTTCGCGCCGAAGGGCACTCCGAAGCCCGTGATTGACAGGCTCGAAGCAGCGCTGCAAACCGCGCTCAAGGATCCCAACATCAAGACGCGCATGGCCGACCTCGGCGCCGAGCCGGCGTCGGCCGACCGAGCGACACCCGCCGCGCTGCGCACGCTCTTGAAGTCGGAGATCGACAAGTGGAGCCCGATCATCAAGAAGGCGGGAGTGTATGGAGAGTAGACCGCTAGTGATAGAGGTCGGACTTCAGTCCGCAGCGTGGCATCGCGTTGGCTGAAGCCGGCCTCACAACTGCATGCTATGTTTGCGCGCTCCGCCGCAGGAGCGCGCAGCATGCCGTACGACCCTACTGACGACCCTTATCTCACCGGCGCGTTCGCGCCGACGCAGAGCGAGCTCGACGCCACACCCGTCGAAGTCGTCGCAGGGACTTTGCCGGAAGACCTGCGCGGCACCTACTATCGCAACGGTCCCAACGCGCGCTTTCCGCCGCTCGGGAGCTACACGTACCCGTTGGATGGCGACGGCATGATCCACGCGCTGCGCTTCGATGGCGGCCGCGTGACTTACGCCAATCGCTATGTGCGCACGCCGTCGATGGCGGCCGAGGAGCGCGCGGGCCGCGCGCTGTGGGGCGGCGTCATGACGCCGTTCGCGCCCAAGCCGGAAGAGGCGCCGGAGATGCAGGGGCAGTTCAAGGACCTGCCCGACGTCAATATCGTACATCACGCGGGCCGCCTGCTCGCGCTTGCGGAAGGCGCCCGTCCCTTCGAGATGACGCCCGAGCTCGCGACTGCGGGCCCGTACTACTTCGACGGCAAGCTTCCGCAGGGCATATGCGCGCACCCGAAGGTCGACCCGCTGACCGGCGAGATGATCGCGTTCCGCTATGCGTTCGAGAAGCCGTTCCTCACGTGGTCCACGATCGGCCGCGACGGCAGCGTGACGCGCGCGGACCAGCCGATCGACGTGGACGCGGCGTACATGATCCACGACTGCGCGATCACGCACTCCTATCTCGTGCTCTTCGTGTGCCCCGCGCCTTTCGACTTCACGAGCCAGGACGTGCTGCGGTGGGCGCCGGAGCTCGGCACGCGCATCGCGCTCGTCTCGCGCGACGGCTCGGCCGTCACATGGGTGAAGGCCGACGCCTTCTGGGTCTGGCACTTCGTCAATGCATTCGAGGAAGTGGACGCCAACGGAGCCACCACTGTCGTCGTCGACTACCCCGTTTGGTCCGCGCTTGCGATGGGGCCTTCAACGGCCACGGGTCACATCGCGCGTGCCCGCATCGATCCCGCCCAACGGCGCGCGACGTTCGACACGATCGACGAGCGCATGGCGGAGTTCCCGCGTGTCGACGATCGCCGCATCGGCACGCCGCACCGCTATTTCTATTGCGCCGGCAAGGACGAGGAGATCGGCCGCGGCGTCTTCGACCGCATCCGCCGCTACGATACTTCCACGGGTGAATCCGTCGAGTACGCCCCGGAAGGTCGACGCGTCGGCGAGCCCGTGTTCGCGCCTTCTTCGCACGACCCCGGCGAGGAGGCTGGATACATTCTCACTTACGTCTTCAGCGACGACACGACGGAGGTCGCAGTCCTCCGCGCCGCGGACGTCGGGGGCGACCCCGCGTGCGTGCTGCGCATGCCCCGCCGCGTGCCGATGGGGCTGCATGGATGCTGGGTGCCGTCAGGCTCCTGAGAAATCGTCGCCCGCTTCGCGCAGCCGGACGAGCGCGTGCAGCGTGCGATTGACCGGCGTGTCGATGCCGAGCGCCTTGCCGCGCTCGGCGACGTAACCGTTCAGCATGTCGATCTCTGTGGGCTTGCCGCGCAGGATGTCCTGGGCGGTGGAGGAGTACTGCGTCGACATCGCGTCCGCGGTGCGCCAGACGGCGGACGATACTTCGTCCTCGTCGAGCGCGATGCCGGACACGCGTGCGACGGCAAGCGTCTCGCGCACCGCCGCCGCCATGACCTCGCGCGTTGCCGCATCGCGCGCCATGCGCCCGTAGCGAGAGCGGCCGAGCGCGGACACGGCGTTGAAGGCGCAATTGATCGCGAGCTTGTGCCACAGCACCTTCTCGACGTCTTCGACGACGGGGCACGCCACTTCAGCGGACGCGAACATGGCGGCGATCCTCGCGGCGTGCGTCGGCGCGCCGCGCCGGCTCGCACCCGCCCGCGTGACGCCGAGGATCAGGTCGCCGCGTCCCGTGTGACGCACGACCCCCGGACCCTCCATGTAGGCACCGACCCATACGGCCGCCGCGAGCACCGCGTGGCCGACGACGTCGAGGATCGCGTCGGCGTTTCCGACCCCGTTCTGCAGGCTCACGATGACCGCATCGCTACGCAAGTGCGGCTTCATCGCTATCGCCGCCGCCACCGTGTCGGGCGACTTGACGCACACGAGCACGACATCCGCATCGTCGACGGCCGCAGGATCCGTCGCTGCGACAACGCTCACGACGTCGCTACGGTCCGAGCGCACGATGGTGAGGCCGTGGCGCGCGATGGCGTCCGCGTGATGCGCGCGGCCGACCAGCGTCACGGGAACGCCGGCGCGCGCGAGCATGCCGCCGTAATAGCAACCGACGGCACCGGCGCCCATGACCGCGACTTTCGGCTTCGATTCGCTCATCGCGGCCGGGGTCGATGCAGCAGCCGTTCGATCGTCGCCTGCGCCTGCGCGCGATACGAGTCGCCGAAAAGGTTCAGGTGGTTCACGATGTGGTAGAGATTGTAGAGGTCGCGCCGCGCTTCGTGCCCGTCCGGCAGCGGCCACTCGTCTTCGTATCCGCGATAGAACGACGCGTCGAATCCGCCGAAGAGATGCGTCATGTCGATGTCCGCCTCGCGGTCTCCCAGGTACACGGCCGGGTCGAAGATCGCAGGCTCCCCACTCGCGAGCATCGCCGCGTTACCCGACCACAGGTCGCCGTGCAACAGCGACGGCCGCGGCGCGTGACGGCGCAACAGGTTCGGCACGGCATCGAGCAACGCATCCGCATCGCGCAAGCCGTAACATGCGGCGCGCTCGAATTGCGGGCGCAGCCTCCTGTCGCGAAAGAAGGTGGCCCAGTCATCGCCCCAGCCATTGACCTGCGGCGTGCGGCCGATGAAGTTGTCGCGCGACCAGCCGTAACGCGTGCCTTGCGCGATGCGGTGCAAGCGCGCGAGCGCGCGGCCCATCGCTTCACCGCGCGGCTCGTCCGCGAAGTCGAGCCGCGAGGTCACGAGGAAGGCCGCGTCGTCGCGTGTCCCTGAGTCGAGGACCTCCGGCACGACGATTACAGCGCACGCAGCCAATGCGCGCAACCCTTCCGCTTCGGCATCGAGCATGGCGGCGTCGGCAAGCGGCACCGACTTGACGAAGCGGCGCTCGCGATTCAATGACGCAGCGCATCGATGCCCTGCGCGATACCCGTCAGCGTGAGGGGGAACATGCGCGGGCCGAGCTTCTGCAGGATGATCTGCGTCGAGCGCGTGTACTCCCACGCGCGCGAGGGTTCAGGGTTCCACCACGCCACGCGGCGGAAGTGCTCGAAGATGCGCGTGAGCCACACAATGCCCGCTTCGTCGTTGGCGTATTCCACGCTGCCGCCCGCCTGCGTGAGCTCGTAGGGACTCATCGCGGCGTCGCCGACGAACACCACCTTCCAATCGGGCCCATACGTGCGGATGAGCTCGAGTGTCGACATGCGCTCGTTGCGGCGTCGGCCGTTGTCGCGCCACACGTGGTCGTAGACGCAGTTGTGGAAATAGAAGTACTCGAGGTGGCGAAATTCCGCCTTCGCCGCGGAGAAAAGCTCCTCGCACACGCGCACGTGCGGGTCCATCGAGCCGCCGACGTCGAGGAACAGCAGGACCTTGACCCGGTTTCGGCGCTCGGGCTGCATGTGAACGTCGAGCCATCCAGCGTTGCGCGCCGTGCCCTCGATGGTGCCGGGAAGGTCGAGCTCGTCGGGCACGCCTTCGCGCGCGAACTTGCGGAGGCGGCGAAGCGCGACCTTGATGTTGCGCGTGTTGAGCTCGACGTCGCCGTCCAGGTTGCGGAAGCTGCGCTCGTCCCACACCTTGATCGCGCTGCGCGAGCCGCCGCCGTCCTGACCGATGCGCACACCTTCCGGGTTGTAGCCGTACGCGCCGAACGGGCTCGTGCCGCCGGTGCCGATCCACTTGCTGCCGCCCTGGTGACGTCCCTTCTGCTCCTCGAGGCGCTTCCTGAGCGTCTCCATCAGCTTGTCGAACCCGCCCATCGCCTCGACCAGCTTCTTGTCCTCCTCGGTGAAGTAGCGCTCGAACTCCCTGCGAAGCCAGGCCTCGGGGATTCCCGCGCGAAGGTCGAAGATCGCATCGATGCCCTTGAAGTACGTGCCGAACGCGAGGTCGAAGCGGTCGAAATGCTGCTCGTCCTTGACGAAGCATGCGCGCGACAGCGTGTAGAAATCGTCGAGCGAAAGCGAGATGACGCGCGCCTCCAGCGCCTCGAGCAGCGTCAGGAGCTCGCGCGTGGACACCGGCAGCTTGTGCGCCTTCAGGTGGAGGAAGAAGCCGGTGAGCATGGCTGTAATATAACTCCATGAAGACATGCATCTACGGAGCGGGCGCGATCGGCGGATTCATCGGCGCCCGCCTTGCCGCGCAGGGTCACGCGGTGTCGGCGGTCGCGCGCGGCGCGACGCTCGAAGCGATCAACGCGCACGGCATGCGGCTGCGCAGCGGCGGTACGGAGATTGCGCCTCGCATCGTCGCGTCGTCCGACCCCCACACGCTCGGCGTGCAGGACCTGGTCGTCGTTGCGGTAAAGGAACCCGCGATGCGCGAGGTCGCCCCACGCATCGCGCCGCTCATCGGGCCCGACACCGTCGTGCTGACGGCGATGAACGGCGTGCAATGGTGGTTCTTCGACGGCATGCCAGGCACGTGCCGGGGCATGAAGCTCGCCACGCTCGATCCAGACGGGGCGATCGCGCGCGCGATCCCCTCGCGCAACGTCGTCGGCTGCGTCGTGCACGCGTCGTGCAGGACGCCCGAGCCCGGCGTCGTGCACAACGTCATGGGCCAGGGCCTCATCGTCGGCGAACCCGCGGGCGGAACATCCGACCGGGTGACGAGGCTCGCGCGGGATTTGACCGCAGCCGGTTTCGAGTGCCGCGTCTCCGAGCGCATCCAGCAGGACATCTGGTACAAGCTCTGGGGCAACATGACGATGAACCCCGTGTCGGCATTCACGGGGGTCACCGCCGACCGCGTCCTCGACGACGAGCTCGCCAACGGTTTCTGCTGGCGCGTCATGGAGGAAGCCAAGGCGATCGGCGCGGCGATCGGCTGCCCGATCGAACAAACCGTGCAGGACCGCACTGCCGTCACGCGCAAGCTCGGCGCGTTCAAGACGTCGATGCTGCAGGATGTCGAGGCGGGCAAGCCGCTGGAGATCGACGCGCTCCTCACCGTCGTGCGCGAGATCGCACAACGTGTGAACGTGCCGGCCCCCAACCTCGAAGCGCTACTCGGACTGACGCGCGTGTTCGCGCGCTCGCATGGGCTGTATCCCGGCTAGCGGGGCTTCGTAAGCTGAAAGCGCAGGTGCTGGCGCACCGCGGGCCACTCGCTGTCGATGATGGAGAACACGACGGTGTCGCGCTTGATGCCGTCGGCCGCAATGGCATGGTTG
>Ga0207701_10005979_pt1 | contig 12186 bp, 11 predicted proteins | sample KBSSwiSSwithPhiX_FD_184294 | JGI IMG/M metagenome (GOLD analysis project Ga0207701, IMG submission 184294) | Switchgrass rhizosphere bulk soil microbial communities from Kellogg Biological Station, Michigan, USA, with PhiX - S5 (SPAdes) (version 2) | ecosystem: Environmental > Terrestrial >...
CGATGTAATACCAGGCGCTCGCGATCATCGGCGGGTAGAAGGTGTAGAGCACCGACGCGCGCCCGACCGCCACCGTGGCGGCGGCGATGACGGTACCAGCAACGACGAGCCCGAAGCCTGCCCATGCCCAGCGAAGCCCGATCAGCGGACGCTTGAGCGCAAGCTCGCAGATCGCATACCCGAATCCCATGGCGACGAGCGTCGGCAGCACGTACGCCATTACCGTGCCGTGCGCGGTGACCGACCGGTAGTAATGCTCCGGATTGTTCACCCACCCGTGCAGCGGGCTTCGCACGTACATCTGCCACTCGCCGAGCAGGATCGCAAGCAGGAAGCCCGCGAACGCTACCCAGAAATGGGCGAGGACCAGGCGCCTAGCGAGAAACACAGCTGAGCCTTTCGCCGCGCCCCGCGCGCGCGAGGAAGTCGCGGGCCGGAATCACCTGCACCTTGGCCCACATTGCCTCGTGCCCCGTGCCGCAATACTCGTGGCACGGCATGAGGTGCTCGCCCGTGCGCTTGAACGTGGTCGTGAACGTCGCGACGAAGCCCGGCACGAGCATCGTATTGGCGTTGGTCGTGCCGACCACGAAGCCGTGCACGACGTCCGTGCTGGTGGCGCGAAACGTGACGGGCATTTCCGCCGGCACGACGATGCACTGCGGCTCGAACGAGTACTGCTGCGCCACGATGCGCGTGACAACGCGGCCGTCCGCGGCAACGGTGGTGCCGAGATTGCTCTCGACGAACTCGCCATCGATGTGGAGCGTGCGCGGGTCGATGGTCTCCACCCTCGACGGAGGCATCGCCGCCCACTTGAGGCCCGTGAAGATCATCATCGCGACCAGCAGCGCGATGATGACCATGACGATGATCGCCCAGCGACGCTCCGACGCCGCCGCGACGTCGTGGCCGTCGGAAGTCGCCGCCGTGGTCACTGAACGGCTCCACGCGGCAGGTAGACGAAGATGTAGAACGCGAAGTAGATCGCGACGACGATCGCAGTTGCGACACCCGCAACCGCGAACGTGCCGGCGGGCCCACGGCGGACGATGTCGTCGACCTTCCCCTGCTCGCTCGAAACGTCTTCGTTCATTGCCTTCCCTTCATTCAGGCAGCAGGGAACGCAGCGGTGTGACCTGCGCCGCCGTCACCGGCGTACCGCTGTTGTCCCACGCGACGCGGATGTACGTCACCACCGCCGCGGCCTGCGCGTCGTTGAGGACGTGCGCGAAAGGCGGCATGCCGTACGGTCGCGGGTTCTTCTTCGTGCCGGGCGGATAGCCGCCGTTCAGCACCATGCGAATCGAGTTCACCGGCGACGTCATCGTGATCGATTGATTGCCTGCGAGCGGCGGGAAGTGCGGAGGCTGCCCTTTGCCTTCGCCTCCGTGGCACATCGCGCATTGCGTCGCGTAAACGGTACGGCCGGTTTCCATCACTTCGGGGCTCACCAGCCGCGCCTGGCTGGTGGGCGGTGGCTCGGAATCGCGTTGCGGCAGCGCCTTGAGATAAACGGCCATCGCCTCGGTGTCCTCGTCCGTCATGTACTGCAGGCTGTTGTAGACGACCTCGGCCATGGGTCCATAGACGGTGGCGCGACTCGACACGCCGACTTGCAGCAGGTCCATGATGTCCTTGATCGACCACTCGCCGAGACCGGCCTCGCGATTCGAGGTGAGCGACGGGGCGTACCAGTTCTGGTTTGGAATCATCCCGCCTTCGAATGCTTGCGATTCACTCGATCCGCCGAGGGCGTTGACCGCGGTATGGCACATCGAGCAATGGCCGAGCCCCTGCACGAGGTACGCGCCGCGGTTCCACTGCGCCGACTGCTTCGGGTCCGGCGCGTATTCGCCTTCCTTGAAGTAGAGCGCGCGCCAGCCGATCAGAAGATCGCGTTTGTTGTAAGGAAAGCGCAACTCGTGCGGCCGGTTTCTCTGCTTCACCGGCTGCACCGACATGAGGTACGCGTAGATCGCATCGCAGTCTTCGCGCGTGACCTTGGTGTACGACGCGAATGGCATGGCGGGATACAGAAGCGTCCCGTCGCGTCCCACGCCGGTATGCATCATGCGGTAGAACTCGTCGGCGGTCCATTGACCGATGCCGGTCTCGTCGTCGGGCGTGATGTTGGGCACGTACAGGTTGCCGAATGGCGTCGGCATCGCGCGCCCGCCTGCGAACGGGCGGCCGTTGGGCAACGTGTGACAGGCCACACAGTCGCCGGCGCGCGCGAGGTATTCACCCTTCAACAGGACCTGCGTTGCGGGATTGGGGGCCGTGGCTGCGGGCGTGGTCTCGCGTTGCGGCAGCGGGCGCGGCTGCAGCATCTCCAGGCCGATTGCAGCCGCCACCACGATTGCGGCCAGTGCGATCGCGAGGACGAGAAGCGTGCGGCGGCTCATTGCTGGCTGCCGCAGGCGAGCGGCATGCGAACGAGGTTCGACGACTCGGGCGACGGGTCGGCGGGCGGATCCTGGCGCGCGAGCCACGCCGAAACCGCCGCGACGTCCGCCTCCGAAAGACGCGACACAATGCGTTTCATGCAGTCGGGCTCGGCCGCGTGGCGGCTACCGACGCGCCACCGCGTCAGCTGCGCCGAGATGTACGGAGCACGCAGTCCTACCAGGCCCGGGATGCCGGGCTCCATTCCCGTGAGCCGGCTGCCATGGCACGCGATGCAGGGCGGAATTCCCACGCGAGGATCGCCGGCGGTCGCGATGACCTTGCCGCGCTCGAGCATCGCAACGTCCGCAGGCGCAGCATCTCGTGCCTCGAACGGCGGGCGGAGCTTGGCGTAGTAGTTCGCCATCTCGCGCAGGTACGCGTCCGGGAGATAGGCGACGAGGTAGTTCATCGGCGGGTATTGCCGCGTGCCGTCGCGAAACGCTGCGAGCTGGTTGTAGAGATAACCGGCAGGCTTGCCCGCGATGCGCGGAAAGTAGCCGCTGTTCGCGCCCTCGCCATTGCGGCCGTGACAGGTGACGCAACCTTGCACGCGCGCTTCCATGGAGTCGAGCGTCGAGAATCCCGGCACCGTGGAGGACTGGCCACCCGCGTGCGTCGCCCATCCCATGCTGAGCGCAATGGCGACGATCAGCCGTCGGTTTCGCATCGTCACGACCGTGAGTGTGCGTCGGCAATCCCGCACTTGTCCAGTCGTTTGATACGTCAATGCGGTCCCAATTCACGCAGCGCAGTCGGTATGTAATCCGGCAGCTCGCGTGCGAGACCTCCCAACTCTCCATGCCGCGATACGAGAAGCCGGCCCGCCCGCGCGTGCAGCGCCACCCCCCACACGGCGGCTTGCGCGCAGGAAGCGCCGCGTGCTGCCAACGCGGCGATGATGCCGGCCAGGACGTCGCCCGACCCCGAGATCGCGAGTCCGAGGTTGCTCTCGTCGTGCACCCAGATGCTGCCGCTCGGATCGGCGATGAAGGTCTTCGGCCCCTTGAGCGCCACGACCGCGCCGTGTGCAGCGGCAAAGTCCAGGGCGATCTCCGCTGCATGCGCCTCGATGAAATCCTTGTCGCGTTTCACGAGATGCGCCATCTCGCCAAGGTGCGGTGTCACGATGAATTGCGCTTCCGGCGACGTGCGGGCACGTGGACGCCTCGAGATCATGTCGAGCGCGCCGGCATCGACGACCAGCGGCGAGATGCGCGACCACAAGTCGCGCATGCAGGCCCTCAAGGCGCCGCGGGGCTCGGTGATTCCTGGGCCGATCAGCAGCGCATCGAAGCGATCCGCTTGCTCGGCCAGCGCAGCGCGCCCGCACCCGTCGTTGCCGATGGCGACGACCCGCGCCTCCGGCACGGCAAGCGCAACACCCCGCGCAGTCGAGCGGTCCGTGGCGATGCACAGCTTGCCGACGCCAGCACGCAATGCGGCACCGCCCGCGAGCAGGGCCGCGCCCGGAAGCTCGGCCGAACCCGCGACAACGAGCAGCCGGCCGCGCGTCGACTTGTCGCCATCGCCATCCGGCAACGGCAGTGGCCAGCGACGCAGGAGCGCGGGCGTGATGCGCCGCGCCGTCGCCCTCGCCCTCGCCGACCGGCTCACGACTTCGGCGCGGCCGGCACGTCGGGCGCTGTCGTGACCGGCGTCCCGGCTTCGAGCAGCGGCGCCACGAAATTCGCAACGCGCAGCACGAGCTTGCCTCGCTCGCTCGCGGTCGGATCGAATTCGTAGATCGTCACACCGCAGTTCGGGACGTCCGCCTTGCGATCGAGCTCGAGGGTCTCCGCTTCCGTCATGCGCTCGAACAGATAGCGAAAGCAATTCACGATGACCTGGTGAGCGACGATCAGAACCCGGCCCTGCCTGTGTTCGCGTGTGAGCGTGTCGATGACGCTTCGAAGGCGAAGGATCACGTCGCACCAGCTCTCGCCTCCCGGCGGGCGGAAATAGAACTTGCCGACGTGGTTGCGCTGCTCGTCGAGCCTGGGGTACTCGGCGCGGATGCCGAACTTGGTCATGCGATCGAGGATGCCGAACTCCTTCTCCCGAAGACGCTCGTCGTGAACGATGCGCGCGTCCGCGGGAAACTTGCCCGCTTCGAGGATGAGCTTCGTGCTCTGCAACGACCGCACGTATGGCGACGACAGATAGGTCGTCGGGCGCGCTTCCGCCGGCTGTTGTGCGAACCACTCGCCGAGCGCCAACGCCTGCTGCTGTCCGAGCTCCGACAACGGCACGTCCACGTCGCGCTCGGCGATGTCGATCCAATGGGCCTCGGTGGCCTCGGCGGCATCGCGCGCGACGTTGCCGGCGCTCTGGCCGTGGCGCACGATCCAGATCCTGTCGGGCCACTTTTGCGTTGCGTTGGCGGGTTCGGCAGCCATGATGCGAGGTCATAGGTTCGACCTCCCGATCGTAGCGCCTTTCCGGGCGCGGCCCGGCTAGCGATCCCTGCAGCCCTGTCACCCGGAAGGGGCGACCAGCATCTTCTCGATTTGCATCTCGTGGTAGGTGTACGGAATTCCGCCGACGCCCAGTCCCGATTCGCGAAGCCCTGCAAACGGCATCCAGTCCACGCGAAATGCCGTGTGGTCGTTCAACATGACCGCGGACGCGTCGAGGCGCTCGAACGCGCGCATCGCAGTCGCGATGTCGCGCGTGAATACGGCGGCGTGAAACGCAAAGCGCAGGCGGTTTGCTTGCGCGATGGCCTGGTCGAGCTCGTCGTAGGCGTAGATACAGACGACCGGCCCGAACACTTCCTCGTTGGAAATGCGCACGTCCGCGGGCGGCTCCCAGAGTACGGTAGGCGCGTAACACGACGACGAGAGCGCCGCTCCGCCGCACAACACCTGCGCTCCCCCCTCCACCGCTTCGCGTACCCAGCCGTCGATGCGCTCCACCTCGCGATGCCGGATGAGCGGTCCCACTTCCGTCTCCGGCGACGTCGGATCGCCCACGCGGAGCCTTTGCGCGGCATCGGCAACTCGTCGGGCAAGAAGCTGCGCAATCGAACGATGGGCAAAGATACGCTGCACGGAAACGCACACCTGCCCCGCGTGATAGAAAGCGCCCTTCACGAGCTTGGGAACGGCCGCGTCGAGGTCGGCATCGGCCGCAACCACCACCGGCGCTGCGCCGCCATGCTCGAGCGCGCAACGGGTACCGGGCGCGAGCTTCGAGCGCAGCATCCACCCGACTCGTGCACTGCCGATGAAGCTCACGAAGCCGACGCGCGGATCGACCACGAGGCGCGTTGCCACTTCGTTGTCGTCGGTGAGGAGCGCCTGGCACCACGCGTCCGGGAGCCCTGCTTCACGCAGCAGCGTCACGAAGCGGAAGCACGACAAAGGCGTCTCGGGCGCCGGCTTCACGATGACAGGACATCCGGCGGCGACCGCGGGCGCCGCCTGATGCACGATCAAGTTGAAAGGATGGTTGAACGCGCTGACGGCGACGACAACGCCGATCGGTTCCTGCTGCGTGAACGCAATACGCTTGGCCGACGCCGCGTTGAGATTCATGGGAATCACGTGGCCGTGCGATGAGCGCAAGAGCTCGGCGCAGTTGATCACGCCGTCGATCGCGCGTGTGACTTCGACCCGCGAATCGACCAGAGGCTTGCCGCCTTCGCAAGCGGCCGCTACCGCGAGCTCCTCCGCCTGCTCCCGCATCAGCACTGCGGTTCGCGCGAGGATCTCGATCCGTTTCGATGGCGCGAGCCACGCGTCGCGATCGCGGAACAACGCGTACGCATTCGACAGCGCCTGCTCGACCGCCCCCTGCCCGCCCGTGTCAACCCGCGCAAGCAGTTGCCCGTCGTAGGGTGCGTGCACCTCCACCTGCCCGCTGGCTTCCGCATCCGGCACGAGCAAAGGAAAGTGCGGAATCGTCATGTGCGTTGGAGCGGAAAGCCGTAGAGTACCGCAGGATTCCTGACCAGGCTCGTATTCCGTCTGACGCTGACATGGCATAAGGTTGCGTTTCATGGAGCCCGTAGTCACGTTCCGCGGTGGCCGCATCCGCGTCGATTCGCGCGCCCGCGTCGTGCTCGTCGACGGCCGCCCCGCGAAGCTCGGGGGTCGCGCATTCGACGTCCTCGACGCGCTCATCCGGCGATCCGATCGCGTGGTTCCCAAGCAGGAGCTGCTCGACGTGGTCTGGCCGGGCCTGGTCGTCGAAGAGAACAACCTGCAGGTTCACGTGATGTCCCTGCGCAAGCTCCTCGGCACCGATTCGATACGGACAGTCTCCGGTCGCGGATATCAGTTCACGCTATGGGCGGACGCAGGCCCGGACGCGCAAACCGTCAATCGACCCGTGGTGCCGGAACGCACGGAAGCGGAGGCGGCGCCGGGAACGACGCTGATCGGCCGTGACGAGCTCATCGCGTCGACCTGCGCGCTGTTGCTTCAGGAAGGCGTTCGCCTGGTGACGCTTACCGGCGCAGGCGGCTCCGGCAAGACACGCGTCGCCCTGCGGGTTAGTGCCGATCTCGCGCACGAGTTCGATGATGGCAGTTATGTCGTGATGCTGGCCCCGGTGCGCGACGCTGCGCACGTCTCTTCGGCGATCGCCGCCGCATTCGATGTGCAGGAGTCGGGAAGCAGGCGACTCGAGGATCTCATCGTCACTCACCTGCGGGATCGTTCGTTGCTGCTGACGCTCGACAATTTCGAGCACGTCATCACGGCCGGGTCATTCATCGCCGAGCTCCTCGACGGCTGTCCGCGGCTTACGGTGCTCGTGACCAGCCGGATTCGGTTGCATGTCGGCGCCGAACGGGAAGTGCCGGTCCCACCGCTTGCGGTCCCGCCTTCACGTGCGAGCGACGCGCAGGCCCTCCTTGCGCCAGCCGTGCGCTTGTTCATCGATCGCGCGCGCGCGACGGGACATCCTGTCGGCGCGCAAGCAAGCGAAGTGGCTGCCGTTGCGGAGATTTGCCGGCAACTCGACGGGCTTCCCCTCGCGATCGAGCTCGCGGTGGCGCGGCTGCGCGTACTCACGCCGGGCGAGCTCGTGCAACGACTCGGCCACCGCCTCGCGATCTTGAAGACCGGCGCGCGGGACGTCCCGGACCGGCAGAAGACGCTGCGCGACGCGATCGCCTGGAGTTACGGTCTCCTGAATGCCGACGAGCAGAACCTGTTTCGGCGCCTCGCGGTATTCGTCGGGGGCTGGACGCTTTCCGCGGCAGAGAGAGTCGCCGCAGCCGCCGGTGCATCCGCGGACCTGCTCGACACGTTGTCGGCACTGATCGATCACAACCTCGTTCAGCGCATCGACGACGTCGACGGCGAGGGACGGTTCACGATGCTCGAGACGGTTCGCGAGTACGCGGCCGAGCAATTCGAAGCAAGCCAGGAATCGGATGACGTCCGCGCGGTCCATGCGCAGTATTTCATCGCGCTGGTCAGCAGTGTCGAGCCGCGGCTGCGCGGCGGCGGTCGCGCGCCGTGGCTCGCGCGGATGAGGGCCGAGTACCACAACGTTCGCGCTGCGCTGATCCGGGTGCTGGTCGAGGTGCCCGACACCTCGGCGTCCCTGAAGCTTACGGGCACGCTCACGTGGTTCTGGTACTTCACCGCGCAGTTCAGCGAGGGCCGCGGGTGGATGAAGCGCGCGCTCGCATTGCCCGGCGCCGACCCTGCTACCGCGGCACGGGCGACGGTGCTGTCGGGTGCCGCACGGCTCGCCTTTTATTCCGGCGCGCTCGACGAAGCTGCCGTGCTGGCAACCGAAAGCATCGCGTTGTTTAGGGCGATCGGTGACCGCCAAGGCCTCGGATACGCGCTGTTCCACTTCGCGTTGTCGAAGGCCCTGGCCGAAGACAAGGCGGCGTGCCTCGCCGGCCTCGAGGAGGCTGCGGAGTGCTTTCGCGACGCCGGCGATGAATGGGGCTCGGGCCTGGCAGCGGCCTACCACGGCGTCGTGCTCGCGGTCGTGCCGAACCGGGAACAGGAAGCGTCGCTTCGCTTGGAAAAGGCGCGCGCACGCGCCCGCGCACTCGGCGACAACTGGCTTCTCGCCGGGTGTGCGCACTATCTCGGAAGCATCGCCTTGCGGCACGGCGATTTCGAGCGGGCCCGCATGCTGACCGAGGAAGCGCTCGTCGGCGTACGCGAGTTGAGCGACACGTACCGCGAATCGCGCATGCTGCACCAGCTCGCCGAGATTGCGCTCGCCGCAGGACGTCCGACCGAGGCGCTTGCAACACTCCAGCAAAGCCTTGCCATCACGCACGCGCAGGGTCGAACCGGTGACCTGGCGCTTCAGTTGCGGCTTCTCGCGGGCATCCGGGACGCGCAATCGAAGCCTGAGGAAGCGGTTCGCTTCGCGGCGGCAGCGTCACGGCTGGCGGGGCATTCGGTCACGATGCCGCCCGATGATCGCGCCGCGCACCAGCGCCTTTGCGACAGCTTGCGAGCAAGGCTCGGCAACGAGCGTTACGACCTCGGGTGGGAGATCGGCAGCGCCCTGCCTATTGGGGAGACGGTTCAGGCGGCTCTCTCCGCAGAAGCCTGACCCCGAGCGCAGCCTCGCGCTCATTCAGAACCTTTCAGGATTTGCCCAAGGAAGTTGCGCGCTCCTTTGCGCACAGTGAGGTCGCGTCATCCGACGCCCCGACCACCAAAGGAGACAAGAGATGGCTTCAACCTCGACATCGCCCGTCAGCAACGGACGCCGGCAACTGCTTCGGCAAACGCTGGGCGTCACTGCCGCGGCCCTCGTTGCCCGGCCAGCGCTGGGACACGGCGTACACGCGCAAAAGCTGCGATTTCGTCTCGAAGGCGACGTGCCCAGCTTCGACTGGTCGCTCTCCCTTTACTTACCGCCCGCGTTTGCCGGCGGCTTGCCTCCCGGCACAGCGGCAAGAGTGCGCTTCGGATATCCCACGCCGTATGCGACGCGTAACAACTCGCTTGCGGGTCGCATCATGGCCGTGCGGGCGTTCCTGGCGCCGGCGGGCGTGCCTCCCGGCGTGCCGGCGCCGGAGATCGTCACGATCTCGACCTTCGACATCGCCGTCGAGGAAGTATTCGTTGCGAGCGCCGCGTTTGGCGAGGAAGCAACGCGGCCGCGCAACAACGTGGGCATCGTCGGGCGCGTCGTCGCAAACGAGGTCGAGTCTCCGTTCGGATCGCTCGTCGACCGCATCATGACGACGACGTTCGGCTTCGACTGGACGGGTGACGGCGACGAAGCGGCATTCAAGCTCGTCGCAGGGAGCGTGGCCGGCAGCCACCTTACCGTCGTCCCCGAAGCGGGCGGCGAGATCGCATTTCGCTGACGCTAAACTGTCGCCGGCGGCCGGATCGACCGTTCCGGCCGCTCCGGCACCACGTCCAAGGAGTTGTTCATGCGCAATGCCGCTCGGTCGTGCCTGTTCCTGGTGGCGTGCTGGTCGGCGCCCTCGCATGCCGCCGACAATCCCGATCGTTTGGGCGTGCCCGTCGTCGTGCCCTTTGAAAATGCCAAGTTCGTGCCCGCTTCCCCCCGGCCCAACGCGCCCGAGATCGCCGTTCTGTGGGGCGAGCCGCGCACCGGTCCTTCGGCCATGTTCATCAAGTTGAAGAAGGGCGTGATTCCGATGCACATCCACGGCTCTCCCTACCATCTGGTCGTCATGCAAGGCTCGCTCAAGCATTGGAACGAGGGTGAGACCGAAGCTGACGCGCAACCGCTCGGTCCCGGCAGCTATTGGTTCGCACCGGCGGACCTGCCGCACACCGACAGCTGCCTTGCCGACGAGTGCCTCGTTTACCTGGTGTGGGGCGGCAAGCAGGACACGAGGAGCGTCGTGCCGCGCAAATAGCGACGTTGAAGGCAGGTCCTATCGCTTCACGCGGCGCCTGGCCGCGTGACCGCTGCGCTCCTCAGCCGGACCGCCCGGCCGCGACAGGTTGCGCGCCGTGTTGATGAGCGCCATGTGCGACAACGCTTGCGGGAAGTTGCCGAGCATCGTCCGCTTTGCGGGGTCGTATTGCTCGGCGAGAAGGCCAACGTCGTTGCACAGCTTCAACAAACGCTTGAACAGTTTCTCGCCGGCCGCTTTGCGTCCGCACAGGAGGTAGGCATCGGCAAGCCAGAACGAGCATGCGAGGAAACGGCCTTCGTTGGGAGGCTTGTCCTCGAGCGTGGGCAAGGTGCGATAGCGCATTACGAACCCATCCACGAGAAGGTCGCGCTCGATGGCGGCAACGGTGCCCTTGATGCGGGAGTCGACGGCAGGCAGGAATCCCACTTGCACGAGCAGCAGAAGGCTCGCGTCGACCTCCGAGCCTCCGTAATACTGGACGAACGTGTTGCGCTTGCGGTCGAATCCATGCGTGCACACGTCGGCATGAATGCGATCGCGCAGCTTCGTCCAGCGCGCTACGGGGCCCGGAAGCCCATAAGCCTTCATGTCGGCGAGCGCGCGATCGAACGCCACCCACGCCATGACTTTCGAATGCGTGAAGTGGCGCTTCTCCCCGCGCGTCTCCCAAATTCCGTGATCGGGCTCGCTCCAGGCCTTCTCGAGAAACCTGAGAAGCGTTCGCTCGAATCGCCAATCGTCCATGCTCCGTTCCAGCCCGGCGCGGCGCGCGAGGCACAGCGAATCGATCAACTCGCCGTATACGTCGAGCTGCAGCTGTACCGATGCCGCATTGCCGACGCGAACGGGCTTCGACTCGGCGTAACCCGCGAGCCAGGGCAGCTGGAACTCGTTGCGCACGCGATCGCCATCGACGGCGTACAACGTCTGCAAGTCTTGCGGCCGACCCGCTGCCGAGCGCAGCAGCCAATCGCGCCAGGCGCCTGCCTCCTCCCGATATCCCGACAGCAGCAGCGCATAGAGCGTGAACGTGGAATCGCGCACCCAGCAGTAGCGATAGTCCCAGTTGCGCGTCCCGCCTGCCCGCTCGGGCAGAGACGTGGTGGGCGCGGCGACCATGCCGCCCGTGGGCGCGTAGGTGAGGCTCTTCAAGGTGATCAACGAGCGCTTGACCGCTCCTCCCCACCGGCCGTCGTACGCACACTTCGCGCACCACTTCTCCCACCAGCTTTGCGTCGCCGCCTCGGCAGCGAAAGGGTCGATGGGCACCGGCCGTGCCGCTTGCGACGGAAAGAACGTCACGACGAACGGCAACCGCTCCCCGCGTGAGACGGCGAAGTCCGCAACGGTGTGATAGTCCTTGCCGTGGGTGTCGAGCGGGCTTCGAATCTCAGCCGAGTAAGGCCCGCCGGTGGCAAGGAGGGCATCGTCCGTGCGGTGGACCCACGGAATCACTTCGCCGTAGCCGAAGCGCAGCGAGAGCTCCATGCGCATCTTCACGCGTCCGCGAAGCCCCTCGACGATGCGAACGACGTCCGTGCGCTCACCCCAGATTGGCATGAAGTCGGTGAGCCGCACGGCGCCGGACGAGGTCGTGAAGGTGGTCTCGAGCACGAGCGAGTCACCGCGATAACGACGCGTGGCGCGGCGCGGTTCCTGGGCGGGCGCGATCATCCACCGCCCTTGCTCCGGTGTGCCGAGCAGCGCGCAAAAGCACGCCGCGTCGTCGAAGCGCGGCACGCACAGCCAGTCGATGGACCCGTCGCGCCCGACGAGAGCGGCGGTGCGCAGGTTGCCGATCAGCGCGTAATCTTCGATCCGCGAAGGCACGGTGAAGATGGTACGCGCTCTTGGCGGCGCGCACGCTTAGCTAGGCGAGCTCGGTCGCTCCATCCATCGTAGCG
>Ga0207701_10005980_pt1 | contig 12185 bp, 11 predicted proteins | sample KBSSwiSSwithPhiX_FD_184294 | JGI IMG/M metagenome (GOLD analysis project Ga0207701, IMG submission 184294) | Switchgrass rhizosphere bulk soil microbial communities from Kellogg Biological Station, Michigan, USA, with PhiX - S5 (SPAdes) (version 2) | ecosystem: Environmental > Terrestrial >...
CTGTCCCGCTTCCCAATTCCGTCGACGACGTGGTGACATTGCTCGACCACCATGATTACGTCGCGGACCGCCGCCTCGCGACCAGCGTGTTCCTCGCGCTCAAGATGGGCCGCCCGATGTTCCTCGAAGGCGAGGCGGGCGTGGGCAAGACCGAGCTCGCCAAGGTGCTGGCCAAGGCGCTCGACAGGAAGCTCGTCCGGCTCCAGTGCTATGAAGGACTCGACATCTCGTCCGCAGCGTACGAATGGAACTATCCGCGGCAGATGATCGAGATCCGCCTCGCGGAGTCAGCCGGCAACGCCGACCGGGAAGCGCTCGCGCACGACATCTTCGCGCCGCGCTTCCTGCTCAAGCGACCGTTGCTCGAAGCGCTGTCGCCGGAGGATGGCATCGCGCCCGTTCTCCTCATCGACGAGCTCGACCGCACCGACGAGCCGTTCGAAGCGTATCTCCTCGAAGTGCTCGCGGAGTACCAGATCACGATTCCCGAGCTCGGGCCGGTCCGCGCGGCAACGCCGCCCATCGCGATCATCACGTCGAACCGCACGCGCGAGATCCACGATGCGATCAAGCGCCGATGTCTCTATCACTGGGTCGGCTATCCCGATGCGCTGCGCGAGCTCGCGATCGTGCGCCGCAAGTGTCCACAGGCTAGCGAATCGCTCGCGCGCGAGATCGTCGCCTTCACGCAACGCCTGCGGGCGATGGATTTCTTCAAGGCGCCCGGAATCGCCGAAACGCTCGACTGGGCCGAGGCCCTGATCGCGCTCGACCGCGTCGCGCTCGATCCGCAGACCGTGGCCGACACGGCGGGTGTGCTGCTCAAGTATCAGGACGACGTGGGCGCGCTCCGCCCCGAGGTCGTGGCGAAAATCATCGCCGAAGTCGAGACGGAGGGTATCCGCCTGTGACGATGCGCGCGGGAATCGGCGCGGGGCAGCTGCCGGGCGCGATTCCGCTGGCGCCGAAGGGCCGGCTCGCGGAGAACGTCGTCCACTTCGTCCGCGTGCTGCGCTCCACCGGCCTTCCGGTCGGCCCGGCGCGCACGCTGGCAGCGCTCGAAGCGGTGGAAGCGGTCGGACTCTCCAACCGCGACGATTTTCGTGCCGCGCTGGCGGCGGTCCTCGTGTCGAGGCACGAGCACCTGCCGGTGTTCGAGCAGGCGTTCGATCTCTTCTGGCGCAACCCCAAGCTGCTCGAGAAGCTGATTGCGGCGTTGCTGCCGACGGTGTTCGGGCGCAGCGGGGAACGGGAACCCGAGCCCGAGCTTCCGGCGCGCATCGCGCAGGCAATGCTGCCGCCCGTCGGGCTCGATCGGCAGCAGCCCGAAGACGACGAGGTCACGCTCGATGCCGCGTTCACGATGTCCCCGCGCGAGGTGCTGCAGCATCGGGATTTCGAGACGATGACTGCCGCGGAGCTGGCCGCAGTTCGGCTGATGCTGCGCAACCTGCGGTTGCCGCTGCCCGAGCTTCCGGTGCGCCGGACCACCCCGTCGCTGCGCGGGCATCGGATCGACCTCCGTGCCACGCTGCGGCGCTCGACCGGTGCCGCCGGCACGCTGTCGCCGCTCGCGTGGCGCAGGCGGCAGCGACGCACGCCGCCGCTCGTCGTGCTGTGCGACATCTCGGGCTCGATGGACCGCTACGCGCGCATGCTGCTGCATTTCCTGCACGCGATCACCAACGATCGCGACCGTGTGCACGTGCTGCTGTTCGGCACGCGGCTCACCAACGTGACGCGCCATCTCAAGCATCGCGACATCGACGTCGCGCTCGCGCGCGTGACCACAGCGGTATCGGACTGGGCCGGCGGCACGCGGATCGGCAGCTGCCTCGAGGAATTCAACCGCCTCTGGTCGCGCCGGCTCCTGGGACAGAACGCCGTCGTGCTGCTCATCAGCGACGGTCTCGAGGCCGATGCCGGCGAAGACCTCGGCCGGCAGACGGAGCGGCTGCACAAATCCTGCCGGCGACTCATCTGGCTCAATCCGTTGCTGCGTTACGAAGGCTTCGAGGCGCGCCCTGCCGGGATCAAGGCGATGCTTCCGCATGTCGACGATTTTCTGCCGGTACACAATTTCGACAGCCTGACAGCGCTCGCGGCAGCGCTCGAGCGCCCGCAACCCCGCGGGCGCTTCCGGAAGCCGGCGAACGCAACCGCGCACTGAGGGCCACGCGATGGAAATGACGAGCACCCGCAGCGTCCCGGCACCCGTGGCCACCGTGTGGGCGGCGCTCAACGATCCGGCGATCCTCAAGGAATGCATTCCCGGCTGCGAAACGATCGAGCCCGACGGCGACAACGCCTACCGGATCGCGCTCGCGGCGCGCATCGGACCGGTCGCGGCGAAGTTCACGGGCCGGATGCAGCTCGCCGACATCGATGCCCCCAACGGCTACACGCTGACGTTCGACGGGCAGGGCGGAGGGGCAGGATTTGCCAAGGGCGACGCGAAGGTATCGCTGGCGCCGGTCGAGAACGGCGCATCGACCACGCTGTCCTACACCGTGAAAGCGCAGGTCGGCGGCAAGATCGCCCAGATCGGATCGCGGCTCGTCGATGGGGCGGCGCAAAAGCTCGCGGACGATTTCTTCGCGCGGTTTTCCGATGCGGTCGCAGCGAAAGCGGGTGTAGCACCGGTGCCGGTTGCAGCCGCGCCCGCACCGACCGAAAAAGGACCGTGGGTGCGCTACGTTGCCATTGCGATCATCGCGGGCATTGTCGCGTATCTCATGTTCCGCTCGAAAGGATAGTTGAAGAAGGCGGCGGGCCAGGAGCCGCCGTCCGTTCGGGAGCCAGCATGGACAGCGTCGACCTCGAAGTCCTGAAACGGTGCGCGGATTGGCTCGATGCGGGCCGGCGCGTGCTGCTCGTCACGGTCGTCAAGACCTGGGGCAGCTCGCCGCGACCACCCGGCGCCATGCTCGCCGTGCGCGACGACGGGCTCGTCGAAGGATCGGTATCGGGCGGCTGCGTCGAAGACGACATCGTCGGTCGCGTGCGTCACGACGGCATGACGGCGCGCGAGTGCAGCGTCGTCACTTACGGCGTCTCGGCCGACGAAGCGCGGCGGTTCGGCTTGCCTTGCGGCGGAACGATCCAGCTCGTGCTGGAACCCCTGACGCTCGCTTCGGGCATTCGCGAATTGATGGGTGCAATCGAAGGCGGCCAGCTCATCGCGCGAAGGCTCGAGCTCGCGACCGGCAAGGCGACGACAAAGCCGGCGTCGGCGAGCGACGGGCTTGCGTTCGACGGCAAGGTGCTGACCACCATCCACGGACCGCGCTACCGGATGCTCGTGATCGGCGCGTCGCAGTTGTCGAAGTATCTCGCGCAGATGGCGCTCGGCCTCGACTACCAGGTGACCGTCTGCGATCCGCGGGTCGAATACGAGGAGACGTGGGATGTCGCCGGCGTGCCGCTCGTCAAGACGATGCCCGACGATACCGTGCTGGAGATGAAGCTCGACGAGCGGTGCGCGGTGATCGCGTTGACGCACGATCCCAAGCTCGACGACATGGCACTGATGGAAGCGTTGAAGTCGCCAGCGTTCTACGTCGGCGCGCTCGGCTCGCGGGCGAACAATGCCAAGCGCCGGGATCGCCTCAAGGATCTCGACGTTACGGAAGCCCAGATCGACCGCCTGCACGGGCCGATCGGACTCTACATCGGCAGTCGTACCCCGCCCGAGATCGCGATCTCGATTCTCGCGGAGGTCACCGCGGTGAAGAACGGCGTCGAGCTGCCGGAGCTCGCGACCATCGCCGCCGCGAAGGAAAAGCAGGCGCCCTCGATCGCGTGCGAAACGTAATAGCGGCGAGCGCCAGCCAACAGCCGTAAGCAAGCGACGGAGCGGAGCAATGATGCGCTGCGAGTTCTTTGAATGGAGATACGACATGTTTCGTCACTTTGCCTGTTTCGTCGCCGGAGTTCTCTCGGTTTCCTCGGCGGCGATCGCCGCGCCACTGCCGGCTCCCAACGTCGACGTCGCCAAGGCGTCCGCCGCCGGACCGCAGACGGCCGTGTTCGCAGGCGGCTGTTTCTGGGGTGTCGAAGCGGTGTTCCGGCACGTCAATGGCGTTTCCCGCGCCGTCTCGGGTTACGCGGGGGGCAAGGCCCAGAGGCCGACGTACGAAATGGTCAGCAGCGGAATGACCGGCCACGCGGAAGCGGTGGAGGTGACGTTCGATCCGGCGCAGGTGTCATACGGCCAGTTGCTCCGCGTGTTCTTCTCGGTGGCGCACGACCCGACGGAGCTCAACCGGCAGGGGCCGGACGTCGGCACGCAGTATCGCTCGGCAATCTTCTATGCCAATGCCGAGCAGCGGCGTGTCGCGGAAGCCTATATCGCGCAGCTCGGCGCCGCGAAGGCATTCCCGGGCCCGATCGTCACGCAGGTGGCATCGCTGACGGCGTTCTACCCGGCCGAGGCCTATCACCAGAACTACCTCGCCCTGCATCTGACGGAGCCCTACATCGTTTACAACGACCTGCCGAAGCTCGAGGCGCTGAAGACCCAGTTCCCGGGTCTCTACGCGGCCAAGTGAGCGACTGGGGATGTCGACTCCGTCGTTGATCGATATATCATTGGTCGCGCGCGACCGGCGGCATGCCTCGAGCTCACTTGGTCGCGTGCTTCGCTGAATTGCCGCTGCGCGGAAGGGTGCGCAGCAAGGACTTGAGATTGCGATTTACCGCGGCGCCCGTCTGCCGCTCCAGCGCGCGATAGCGGCGCACCAGCTCGACGCCGAGCGGCGTCAGCGACGTGCCCCCGCCGTCCTTTCCTCCGGATGCCGTCTGCACCGCGGGCCGGACGAGGCAACGATTCGTTTCTTCGACCAGCAGCCATGCGCGGCGATACGACATGCCGAGCCGCTTCGCCGAGGAGGTGATCGAGCCGGTTTCCTGGATGGCCTCGAGCAACGCGACCTTTCCCGGACCGATGGCAAGCTCGGTCGTGGGGCCACCTTCGCGAATGTGAAATCGAACGCCGGGTTTCATCGCGCTACCACGTGCTACACGTAGCCGACACTGCGTTCGTCGAACGCGACGGCCTTGACGAGTGCAAAGACTTTCTGCCCCGTTCGGACGCCGAGCTGCCGCATCGACCGGCGCGTGATGCGCGCGACGAGCATCGACCCGCCCACCGCGAGCTGCAAATCCACCGCCGGTCCGTTCGCTTCGTCGATCGCCAGCACTTGCGCCGGAAGAACGTTGAGGATGCTGATGTCGGTCGGCATGGCCAGCGCCAGCGACACGTCGCGTGCGCTGATTCGCGCCCGGACGCGCTCGCCGATGGATGCGTCGAGGCGGGGCACAAGGAGCTCGCCGCCGTCGAACGTGAGTGTCGTAAGCTGGTCTTCGTCATTCTGCGCGGCGACGCGCGTGTCGAGGACTGATCCCGCCTCCTGCCAAGGCGCCGCCGGATTGCCGTCGAGCCTGCCCATCACGTGGTCCACCGGTCCGCTTGCGACGCACTTGCCGTCGGCGAGCACGACGACGGTGTCGGCGAGCCGGGCCATTTCCGTGACCGAATGGCTCACATAGACGATGGGGATGCGCAGCTCGTCGCGCAGGCGTTCCACGTAGGCGAGGATTTCCATCTTGCGGGGAACGTCAAGTGAAGCGAGCGGCTCGTCCATGAGCAGCAGGCGCGGCTGCGCGAGCAATGCGCGGCCAATCGCGACGCGCTGCTTTTCGCCGCCCGACAGCGCCCTCGGCTTGCGGTGCAGCAGCGCGGACAGGCCCAGGAGCTCGACGATGCGCGCCTCGTCGATGAAGCGATCCTCGGGCGCGTGCTGCCGCTGACCATAGAGCAGGTTGGATTCCACGTCCATGTGCGGGAACAGCAATGCATCCTGAAACACGTAGCCGACCCGGCGTTCGTTCGGCGGCACGTCGATGTGCTGCGCGGCGTCGAAGAGCACCGTTTCGTTGATGCAAATCGAGCCGCGCTGCGGCGTGGCGATCCCGGCGATTGCGTTGATGACGCTGGTCTTGCCGGAGCCGGAACGACCAAAGAGGCCGACGATGGGGGCTTCGGCGGCGAACTTGACGTCGAGGTGGAAGGAACCGAGCTGCTGCTCGATCTCAACGTTGATCATCGCGTTGCGACTCCGTGGCGCGGCGGGTGAGCCATTCGGATGCGGCGAGTGCGGCGATCGACAGCACGACCGCGACGAGGCTGAGACGCAGCGCCTGCGCGTCGCCGCCCGGCACCTGGGTGAAAGTATAGATCGCCAGCGGCAAAGTCTGCGTCTGTCCGGGAATGTTGGAGACGAAAGTAATCGTGGCGCCGAATTCGCCCAGCCCGCGCGCGAACGAAAGCAGTGTCCCGGTGATGATCCCCGGCAGGGCGAGCGGCAGCGTAATCGAAACGAAAACCCAGAGGCGCGAGCCGCCCAGCGTTCGCGCCGCGGTTTCGAGCCGCCGATCGATGGCCTCGATCGACAGGCGGATCGCTCGCACCATCAATGGGAAGCCCATCAGCGCCGATGCCAGCGCCGCGCCCGTCCAGCGGAACGCGAACACGATTCCGAACCACTGGTCGAGGAGGCTCCCAATCGGTCCGCGCCTGCCGAAAAGCACGAGCAGCGCGAAACCGACGACGACCGGCGGCAACACGAGCGGCAGGTGGACGATCGCATCCACCAATGTCTTGCCGGGGAAGGAGAGCCGCGCCAATCCGTACGCGACGAGGACAGCGATCGGCAGGCTGAATATGACGCTTACGAGCGCGACGCGAAGACTTAGCGCCAGGATGCCGATTTCATCCGCGCTGAGCATCATTCACTCCGCCATTCCGAACCCATACTTTTCCCAAACGGAGCGTGCCGGCGCGGAGCGCAGGTAGTCCAGCAACGGCTTGGCCGCCGCCGACTTGCTGGACACCAGCAGCGCGGCGGGGTAGATGATGGGCGGATAGCTGTCGGCCGGAAACGTGTCGACGATCTTCACGCCCTTGTCGGATAGCGCGTCGGTGGAGTACACGATGCCGAAGGGAGCCTCGCCTCGCGACACCAAGGCGAGTGCTGCCCGCACGTTCTCGCCGCGCGCAACCTGCCTTTCGATGCTCGCCCAGACGCCGAGCTTCTCGAGAGCGCTCTTGCCGTACTTGCCGGCAGGCACGCTGTCCGGGTTGGCCATCGCGAGCTTCTCCGTGCCCAGCGCCGTGGCAAGACCGAAGCCTGGCGCGATCTGGAGCGTCGCCTTGCTCGACGCGGGGGCGATCAGCACGAGCGTGTTGCGCAGGAGGTTGAAGCGCATTCCGGGTGCGATCAGGTTGCGCTGGCCGACGTAGTCCATCCAGTCCAGGTCTGCAGAGATGAAGATGTCAGCGGGCGCGGCCGCGTCGATCTGCTTCGCGAGCGCGTTGCTCGCGCCGTAGGAAACGATTACTTTGTTGCGGGTGTTCGCCGCGAACTGCCGGGCCTGTTCGTCCAGGGCTTCCTTGATGCTTGCCGCGGCGAAGACGGTCACGTCGGCACCCGTCGCGGCCGAGGACGCGAAGGCCGCCGAAAGGGCGAGAACGACCGAAGCGACGATCGCGGCAAGCCGGGGCATGTGAGTCCAGGTACACAAGGCGAGACCGTAATATACAGGCGGATATTCCGCTGACACAAGTCGGGTGTCGGAAAAGCCATCCGAGCGGGAGGTCGAAGGGCGCCGCGTCGCGTTATGATGTTGCAAATGGCCGCATGAGCACTTGCATTCGCTGCGGGGGCGGCCCGCCGACTGAAACATTCCACGCAAAGGAAATCGCATGGCCACCATGCCGCTCGGCGCCCGGGGCACATTCACGCTCGCAGTCACGCCGGATCACCTCGCGAACCGCTTCAAGGACGCGACGCTGCCGCCGGTGCTCGCGACGCCGGTCATGATCATGATCATGGAGAATGCGGCGCTCAACGCGATGAAGCCATATCTGGCTGCGGGACAGAGCGCTCTCGGCACTCGTGTGGACGTTCGCCATCTCGCCGCGACGCCGGTCGGACATAGCGTCACGGGCGAGGCGGAGATCGTCAAGGTCGACGGGCGCCGCGTCGAATTCACCCTCCGGGCAACCGATGGCGCCGAATTGATCGGCACGGGCACGCACGAACGGGTCATCATCGACCTTGCCGCTTTTTCCGAGCGGCTGCAAACGAAAATGCGTTAGCGAAGACGAGTTAGCCGGGGCCGATGTTGACTTCCCGGGTGTCCCGGCGACCCGCTAGCGAGTGGGTTCGCGCGGCAATCTGAAGCCCAGCGCAATCAACTCCTCGCGTACTTGCGCATCGTCCAGCAGCGCGCGAAACGCACGGACCGCCGGACGTTCCAGTCGCGACGTCGGCACGACGAAGTCGTAGCGCTCTTCCTGCGCGGCGATGAATCCCAGGCCGTACTGCCGCGCCACGGTGTCGATTGCCACACCCCAGTCGGCGCGGCTCTGCGCCACGGCAACGGCCACGGCGTTGTGGGACTTGGTCTGCACCCCATAACCGGCCGGCCGCGCGGTACCCAGCAGCTTGTCGATGATGATGCGCGTGCCGCTGCCCGCGTTGCGGTTGACCATGACGCAGTCCGGCGCTGCGAGCGCTGCGGCAATCGCCTTGTCGAGACCCTTGCCTTCGAAGCGCTTGTCGCCACGCCGGTACACGATGCCCTGCATGCGGCCGTAGCCGGGCACCAGTGACAGCGCGCTCGTCAGCATCGGACGGTTGTATTCGCCGGTCGCAGGGTCCAGGAGGTGGACGCCGGCGATGTCGCTCTCACCGCGCTTGGCGGCCGCGAGTCCGCCCATGCTCCCGACGTACATCGCCTTCGTCCGGATGCCCTGCCGCATGAGCTTGCCAACCAGGAGATCGAGGCCCACGCAATGGCTGCCGACGATCACGAGGTCCGCGGGCTCGAGCTGCTGCCCAAGAAGCTGGACCGAAACCTTCGACCCGGCATCGAGGATCTCGGTGTGCTGGTCGATGGTGATGAACCCGTCGGCGCCGCTGAACGTCGTGACGGACCCCGAGCCCTTGCCCATCGGGTAGGCGGAAAAGTCGGCTTCCCCCTGCACCAGGCCGACGAGAAGGTATTCGGTGCGCCCGCGTTCGGAGTTGACGCGCATGGGCAGCGTCGCATCCACGACGCGCCGGCGCTCGACGGGCAGGCCCGCGTACGCGCGGATCACCGGCGCCACGAATTCGTGGAACGTGAAGATCGCCGACGTCGGAAATCCCGGGAGGATCACGACCGGCTTGCCGTCGGTTACCGCAAGGCAGATGGGCTTCCCGGGCTTGAGCGCGACCCCATGCGCGACGACGCCGGGATCGCGCAAACGCTCGACGACACGATACGAGAGGTCGCCGGCGCCTTTGGAGGTGCCTCCCGAGAAGATGACCAGATCGCACTCGAGGCCGCGCGACAGCGCCTCCGTCAGTGCGCCCTCGTCGTCGGGAATGACGCCCAAATGCACCGGAGCACCGCCGAGCTCCTCGACCGCCGCGCCGATGATCGCGGCGTTGGAGTCGTAGACGGCGCCGGGCCGCAGCGGATCGCCGGGAGCGACGATCTCGTTGCCCGTCGAGAAAATCGCCACGCGTGGCTTGGTGTAGACGCCGACCTCGCAAAGCCCCAACGCTGCCAATACGCCGATTTCGCGCGAGGTGAGGTACGCGCCGGCGCGAAGCACGGTCTCGCCTCGGGCGATATCCGTGCCTGCGTAACTCACGTTCTCGCCGCCGGTCAGCGGACGGCGCACCTCGAGCTGCTTGCCGCGCGCAGACGCAACGAGCTCCGAATGCTCGACCATCAGCACGGCGTCTGCGCCGCGCGGCAGCATTCCGCCCGTTGCAATGGGCGTCGCGACGCCGCTGACGACGACCTTGCTCGGCACGATGCCCGGCGCCAGGACTTCATCGTTGAGCGCAACCGTCCTCGGCGCTTCCTCCATCGCGCCGAACGTGTCGCTGGCCTGCACGGCGAAGCCATCGACGTTGGACCGATCGAAACCGGGGACGTCCACTTCAGCGACGACGTCGTCGGCCAGCACCCGATTGAGCGCGGCTTGCAGGGGCAGCCTTTCCTTGCCGAGCGGCGCGAGTACCAGGTGCTTGCGAAAGCGCGCGGTCGCTTCGTCGCGCGTGATCACGTTCAGGAATTGTGTCTGGCCGGAATCCGGCTCCGCGCGTTTCTTTTCGGGTTGTGTCGGCATCGGCCCCGTCGCCATCAGTCGTCGTACAGGTATACGGTAACTTCGGTGTCCGGCCCGTAGCCCTCGCTCTCTGCGGGAACGATCACGAAGCCGTCGGCGCGCGTAGTCGACGAGAGCATCGAGGCTCCGCTCAGCGCGATGGGCTCGACCAAACCGTCGGCGATGCGGACCCTGCAATAATCGACGCGGCCAATGGCGGAGACGATCTTTCGACCCACGAGGCGGCGAACGGTTCGGTGCGGCCAGTCGGGTGGACGGCCACCCCGCAGCCGGATGGCGCGGCCGGCGAAGAAGTCGTAGGCGCAAAGGCAGGACACCGGGTTGCCCGGCAGCAGGAACACGAGCGTGTCGCCGATCCGGCCGACACCGGCAGGACTCGACGGCCGCATTGCAACGCCGTGAATGGCGAGCTCGCCGATTTCGGCGATGAGTCTGGGCGCGTAGTCTTCGCTGCCGACGCTCGAGCCGCCCGAAACCAGGATGATTTCCGCGCCGGGAGCGAGGAGCGCCGCGCGGATTTCATCCGGATCGTCGCCCAGCCGACGATGCGTCTCGAGCAAACCGCCGTCGCGGGCCACGAGACCGCGCAGCATGTAGGAGTTCGCATCGTAGATCTGATACGGACCTTTGGTTTCGCCGGGCGCTCTCACTTCGTTGCCGGTGACGAGAATACGAACGCGCGGCCGCTTCACGACGGAGACGCGTGCGAGTCCCAGCGAGGCGATGAGGCCGACATCCTGCGGACGCAGCCGCCGGCCCGCGCGCAGCGCCGCGGTGCCTTTGCCGATGTCCTCGCCGACGTGCCCGACGTGCTGGCCCGGAGCCACCGGTCGCGTGATCTCGATTCGGCCCGCGGTTTCGGTCGCGTATTCGGCCGGCACGACTGCATCGAGCGCATCGGGCACCGGGGCGCCCGTCATGATGCGCACGGCTGCGTTCACTGGCACGGCATTGCCGAAGGGCTGGCCTGGCATCGACTGGCCGAGCACGGGGAAGGCAAGGGGGTTGTATTCGCTCGCCCCGGCCGTCTCCGCGCCGCGCAACGCATAGCCGTCCATCGCCGCGCGATCGAATCCGGGGACGTCGAGCGGCGAGACGATGTCGGCGGCGAGCACTCGACCTGCGGCCTCCTCAGGCGCAACGCTCTCGGCGTCGAGCACCGGGCAGTGCCGTCCGATCCAGTCGACGACCGCCGGCACTTCGCTGCGTCGCGCGAAGCCGTGCATTCTCACGTCGGTTGCAGATGGCATGTGGCTCGAGATCGAAGCGCCGAACGAGGCGAGGAGGGTACGCAATGCGCGTCCGCGTCCCGGATAAAACCACCATGTTAACTGGTACGCCGTGCCGGCCCGAATTACCTTTCAGCCGACAGCGGCGTTCCCGGAGGCAGCGATCGCGGTGGGCAGCTTCTGCCAACGCGCGAGATCCGCCGCCGAGTCGACGTCCCAGAGCGTGGGCAGCTCCTGCCAGCGCACTCCCTGCGCGGCGAGCTTCGCTCGGGTCAGCGCCATCGTGTCCGCGGTGCTCCACGGGATCCCCGAGAACGCGTCGATCGCACGTGCGAGTCCGACGAGAACGTAGCCGCCGTCCTCGGCCGGGCCGAACACTGCAGGATGGTCGTCGAGTGCCGCGGAGGCACACGCGAGGTAGCTCACGTCGAGCAGCGGACAATCGGTGCCGATGAGGATGGCGTGCGATCCGCTCGCAAGCGCCGAATGCAATGCGTGGCGCATGCGCGCGCCCAGATCCACTCCGCACTGCTGCCGCAACTCGACGCGGTAGTTATCGCGCCATTCGGCGAACGCGGGCGCGTCGGTATCGGGAGACGCCCAGAGCTCGATCCGGTCGATGATGCCGGCGATCCGCGCCGCGGCCGCAGTATCGAGAGTGCGTTCGACCATGCGTGCGTAGATCGCGGCGGCCTCGTCGTCGCCTATCGCCGCCGCGAGGCGCGTCTTCACCTGTCCCGCGACCGGATTCCGGGCAAAGACCTGCA
>Ga0207701_10005981_pt1 | contig 12181 bp, 11 predicted proteins | sample KBSSwiSSwithPhiX_FD_184294 | JGI IMG/M metagenome (GOLD analysis project Ga0207701, IMG submission 184294) | Switchgrass rhizosphere bulk soil microbial communities from Kellogg Biological Station, Michigan, USA, with PhiX - S5 (SPAdes) (version 2) | ecosystem: Environmental > Terrestrial >...
GCCATCGGCGCAAAATTGTCTGGTTCAGATGCGGGTGTATTATATAAAATGGGTATCGCATTGATGGTAGTTGCGGTTGGATTTAAACTGGCGCTTGTGCCGTTTCATTTATGGGCCGCCGATGTATACCAGGGAGCGCCTTCGCCGGTAACATCATTTATTGCAACGGCGTCAAAGGCAGGAGTATTTGCTGTGCTAATGAGGTTTGCGCTGGCTACGAACCTGCAGGGTTCGCCATTTTTAATGTATATGTTTTCGGGGATTGCTATCGCATCGATGATACTGGGCAATATCCTTGCACTGCGGCAGCAGAATATAAAGCGGCTGCTTGCCTATTCTTCCATCGCGCATTTCGGTTATCTTATCGTTGCATTTTTACCAGGTAACACTGAAGGCATTCAGGCTTCAGTTTTCTACTTATTTGCCTATTCCATTACTATATTATCCGCATTCGGCATTGTAACATTGCTATCGACAAGAATGAAAGATGCCGAGGATCTGAATTTGTACCGCGGCTTATTCTGGAGAAAGCCTTTAATGGCTGCTGTCTTGGCTATTGCGTTATTTTCACTTGCAGGCATTCCTTTAACGGCAGGTTTCTTTGCGAAATTCGTAGTACTGATGTCGGGTGTGCACAGTGATCTCTGGTTACCTGTTGTTGTGCTGGTGCTGACGAGTGTAATCGGTATATACTATTATCTGCGTATTATAAGCACTTTATTTGCGCAGGCTCCTCCACATGAAGTGCAGCCAAAATCACTTCATCCATTCTTCTATTTCGCTACATATGCCACATTGATTGTGTTAATGGTACTGATCTGCGTTCTGGGGATATATCCCGGACCAGCCATTGAGGGAATTAGGCAGTTTCTGATGATCAGGTAAAGATCATTGGGACACCCGTGCCCAAAGGAAATCTTCTCATTATATTCTCGTATTGCTCTCTAAGGTCTCTTGTATCGCTCTCGTATCAGTTCAACTGATACAAGAGTAATACGAAAGCAATACGAAAGCAATACGAGAGCAATGGAAGGCTAAACAGGAACAATAAAAGTAAAAGAAGCATGAAATAGAAAATAATAAAAATGATCCTGTCAAATTGAATTCTGCAATATAAAAATCCACTTTTTTATTCAATCAAAGAAAAAAATTCTAAAAATAACACTACTAACAGTACGATGTATGCGCTATGCATAAACATAACGGTATTATTAACATAATTTAACCGTGTTAATCTCATCAATTAATCACGCCAGACTCCTACATTTGCCGCGCTTATTTATCTTATCACTACAAAAAGTTATTGTATGAAACCGCACCTCTTTGTGTTTGCGCTATTTTTATCATTGCCTTTCGTTTCATTTTCTCAGACAGTAGTTGCCACAGAACTAACAGAAAAACCAAAACCGGAATCAGTTATTAATGTCCATTCCAATTGCCTGAAACATTTTTCGCGATCATTCAAAAACGCCGCCAATCAACGCTGGTCGGTGAACGATGAAGGATACAGCGTGCACTTCACTGAAAACGACATTAAATACGATGTCCGTTATAATCAAAGAGGCCGCTGGATAACCACCATAAGCTATATTCCCGTTGACCTGCTCAACAAGGATGTTGCACGTACAATACGATATGCATACAGGGATTACAATATATTCTTTGCGCAGAAGGTTAGTGTGCCTGCAGGATTTGTTTATTTTGTAAAAATCGGGAAGGGTAACGAGTGGAAGTTTTTGAAAGTAATAAGCAGGGAGATTGAAGTACTCGGGGAATATATCACGGGATAGTTCATCACCTCTTGCGATCAAAACAAAATGCCTGCGAAGCAGGAAAGAAATGATAGTTTATCTTTCCGGAATAATCCAAAGGATAATGGTCAAAAAAAATGTGTTAACCTTCCTTTTCATCACATCCTTTTTCGCAAATGCTCAAGCCCAGGTGCCTGTAAGAGAGGAACCAAGACATAAACCTGTACTACAGAATAAATATATCAGGTTGCTGGATGTCTGGCTGCCACCGGGAGACACTACCATGTTTCATATCCATGCAACCCCCTCATTATTTGTTGTGCTCACCAATACGCTTACCACTTCCCAGGTAATGGGAGGAAATTGGATAAGTGACCGGTCTGTTGCCGGAAAAACATGGTACCGTACATTTATCCAGGATACATTGGTGCACCGCGTGGCGAATATTGATACAGTTTCATTTCATGTAAATGATATTGAAATACTTTCATCGTTTGATGCTTTGTCTCATAAAGCGCCAATTGCATTCCCTGTGATATTTAGCAATGAAAAAGCAATTGCATACCAGTTGACAAAATCTTCGCTGAATAACAAGGTGATTAAAGGCCGGGGACCCATTATCGCCGAATTAATAACAGGTGTAGCGGAATTTCATGATCTGGATGCAAAAACTGTAACTGCAATGCAGGCAGGAAAGTATTTGTATATTTCTCCTGGTAATTCATTTTATTTTGCTCCTTCAGGAAATGGCGAAATGAACATGATCGTCTTTGAGATTAAATAAAAAAGTAGCACCTTAAGACTTTACGCTCCCTTTACTTCATCTCCTGGCCAAAGATCCAATCCAGCAACTTTGGTTCAGCAAATGCGTTCGTCCAGCTATCGTGTCCCACACTAGGGTATTCCGAATACTTCACATTAGCGCCGGCTTTCTTAAGTACATTTACCATCAACCTCGAATTGCTCACCGGCACAATAGGATCACTATCGCCGTGAAAAACCCACACCGGATAATTCTTTGCATAAATATTAACCTTTGAGGGATCGCCACCACCACAGATCGGAAAACCAGCTGCAAAAAACTTTGGCTTCCTCCAAAGTAATTCAAATGTGCCCATGCCTCCCATTGATAGTCCGCCGACATAAATCCTTTTAGTATTTACCTGCGGGGTTTTGGCGAACTGATCTATCAGGTTCACCACCAGCTCTAACGATTTGCCGATAGGCTTTCCCGATTCAAACTTAAACCCGCCAAGCGTATCCCTACCCGGTGACGGCTCACTTTCAATTCTTGCCCAGAAATCACTTTCAGGGCACTGCGGAATTATCACGAATGCCGGGAACTTTGTCCTGTTCGCTGAATCGGCAAACAATTTTGCTCCATGCACCAGTTGCTTTTCGTTATCCGAACCTCTTTCACCTGCACCATGAAGAAATAATATGACAGGGTATTTTTTACTAACATCATACTTATAGGGATACAGTATTCTGTAATACAACGTATCCTTACCCTTTCTGAAAAACTCTTTTTTATACAATGATGATTCCTGTGCCGTTGCGTTCATAACAATTAACAGTGTTATAATTGAACATAGAACTCTCATTGGATCAAGGTACAAACTTTTAAATTACTTTTGCGGCTCGGCAAGTCATGATAAAAATTCTGGATTGGTATATAATTAAGAAGGTGGTCACCACAACGGTTTTTATCGTGATCATCTTTTCTGTGATCGCCAGTGTAGTAGACGCAAGTGAAAAAGCGGATGATTTTGTAAAATCAGGACAAACCGCATACTACATTCTTACAAAGTATTTTGCAGGCTTCGTTGCATTCATCATCTCAATGATCTTTCCTTTGATGGTGTTCATTGCCGTTATACTCTTCACTTCCAAGATGGCGGGAAGGTCGGAGATCGTGGCGATGCTCGCCGGCGGTGTTAAATACACCAGGATACTACGGCCTTATTTAATCGGAGCGCTATTTCTCGCCTCCGTTTTCTGGTATGCAACACAATATCTGTTTCCCCGGGCGAACGTATTGCGCGCTAATTTCCAGGCTACCTATGTGGACGCAAAAAGTTCCTACGAGGTTGGGCAATACCTCGCCAAGGGTTCCAATGTTTATGTGAGGGTCGATTCGAACACTTATGCCGGACTCAGGAATTATGACACCGCATCGAAGGCGGCATACGGAGGTTTTTTTCTCGACAGGATTAATGGAACTAAAGTAGTATATAACCTGCGTGCACAAACGATGCGATGGGACACTGCTGTAAAAAAATGGAAGCTTGAACGGGTGATGGAACGCCATATCAATGGTACTAAAGAAGACATAAAAGCGATCAGCAACATGCACATCGACCTGCATGTAAAACCAAATGAAATAAGATTCGATAAGTACCTGAAAGATAAAATGACCACTCCCGAACTCAAAAGGTTCATCATGCTGGAAGAGATGAGAGGCACTGAAGGTTTGAACGATTATAAAGTTGAACGGTTCCGTCGTGATGCCACTCCTGTTTCTGTTGTGTTACTGGCATTGATGGGAGCTGTGGTAGCATCGCGCAAAACCCGCGGCGGAAGCGGATTGCATATGGCTGTGGGCATTATTCTCGCGGCTCTTTTTGTTGTGATGGATAAATTTTCGCTCACATTTTCAACAAAGGGAAATCTTCATCCTTTCCTTGCAGCCTGGATGCCGAATATCATATTTACCATTGTTGCTGTATTTCTATATCGCCGCGCTCCGAAATAATCATTTTTTCATCTTTTATCATAATATTCAGGGGGTTAATAAGTAAATTCGCCTTTTGGTCGGTGATAACTGTTTTCTCTGTGCACTTTTCTGGAATTTATTAAACATTATTACAATGGGAAATATGAAAGAGCGGTTTAAGGCAGTTTCTGATGCTTCAGGGGCAGAAATAAAAAGTATTGTAAAGGAACATGGTGCAAGGAAGATAGGTGAAGTGCAATTGTCGCAGGTGTTCCAGGGCATGCGTGGTATTACAGGGCTTGTAACCGAAACCTCTTTGCTTGATGCTCATGAGGGCATCCGTTTCAGGGGATATTCTATTCCCGATCTGCAAAAAAAATTGCCGAAGGCTCCCGGTGGCATCGAACCACTTCCTGAAGGTTTATTTTACCTGATGTTGATTGGCGAATTGCCGACAGAAGAAGATGTTGCTTATCTCAGCTCAGTGTGGCAGCGCCGCTCACACGTTCCAAACCATGTATTCGATGTGATCGATGCACTGCCATTGACCACTCACCCTATGACCATGTTCGTAAGTGCCATCATGGCTTTGCAAACTGAAAGCAATTTTGCAAAGAAGTATGCAGAAGGAATGAGCAAGAAAGACTATTGGGAATGGACCTTCGACGATTCAATGGATCTGATAGCACGGCTACCACGGATTGCAGCCTATATATACAGGAGAAAATATAAGAACAACGACCATATTCATCCGAACGGACTGCTCGATTGGGCGGGTAACCTTGCTCACATGCTTGGTTATGGCGACGGCAGTTTTAAAGAGCTGATGCGTTTATACATGACCATCCATGCGGATCATGAAGGAGGAAATGTTTCGGCACACACTACTCACCTCGTAGGTTCGGCCTTGAGCGATCCTTACCTGGCACTTGCCGCAGGCATGAACGGACTTGCAGGGCCACTTCACGGGTTGGCGAACCAGGAAGTGATCAAGTGGATATTTGAGATGACAAAAGAATTGAAAACTGAAAAACCAACAAAGGCACAGATCGGTGAATATGTAAAGAAGACGCTCAGTGAAGGAAAAGTTGTACCTGGTTACGGGCATGCCGTATTGAGAAAAACTGATCCCAGGTTCACTGCTCAGATGGAATTTGGCAAGAAACACATGCCTGATGATCCCCTGGTGCAGATGGTCTGGAATATTTATGAAGAAGTGCCACCCATACTCAAATCACTTGGAAAAGTAAAAAATCCCTGGCCTAATGTTGATGCACATAGTGGTGCGTTACTGGTACATTATGGCCTGGTTGAATACGAATTTTACACAGTGCTTTTTGGTGTAAGCCGCGCACTGGGTGTGCTCGCCAGTCTTATTTGGGACAGAGCACTTCAAATGCCGCTCGAAAGGCCAAAATCAGTTACTACTGATCAGGTAAAAAGATGGTTGAAGGGTGAAGACGAAATTTGGGGTGAATAAGTATATTTGCCGCCCTATGGGGGATTAGCTCAGTTGGCTAGAGCGCTTGCATGGCATGCAAGAGGCCACCGGTTCGAATCCGGTATTCTCCACCAGTTTAAAAGTTAAAAGTGAAAAGTTATAAGTGTAAAGTGAATACATATAATACTTTTCACTTTTAAATTCGTCTCTTTAAAATTTCAACCTGCTCATTCTTCCAGATCGCAAAATTTCCGGCAATTATTCTTTTCCTCGCCTCGGAAACCACATGCATGTAAAACGCAAGATTGTGTACACTGGCAATAGTAAGTCCTAAAATCTCTTTTGATTTTATAAGGTGGCGCAGGTAAGCTTTCGAATAAAAATTACTGACCGGGCTATCGAACCCATCATCGATAGGAGTAAAATCGTTTTCCCACTTTTTATTATCGATATTAATAACACCATTGCTGGTGAACAGCATAGCATTTCTTCCGTTTCTTGTTGGCATTACACAATCAAACATATCAATCCCCAATGAAATACATTCAAGAATATTCCATGGCGTACCCACGCCCATCAGGTAGCGTGGCTTCTGTAACGGCAGATGTTCACAGCATAACGCCGTCAACTCATACATCATCTCCTCAGGTTCACCCACGCTTAATCCACCAATCGCATTACCAGTCGCATTGGTTTCACTGATTGCTTCGCATGAGGCTATACGCAAGTCTTTGTATGTTCCGCCCTGCACAATCGGAAAAAGATTCTGGGTGTATCCGTATTTGTCGCTCGTTTCATTGAACCTGGAGAAACATCTTTTCAACCAACGGTGGGTAAGGTCCATCGACTCCCTGGCATACTTATAATCACTCGGGTATGGCGGGCATTCATCGAAGGCCATAATGATATCAGCGCCGATCGTTCGCTGAATATCCATTACCAGTTCCGGCGTAAATAAATGACGGGATCCATCAATATGACTCTGGAATATCACGCCTTCTTCACTTATTTTTCTTGAGCCCGCAAGAGAAAAAACCTGGTAACCTCCGCTGTCGGTGAGGATGGGTCCGTTCCATCCATTGAATTTATGTAAACCGCCTGCCTGCTCAAGAATATCGAGTGATGGCCGCAGGTACAAATGATAAGTATTGCCAAGAATGATCTGTGCCTTTACATCGTTTTTTAATTGCTCCTGGCTCACGGCCTTTACGCTGCCCGCTGTGCCTACGGGCATAAAAATCGGGGTGATTACCTCACCATGATCGGTTGTGAAACGGCCCGTGCGGGCCTTTGAAATTGTATCTGTTTTCTGCAGCTCGAATTGTAATTGCATCGGGTCGCGAAGATACGGCAAACGGCAGTCGGCAGATGGCAGACGGTAGTTGACTTGCTTCATTTTATACATTGCCCGTATCTTCGCGCCTTTATGAAAGAGATCGTCATGAGCGGCATCCGGAGCACAGGCTTCCTGCACTTCGGAAATTATTTCGGTGCCATCCGTAATTATGTGCGTATGCAGGACACCTACAGTTGTTTTTTTATGGTGGCAGACCTGCATAGCCTTACCACGCATCCGGATACTAAAGAACTTAAGTTGAACGTGAACCGCGTACTGGCAGAAAACATCGCTTCAGGCCTCGACCCCGAAAAAGTTACTCTCTACTGTCAGAGCCAGGTACCTGAAACTGCTGAGCTTTATCTATTCCTCAATATGCTCGCTTATAAAGGCGAGCTGGAAAAAACCACGACATTTAAAGACAAAGCAAGGCAGCATCCGCAGAACATAAACGCCGGGCTGCTTACTTATCCCGTACTTCAGGCTGCCGACATCCTGCTTCACCGCGCGGCGCTTGTGCCGGTAGGAAAAGACCAGGAACAGCACCTTGAAATGGCCCGCACTTTTGCCAACCGTTTTAATCACCGGTATGGTGAAGTTTTCCCCGAACCACAAGCATTTAATTTCGGAGAGGATCTTGTTAAAGTCCCATCTCTCGATGGTACAGGTAAAATGAGCAAGAGCGAAAATCAATATGCAACAATTTATTTGTCCGACGATGATGACCTCATCAGGAAAAAAATAAAAAAAGCAAAAACGGACACGCTTCCCGAAAAACCAAACACTCCTAAATCCGAAGTGATCGGGAATTTATTCCAGTTAATGGAACTGGTTAGCGATAAAGAAGTGATCAGGAAATTTGATGAAGAATACAGCAAACTTACCATCAGGTATGGAGATTTGAAAGAACAACTGGCAGAAGATATGATCAGGTTCATTGCCCCTATACGTGAAAAAGCCAGAACAATTTATGACGATGAAGATTACCTTAAGCAGGTAATGGCAAGAGGTGCCGCCAAAGCCCGTGACAGTGCACAGTCCACAATGGAACTGGTTAAAAGAGTGATGGGTCTGGATTATTTTTAATGAAGATTTAGTATTTGTTTATATTTAAACGGACAAATGGCAAAAAGCAAAAAACCTAAACATATTGCGGTCGCGGGTAATATCGGTGCAGGAAAAACTACTCTCACTGAATTACTCAGCAAGCATTATAAATGGATTCCCCAGTTTGAAGACGTTGATCATAACCCATACCTGTTCGATTTTTACGAAGACATGCCACGATGGAGTTTTAACCTCCAGATATACTTTCTGAATAACCGACTGAATCAGCTCCTGGATATCCAAAGAGGCACACAGACAGTTATCCAGGACAGAACCATTTATGAAGACGCCCACATTTTTGCTCCCAACCTGCATGAAATGGGATTAATGGGCAAACGCGATTACGATAATTATTTTGCTTTTTTTGAAACCCTTAAGTCGATGGTGCAGCCGCCTGATCTGCTGATCTATTTAAAGGGCTCTGTGCCTACGCTTGTTGCGCAGATCCAGAAAAGAGGAAGAGATTATGAAGAAAATATTCGCCTCGATTACCTGAAAAGGCTCAATGATTTTTATAATAAGTGGATTGAAAGTTATCGCGAAGGACCACTGCTTGTAATAGACATCGACAAAAATAAATTTCCTGAGAATGATGAGCATCTTGGTGAGGTAATCGGAAAGGTAGATGCGATGTTGTATGGATTATTTTAACGGCAGACGGCAAACTATTTATAATTGGCGAACGACTCAAGTTCGTTAAGCATGCCCGCAATTTTCTTATCCCATTTATTTTGTTCAGCAGTATCCAATGAATGATTGGTGATCAGGTCATATTGCTTCTGCATGCTCATATGCTCTTTCATCGTTTCATTGTAAATATTATTGATATCCGCGTTTACAGTCTTGCTGTTGAATATATATTCATTCAGGTTTTTATTAAGCAGCCGCGCATGCGCCTCTGCAATATCAAAATGCCTTTGCTCATGACTAAGGATGTATTCATTTCTAATCCTTCCCCATGAAAGAAGTTTGTTGAACTTGCATTTGATAGTATGCGTTAGTCCTTTATTGGAATATTCAAATCCTACGGTGATCGAACTGTGGGTAAGTGCCGCATCGGTGGACGAAGGATCAGGTGCGCCTTTGAAATCGGCCCAGGTAAGCTTACGCGTAGGACTCCATTCGATCATGTTATCTTCTTTTGGAAAGGAGAAGAATAGGGGGAGTATGAATAAGATTAACCTGGGCAGCATTATGCTGCAAATTTATTTTAAGTATGTGAATGTAAAAGTTAAATCCTCGGTGCGGCAGCGCGTATTTCAGGGTCAACACCCGCTTCAAATTTCTCAAAGTTATTGATGAATTTTTTTGCCAGCATCAACGCATGCGCGTCATATGCGTCCTTATCCTGCCAGGTATCCCTGGTATATAAAATTTCAGAAGGTACATCCGGGCAAGAAGCAGGAATATCCATTCCAAAAATGGGGTGCCTGTCGTACTGAACATTTTTCAGGTGCCCTCCAATTGCTGCCCTGATCATTGCCCTTGTATATGACAATTTCATTCTTGAGCCTTTGCCAAAAGGTCCACCAGTCCAACCTGTATTGACCAGCCATACATTTGCTTTATGCTTCCTTATTTTTTCACCCAGCATAGTAGCATATTTTCCGGGATGCAATGGCATGAACGGTGCGCCAAAACATGCACTGAAGGTTGAAACAGGTTCGGTTACTCCTGCTTCAGTTCCTGCAACCTTGGCAGTGTATCCTGAAATAAACTGATACATGGCCTGGGCTGGTGTAAGCTTTGAAATAGGAGGTAATACTCCATAAGCATCGCAGGTAAGAAAAAATATGTTGGATGGAATATTTCCTTTTGATGGTAGCTGTGCATTGCTGATAAAATCGATAGGATATGAAACCCTTGTATTTTCAGTAATGCAGGATGATGCAAAATTTATTTTGTTCGTTCCGGGATAGCAGACCGTATTTTCCAGAAGTGCTCCCTCTCTTATCGCTTGAAATATTTCGGGCTCTTTTTCTTCACTGAGGTCGATCACCTTTGCATAACAACCACCTTCAAAATTAAAAATGTTGTCTTTCGTCCATCCATGTTCATCATCTCCGATAAGCCTCCTCGAACTGTCAGCGCTGAGAGTTGTTTTACCGGTTCCGCTCAATCCAAAAAAAAGTGCGGTGTCGCCATCGTCACTCATATTAGCAGAACAATGCATGCTGAGTACTTCACTCTTGTGGGGAAGCAGGTAATTGAGTACGGTAAAAATGCCTTTTTTAATTTCCCCTGTATAACCCGTTCCTGCAATCAGGATCATTTTATGCCTGAAGCTGATCACCGCTGCATTCTTTTGTCGTGTTCCACATTCTTCGGGATCCAGATCGAGACCAGGTGCGGCCATCACATGCCATTCAGGTTTAAAATTTTCAAGCTCATTTTCACCGGGCCTGAGGAACATGTTATAAGCAAATAAGTTTCCCCAGGGTTTTTCATTGATCACACGGACATTAAGCCGGTACCTTGGATCAGCGCAGGCATAACAATCACGGATCCATAGTTCCGGTATCTTCTCCAGGTATTCAACCATGCTATCGAAAATCCTGTTGAAATGTTCGGTATCGATAGGAATGTTGAAGTTGTTCCAGTCGATCTTATCCTCTGTGATGTTGTCCTTAACGATGAATTTATCCTTTGGACTCCTGCCGGTGAACTCCCCGGTATGAATAATCAGTGCCCCGGTATCACTGAGTTCACCCTCTCCCATCATCAGTGTTTGCTGTACAAGTTCTTCCGGTGATAATTGGTAATGTGGAAGTTTAGGTAAAAGCAGGTCCAGACGGACCTGCCTTTTTCTGGTAGCAATCGAAGAGACCATCATAAGGCAAGCACTTGTTTAGACAACAAAGATAAAATGAGATTTTATCTAAAACAAAGCCATTAAATCTGATGAATATCAAAAATATCAATAAAATATAGACAATTATTGAATATTATCTAACTAACATGTGTTAGTTTCATTTCATAATGATAAGATTTGCCATATCATTATACCAAAACTAAATCTCCTATTTTTACACCCTCTTACGAACGTTTAAAAACAGTCAACTTCCGGATGAAACACCTCCCGCTGGATCCTACGATCTTCACAAATAACAGGAAAAGGTTTAAAGAAAAAATGGTGAAGAACGCTATCGCCATTTTTAATAGCAATGATGAGATGCCCGCCAATGGCGATTCGCTCCACCCTTTCCAGCAAAATTCAGATCTTTTCTGGCTATCCGGGATCCTCCAGGAGGATACGATGGTGATCCTGTACCCCGATAATCCCGACCCAAAATTCAGGGAAGTGTTGGTGCTCATAAGACCTAACGAACTGAAAGAAAAGTGGGATGGAAAAAGACTGAGGGCTGAGGAAGCAAAAAAAATGTCGGGGTTTGAAACTATTGTGTGGCTCGATTCACTTGAAGGGTTGCTTCAGCCATGGCTTCACCAGGCAGATCATATTTATCTCAACACCAACGAGAACGACCGCAAGCATACTGATGTACAGACAAGGGATTACCGTTTCGCAGAAGAAATGAAATCAAAATACCCAGCTCACAATTATGAAAGAAGCGCAAAGATCCTTAAAGAATTAAGAGGGGTAAAACTGAAAGAAGAAATTGAAGTGGTTCAAAAAGCAATAGACATCACCCACAATGCTTTTGAAAGAATATTGAAAGTGATCAGACCAGGCATAATGGAATATGAGATAGAAGCTGAAGTTGTCCATTCATTTTTATCACAGGGAGCATACGGCGAGGCATACGACAGTATCATCGCATCGGGCGACAGGGCGAGAACTCTTCACTATATAGCGAACAACCAGGAATGTA
>Ga0207701_10005983_pt1 | contig 12179 bp, 10 predicted proteins | sample KBSSwiSSwithPhiX_FD_184294 | JGI IMG/M metagenome (GOLD analysis project Ga0207701, IMG submission 184294) | Switchgrass rhizosphere bulk soil microbial communities from Kellogg Biological Station, Michigan, USA, with PhiX - S5 (SPAdes) (version 2) | ecosystem: Environmental > Terrestrial >...
GGCAGCACGGCGAGATGCCGCCCGAGCACGTCGACATCCGTGTCGTCGTCTCCATGGCCTCGCCGGTCGTCGTCCGACCGGTCGATGCGCGTGACCTTCATCGTCTCCGTGCCGCCGGTGAGCTGCCAGAGCAGCTCGTTGCCGCCACCGAGCGGATCCGCGGCGCTCGGCGGCGCCTCGGGCCGCAGGCGATTCGTGAACTCGACGCGATAGACCAGCTTGTCCTTGAGGCTCGCGCCCTTGGCGATGTGGAACTCGTAGCGGTAGCCATTGCACGCGCGCAGTCCCTGATTGCCTTGTCCCGGTTCGTGGAGCGGGTTGAAGTCCATGATCAGGTAGAGCTTGTCGTGCGACTGGTCCGACACCCACGCGAAGGTGTCGGTGTTGTCAGCGCACGGCTCGTTGAGTACCGCCAGCGCTTCGCGGTGGCTCGAGCCGTGTGCCGTGATGCCGGCCGCGACGATGAACGCCGCGGCGAGTGCCCCGTTGGAACGTCGTTGCATAACGCACTTCCTCCAGACTGCCTTGGTGGCCTTGGGGAGACCGTCTCTCCAATCGCTCCCTTCTACGAGAGGCACGACCGATCGGATTGCCGGGAGATTTGCGCGGTGAACCTGAACCGGCGCCCCGGACGACGGGCGTCGATGAGCTGCGCAGTGCGTTAGAATTTGCCGTTGTCCTTTCAGACCCACGACCCCGCCCGGACCGGCGCGGACATTGCGCTCTTCCAGCGAGTGATCGCCCGCGACGCGGGCGCCCTGGGGGAGCTGTACGATCAGCACAGCCGGCTGCTGTTCGGCCTGATCCTGCGGATTCTCAAGGACCGCAGCGACGCCGAAGAGGTGCTGCAGGAAGTGTTCGTCCAGGCGTGGACGCGCGCCGGCACCTACAACCTCGGGCTCGGGTCGCCGCTTGGCTGGCTGCTCGGCATCGCCCGCAACCGCGCGATCGATCGGCTGCGGCGGAAAACCGTGCACCTCCGCGCCGTCGAAGCGGCGATCGAGCCGTTCGCGCCTGAAGATCCCGAGCGTTTGGCCGCGCTCGAGCAGCGGCGGCGGTGCGTCCAGGAGGCGCTCGACGCGCTGCCCGCCGATCAGCGGGAGCTGATCGAGCAGGCGTATTTTCTCGGCCTCACGCACGCGGAGCTGGCGGCGCGCTTCAACCTGCCGCTCGGCACCGTGAAGACGCGCATCCGCGCCGGGATGATGTCGCTGCGCGGCCACCTCGAACCGCGATGGATGGAGCAATGACCGACGATCTCGACAACATAGTGGAGTTCGACGAGCTGGTGGCCGTGGCGCTCGCGGAGCTGGCGGCCGGGCCGGCGCCGCCGCCGGGCGTCAAGGCGCGGCTGATGTCGCAGATCGCCGGCGATTCGGCGCTGCCTGCGGGATTCTCGATCCGCATGATTCGGGACAACGACTGGGTGCCGCATCCGGTGCCGGGCATCCGGATGAAGGTGCTGTCGGTCAACCAGCGCAGCGGCTACGCCACGCTGCTGCTCGATGTGCAGCCGGGTACGCGTTTCCCCTCGCACCATCACGACGGCGACGAAGAGTGCTACGTCGTCTCGGGCTCGGTGATCACGCTCGGCCGCCGCCTCGGACCTGGAGATTTCGTCCACGCCGACGCCGGCACCGATCACGGCGAGCTGTGGACCGACGAGGGCGCGATGGTTTTGCTCGTCGTGCCGCCGGAAGACTACATGCCGCGTCCTTGACCCGCGCGCCCTTCGGGTGTAAACACAGCCCACCATCTGGTTTTCTGTATCCACGCCGGGACAGGCACGAGGTCACGTCATGAGGCGGACTGCGTCGGTGGTGGCGGTGTTCACGGCAATCGCGCTCGGTGTCGGCGCCGAGATCGCGCTCGCCCAGGATCGGGCCCCCGCGCGCGCGGAGCCGCGGCCCTTCGACTCGCCGCCCGAGCGGCTCGCTCAGGGCAGGCCGACGAAAAATCCTTACGAGGGGAAGGCGGACGCGGTCAGCAACGGCGCGGCGATGTTCCGCACGCGCTGCGCCGGCTGCCACGGGCCCGATGCGCACGGCTATCTCGGCCCTGACCTCACCGGGTTCTGGGCCGCCGGCGGCACCGACGATCGGATGTTCGACATCGTTCGGAAGGGCATTCCCGGCACCGAGATGATCGCCGCCGATCCGGCGCGCGTGCTCGACCGCGACATCTGGCAGGTGATGGCCTACATCCGCACGCTGAACGCGGTGCCGGTCACCGTCCCGACCGGCGATGCCACCAACGGCGCGCAGGTCTTTCGCACCAACTGCTCCAGCTGTCACATGGTGAACGCGCGCGGCGGCCAGCTCGGTCCGGATCTGTCGCGCATCGGATCGGCGCGTCCGCGTGCCGGGCTGCAGGGGAAGCTTCGCGGGACGAGCACCTTCATCAGGCCGGGATACGAGCCGGTCACGCTCGTGACCAAGAGCGGCGAGCGAATCCGCGGCGTCCGGAAGAACGAGGACGAGTTCTCGATCCAGATCATGGATATGCGCGAGCGGCTGCAGGGCTATCTGAAAGACAACCTCACAGAGTTCCGGGTGGAAAAGCAGTCGGTGATGCCGGTGTACGGTCCCGATCGGCTCAACGATCGCGACCTGAACGATCTGCTGCAGTACCTCGCCGGCCTGCGCGGCGGGGAGTCGGCGTCGAGATGAACGCGTCGTAGGTAGAGCACAGCAGCGGAGGCAGCATGCGCAGACTGATCGCCCGCGTCCTTCAGGTGACCTTCGCCGCCGTCGCGGTCTCGTGGACGCTTGCGGCGCAGGCGCCCGCGCCGGCCCAGGTGACCGCGCAGGATCTGCGCGACGGGTTGAAGAACCCGACCCGCTGGCTGAACTACGGCGGCGACTACGGCAACCAGCGCCACAGCCCGCTGACGCAGATCACGCCGGCAAATGTTCATCGCCTGACCGCACAGTGGCAGTTCCAGACCGACACGCTCGGCAAGTTCGAGGCGACGCCGCTGGTGCTCGACGGCGTCGTCTACGTCACCGGCCCGCTCGACACCGGCTGGGCGATCGACGCGCGCACCGGGCGGCAGATCTGGCGCTACAAGCGCGATCTGCCCGCCGGGCTGATCGCCTGCTGCGGCCTCGTCAACCGCGGCTTCGGCGTCCTCGGCGACCGGTTGTTCAAGACAACGCTCGACGCGCACATGGTGGCCATCAGCCGCAAGACCGGCGCGATCGAATGGGACACGACGATGGTGAACTACCGCCACGGCTACAGCGGCACGACCGCGCCGCTGGTGGTGAAGGACAAGGTGATCGCGGGCGTGGCCGGCGCGGAGTACGGCATCCGCGGCTTCATCGAGGCTTACGATGCCCAGACCGGCAAGCCGGTGTGGCGGTTCTACACGACTGCCGGACCCGCCGATCCGGGCCATGGCACCTGGCGCGGCACCGATCCGAAGGCGTGGGAGTACGGCGGCGGGTCGATCTGGGTGCCGGGCGCGTACGACCCCGAGCTGAACCTGACTTACTGGGGCACCGGCAATGCCGGCCCGGATTACAACGGCTCGGCGCGCGAAGGGGACAACCTCTACACCGCGTCGATCGTCGCGCTCGACGCCGACACCGGCGCGCTGAAGTGGCACTACCAGTTCACGCCACACGACATCTGGGACTACGACTCGACGCAGATGCCGGTGCTCGCCGACCTCACGCTCGACGGCCAGCTGCGCAAGGTGGTGCTGTTCGCCAACCGCAACGGGTTCTTCTACGTCCTCGACCGCGCGACCGGCAAGATGATCCGCGCCACGCCGTTCATCCAGACGACGTGGGCGAAGTCGATTCGACCCGATGGCCGGCCGATGCTGGAGCCGAACAGCGTGCCGAGCGAGGAGGGCACGAAGGTGTGTCCGGACCAGACCGGCGGCACCAACTGGATGCCGCCGGCGTTCAGTCCAGCGCTCAACCTGCTGTTTGTGACCGCCCGCGAATCGTGCGGCGTCTTCTTCTCATGGAAGGAAGACTATGCGCCGGGCGATGCCTACCGCGGCGGCGCCGTGCAGCGTCTCGTCGACGAGCAGTACAGCATGCTGCGCGCGATCGACGTGTTGACCGGCGAGAAGCGGTGGGAATTTCCCTACACCAACCAATCGTGGGCGGGCGTGCTGTCCACCGCGTCGGGGCTCGTCTTCGCCGGCGGCTCGGGCAACGTGATCGCGTTCGACGCGAAGAGCGGGAAGAACCTGTGGCGCTTCCAGACCGGCTCGTCGCTCTATTCGGGCGCAATCACCTACATGGTGGACGATCGACAGTATGTGCTGATGCCGTCCGGGACGACGCTGACGTCGTTCGCGTTGGCGGCGTTTTAGCCTCGCCACGGGGCCTGATTCAAGCGCGGAGAACGCAGAGCACGCAGAGATTTCTAAAAATAAGAACTCTGCGGCTCCGCGCTCTCGGCGGTCAAGGAAGTCGCTCGATGAGTAAGCTGGCGCTGAAGGTAAACGGGAAATCGCACACGGTCGACGTCGAGCCATCGACGCCGCTGTTGTACGTGCTTCGAAACGACCTGGGGTTGCACGGGCCGCGCTTCGGCTGCGGCCTCGGCCAGTGCGGCGCATGCGCGGTGATCATCAACGGCGCCGCGGTCCGCTCGTGCGTGACGCCGGTCTCCACGGTAAGGGCCGAGATCACCACGCTCGAGGGGCTCGCGCCGCAGGGCACGCTGCACCCGATCCAGCAGGCCTGGATCGACGAGCAAGTGCCGCAGTGCGGCTTCTGCCAGAACGGGCAGATCATGGCCGCGAAAGCGCTGCTCGATCGCAATCCGAATCCGAGCGACGCCCAGATTCGCGAGGCGATGAACAGCACGCTCTGCCGCTGCATGACCTATTACCGTGTGCAGACGGCGATCAAGCGAGTCGCGAAATCGATGAATCCAACCGCCGCGGCCCTTCGACTCGCCGGGGATGCCAACGATGGAGGGGCTCGCTCAGGGCAGGCAGGGAAGGGGGTGGTCGCATGACTGCCTTCTCGAACGTCCCGGCGCGGATCGAATCGCTGCTCGCAGAAGCCGCCGATCCATCGCGCCGCGAATTCCTCAAACGTTCCGGCATGCTCGTCGTCAGCGTCGGCGTTGCCGCCACCGCGGGCGCTGATCTCTTCGGCGCCGAGCAAGCCGCTGCCGGACCCTATCCGGATCCCGACTTCAAACAGCTCGACTCGTGGATCGTCGTCCACCAGGACAACACCGCGACCTTCTACGTCGGCAAGACCGATTGCGGCCAGGGCACCGGCACGGCGTTCCGGCAGATGATGTCGGACGAGCTCGACATCGACTACGCGCGCACGACCTGCGTGATGGGCAGCACCGATGTCACCGTCGATCAGGGCGGCTCCGGCGGATCGGACGCGATTCAGGTCGACGCCTGGCCGATGCGGCGTGTGGCCGCGGAGGCGCGGCGCGTGCTGCTCGAGATGGGCGCGACGCGGCTCGGCGTACCGCTCAGCGCGCTCGCGGTGAACGACGCGGTGATTTCGCTGAAGAGCGACCCGTCGAAGAAAGTGACCTACGGCGAGCTGGTCGGCGGCAAGCGCTTCAACGTCGCGCTGACCGGCAACGACATCAACGCCACGACCGGCACCGCCGCAGTGAAAGCGGTGCAGGAGCTGAAGGCGGTCGGCCAGTCGATGCCGCGCTACGACATCCCGCCCAAGGTCAACGGCTCGCTGACGTGGGCGGTGGATGCGCGCGCGCCGGGGATGGTGCACGCACGCAACGTGCGTCCGCCGGTGGCCGGCGCCAAACTCGTCAGCATCGACGAGTCGTCTGTTCGTGGCGTTCCCGGCTTCGTCCGGGTGGTGAGCAAAGGCAACTACGTTGCGGTCGTCTGCGAACGTGAAGAGCAGGCGATCCAGGCGGCGAAGCAGCTGAAGGTCAACTGGCAGAAGCCGTCGACGCCGCCGTTTCCGTCGTCGGAGGATCTGTACTCGTTCATGCGGAGCGCGACCCCGACGTCGAGCCCGCGGCCGACCGCCGTCGGCGATACGGCGGCAGCGATCGCCGGCGCCGCACGAGTGGTCGACGCCGACTACGAGGTGCCGTTCCAGGGCCACACCGCCCTCGCGCCGGCGCATGCGATGGCGGATCCGTCGAACGGCCAGATGACGATCTACTCGAACGACATGAAGTCGTACGGACTTCGATCCGGCGTCGCCGAGTTCCTGCAGATGCCGCGCGATCGCGTTCGCGTCGTGTGGATGGAAGGGCCGCAGGGCTACGGCCGCACCGCGGCGGATGATGCCGGGTTCGAGGCGGCGTTTCTCGCGAAGGAGATCGGGCGGCCGGTGCGCGTGCAGTGGATGCGGGACGAAGAGACCGCGTGGGACACGAAGGGCCCGGCCTACACGGTGAAGATGCGCGGCGCACTCGATCCGGCTGGCAACCTCGTCGCGCTCGAGTACAACGCCCGCGCGGCCGATTACAACCATCTCGGCTACAACGAACCGGACACCGTCCTGATTGCACAGTTGATCGGGACGCGGCCGGCGAAGCCGGCCAACGGCGGCGCCTCCACGCCGTCCGACATGTACGCGATCCCGAACCGGAACATGTCGACGCACGTCGTCTCGATGCCGCTGGTGTGGGAGACGCCGCTGCGCACCGGCAACCTGCGCGATCCGAACGGGCCGCAGGTGACCTTCGCGTCCGAGTCGTTCATCGACGAGATGGCGGCGGCGGCCAAAGTCGACGCGGTCGCGTTTCGCCTGAAGCTGCTGACGGGCGCCACCGGCGACGATGCCGGGTTCAGGCGCGCGCGATCGATTGCGGTGGTGCGCGAGGCGGCGAAAACGTTCGGGTGGGTTGAGCGCGTGTCGCCGAAGCCGCGAGCAACCGGCCGGATCCTCACCGGCCGCGGGATCGGCTATTCCTTCCGCAACCAGACCGTGGTCGCGCAGATTGTCGAAGTCGAGGTGAACCGCGAGAGCGGCCGCGTGTGGGTGAAGCGGCTGGTGTGCGCGCACGACTGCGGGCTGGTGATCAACCCCGAAGGGCTGCGCCGGACGATCGAAGGGGCGACGCTGCACGCCCTCAGCCGCGCGCTGTACGAGGAAGTGCAGTTCGACACGGAGAAGGTAACGAGTGTCGACTGGAACTCATCGCCGACGCTGCGGCATGCCGATACGCCAGAGTCGATCGACGTCGTGCTCGTCAACGGCGATCCGAACCCGAACCGGCGCGACCTGCCGCACTACGGCGCCGGCGAGGCGGCGTGCAAGCCGATGATCGCCGCGGTCGCCAACGCCATCTACGATGCGACCGGCGTCCGGCTGCGGCGGGTGCCGTTCCGGCCGGCGCGGGTGCTCGCTGCTCTCAGAGCGGCAGGGGTATAACGAACGCAAGAGATCGCAGAGCACCAGCCTCTGCTCACTGCGACTCTATGAGCTTCGGGCTGGCAAGCGCAGAGAAGGACAAGATCACTCGGAAAATCCGACTCTGCGGTCTCTGCGAGCTCTGCGTTCAGGTTGACGGGCGCCGGATGGGGGAGTAGTTTCGACACGGTTCGGTTCCGGGAGGAGTTGCGATGCACGTCAGACTCCGGATAGCCTTCGCCGCCGCGGCCAGCGCTTCGCTCTTGGCGTGGACGAACCCGGCCGCCCAGCAAACCGGTTCGCCGGGCGTCACCTTCACCCGCGACATCGCCCCGATTTTCCAGCGCAGCTGCCAGGAGTGCCACCACGCCGGCGGCGTCGCGCCGATGTCGCTCGTCTCCTACGAAGACGTCCGGCCGTGGGCCAAGGCAATCAAGACGCGGACCGCGCTGCGCAGCCAGCGAGGCGCGATGCCGCCGTTCTTCGTCGAGAAGAATATCGGCATCCAGAAGTTCAAGCACGATCCGTCGCTGTCCGAAGACGAGATCCTGACGATCGCGAAGTGGACCGACGGCGGCGCCGTGCGCGGCAACCCGGCCGACATGCCGAAGCCGCGCGATTTCGACGACAGCGACAAATGGACGATCGGCGAGCCCGACCTGATCCTGAAGTCGAAGGAAGTGCTGGTCCCCGCGGTCGGCCCCGACTGGTGGGGCGACGTCGGCCTGGTGCCGACCGGCCTCACCGAGGAACGTTATGTCTCGGCGGTCGAGGTCCGCGAGGTCAACGACATCCCGACGACCGGCGCCACCAACACGGTGGGCGGGCGCTATGTGTTCCATCACATGACGTACTCGAGCGTGATGATGGGCGACAAGGCGACTGGCGACGAACTGGCGAGCAGCTGGCCGATTCACGAAGTCGGGCGCAACGCGGATCTGTTCCCGCAGGAAGCGGGCCGGTTGCTGCAGGCGAACTCCGCGCTCTCGCTCTCTGCCGGCCACATCCACTCGAACGGTCGCGAGACGAAGGCGCACCTCGAGTTCGCGTTCAAGTTCTTCCCGAAAGGCTACAAGCCGGTCTACAAGCGCTCGAACCTGCGGCTGGGCAACGGCATCGACATCGACGTCAAGCCGAACCAGGCCAACCAGGAACTGCACGCCTACGCGACGCTGCAGGAGCACACCAAGATCATCGCCTTCGAGCCGCACCTGCACGCGCCCGGCGTGCGCATGTGCCTCGAAGCGATCTGGGGACACAACATCCAGACGCTCAACTGCGTCGGCTACGACCACAACTGGGTGAAGCAGTACGTCTACGAAGACGATGCGGCGCCGCTCTTGCCAAAGGGGACGATCGTGCACCTGATCGGCTTCCTCGACACGACGCCGGCGAACAAGAACCCGGCCGATCCGCGCAACTGGGCCGGCGGCGGGCGGCGATCGGTCGCCAACATGTTCATCGACCTCGGCTACTCAGTGTCGCTCAGCGAGGATCAGTTCCAGGCCGAGATGGCGGCGCGGCGCAAGAACATGAAGAGCCGCAACGATTACGACATCGGCTGCCCGCTCTGCTGGGCGCCGCCATTGCCGGTGCCGACCACGTCCACGGCGGGGCAGCAGCGGCAATGATGTCGAGGGCGCCGCTGGTTGCGTCGCTCGCGCTCGCCCTGTCGCTCGCGACGGTTGCGGCACAGACCCGCTTCACCTACTCGAGCGGCCAGAGTCTGTCGCCCGCCTACGAAGGGTGGATCTACAACGCCGACGGCACGGTGACGATGTACTTCGGCTACATGAACACGAACTGGCTGCAGGAGTTCGACATCCCGATAGGCCCGGACAACGCAATCGAGCCCGGGGGGCCGGACCAGGGACAGCCGACACACTTCTACCCGCGGCGCAGCCCGTTCCTCTTCACGATCAAGGTGCCGAAAGATCTCGGCGGCAAAGAGCTGGTGTGGACGCTGACCGCGAACGGCAAGACGGAGCACGCCTACGCCTCGCTCAAGACCGACTATCAGATCGACAGCCAGGTGATCTCGACCGAGGTGGGCGGCGACTTCGGCAGCCTGCGCGACGAGCTGCGCACGAACGTCCCGCCCGAGCTGCGCGTCGACGGCGAGCAGCGCCGGAGCGTGAAAGCGGGCGAGCCGTTGAGCCTGGTCGCGTTCGCCGGCGATCCCGACAACCTGCCGGCGCGCCGCGACGGCAAGCCGCAGCCGAAGAACGCGAGCGGCAAGATGATGGAGGAGACGGTGCCGGCGGCGGCGACGAAGCCCGCCGCTGCGCCGGCGGCGGCCGTCAACCCCGCCAACCTTCTCTACCGTCCACCGTCGTCGATCGTTCCGTCGAGCGGGCCGGGACTGCGGTTCTCGTGGATCGTCTACCGCGGCAAGGCGTCGGCGGTCACCTTCTCGCCCGATCAGATGAAAGCCTGGACCGACACGCGGTCGTACGCGAACTCGCCGTGGTCGCCGCCGTTCGCGATCCCGCTGCCGCCGCCCGACGGCAAGTGGGTATCGCAGGCGACGTTCAACGAACCCGGCACCTACGTCCTCCGCGCCGTCGCGAGTGATGGTTCGCTGTTCTCGTACGAGAACGTGACCGTCACCGTGTCCCGCTAGCGACGTGGAGCCGGAGACCACGAAGACACGAAGGCTCGAAGCGACACGAAGAAGACTTCTTTTTTCTAGACCGAAGAACCTGATTGTTTTCTTCGTGTTTCTTCGCGTCTTCGTGCCTTCGTGGTCGCAGGCTACCCAGGGTCTCGCCGCCGATATCGCCGCGGGGAAGGCGGTGTTCGAAGGCAGCGGCGGATGCCTCACGTGTCACTCGGTCGATGGGCGCGGGCAGAAATCGGCGCGTGATTTGAGCTGGATCGGACTGCTGCGCACGCGCGCGTCGCTGCGCGAGACGCTGGCGAAGCCGGGGCCGCATGCCTCGAAGGTCTCGCCGGGAGAAATCGATCACGTCGTCGCCTACCTGAGGACGCTGCGCTCGCTGCCGCCGAGCGATCCGAGCGAGCGCACGCGCGAGGTGGCGCCGCTCTCCGAGAACGTCGGCTTCTTCAACCGTCCCGAGCGCGCCGCCGAGGAGAAAACCGACGCGCTCGTCGAGGCGCTCGACATCCGCGACGGCGACCGCGTCGCCGACATCGGCGCCGGCACCGGGTTCTTCACCTGGCGCCTTGCGAAACGCGCCGGGGCTCGCGGCAAGGTCCTCGCCGTCGACATCCAGCAGAGCATGCTCGATCGCGCCGCTGCGGCGATGAAGGAGCGCGGCGTCACCAACGTCGACTACGTGCTGGCGAGCGAGCGCGATCCGAAGTTGCCGCCGCGATCGCTCGACATGGTCTTCATCGCCCACTCGTACCACGAGTTCACGGAGCCGGAGACGATGATCGAGGCGGTGCGGCGATCGCTGAACCCGGCGGGACGACTGGTGATCGTCGAGTATGCGAAAGAAAAGCGTGCGGCGCCGGCGTCGCCGCTGCACAAGATGAGCTTCGACGAGATCCGCACCGAGATCGAGCCGCTCGGCTTCGAGCTCGAACAGATTCTCGATTTCCTGCCGATGCAGCACGCGCTGATCTTCACCGCGCGCTAGCGTGCGATAGTGCGCGCGCGTCTCAGAGCCCCATTTTGCTTGGGGCGGCGTGGCCAGCTTGCGCCGCTTGCGAAAACAGAAGATCAGGAGGGCAGGAGCTCAGGAGGCTTGTCACAGGCTTCGCGCTCACGCTCGCGGCGACAGCGGGGGACAGAACGTTGCCCGGCTTGTCTCAGCGAGTCGATTCGGCGGGGCGGCCTGCTGCGCAGGCCGACCGCACGACCGGATCGGATCGATACACGAGCCGATCGTCTTCGCAGGTTCGGTTCGTGTATCGATCCGAGTCCGGCCGTGCGCGCCGCGACGCGGCGCCCGCCGAATCGACGCTCCTCGACGCCGGATCTTTTGTTTCTTGGAACTCCTGATCTCCTGATCTCCTGACCTCCTGTTCCCCGCCGACGCTACGAACCTGCAAGAGCGCCGGGGAGCGGCCGGGGGTCACCGTCTGAGCACCCAGCGAAGTCCCCCGAGGACGTGCTGCTGATACAGGCGGTTCTCCCACACATCTTCCCGATGGCCGAGCGCGGTGTAGAAGACGCGCCCCTGCCCGTGCGCTTTGGCCCACGCGAGCGGAAGATCGCCCGACCGTCCCGCTTCCGGCAGTCCGTCGGCCGGATGACGATCCAGCGACAGCAGCATCGTCACCTCGCCGCGATTGGCGCGGGTGAACTTGTAGATTTCGTCGAAGACGCGGAAGCGGCCGCCGAGCGGCGATGACGCCGGATGGTCGCTGTTCTCGACCACGGCGTCGACCGCGGCCTGCTCGCCGTGGATGAGGAACTCGTTGCCCAGCATCGCCAGGTAGCGCGGCTCGTCGTGATAGGTGTCCGACGCGCTGTGCATCCCGGCAAAGCCGTGGCCGGCGGCGATCCAATCGAGGAAGGCGCCCAGGTCGGGGACGCCGAGGTTGCCGGTGGTGTTCGCAAACACGACCGCGTCAACCGACGCGAGCGCTGCAGCCGTCAGGCTGCGCCGCACATCCTCGCCGGTGCGGGCGAACGACACCGAGAAGAGGCCGGACGAACGGCCAAGCGCCTCGATCGTCGTCTCCGCAATCGCAATCGAGCTGTGCCGGAAGCCGGCGGTATGCGTGACGACGAGCACCGTGGGGGTGGCCGCGGTCGTCGGTGACGTCGGCGCGTTGAGAGGTTCGTCGCTCGCCGGCTGCGACGAACAGGCGGCAAGGAGAGACAGCACGACCAGCGCCCAACGGGTCGTCATGGCGGGCTTGTCTCAGTAT
>Ga0207701_10005984_pt1 | contig 12178 bp, 10 predicted proteins | sample KBSSwiSSwithPhiX_FD_184294 | JGI IMG/M metagenome (GOLD analysis project Ga0207701, IMG submission 184294) | Switchgrass rhizosphere bulk soil microbial communities from Kellogg Biological Station, Michigan, USA, with PhiX - S5 (SPAdes) (version 2) | ecosystem: Environmental > Terrestrial >...
CGCACGATGCCGGCCTCACGGTGACCTCATGGACGTTCAAGGCGGACGAGAAAACGCAGTACTCCTCGGTCCGCGACGAGATGGCGCATTTCCTCTACGACCTCGGCATCGACGCGCTGTTCACCAACCACCCCGACCAGTTCCCGCGCCGCTGAGCACGAACGACAGACAACGCGGAACCCGCCGAGCTCGCAGCATTCCTTCTTTCTCTGAAAGAGAGATTCGGGGCTGCGCTACGTTACAAGAGAAATCTGAGTTCCGCGGGTTCTGCGTTGATCGTCGTCGTCAGCTGCGGGCGTGCATGCGCTCCAGGCGCCGGGTCGCGAAGCGCGCCAGCAGCGAGCACACGAGGACGATGGTGACCAGCACGAGCGCGCCGGCCCAGGCCTGGCGGTGCCAGTCCTCGTAGGGTCCGGTCGCGTAGGTGAAGACCTGGACGGTCAGCGTTGAGATCGGCTGGTTCAGCTTGGTGGTGAAGAAGCGATTGTTGAACGAGGTGAAGAGCAGCGGCGCCGTCTCGCCCGCGATGCGCGCGAGCGCCAGCACGACACCGGTCACGATCCCCGGCAGCGCGGCCGGCAGCACGACGGAGAACACGGCCCGCGCGCGCGTCGCGCCGAGCGCCAGCGCCCCTTCGCGCATCGATCCGGGCACGAGCAGGAGCAGTTCCTCGGTGGTCCTCGCGATGATCGGGATCATCATCACGCCGAGCGCGAACCCGCCCGCCATCGCACTGAACTGCTTGAACGGCAGCACCACGACGCCGTAGGCGAAGACGCCAATCACAATCGACGGCACGCCGTTCAGCGTGTCCGCGGCGAACCGCGCGGCTGAGGCGAAGCGCGTGCCGGCGTACTCCGACATGTAGATGCCGCTGACGATGCCGATCGGCACCGCCATCAGCGACGCGAGGCCGGTGACGATCAGCGTGCCGACGATCGCGTTCGCCATGCCGCCGCCCGGTTCACCCACCGGCCGCGGCATGTGCGTGAAGAAATCGAGGTTGACGGCACGCAGGCCCTGGGTCACGACGAAGAACAGGATGAAGGCGAGCGGCACCAGCGCGATGAGGACCGACAGCGCGCAGAAGCCGACAAACGCCGACGACAGCAGCTTGCGAAGCGTCGTCGTCATGCGGTGCCCGGCACGACGCCGGCCGCGGCTGGCTCTGGCGCGGGCGCGGCGGCGCCGCTGCGCGCCATGCTCCAGATGAGGAGCCGCGACAGTGAGTTGACGATCAACGTGATGATGAAGAGCACGAGGCCGATTTCGACCAGCGCGGACAGATACAGCTCGTCGGCTGCCTCGGTGAACTCGTTCGCGATCACCGCCGCCATCGTGTACTGCGGCGCGAACAGCGACAGCGAGACCTGCGGATTGTTGCCGATCACCATCGTCACGGCCATCGTCTCGCCGAGCGCGCGGCCGAACCCGAGCATCACCGCGCCGATGATGCCGGTGCGCGCGTAGAAGAGCGCGGCGCGGATCGCTTCGAAGCGGGTTGCGCCGAGCGCGTACGCCGCCTCACGCTGCGCGCCAGGCACTGACTTGAGCACCTCGCGTGCGACCGACGAAGTGAACGGGATCACCATGATCGCGAGGACCAGCGCCGCCGACAGCATGCCGAGCCCGAGCGGCGGCCCGGCGAAGATTGGCAGCCGCCTGACGCTGTCGGGCAGTGAGGTCTCGAGGGCGCGCACCGCGGGCACGAGCACGAAGATGCCCCAGAGCCCGTAGACAATCGAGGGAATCGCCGCCAGCAGTTCGGTGAGGAACACCAGCGGCTGACGCAGCACCGCCGGGCACAGCTCGGAGATGAACACCGCGATGCCGAGCGCGATTGGCGTGGCGATGAGGAGCGCAACAACCGACGAGTACAGCGTTCCCCAGATGAACGGCAGCGCGCCGAACTCGCCCGACACGGGATCCCAGATCTCCGTGCGCCAGAAATCGAGCCCGAACTGGCGCAGCGATCGCATCGACTGCTGCGTCAGCTCGGCGCCGATGGCGACGACGATGAGGATGAGCAGAAGGGCGAAGAACCCCGTCCCTACCCTGAATCCCAGATCCTTGCGTTCGAGTGACATCTTCTGACGCGGTCGGTGCTGGTGGCTTACGACGTTTTTATCTTCGCGAGCGCAGCGACCTCGAGTTTCACGACGCCTTCCGGCAGCGGCGCGTAGCCAAGATCCGGCGCGAACTTCTGGCCCTCGGTCAGCGCCCATTTCATGAAGTCGACCATCGTCTTCGCATGTCCCTTGTCGCCGGGGTTCTCATAGAACAGCAGCCAGGTGAACGATGACACCGGGTAGACACCCTTGCCGGGTGCGTTGGTGATCGAGACCCGGAAATCCGCGGGCATCTGGCTCGACGCTGCCGCCGCCGCAGCCGTCACCGATTGCACCGAGGCCTTGACGAACTCCCCGGCCATGTTCTGAATCGTGCCGTAGCTGATCTTGGTCTGCAGCGCGTAAATCAGCTCGACATAGCCGATTGATCCCGGTGTCTGCGCCACGACACTCGCCACGCCCTCGTTGCCACGGCCGCCGACGCCGGTCGGCCACTTCACCGAGGTGTTGACACCGACCTTGCTCTTCCACTCGGGCGACACCTTCGACAGGTAGTCGACCCAGATGTAGGTCGTCCCCGAGCCGTCGGCGCGGTGGGCGACGGTGATGTCGGTCGCCGGCAGGCTCATCCCCTCGTTCAACTTGGCGATCGCCGGGTCGTTCCACTTCGTGATCTTGCCGAGGAAGATGTCGGCGAGCAGCGGGCCGCTGAACTTCAGTTCGGCCTTGACGTTGGGGATGTTGTAGACCGGGACGACGGCGCCGAGCACGGTCGGGAAGTGCAGAATCTTGCCCGGTGCCGACTGCATCTGCTCGGGCGTCATTGGTCCGTCGGTGGCGCCGAAGAACACCGTCTGCTTGCTCACCTGCTGGATGCCGGCGCCCGATCCAACCGACTGGTAATTGATCTGGATGTTCGGGTGCAGCTTGTTGTACTCGGAAAACCATTTCGAGTAGATCGGGTACGGGAAGGTCGCGCCCGCGCCGTTGATCTGGATCGTCTGTGCGGCCGCGCCGCCGATCAGCAGGCCGGCGAGGCCGACGCTTGCGAGCGCTTGATGAAGGATTTTCACAGATGTCTCCCCTGCTAGAAATTGAGCAGACCATGGATCGCGATTCCCTTGGTCGGCGCAGCGGTGATGTTGTCGAAGGCCTGCCCGTCGTAATCGACGAGAATCGCGGTGCTCACGTTTCCCTCGTGAGGAAACCAGTACGACACGCCAAAGATCGTTCGATTTTGCTTCTGGGCGCTGAACGGAATCCCGAGTGCCCCGGTGATTGCCGCGGGCGCGATGGCGGTGGAGCGATTCGGCGTCCAGTGATCGTACCGGGCCAGCATTTCCCAGGACGCGCCCCGGGCGAGCGGAAGTCGAGGAGTCGCCCAGATCGAGTAGCCGCGGCTCTCGACGGCGAGCGCGGTGCGCAAGGTCTGGTCTTTGGCGTCGAGGTAGTCGAAGCCTGCGTTGACGTAGTGGTGTTCGAACGTGACGTTGCCCATCAGCCGCTTGCGCTCGTCGTCGCCGGCGTAGTGATCGTTGTAGTAGACGAAATGCGCGCGCACACCGCGCAGCACCGGCAGGCCCAACGCGAACGGCCGGAGGGTGCCGCGGAATTCAAGCGCTTTCTGATCGTTGGGTTCGACCCGTTGGTAGTTCTCACCGTTGTAGACGCCGACATGGATATCGCCATAGTTCGACGGCAGGTTGTAGTGGAACGACACGCCTGCATCCGCGGACGTCATCGCCGTCGGCAGCGGGACGCGCTCCGCGAAGACCGTGCCCTGGAACCGGTAGCGATAGATGCCCTCTTCGAAATCGACCCATGGCGTCTGCTGGATGCCCAGCCGGACCCAGGATCCCCTCGCCATCCAGTCGTCGAGGTTGAACTGCGCGTAGGCGTACTTGATGCGAAAGACGAGGCTGTCGTTCGGCACCGAGTTGCCAGGTCCAAGGCTGAGCAAGCCGGACTGCCGGGTGATGTCCGGAGTGATGCGAAAGGCCACGAGGTGGGAAATATTGCCGGTGATGTTGATGTAGGCGCGCTGGACGTCGAACGCGCTTCGGTTGACGCTGTTGCCGTCGGCATCGGTGACGTTCGGCTCCGTCTGAACGGTGTAAGTCGGGAACAGGGTCATCCCCAGCCGAATCGACGGCGTATCGTCCGGCGGCGTATATCCTGCCGCTGGAGTGACTTGGGCGGTGGCGCCGCGAGCCGTGCAGATCATCGTCGCCAAGAGGGCCGCAGCCCGCGCGCTTCTCATTACCGTCACGATACCTTGACACTAGAAAGCGGTCGCTTCGGCACCGTTACGTCCATGTAAATTCCGTGTTACTTCATCACCCCCATGAAGAACAGGATCAGCTCGAGCACCAGAATCAGCACGATCGCCAGCTCCATGAACTGGCCACGAGAGATAGTCGACAGCTCGACCGCGTTGCGGTAGACGTCGTCGAGCGTCTTCAGCTTCTCCTGCACGTTCGCCTTCCAGGTGGCCAGCCCGAGCCGGTCCGCAACGATGCCGAACAGGCGTGAAGCGTAGATGTCGCCGACGAACTTGAGCGAGTTCTCGGTGCGGTCGGTCAGCTCGTTGACGTCGATGAAGAGCGCATGCACCTGGCGCGCGGCGCGGCGGTAGCGCGAGCCAATCCACTCGTCGTACCACTTCGGGTGCTGCAACAGCTGGTAGATCGACGCCAGCTCACGATCGAGCAGCTCGTCGTAGTAGCGGAATTCGAGCAGCTGCGAGTTGGCGAACTCGAGGATCTCGAGCGCCGCCTGCGCGCCGCCCGGCGTGTCGTAGACGAACGCCGCATTCCAGGTCGGGATGACGAGGTCGTCGGCGAGATACGAGATGCGGTGCCGCAGGATCTTGGTCCGCTCCTGCTCGCTCAGCCGCTGGCGCTCGCCGCGCAGCATCGCGGCGATCGCCTCGCCGTGCGTGGCCATCACCTCCGATGCGGTCTGCTCGCGCTCGAGCTCGTTGACCACGTAGACGAGGTAGTCCTCGCTGAGAAACGAGCCGCGAACGCCCACCAGCGCCGGACGCAACCGGTCGACCAGGGTGCGCGCCGTCGCCTCGGCACGCTGCTCCAGTTCGGCGTTCTCGATCAGATTCTGCCCGACCGCGACCAGCTCGGGCCAGTCGCCGGAGAAGGCACGCGAGAGGGCGATCGACACCACCCCGTAGTCGTAGGCTCTCAGGCGGACCTGAAAGCCGGCGAGCTCACCGATGCCGAGGACACTGCCGTCGAACGAGACCGGGGGCTTCTCATACTGGACGTAGGCCGGTGTGGCCGGCTTGGGAGCGAGGCGGGCGGCGGTCGTCAACCCGCCCACGAGCGACGAAATGGCGGGCAGATCGATCGTTTCCGCGACGTCGAACAGGTAGAAGGCGACGATCTGGCCGCCGCGAATCTGCGGCATCTCAGCATCGTACCGTGCAGACCCGGCTGTTACAGATGTAAACTTCCGAGGCGTCATTCGAGCGTCACATTCGGCTTATAGCATCGTCGCTGTCTCAATCTGCCCTGTTCCTACCCTCGGAGGTGTTTGAATGTGTTCGTCAGTGGTCCGGTCGCTTTGTATCGGTCTCGTCTTCCTGCTCAGCTCCGGCGCCAGCCCCGCATTAGCACAGTTTGACCGAGCGGCCGTGGTTGGCACGGTGCACGACTCCTCCGGTGCGGTGGTCCCCGACGCCAAAGTCACGCTGACGAATACCGCCACCGGCGTGTCGGTGGTGCGGACGACGACGGGTGAGGGGACGTATGAGTTTGTCGCCGTGCCCGTTGGCGTCTACCTCGTCACCGCCGAGAAAGACGGGTTCTCGCTCGCGCTCGTCGACGACGTGCAGGTGCAGGTCGGTGCGCGGCGGAGGGTTGACCTGCAGATGGCGATTGGCCAGCTGACGGAACGCGTGGTCGTCACCGCCGCGTCTCCCCTGCTCGAAACCGATACGAGCCAGCGAAGCCAGGTGATTACCGGCGAGCAGATGCGCGAGCTGGCCTTGAACGGCCGCGAGTACTCGGCGCTGGCGCTGCTGGCGACCGGCGTTCGCCAGTCGGCGCTGAACAAGAGCAACCAGGGGACGCCGCGCGAAGGCGCGTTCAACGTCAACGGCCTCCGGAGCACGTTCAACAACTTCCTGATTGACGGCGTCGACAACAACGCCTACGGCACGAGCAACCAGGGCTTCTCGAACCAGGTGATGCAGCCGCCGCCGGACGCGGTCGGCGAGTTCCGCGTCGTCACCAACAACCAGAGCGCCGAATACGGACGCGCGGCGGGCGCGACGGTGAACGTCGCCTACCGGAGCGGCAGCAACCAGTTCCACGGCGACGCCTGGGAGTTCTTCCGCGACACCGCGCTCAACGCCACCACCTTCTTCAAGCCGGCCGACGGGCAAAAGCCGCCGCTGCGCCGGAATCAGTACGGCGGCGTGCTTGGCGGCCCGATCGTCAAGAACAAGGCGTTCTTCTTCGGCGACTTCGAAGGCTTCCGCCAGAACCGGAAAGCGACCGCCTTTTCGACGCTGCCAACGGCCGCCCAGAACGCCGGGATTCTGAACGTCGACATCCGCGATCCGCGAACCGGGGTGACCTATCCAGCGGGCACGCCGATTCCGATGACCGCGTTCGCGCGCCAGGTGCTCGGCGGCCTGCCGGCGCCCAACGTCGGAGGCGCCGCCAACAACTATTCGATCGCCCAGGAGTTCACCAACGATACGGACAAGGCGGGCGGAAAGCTTGACCTCCAGGCGAGCCCCACCGTGTCGTTGTTCGGCCGCTACGGCTGGCGCAGTCTCAGCACCGACGATCAGCCGACGATTCCGCTGCCATCGGGCGGCGGCGGCAACGGCAACATCTACACGCGCAACAAGCAACTCGTCGTCGGCGCCACCTACGTGCCGACCGATCAGTCGCTGCTCGAGGTCCGCTTCGGCTGGTCGAACACCGAGGGTGGCAAGAACCCGCCGGCTCTCGGTGACGCCGATACGTTCGGGATCTCCGGGCTGCCGACCGACCCACGTATCTCCGGTGGCCTGCCGTCGCAGAGCATCGGCGGCTATTCGGCACTGGGCCGGCAGGCGACCAATCCGCAGTGGCAGTTCCCGACCGTCTGGAATCCGAAGATCAACTACTCCTGGCTGATGGGGCGGCAGTCCTTCAAGGCGGGATACGAGTTCCAGAAGATCGACACCGAGGTGCAGGACGTCAACCCGCTCTACGGGCTGGACACGTACACCGGCCAGTTCTCGCGCCCGGCGGGAATAGGCACGAACAATATTTACAACCTCGCCGACTTCATGCTGGGCCTGCGGTCACAGTACGCGCTCAGCACCTTTTACATCGCCGAGATGCAGCAGCAGCTGCACTTCACCTACCTCCAGGACGACATCCGCGTCAACGACCGGCTGACGGTGAACCTCGGGCTTCGCTACGAGTACGCGTCGCCGATGACCGAAGCCAACAATGCGCTGACCAATTTCGACCCTGTGAACGCCGTGATGGTGAAGGCGACGGACGGGTCGATTTCCGATCGCGCATTGGTCGATCCCGACCGCAACAACTTCAGTCCGCGCCTCGGCCTCGCCTACACGCCGACCGAAAAAACCGTCATCCGCGGCGGGTGGGGCACCAGCTATGTGCACATCAACCGCATCGGATCGGCGAACCTCCTCGGCATCAACGGCCCGCAGGTCGTCCGCGCCGCGGTCGTGCAGAGCGACCCGACCGCCACAACGTTCCGGCCGACGGAACAGGGCTATCCGGCCGGCCTCACCGATTCGTCGCAGTTCAACCCGCTGACCGCGCTGGTCAGCTACATCCCGAGGGACTACCAGTCGAGCCCGGTGCAGAGCTGGTACGCGTCGGTTCAGCGTGAATTCGGGCGCGGGATGCTCGTCGATGTCGCGTATGTCGGCAACAAGGCTACCGACCTCCTGCTGGTGGCCAATTACAACCAGGCGGTTCCCAACAACAGCGCGGGGACGATTCCGCTGGCGTCACGCCGGCCGATTCGGACGTTCGGCGACATCACCTACGTCTTCAACGGCGGGAAATCGCGGTACGACGCGTTCCAGGGAAAATACGAGTGGCGCATGGGCGCAGACGTGACGCTGCTCAGCTCGCTGACGCTGTCGAACGCAAAGGACAACGGCGCCGGCGCGCTCGAGAACCAGAACGGCAACTTCCCCGCGCCGCAGGACTTCAGGAATCTCGACGCCGACTATGCGCTCTCCGCGTACCATCAGCCGTACAACAGCACGACCAGCTTCGTCTGGGCGCTGCCCTTCGGCCGCGGCAAGCATTGGGGCAGCGATATCTCGCCGGCCCTGGATCTGCTCGTCGGCGGCTGGCAGATCGCCGGGATCAACACGATCACCCCCGGCGAGACAGTCACGTTCCAGTACACGCCGGCGCCGGCGTTCCAGGTGTCGGCGATCACCAACGATTTCTCGGGCGCGAACAACTACCGGCCGAACATCACCTGCGATCCGTACGCAGCTGATGGCCAGCAGTCGATCACCAACTGGTTCAACCCGGCGTGCCTCTCCGCGCCTACCGATCCGAGCCAGCCGTTCGGCAATTCACCGCGCAACAACGTCCGCGGTCCGAACTTCTGGCAGGTCGACCTGGCGGCGACCAAGTCGCTGCCGCTCGGTGACCGGGTGCGGATGCAGTTTCGCATCGAAACCTTCAACTTGTTCAACCGCGTCAACTTCACCGCACCCGCGGCCAACCGCAGCAACTCGACCTTCGGCACGATTACGTCGACCTACGACGCGCGCCAGGTGCAGCTCGGACTCAAGTTGATCTGGTAATCGCCCGCAAAAACGTTGCGGCGCGGTCGCCGCATCGTCCTCGGTTCGTAATGCGAGCGTCCTATCGTCGGAACCATCGGAGGATTGATGGTTCGGACGATTGCGACGCTCGCATTTTTTCTCTGTGCCTCCATGTCGGCGAGTGCCGGAGACCATGTCCGGCATTGTGACGCGGGCGAACCCCACATCCGCGCGACCGCCCCTGTCCTCGCCCATGCGCTCGCCGAGGGCGTCCTCGAATCGCCGACCCTCGAGGCGCTGGTCGAGCGGATCGAGGCGTCGGACCTGCTGGTTTACCTGACGTTCGATCGCGCGATGATGCCGTCGATTGCCGGGCACATCACGCTGATGGGAAGCGCCGGCGGGCGGCGCTACGTGCGCCTGTCAGTGAACCCGCGATACGACGGGCGACAGCGGCTGGCGATCCTCGGCCACGAACTGCGCCACGCAGTCGAGCTCGCCGACGCCGAGGCAGTCATCGATCAGCCCTCGCTACTGTCGCTGTATCGCCGGATTGGATTCAGGAGCGGCGAGCGCGCGTTCGAGAGCGACGCGGCGATCGCTGCCGGCCGCCGGGTGCAGGACGAGCTCGCGCGGCGTCAGCGCGCACACCCCACCGGAACGCATTAACGCGCTTTTCCAATCTACGTAGTGTCCGCCTCGAGGCGGACCTCGCGACGTCGACTAAAGCCGGGCACTACCTACGGAAATGAAAGGCGCTCTCTAGACTGATCCGACCAGCGAGGCGCGCAGGACGCGATCGGCTTCGTCGGGCCCGGCAAAGCCGAGCAGCAAAATCTCTTTTCCCTCGAACGCGACGACGTTCTGGAAGAACTGCTCGAGCTCGAGGCGCACCCGCTCGGGCAGCTCGAAGATGGTCCGCACCTGTTCGGAGCGCGGCGCCTTTACCGGCAGTGCAAACACGCGATCGTTGCGCTCGCGTCCACCGGTCGCCACGTTTTTCTGCTCGACGCGCAGGATGCCGATGAGGCGCGACGCGACGACCAGTCCGGGAAACCCGGCACCGTCCCACAGGATCATCGCGTCGAGCGGATCGCCATCGGCGGCGTGCGTGGAAGGGATGAATCCCCAGTCGTAGGGATAGACAATGCCCGAGGGCAGCGGGCGCGACAGCATCATCGATCCGGTTTCGGGATCGAACTTGAACTTCGCCTGCGACCCGCGCGGCGTCTCGACGACGACATTGACCGAGCCGTCGGCGCGGAATGCCGGCGGCATCAGCGCTGGCGATCGGCGGCGACCGACAGCGGGATCCGAACCGCGACCTCGCGCGTCGAGTCGCGCGGCGGTGGCTGGCGCAGCGCCCGCAGCTGCCGCCGCGCCTCGAAGCCGGTGAGCGCCACCGCGCCGGCGACCGCGATCGCGCGAACCGGCAGTTCGGTGCGGTGCACGGCGCGCCGCGCGGCGCAGCACGCATCGACCACGCGCTCACGGCGCGCGAGCACGCGCGCGTGGAGATCCGCGATCTCCGCCTCGGCGACACGCGCGACGAGGGCGATCTGGCCGGCGTCGAACCCGCTCGCCTCGTCGATCTGCGTCGTCAACTCGTCGATGAGCGTCTGGCGATCGTGCATCTCGCCGAGCAGATCCTGGCTCTTCTTCAGTGGGCGCAGCAGCGCCTCGTCATCGGCGACGATGCCGGTATGGGCACCGATCTCGACGGCGTATCTGAATTTCTTGATCGCGATCCGCGCCGCATGCGCGCGGTTGGGAAAATAGACGCCGGTCGCGTGGACGACGGCATCCGCGGCGGCATGACCACGTTCGGCGATGAGATGCCGCAGCTGCTGCCGCCAAACGCCCGTACGCTTGACCCAGAATCTCGAGCCGCGCCAGGCTGCTCCGCTCGACAAACGGTTCAGCTCTTCGCCGATGCCAAGGCGCTCGAACCGCTTCACCAGCTTGCGCATCCCCACCAGCCGCTCGCGCTGCTGCCGCTGGCGCACGAGCACCAGCGATGGGGCGGCGTGGGGAATGCGGGACTCGAGGTAGCGAAGCAGGTCGATCCGGACGTCGGCGTCGCGAACCTTACCCAGCGAGCGGCCGGCCTGCTTGAATTTCTCGAAGAGGTCATCGGCGGCGTGGCGGCGCTGCCACTCGTGCGTCAGCGGCAGGACTTCACGGATCCGTCGTGTTGCGATACGCGCGTCATGAATACTGTCGAGACGGCCGTCGAGCAGGCCGGGCATCTGCGACTGCAAGATGTTGATTTGCTGCTGGAAGAACGCAATCGGCGTCGCTGACTGGAACATGGACCAACCAGGTTGCAACGCCTGCGCCGGATTCTCTCAGGCCTGTGTTTCTTGCCAGCCTCGCTGCGTCAACTGGCCAACCTCGAGCTGAAACAGCGCCATCGCGCGCTCAACCCGATGCCAGTCATGGTAGACGTGACGCGTGAGCTCGCCTTCCTGTTCGAGCGTCACTTCCCATCCGGCAGGGCTGAGCGGCGCAATCGAGTATTTGCGGGTGTGGTCGGCGTTGCGCAAGCTGATCGAAAACATGGATTGGACTCCGTGAGCCGTCGATCATCGATCGGCTCGCCAATCTCCAATGTAAATTCTAGGAAACGTACTCGCGCTGATGTCACATCGCTTCGTCTCGTGTGCGTCTGGCGTTCGCCCAATGTTCGTCTTGCGCGCAGCCGGGTGCCCATCAGCAGGCAGCCACCGCCTGGTTTTCCAGTCGACGGGCGCATTCGCAGATACGCCGCGCGCATCAACCGCGGTGACAACCTGAGCGCGACCAGCGCCAGGCGCAACTTCCACGGCCGCTCGCGCGGCACGTCAGGTGATACCGCGCTGCGGCGAAATGCCCCTCGAGGATCCGCTGCTTCGCCTGCTCCACTTCCAGCCGAGCGACCAGCGCCTTCATTCGCAGCCGCAGCGCGGTGCGCAGTTCGTAATCCAGTTCGTGCGCGCGAGCGATGCGGCCGAGCACGTGCAGCGCGCGCTGGAGCGCGTCATGGCGATCGCTCGCGCTCGTTCCTTACAGGAACGTGACCCGTGCGTCTCGGCATCGTCATCACCGAGGCGTAGATTGCCGCCATGTCGTACAACCTCTCGTTGACGTGCGGCTGCGTGGTCTACGTTTCGTGTCATCCGCTCACGCGAGTCGCCCACACGCGCGTGATCGAGGCGCGCGGCGCCGCGTGCAGCGTACGCCGCCACGAAGTCGGCCTGCGGCTGTATCTCTGGGAACTGCTGCCGCAGCCGCTGCACTGCGCGCCAATCGAAGCCAGCGAGCCTGGCGGGAACTGGTCGGACTTCAG
>Ga0207701_10005986_pt1 | contig 12177 bp, 7 predicted proteins | sample KBSSwiSSwithPhiX_FD_184294 | JGI IMG/M metagenome (GOLD analysis project Ga0207701, IMG submission 184294) | Switchgrass rhizosphere bulk soil microbial communities from Kellogg Biological Station, Michigan, USA, with PhiX - S5 (SPAdes) (version 2) | ecosystem: Environmental > Terrestrial > Soil...
GCATCGACGGGGCGAAGCCACTATCACCTCTTTGCGGCCTGCAATCTGTCGTCGGCTGCTCAAATACGCGTTAATCTGGACATGGATGGGCTGGTCCTTGGCACGGATGGGTCTTTAACAAGGAATCGGACCCTACATGCAGCGTCGCTCATAGGGCCTCTCCTGCGACATGCCCGAGCTCAGAAGTCGAACGCCAGGGTCACGCCCACCTCGCGCGGCGGCGACACGGTGACCGCCTGGTATCCGGAAAGAAGCGATGGCGAGGGTGGCGATCCCGCAGGAGGTGTCGAGAGGTAGGATGTCGTAGCCTGGAGCTCCGCTCCGCGGCTGAGAACCTTGCGCTCCTTGAAAGCGTTGCGGACGAAGACGGAAGCTTCCCAGCGGTGGTCAGGCGCTTGCACCCCGGCGAAGAGGTCGACCCGGTTGCTCGCCGGCACGCGGAAGGGAATCGTGCCCTCCTGGTCGAAGCTTGGGCGATATTTGTAATTGCCGCGGAGGAACGCTTCGACCGGTCCCACCGGGGCGTGGAAGTCGGTATTGGCGGTAAACGAGAACTTCGGCGTCGCGTTGAGCCGGTCGTTAAGCACGCAGAAGCTTACCTGCTGGCCCACCGGGACCCGCGGCGTTCCGACGGTGTCCGGAATGCCATCGAAATTGAAGTCGTTGCACGGCGCGAGCGCGTTCTTGTAGCGCGCGTCGTTGTAGCTGGCACCGGCCGAGAAATCCCAGAACCGCGTGACGTTGGCCGAGAGCTCGGCCTCGACGCCCTTAGTCACCGCATCGCCGTTGAAATTGATCCCGAACGGGCCGGAATCTACGACGCCGTTGCGCGCCGCAGATGTCCGGACCGTGCGCCGGCCGATGAACCCGTCGAATGTCTGGTAATACGCCGCGAGCGCCAGCGAAACGCGGCGATCGAGGAAGCGCGACTTCAGCCCTACTTCGAAGGAATCCGAACGCTCGGGCTTGATTACCAGCAAGCTGGAATCGAGCGTCGAGGTGACCCCGAGCGCGGCCGAGCCGCGTCGGTAGGATCGGCCGTACGTAAAATAGGTTGTGAGGTCGGGGGTCCACTCGTAGCTCAAACTGGCGACGCCGGTCAGCGGATGGTTCTTCTGGTCGACGAAGCGTGGGTCTACGGTGGCTTGATTGTTGGGGCTGGTGAACGGTTTCACGCTGGCCAGGAAGCCCACGCCACCCGTCGAGGTGACGGTTAGGAAACTGTTCGCGGAGGCCTTGTTGACGGTCAGACGCGCGCCGATTTCGGCGTGGAGCTTTTCGGTGAAATCGAAACGGGCGTTGCCGAAAAACGCGAAGTCCCGGGTGTTGTTGTAGATGTCAACACTGGCCAGAAGAGGTAGCGACGCGCTCGCCGCGGGAAATGGCGTCACCGGCTTGCCGTTCGCGAAGAAGCGCGTGACGTCGAAGGTGGAAATGCCCGTGCTGTCGGACTTGTTGTAGAACATCCCCAGAGTGTAGTTGAAGAATCCGTCGAGCTTGGAGTCGAGCCGAACCTCCGCCGTATATTCGTCGAGAATGGTTGGCACCGTCAGGAACTGGGAATAGTTCTGAACGGCGTTGCCCTGGTCGAGATCATCGCGATTGAGACCACGGGTACGCGTGTACCCGCCGAGAAAGCGCAAGTCGTGCCGGCCCAGGTCAAGTGAAAGGTCCGACGTGACGACGTGGGTCTTAAGCGCGAAAGTGGAGTCGGCCTCCTGCACGCTGTTCCTGTCGAAGGGATCGATCGGCGGACCCGAGATGAAGGTCGAGAGCAGGCTCGGCCGATTCCCGGTCCCGGCGACCTGCGTGGACTGGCGAACGAAGTTATCGGAGTACTGGTACACGATGTTGCCGCTCACCGTGTCGCTTGGCGCGAAGGAAATGGTCGCGCGAAGCGCGTCGGTGCGACCGAACGAACGCCGTCCGGTGGTGAGGTTGCGGACGTAGTTGGCGCGGTTGCGATCCACCAGCCCGGCGACGCGCACCGCCAGCTTGCCTGGCACGAGCGGCACCGAGACGCCGCCCTGGAGATTGCGTGTCCCTTCCGAACCGAGCGACCCGCGCAACTGCGCGTCAAGTTCGTCGAGGTTGGCCCTCCGCGTGGTCAGCGTGATCGCGCCGGCGGGCGCCGTGCGCCCGCGCAGCACGCCCTGCGGCCCACGAAGCACTTCAACCTGCTGCAGATCAAACGTTCCGGTGCTGATCACGTTGATGTCGATCGGGATCTCGTTGATGTAGATGCCGATGGTGTTCGGACCGCCGATGTCCGGATTGAACGTGATCCCCCGCAACTGGGTATTGGTGTTGCGGCCGGTGTCGTTGATTTCGAGGCCTGGGGTCAACCGGTCGATATCCTCGAAGCTGAACAGGGCGTTCTTCTCGAGCTGCTCACCGGTTGCGACGTTGACGGTCATCGGCACGTCGATCAGCGCCTGTTCGCGCTTGTTCGCGGTAACGATGATGTCGAGCCCCGGATTGACCGCGGTCTCGGACTCGGACGCTTGCGCCGTCTGCGCTGTTGCGACCGACGGGATCACAGCAACGAACATGGCGGTGGAGCACAGCGCAACGATGCGCAGCGACGCAGATTTCCTCATGACTTCCCCTTCCTCGCGCGGCCAAACTGCCGACCTCTCGTTTACGCTCGTGAAAAGCGCGCCTTGCCGAGATTCGTTCGCGGGTGTGATTCCCCGACCGCTACAATGCCGGTAGACGATAGGCCTGGCGCCACCACCCCATAGCTGCTCACTCGACAGGCAATTTTGTAACAATCGCAGGTATGCGAGGTTTGCTTTGTAGCTGCGTGGCCGACGATCGCCGACTTATCGTTGCTTGAATGGATGGCTAACTTGAGGCGCAGGCATGCCGGTGCACGTGCCCTGCCTCAACCCTGTCAGGGTGGAGGGCTGCCGAAGCGATGGAAACCGCGCTCCAGATCGGCTGAAAGCTGTCGCGTCGAATAGTGCCGCCCGTGCCCGAATTAAGCCAAATCGCTCAATGCGGTTCGGTGCCGCGCAGCGGATCCGGCATGCAACCCAGTTCGACCAAACCCGGGATATGGCCCGAATTTTTAGCTCTCGAGCGAAGCGCCCTGATTATCGCGCGATGATAAACGGCGTCGAATGCGGCCGCAGCCAGCGGCAATGTCGCCGTAATGATGCTTTTCACCGCCATCAACGTTCAGAAATAGGGTGGTGATCTAGAGCTACGCGAAGCATTGAGTCTGTGTGTAGGTCGGCCGGTGCAAATTGGCCAATGCGCAAGATTGGGATGTTTTGGTCGGGAGTGCGCCGTGAGCGCGGCCGATCGAGGATGGTGCGATGGGCGACAAAGGTCTCAAGTCGATAGCGGTAGCGCTGCTTGCCGCAGTGGGCGGCATTGCGGCGACTGACAACGCTAGTGAGACGCGCAGTTTCATAATCGGTCCGATGTACATGCCTTCGGTCGAAGTCGATGAAAAGTCGTGCCCGACCAAGCCCAAGAGCGCACTGGCGGCGTTTCGCGACACGCTTTCGCCAGAGGAGCAAGCGAAGCTCGCCGCCGAGAAAAACCCGCGTGCGCTGGGTGAACTTATGGCCAAGCGGTTTGGCTTCAAGCGCGGCCCGGCCGACGACACCCTGACGCGCGCGAACTTCAAAGAGCGTGCCCTCGCCGCAGGTCTTCCGGCCGGTAAGGGAGCGATCAGCTCCTATCCTCGGCGCCATCTCGCGTACGACTTGTGCACCAATCCTCTTGATTTCCCCGCGCTGGCTACAGGGCACCAGGAGTATCTCGGCAAGACGGGCTACGGCATGGATCTGGACGGCAAGGTCAGCAAGGACGACCTGACCGGCGTCGACGGGGAAAAGGGAGTAGACAACGCATGGTACCAGGCAGTGGGCTGCGCGAATATCGCGCGCTCGCTGGGCGATCCGAAAGTGGGCGACAACGTCATAGTTTCACGCCAGGCGCCGACGCTGGTAGAGGTCACCGGCATCGACGACGATCACAACGACGACGCCGTGGAGGTAAACGTGTATGCGGCGGCCCGTCCGCTCGAGCTCGACGCGCGCGGCAACACTCTCGCTTGGGCAAGCTTCAAGCCGCTGTCCGACAAGACCTACATTGCGCATACCAAGGGCCGTATCACGGACGGCGTGCTCCTCACCGAACCGTTCGACGTGACCCTGCGGATGCATGAATCGATCATTGACTCGTATCGCGAACTCAAGCGGGCGCGGATAAAGGCGACGCTTCGTCCCGATGGTGGGCTGGATGGCGGCTTTTATGGCTACCAGACCCTCACAAGCCTCGAGGATGCCTATGCCCAATCGTCGACTATCGGCGTCGATATGATTTCCTGCCCTGCCGAAGTGCTAGCACTGCACAAGCATGCCGACGGTTTCCCGGACCCGAGAACGCGCCGTAATACGGCTATATCGGTGGCGCTGCGGTTCAAGGCGGTACCTGCCTTCGTTGTTCACGACGGGGCCGCAAACGGGAAAGTCGCGAGCCGGTGAGGCACGATTCGATGGTCCTTGCCCGCCTCACCGCGCTCGCGTCCGCTCTTGCGATTGCATGCGCTTCGATCGCGGCGGCTTCGCCCGAGGGTGAGACGACCACGCCGTCTGCCGAGGCACCGGCGGCGACGCCCCAACTCCGCCGCCTCACCGAAGCGCAATATCGCGCGAGCATCGCGGATATATTCGGCGACGACATTAAAGTGGCGGGACGCTTCGAGCCCGATCTGCGGGTCGACGGGCTGCTCGCCGCAGGCACGAGCGCGGTTTCGGTCACACCCGGCGGGCTCGAGCAATACGAAACCCTGGCCCGCCAGATTGCCGAGCAAGTCGTAGACGAGAAGCATCGGCAGCATCTGGTGGGTTGCGGACCGGGTCCTGCGGATCCCGGCGGGCGCGACTGCGCGCGCGCCTTTTTCGATCGCGTTGGCCTGCGGCTCTATCGGCGACCGCTTGGCCCGAGCGAACTCGGGCTCGCACTGGCCAACAGTGAAAAATCCCAGAAGCTGCTGGGTGGCGACTATTACGCCGGTCTTGCCGCGGGGCTTTCGGGATTGCTTTCGGGCATCGAGTTCATCTTTCAGGTCGACAACGACGTTCCCGATCCCACGCGGCATGGCCAGCGAACGCTCGACGGTTGGTCGCGTGCGACCCGGATGAGCTACCTGCTGTGGAACTCCACGCCGGATGCAGAGCTGCTTGAGGCTGCTCGCTCCGGCGCGCTGATGACCGACGCGGGCCTCGCGGCCCAAGCAGATCGCCTCATTGCGTCACCGCGCTTTCTGGTGGGAGCGCGCGCATTGTTCGACGACTACTTGCGCTTCGATGATCTCAACACGGTCAGCAAAGACGCCTCGATCTACCCAGTGTACCGATCGGAGGCCACGGTATCCGCCCGTGAGCAGACCTTGCGTGGCTTGGTGGATCTGCTGATCATTGAACGTGGCGATTTCCGCGACATGCTCACGTCCCGACGTATGCCGATCAACGGGGTCCTAAGTCCGTTGTACCGGACCCCGGTCGCCGAGCAGGGCTGGTCCACGGTAGAATACGACGACAACGACCCGCGCGGCGGCATCCTGACGCAGATCGCCTTCCTCGCTGGCCACTCGCATCCCGGCCGCAGCTCACCGACGCTTCGCGGCAAGGCCATTCTCGAGATCCTGATGTGCGAAGAGGTGCCTACGCCTCCGGCCAACGTAAGCTTCACGGTCGTACAGGATGTCTCCAACCCGAAGTACCAGACCACGCGGCAGCGCTTGGAGGCTCACTTATCCGACGACGAGTGCGCGAGCTGTCACAAGCGGATGGATCCGATCGGGTTGGCGCTGGAGAACTACGACGGCGCCGGACAGTATCGCAAGACCGAGAACGGCGTCACCATCGACGCGCAGGGCCAACTCGACCACGTCAAGTTCGACGGTGCGATCGAGCTCGGCAAAGTCCTGCACGACAACCCTAAGGTGCCTGCTTGCTTCGCCGAGAACGCGCTGCGTTATTCGCTGGGGCGCAAGTTAGTCCCCGCCGATGAACCGCTCCGCGAGGCAGTGCAGGCCCGCTTCGTCCAGGCCAAATACCGCGTACCCGACCTCATCAGGGGGATCGCGGCCAATCCCACCTACTACAGCGCAGATCGGGCGGCACCCCGATCGAAGCGCCTGACGCGGACCACGGACCGCTTGAAAGGAGTTCTCTGATGGCGGTCGGCACAACGCGCCGTGGGTTCGTCTTGCGGGGTCTGCTCGGCGGGGGTGCGGTGACGCTCGGCTTGCCGTTGTTCGATTGCCTGCTCGACGGCAACGGAGAAGCGATGGCTGCGACCCTCGGCGGAGGGCGCCTGCCGGTGCGCTTCGGTACGTGGTTCTGGGGCAGCGGCGTGATCCCAGACCGCTGGGCGCCGCAGAAGGCTGGCGCAGATTACGACCTCTCCCCGCAGCTTGCCGGGATTGAGGACGTCAAGCAGCACGTATCGATACTATCGGGGTTCTCGGTTCCGCTGAACGGAGAGGCGAACTCGCCGCATTTTTCCGGGAACATCGCGGTGCGAACGGGCGCACCTGCCGAGGGGTGGCAGAAGATCGCCGCGCCCTCTCTCGATGTCCTAATCGCCGATGCGATCGGCGGCGGATCGGTGTTTCGCTCGCTCGACGTTACGCCCGATGGCAATCCGCGGACAAGCTATTCCTTCCGCGACGGCAACGCGATGAACGCGAGCATCCCGACACCGTTGGAGATGTATCAGAAGCTGTTCGGGCCTGACTTCCAAGACCCCAACAACGCCAACTTCACGCCCGATCCGCGTTACATGGTGCGCCGCAGCGTGCTTTCGGGAGTGACAGACGAGCGCCGCCGACTGTTGCAGCGCCTCGGCGCGGCTGACCGAGTCCGCGCCGACCAGTATTTCAGCTCCGTACGCGAGGTGGAGCAGAAGCTGGCGCTCCAATTGCAGAAGCCGCCCCCGGCCGAAAGCTGCCGGATCCCAGCCAAGCCCGCCGATACGACTGGGAGCACGGACATCGCAGAGCGCAGGACGGCGCACAAGGTCATGGCCGACATGCTGGCAATGGCACTTGCCTGCAATCAGACCAAGGTCTTCAACATGACCTTCTCGACCGCGTTGTCGGACTTGCGCCGCGATGGGGCAGCCACCGGCTTTCACCAATGCACGCACGAAGAGCTGACCGACCGCACGCTTGGCTATCAGCCGACGGTCGACAGCTTCGTGACGCAGACGATGTCCGTCTGGGGGGACTTCGTCAAAGCCATGGCCGCGGTCCCAGAAGGCGACGGCACACTCCTCGACAACACGCTGGTGTTCGCTCACTCCGACGTGAGTTTTGGAAAGAACCACGATGTAAACGGGTTGCCGATGATGATCGCCGGCCGCGCCGGCGGCAAGGTCAAGCCAGGGCTTCACATCCGCAATGGGGGCGATCCGGTGACCCGCGTCGGCCTGACGCTGCAACAGGTCATGGGCGTGCCAGTCGATGCTTGGGGTGCTGGAGAGTCGCGGGTGAACCGCACGTTGAGCGAAATTCTTGTCTGACGCCCGGGAACTGCGTCGCTTTTGAGGGGTGTGCAAGAGGATGACCAGCAGCAACGGCCCAGCCGCACTTAGGCGCGCGATCAAGCTCGGAACCGGCCGAAGCAGGGTGCAGATAGCGGTCGCGTCGCTGCTGTGTGTGGCGGCGACGGCACAAGCGCAGCAAGCCCCCGCGCCATCGTTCGGCTTCTTCGCGATCAACGTCGCCGATCTTCCGCGCGCCGAGAAGTACTACGTCGAGGGCGTGGGGATGAAACGCGCAATCGACCTGAGCAAGCCCGGCGACGGGGTGCAGGAAATCGGTCTGAACTTCACCGGCAACCCCGCCTCGGGTGGACCGTTGCTGATCCTAGTACATTACACCGATCCCAAGCGCATCGATGCCAATCGGTCATCAGGCGCAAAGATCGGGTTTGTCGTGGCGGATACGCACGCCGCGGCCTCGCGCCTCCGCGCCCAAGGCTACACGGTCCTGCGCGAGCCGCGCTCGGACGCGAAGGGGCCGGTGCTGAACACGGTCGCGCGCGATCCAGACGGCGTCATCGTAGAACTGACCGAGTTGCGGGGAATTCCACGGCGATAGATACGCCTAGGAAGAAGAAGCGCGTTGGCTGGAAGTCCTCAGCAGTTCGGGCTTCGAGGGACTGCCGCGAGTCCCGATAAATTCGCAATTAGTCAATCTACCGTGTCTGCAGAGGAGGCCTCATGGGCAGGTTTAGCGAAAAAGCAGTTGTAATCACGGGCGGATCGAGCGGGATTGGACTTGCCGCTGCGCGGCGGATCGTCAATGAGGGTGGGCGCGTTCTTATCACGGGTTCCAACCGCGCGCGGCTCGACAGCGTTCAGTCGGCACACCCGGCTTTTGCCGTCTTTCAGAACGATGCATCCAACCCTGCGGGCGCTGACGAGCTAGCCGGGGAAGCCCGCCGCGTGTTTGGCCAGATTGATGCCGTTTTTCTGAACGCCGGCGCGGGAGCGGGCGCGCCCCTTGGTCAACTGACGGCCGATCTCTTCCGAGCGCAGATGGACCTCAACGTTGGAGGCCCGCTCTTTGGAACTCAGTCCTTGGCGCCGCTACTCCGCGATGGGGGATCGATTGTCATCACTGCTTCGATTGCGAAGGAAAAGGGAATGCCGGCAAGCGCGCTCTATTCGGCCACCAAGGGGGCAGTCCGTTCTTTGGCTCGCGGTTTCGCGCGCGAGCTAGCACCACGGAGGATTCGGGTAAACACCATCAGCCCCGGACCGATCGAAACCGACTTCTTTGTTCGCCTAGGGCTACCGGCCGACCAGCTTGCGATGGTGGAGCAGCATATTGCTGCTACGAATCCTCTAGGACGCATGGGCACCGCCGAAGAAGCCGCCGCCGTGGCCCTCTTCCTACTCTCGGATGAGGCTAGCTACGTTACTGGCTCCGACTATTTCGTCGATGGCGGCGAAGCGCAGTTATAAAGGCGAGTCTGAGCTTGCCAATCACGGAGAGCGAGCGCGCAACCCATGCAAGGACAGCCGCGGAAATCTTAGTCAATGGTCTCGCGGGGCGAGTTGAGTCGAGTAAACTTCTACGATCCGAGCCATTGCTTGAATTCGCAAGTCGGCGGCGCGCCGACGCAGACCGGGTAAATTGACAAGCTTAAAGGACTACCCGATGATTTCTCGCCTCACCCAGGGGAACCGCCGCGCCTTTCTTGGCTATGGGTGCCGCGGGGCAGGGGCTATCACGATGTTCTCAATGCTGGGTCGGGTCGGATTGGCTCAGGCGCGCATGCCGGAACTTACGGATCTCGACGCGGTAATCGATCGGCTTGTCTCTGGCAGGCTGGCCCCAGGAGCGGTCGCCGCTTACGGCGATGGCGCTCACGCGCCGCGCTTTCTCCAGTCGGGGACGCTGGCGTTCGACAGCACGCAGCTTGCCGGCCCAGACACGCTCTGGCGCATCTACTCGCAAACGAAGCTGATCGCCGGCATGTCGGCCATGGTCCTCATCGATCAGAAGAAGCTCGGGCTCGACACCGCGGTGGCCGATCTCTTGCCCGAGTTCCGACGGATGCGGGTGCTGACCGATCCGGCAAGCCTTTCATCGAAACCCGCGCGGCGGGCGATGACGGTGCGTCACCTCATCACCCACACCAATGGCCTCGCCTATGGCGCCAGCACAAAAGGTCCGCTGCTGGCCGAGCTCCGCCGGCTTGGCCTTAACAGCAGCGCCGCCCGGCCCGGCGCCAGGGACGGGGCTTCCGGAGCACGTCGGTTGCCGATGGTCACCTCCCTGAAGGAATATGCGGAGCGTCTCGCGACCCTTCCGCTGGTCGCCGAGCCTGGCAGCCGTTGGGACTACTCGGCCGGCACCGATATCATCGGCCGGGTTGTCGAAGTGGTCAGCGGCAAACCGTTCGATACGTTCCTGAGCGACACGTTTTTCAGGCCACTCGGCATGTCGAGCACCTACTTCCAGGTCCCGATCAGCGAACGGACGCGGTTCGCCACCAATTATGCGATGAGCGGCGATGCCCGGATCCCAGTCGATCCCGGCGCTACATCGAGCTATCTCTCCGCCCCTCCGTTCATCTCGGGAGGCGGCGGCCTGGTCTCTACCGCACGCGACTACGACCGGTTTCTAACCCTGCTCGCCAACCGGGGAACGCTGGGCGGGATCACGATCATGTCCCCGGAAACCGCGATGCTCGGCATGTCCAATCTTCTGCCCCCGGAGGTCGACCCGGCCTCGCTCGTTGCTCTCGTCGACGGCCAGGGGTTTGGCGCGGGCGGCCGGGTCGACCTGACCGGACCGGGGAAGGGGACTTACGGCTGGGGCGGGGCAGCGGGCAGCGATGCGCGGGTGAACCCATTCACCGCCAGGCGCGCCGCAGCTTACATCAATGTCCTTGGGCAATATGTCTTCGGGCCGACGCTGATCAAGCTTGTCGGAAGCGCGGCAGCTGGCTGACGCAGGTGCTTTCCGTCGAGTGTCACAAGGTCATATCGCCAGATCAGACCCACCAAGGCACATCCGGCGGGGCCAATGCAATAGTCGAAAAATCCTGGTTACAAGCGAGCCGGAAGGCGGGCTGGCTCCTTTCGAGCATGATCAGTTGCAAGTTCCAACTATCTGCGGAGCGAGGCCTATCCGCCGACGCTCCTCGGAGGAGCGGCTGGGCGTTCGTCGACTGGCTGCCACCCACTCCGGCTTGGAAGCGTGCCGACGTCTCCGCTGCTACGTGAGCTGCTCATCGAGGTGGTGTGACATCCTCAACCGTCTGGGGCTCGACCGGCGCACGCGTCTGTTTGCGGTCATCGGAGCAATCGCGTCACACAGCGCCGATCGGGCGAGCTTGCGCTGGTATATTCGGGCGGCGCTCTCGTCAGGCGCAAGCGCTCAGGAAGTCATCGAGGTGCTAATTCGGACGGCTGCGTTTGCTGGATTAGCGTGTCTGCTCAAGTGCTGGAGATCTGCAGTGACTTACTTGGCGCCGGTCAGAAGCTGCATGTTCGTGAGTGTGAGGTTTAGCGGGCAAGCGCGCGTCCTCTTCGCCGGAGGTTGTGACTAAAAGCAGACGGTCCACCTACGGCCCCTTTGCCGACCCAAGCGCACGGCTGAACGAACGGCGACGTTCGGCGAGGCGCTTAGAGCCACTGAGTGGCAGCAATTCAGGCGGATGCTGACAGCCGCCAGCCAGTCCTCGGGCCTCGCTGCTTTCAGAAAGTTGACCCTTCATTGGCGTCGAGGCCTTCGTCGAGACGTGCGGAGGTCAGGTTTGGGTGGGGGTTTCCAGCCGTCCGGCGGGTCCACGCGTTGCTGGCTCGTACCAAGACCCATCGCGCCAGAGCGCTGGCGTATCAATCCCGCCTCATCAGCTTGCTCTGCCTCGTCCGCAGTTGCGCCGGCCCGCATGAGGCTGATCCGATCCCGCATCCTCTGGGCTTCCTCGAAGTCCAGAGCGTCTGCGGCAGCCCGCATCTTTGCCCATAGCGTTTCAATCGAGTCCGTCATGATGGCGGAACACTTCCCTTAATGAAATGATCTGCGCCTATGCGCCTATGCGCCTATGCGCCTATGCGCCTAGGCTTGGCCGTTCCTTTATTGAGACGGTCGAATGCACCGCGCTCTGCCCGCCCAACCGCGGAGGCCTACCTTTCGCCCACCGGTCCTTTTCTCATATTGGTCCCGTGCGACGGAAAGCACTTCTTCTGCGTTGGATAGCAGGACTCACACCGGAGGCTGTCGACAGGCTATCTCCACCACGTAGGTAGAGTTGGTGAGCGCCTGATCCACGCTCGCTTCTCACCTTGGGATCCGCGGCTTTTGATCGGGAAGCAGCTTGCTCCGCGTCACCAACGGCTAAAGCGCGCGATGCCCAGGCGACAACGCCCGGCATCGTGTTCCCTCCTTAAGAGGTGATACGATGCGCATGACCACGCCTTCCTAGTTCAAGGCTCGCCTGCAGGCCGCGTTCTGCAACTGCGGCCCGCCCGTTCGACCGAGTGACGCTCGGGCCCGCCGCCACCATGGCGCGCGGCCTGCACGCGGCTGCCTTGCTTCCAACTGATCACGTCCGAGATCGCCTGCTGCTTGGCTCTTAGGTGATCCTCGACCAACTTGTGACGCGTGATGTACCCGCCGTTCACGCCCGG
>Ga0207701_10005988_pt1 | contig 12174 bp, 10 predicted proteins | sample KBSSwiSSwithPhiX_FD_184294 | JGI IMG/M metagenome (GOLD analysis project Ga0207701, IMG submission 184294) | Switchgrass rhizosphere bulk soil microbial communities from Kellogg Biological Station, Michigan, USA, with PhiX - S5 (SPAdes) (version 2) | ecosystem: Environmental > Terrestrial >...
TGGTCATTCGCGCGATGGCGCTTGGCGAAGTTCGGCTGCGCGATTGGTGGCGTGTCATCCGTCGTGAGGTCGTGACCGGCTTCGGATTGGGCGCGATCCTCGCTTGCATCGGTCTCATTCGCATCCTCCTTTGGCAGTTTCTATTCAATGCATATGGCGAGCACTATTTTCTGGTCGCGCTGACCGTTGCCCTGAGCCTGGTTGGCGTCGTCCTGTGGGGTTCATTGGCAGGCTCCATCCTGCCGTTCATTTTGCGCGGTATGGGCTTCGATCCCGCAAGCGCCTCGGCGCCTTTCGTCGCGACTTTAGTCGACGTGACCGGCCTAGTGATTTACTTCACCATCGCCGCAGGCGTGCTGAGCGGCACGTTGCTCTAGCGGTTCTCTACAAGCAATTCGGTTTGCCTCTGGTACGGTAGATCTGCCCGCTTTCCCGCTCTATACGATTGGGCTAAGATTCTTTTACAGTTGTAAGTCTTTATGGATCGAATTGCCGGCGACCTAGCGAGGCTCATAGGGACGGAGCGGATTTCCGTAGATCCTTCTCAGCTGGACGAGCTTTCCTGGGACGCTCTGAGCGAAGGACGAATTCACCCACAGCACCGACCCGAGCTGCATCGTCCGACTTGCATTGTAAAACCGCAATCCACCGATGAGGTTCGCCGAGTCGTTGAATTTGCCAATGCAGAAATGATCTCTGTGGTGCCGTTCGGCGGCGGGTCCGGGTTGATGGGAGGTGCGTTGTCGATTCGTCCCTGCATAGCACTCGATCTGCGGCAGATGAACCGCATCCTCGATATCGACACCGAAGCGCATACGGCGCGGGTCGAAGCCGGTATCGTTCTTGAATCGCTGGATACAACGTTGAGCCAATCGGGTTTCATCCTCGGCCATGATCCTTGGACTGTGCCTGTCGCCACGATCGGGGGCGCGATTTCTACCGACAGTGTCGGCTATCGGGCGGGTATCTATGGTTCTATGGGCGAGCAGGTGCTCGGTTTGGAAGCGGTCTTGCCGAACGGCGAGGTTCTGCGCACGCCGCCCGTATCGAAGCGATCGGTAGGAATTAATTTGAACGCTCTTCTGATCGGCGGTGAGGGCTGCTTCGGTGTTGTTACAGAGGCGACGATTCGGATTTTTCCAATACCCGAGACGCGGGTGTTCTGCGGGTTTGTTTTTTCTTCGTTCGAGCAGGGTTTTGTCGCGATCCAGAATTTGTTTCACAAACGCGTACGGCCGGCGCTGTTGGATTTCGGCGATGATGAAGATGAGCACGAACCTGGAGCGCTCTTGTATCTAGTTTTCGAAGGTAATGAGCAAGTTGTCGCAGCGGAGTCGCAGCTCGCAATCGGGATCTGCTCGGACCATATCGGTAAATCGCTGAGTCCACAGGAGCCTGAACAGTTCTGGCGCGAAAGGCACGATATCGCGCGTCGCTTTATGGAAAATCGGCGGCAGCGACGTGAGCGAGGCCGCGACGGAATTTTTCGTGACTGGATTCATGTGGCGCTGCCAGGGTCGAAGGTACTCCCATTTAGACGGGCAGCGCAGGAAGTAATCCGGCGGCGTGGAGTCGTACTCCAGGAGAGCGGCCTGTGGGTGCAACCCGAGCTCTTTTCGATGAGGCTAGCTGCCGAAAATGATGCTTTGGCAAACGCACAGTTGGCACTTGAAGAGACGGTGGAAGCATTGCTTCGGCTTGCACAGCAGATGGGCGGCTCGATGGAATATACTCACGGTGTCGGGATCAAGCTCGCGCCGCTGATGGCGAATGAGCATGGCTATGGGCTGGAAGTCATGCGTCAGATCAAGCGGGCAGTCGATCCGAGGAATATCATGAACCCAGGCAAGATGGGTCTTTAAAAAAGAAGCAAGAAACCGCTCATCTTCAAAGAAGCGGTTCTTGCCATCGAATAGCACGAGCGTGAAAACCGGCTTTGACAACGGCTGGAAAGCGATATAGATAAATAGAGGTAGTCTGGAGTGAACAGATTAAGACTCAATCGATATCTTTCCGGTAGTGTCCATCAATAGAAATGCACCCCAAAGGGTGCATTTTTTTTATTTGGAGGGTTAAGACTTGCAAGCACAGATCGAAATTTTGGCATCATTACAAACTGTTGATCGGGAAATCAAAGAGCAAACCAGCCGAAAGCAAAAATTACTCGACGAGTTGCGGGTAATGGAAAAGCAGATCCTAGTCAAGAAAGGGGAAATCGACGGATTAAAAGCGGTGCATGCCGAAAAGGAAAAGTTCCGCGCCGACAAAGACCGCGTGTTGCAGGACGAAGGTCGAAAGGCAATGGACAAACGGATGCGCATGAATCGCATCAAGAACGTCAAGGAACTGCAAGCTCTTCAGCGCGAGATCGAGCTCATGAGACAAACCAACGGTGAGCTCGAAGAGGAGCTCATCAAGATCATGCAGGAAATGGACGAGATTAAAAAACAAATGCAAACGAAGGAATCCGAAATGGCAGCGATGCAGCAAGAATGGCAAAAAAAGCAAAACGAGCTGCAATCAGAGATCACTGGGATTGACGCCGCTGTTTCCGAGGCAGCAAGTCGCCGGCAAAGCATCGCAGCGCAGGTGACAGGTGATTTGATCTCGCGTTATGAGCTAATTTTCTCGCGTCGCGGCGGAACGGCAGTGGTCGAAGTAGCGGGAGGAATCTGTCAAGGCTGTTACATGAATCTTCCGCCGCAATTATGGAATGAGATCATTCGGAACGAAAAGCTTCATTTGTGTCCAAGCTGCCAGCGGATTCTTTTCGTCAAGGCTCGCGCTGAATAGCCGGCGTTAAAAACACCACGGATCGTTTGCTTCTTTTTACTGCGTAACTTGAGCGCTTCTTCGCTCAAGGTTACCTTCCGAACGCGAGCTCACGCGTTTTCGCCGAGCGCAGTTCGGAGCGCGCTCGCCTCGCGATTTGCGTCAGCCTTAGTCGTAACGTATTCTCTACAACGTAGGCTGGACAATCGGTTGAAGTAACGCTCATGCCTAAACCCAGCGCTGATCAATTCGCTCGGGCTAAAGTGGATTAAGCGATCGCTCTTTGCGCTTGCGCAAGGGGAGGAAAGTCCGGACTCCATAGGACGCGGTGGCCGCTAACGGCGGCTCCGAGTGATCGGGGGAAAGTACCACAGAAAAAATACCGCCAACCCTGTGTGGCTGGTAAGGTTGAAAAGGCGAGGTAAGAGCTCACCGGTTCGCCAGTAATGGTGAACGCATGGCAAACCCCACCTGGAGCAAGGCCAAATAGGAGGGTCGAGTGGTCCGCTCATAGCCCTCGGGTATGGTCGCTCGACCCCTCGAGCAATCGAGGGGCAAGATGAATGATCGCTGTGGTTCTTTTTATGAGCCACCACAGAATCCGGCTTATCGATTCACTTTAGCCCGCCGATCTGTCTTCTCCGCTCTCTCATAACGGTTAAATCATCCGTTTTTTTTGGTTCCCCGTACATTTTGCAGCCTGCTCTTCGGGTTTTTGTGTCTCTGAACGACGCTCAGTTTAATCGGTCCGAGAGCGAATTCAGCCGAACAAAAAAACTTCCGAAAACCCCTAAAACTCAGGTCTTTTTTATTGACAGGTGGAATCGAACGAACTATAAGTGGCGCTTAGTGGGAAAAGGTGGGATAAAACCCTATTTTCCCGCTCTAACTAATTCAAATTTATGTTTCGCGGCAGCTTTGAGCACACCATAGACAACAAGGGAAGACTGAGCATTCCGTCGAAGTTCCGCGACGTTTTGGTCGGTAAGGGCGATGAGCGTATCGTCATGACCAATTTCGTGATCGACGGCAAGCGTTGCCTCGATGTGTATCCTGTCGATGCATGGCTGCGCTTCGAGGATGAAATCCGCAAGAAGCCAAAATTCGATCCGCGCATGGTCAGGTTTCAAAACTACTATCTCGGGTCTGCCTGCGAATGCAGCCCTGACGACCATGGGCGAATCCTCATTCCACCGACTCTGCGAAAATACGCTGACCTCAAGCGTGACGTCGTTCTGGTTTCGGCGCTGGAAAAGTTTCGGGTTTGGGACCGCGACGCATGGAAGCAAATTTTCGTCGAGGCTGAAGACAAATTAATGCAGGATCCAGATTTCCTCGGTGACTTGGGACTCTGACGTGATTCCCGAGCGGCGAAAGGAGAGTTACGAATGCTAGCGCGAAAACCGATTCAGGATATCTCAGTGCTGGACGTCACTGGCGATATCGATTTTCGTGAGATGATCCGCATCAAAGAGGCGATCGGTTCGTTGATCGAAAAAGAGCGCACCAAAGTCGTTCTCAATCTCAAGTCGGTGGATCACATCAATTATCTCAGCATCGGTGTGTTACTGGAGCGGCTGAAGCTACTTAGAAATTTAAACGGCGACCTCAAGCTCGCGGGAATGAGTCCGTTCCTGCGCGACATCTTTAAAGTCGTGGGTATGGACCGCTTCTTCGAGGATTACACGTCTCTGGAAGATGCCATCGAAAGTTTCGATGATGATTGGGAGGGTGACGGTACGAGCCACTGAGGTGTACGCGCACGTTTCTGTCTTGGTCAGGGAGGTGATCGAGTTGCTCGCTCCCGCAGCGAGCAAACGGTATCTAGATGGAACATTGGGAGGAGGCGGTCACGCCGAGGAAATTTTAATGGCCAGCAGTCCCGACGGGAAAGTCGTGGGGCTCGATCGGGACGAAGAAGCGATCGCTGCTGCTCAGGAGCGGTTGCGCCGGTTTGACCGCCGGTTCATCAGTCGACAAGCGAGCTTTGCCGACGCTTTGACGATCCTGCGCGAAATCGGCTGGCACCAGGCGGATGGAGTCGTGTTGGATTTAGGCATTTCGTCCCATCACATTGACGCTCCGGAACGCGGGTTCAGTTTTCGTTCGTCGGCGCGGCTGGATATGCGCATGGATCGCCGCCAGGATTTAGATGCTGAGCGGATCATCAACTCAGCGACGCAAGCCGAGTTGGAAGGGATCTTTCGGGATTACGGCGAAGAACCGCAGGCCCGGCGCATTGCGCAAGCAATTGTCAGAGAACGACAGACTCGGCCATTGGAAACTACCGCTGATCTCGTTCAGGTTATTGAGAAGGTCAAGGGCCGCGGCCGACGCGGACATCATCCGGCGACCCAAGTGTTTCAGGCACTGCGAATGGCTGTCAATCAAGAGCTGGATCATCTGGAGCGCTTTCTAGAAAACGGCTACGAGACGCTTCGGCCGCAGGGACGAATGGCGATTATCTCGTTTCATTCGCTGGAAGATCGCATGGTGAAAACGAAATTCCGCCAGTGGAACCGCGACTGTCTTTGCCCGCCGAGGACCTTGCGGTGCCAATGCGGTTGGAGTCGAAAAGTGAAGTTGCTGACCAAAAAACCAGTGGTGCCGTCGGCTGCCGAGGTCCACGCGAATCCGCGCGCGCGTTCGGCAAAATTGCGCGCCGTGGAAAGGATCTAAGGACGTGACTCGGGGGGTTGCCAGTGCGCCGGCGCGCCGAATGCCCGGCGCGCAGCGAGAGCGTCCACCGCGCCGTGAGCACAAGCTCAACCGGCGCCAGTTTGTCTGTGTCGCGCTGCTAGCACTGCTTCTGGTCGGCGTGGTTCTAGTGCATGTGTGGTTACGTCTACAAGTCGTAAAGACCGGATACGTGCTCGCGACCGCGACCAAATTACAAACGCGTTTAGAGCAAGAAAACCGCGAACTACAGATCGAGTTGGCCACTTTGACTTCACCTGATCGTCTCGAGTCGCTGGCACGCCGGCGATTAGGGCTTGCACCTCCCGAGAAAGGTCAGGTCATTGTTTTGCCATGAGAAGATCGACGCAGCGCAACGTTCGCCGAATCGCCGCGGCCAAGATTTTGTTCGCGGTGTTATTTTTGGCCATCGGCGGACGCGCGATTCAACTCCAGCTCTGGGAAGGTGACAAGCTCATGCGGCTTGGGCAGCGCCAGCATCTAAAGGAATGGATCGTGCTGCCCAAGCGCGGAGCAGTTTTCGATCGCACCGGCGAGCCGCTGGCATTGAGTATGGAATCGCAGTCGGTCTATGCCCGGCCGCATCGGATTCAAGATCCCACTCGACTTGCCCGCAGTTTGGCGCCAATTCTGAATCTTCCGCTTGCCGAGACTAAGCAAAAGATCACTTCCGAGAAGCCATTCGTTTGGATGAAGCGCCAAGTGTCATCAGCGGAAGCGGAGAAGATTCAAGCCCTCAATGTGGATGGGATCGGCATGTTTTACGAGCCTCACCGTCAGTACCCGCAGGGTCAGTTGGCCGGTCAGCTGCTCGGTTTCGTCGGGCGCGATTCCGAGGGACTCGAAGGCCTTGAGCTCAAATACAACGACTATATTCGCGGCGAGACCGGCTCGTCCATGGCCGAGCGCGATGCGCTCGGGCGGCGTGTGCTCGTCCAAGGAGTCGAAGGCCTGCATATTCCACCGGGGAGCGATATTCACCTTACACTCGATACCTCAATCCAGTACATGGCGGAAAAAGAGCTGGAGGCGTCGGTGATGAAATATCGCGCCAAGGCCGGTGTCGCCATTGTCGTCGAGCCATTTACCGGTGAAGTGCTCGCTTTGGCAAATTATCCATCCTTCAATCCGAACAACTACGCCAAACAGTCGCCCGAACAGCGACGTAACCGCGCGGTGACGGATAGTTTCGAACCGGGATCCACGTTCAAAACGATTCTTGCCGCGGCGTCTTTGGAGGAAGGAATTGTCGGGAAAGACGACTTGTTCTATTGCGAAATGGGTAAATACCCGTACGCTGGAAAAATCATTCACGACACGCATCCATACGGATGGCTGCCCTTCTCGAAGATCCTTCAGGTCTCCAGCAATATCGGTTTCACCAAAGTGGCGGAGAAGGTGAAAAAGGAACGTTATTACCGATACATCGAAAAATTCGGTTTTGGCCAATTATCGGGTATCGATTTGCCGGGGGAAGTCCCGGGGCTGGTGCGCAGGCCCGAGAGTTGGTCAGCGATTGACCTGGCAACGCATGCTTTTGGTCAGGGCATTTCCACGACACCGTTACAGTTGATCATGGCCTACGCCGCGATTGCCAACGGGGGATTTCTCATGCGTCCGTACGTCGGTCGGCGAGTGCTCGCACCCGATGGCAGCGTGGTCCTGGAAAATCAACCCCATGTCGTGCGGCGTGTGATCTCGGAAAAAACCGCCAAACTGCTGGCGTCCATGCTCCAGGACGTCACCAGTGAAGGCGGTACCGGTGTCATGGCCAACGTCGAGGGTTTCGAGGTTGCCGGCAAGACAGGCACAGCGCAAAAAGCGGATCCGGTACACGGCGGCTATGCGGCGAAAAAACGCGTCGGTTCATTCGTGGGTTTTGTACCGGCCAATAATCCGAGACTCGTTGCATTGGTTCTGATCGATGAGCCCGAGGTGAATGTTTACGGCGGCATCGTGGCGGCACCGGTATTCCGTAATATTGCTCAAGGCGCTTTGCGCCGTCTCGCGGTCGCTCCCGACAAAGCCTCACCGCTTCCGGTCGCCGAAAGCCAACCAGAAAAACTCAATCGCCGGTCAACGCGGCGCGCGAATCTCCCGGCCGGAAGCAATGATGGAACAGCTGACTTCGTCGGCTTGAGCCTGCGGGAAGCTTTGGAAAAAGCGCAGACGCTCGGACTGAAGCTGCGCATCCAAGGAAACGGCTACGTGGTCAAGCAATCGCGAGCGCCCGGGAAGGGATCGAACGACGAAGAAGTGGTTTTGTTGAATTTGCAAGGCTGAGCGATGCACATCAGAGAGTTTCTTGCGATCGAGAAAGTAGAACGGGCGGACGGGGATCTCGAACAGGAAATAAACGGACTAACTTACGACTCGCGACAGGCTGGCCCCGGCCGATTATTTTTTGCCGTGGCGGGAGAAAAGACCGACGGTCACGACTATATAGATGAAGCGGTCGGTCGGGGAGCGGCGGCCGTGGTTTTTTCGCGTCAAGAGATCTCACCCAAGGCGCCGGCAGCGATTCAAGTCAAGAACGTTCGGCGCACCATGGCTCTCTGGGCTGCTGAGTTTTTCAGCCGGCCAAGCGAGAGCGTCACGCTTGTCGGAGTCACTGGGACCAACGGCAAAACTACCCTTTCTTATCTTGTGGAGTCGATCTTACACGCTGCTGGTCTCGAGCCGGGAGTCATAGGAACTGTCAATTATCGTTACCAAGGGCGTGAGTTTCCCTCGCACCACACCACTCCCGAGGCGATCGATTTACAGAAGATGCTCGCCGACATGTTCCGGGCCGGTGTCAGATCGGTGGCCATGGAGGCATCATCTCACGCGCTGGCGCAAGAAAGAGTGCGCGCATTGGCTTTTGACATCGGTGTATTTACGAATCTCTCGCGCGATCACCTCGATTACCATCTTGACATGGAAGATTATTTTTTAGCCAAGTCTCGGCTCTTCACGGATTACCTGAGCGCAAGTCCCAAGCCGGACAAAGCGGCGGTAATTTTTGGCGAAGATCCGCGTGCCCCAGAGTTGTTTGGAATGCTTCGCGGCAAGAACATCGAACTGTGGAGCTATGGCGAAGGGTCTCAATGGGATGTGCGGCCGCTCCGGGTCGAGAGAGACGTGAAGGGTTTGCGCGGCACGGTTCAAGCGAGAAAAACCACCATCGAATTTGATTCACCACTTGTGGGCGCGGCAAATTTGCAAAACATTTTGGGAGCGATTGGCGTTGCTTCGGCACTGAAACTGGATCCCCGAGCCATCGCCGACGGCGTTGATAAGCTCCGTTCGGTTCCGGGTCGTCTGGAAAAAGTTCCCAATCGACTCGGTATTACGATTTTAGTCGACTATGCCCATTCGCCGGACGCGCTGGAAAAAGTCTTGGGCGCGGTTCGGCCGCTCACCTGTGGAAAACTGATTACCGTTTTTGGCTGCGGCGGCGATCGTGATCGCGGCAAGCGGCCGGTCATGGGCGAAATTGCCGGCCGGTTGAGCGATATCACGGTGCTGACTTCCGATAATCCGCGCAGTGAAAGCCCAATGGCGATTCTCAACGAAGTTGAAGCTGGGATGTGTCGAACGGAAGTCATCAAGCTTAGCGTCTCGAGTTTGCAGTCTCGAGCCGCCGAAACCCGAGAGCCGCGGCCTGAAACCAAGCGCGGTTACTTCGTGGAAGCCGATCGACGTGCAGCGATCGAGATCGCGCTAAGTATCGCGCGGCCTGGCGATCTGGTCTTAATCGCCGGCAAAGGCCACGAAGATTATCAAATTTTGGGCAGGGAGAGGATCCATTTTGACGATCGGGAGGTCGCCCGGGAAGAAGCGGAGGAGCGCGCCGGCGTATAAACAGCGCGAGGAATGGGCTGGGGGAAGCAAGAACTGATCAGCGCCACGGGCGGCAAGATCCTGCGCGATGGAAAGCAAATGGCCTTCGGTGAGATTGTGACGGACTCGAGCAAAGCTCAAGCCGGATCGGTTTTTATTGCCTTGAAGGGCGAGCGTCATGATGGACACCGCTTTATCGGAGACGCCGTGCGCCGTGGCGCCACGTGCGTGATCCTTCAGCGCTTGCCGAAGAAAATCCCGGCCGGCGAAGCGGCGATCCTCAAAGTCGCTGACACGCTTCGCGCGCTTGGAGATCTTGCGCATTATCGGCGCGCGCAGATAGCGCCCAAAGTTTTAGCGATTACAGGTTCAAACGGAAAGACCACGACCAAAGAGATGCTTGCGGCCATTCTCGAAGAAGCATCCCTGAACGGCAAGCGCTTGCGTGGGCGAGTCTTAAAGACCGAGGGCAACTTTAACAATCTCGTGGGACTGCCATTGACCCTCTTGCGCTTGCGTGAAGATGACAAGGTCGCCGTCGTGGAGCTCGGCACGAATCATCCGGGTGAAATTCAGCGGCTTGCCGAAATCGCCGATCCTTGTGGCGGAATCATCACTTCGATTGCAGGTGCTCACCTCGAAGGGCTGCGCAGTCTGGCCGGCGTAGCGCGCGAAAAAGGCGCTCTTTATCGAAACATTCGTGCCGACGGCGCAATCGCCCTCAATCTCGATGATCCTTGGGTTAGAAGGCTCGGCTCAAATTTCACAGGCCGCAAGATTACGTACGGCAAGCGGGGCTGGGTGCGAGCGCTGTCGCCGCGGCTGCGCGGTACGCAAGGCATGCAATTCAAGCTTCAAGCCGGCAGTCATGCGGCTCATGTACGGCTGCATTATCTCGGCCAGCACAATATCAGCAATGCCCTGGGCGCCGCGGCTTTGGCTCTGGGTGCGGGCGTCGATCTCGCAGCGGTTCGGCGCGGACTTGGTAAGGCTCGGCCTTTTTCGATGCGTATGGAAGTCGACCAGTGGAACGGTGTCGGGATTATCAATGACGCCTACAACGCAAATTCGGCATCAATGCGCGCGGCGCTGCAAACGCTTGCGGAATTACCCTGCCGCGGTCGGCGCATCGCCGTGCTGGGAGACATGTTTGAACTGGGAAAGCACAGCGCGAAGGAGCATCGGGAGGTCGGTAAAGCGGCGGCGCGCGCGGCAATTGACGGTTTGTATCTCCTCGGGAAGCAAGCGACAACGACGCGTCGCGCCGCCGTTGCCCATGGCATGAGGCCGGAGCAAGTTATGATTGGCCGGAATCATACCGACATCGCTCGTCAGCTCCGGCAAGAATTGAAAAAGGGCGACTGGCTGCTCGTCAAAGGATCCCGCGGGATGAAAATGGAAACCGTTTTGCACGAGCTTAAAAGCGGAAAGGCATAGGAGATTGGAGTTGCTCTATTACCTTTCGTTTCCGCTTTCCATGACTTACTCGGGCTTCAATGTTTTTCGTTACATCACGTTTCGCGCAGCGATGGCGGCGCTGCTCGCATTGCTCATCTCTTTTTTGCTCGGGCCCTGGTTAATCCGCACTTTGACTCAAAAACAAATCGGCCAGCAAATCCGGGATGACGGACCCGCCAGTCATGCGGTGAAAGCAGGAACGCCGACCATGGGCGGCGCGCTGATCATTCTGGCGCTGCTCTTCTCAACCTTGATGATGGCTGATATCGCGAACCGGTATGTCTTGCTCGCGCTTCTCGCCACCCTGGGTACGGGCGTGGTCGGTTTTACCGATGACTATCTGAAGCTGACCCGGAAGAACAGCCGGGGCCTTTCACCTCGTGGAAAACTACTCGGGCAATTGCTGGTCGCTTTCATCGTCGCCGTGGCGCTCTACTATCAACCCCGCTTCAGCACGGATATCGCCGTGCCGTTCGTAAAGACTTTTCATTTCGAACTCGGGCCGTTTTACGTTCCCTTTGCGATGCTCGTCATCGTTTGTACTTCAAATGCAGTCAATCTGACCGACGGCTTGGACGGACTAGCCATTGGTCCGGTCATGATCGCCGCCGGAACGTACGCCGTGATCGCCTATGTTACCGGACATCTGAAGTTGGCCGAGTATCTGCAAATTCCGTACGTCGCCGGAGTCGGTGAGTTGAGCGTCTTCTGCGCCGCCGTCGTTGCCGCGGGCCTTGGCTTCCTTTGGTACAACGCTTACCCGGCGCAGATGTTCATGGGTGATGTCGGTTCACTTTCACTCGGCGCGGCAATCGGCGTGGTCGCTGTGATGACGAAGAACGAGATTCTTCTCATTATTGTCGGTGGTGTGTTCGTGATGGAAGCGCTCTCCGTGGTTTTTCAGGTGATCTCGTACAAGCTGCGGCGAAAGCGGGTATTTTTAATGGCGCCGATCCATCACCATTACGAACTCAAGGGCTGGAAAGAGCCGCAGATCATCGTGCGCTTCTGGATTCTATCATTTATATGCGCCGTGGTCGGCTTGAGCACATTGAAGCTTCGGTGATGAAGCGTGGAACTGAAAGACAAGACAGTGCTGGTGGTCGGATTGGGCCGGACCGGCCGGGACAGCGCGCGTTTCCTGGCGCAGCAAGGAGCGCGTGTGCTGGTCAGTGATTTACATCCTGAGGCGGCGCTCCGAGCGGAAATGGCTGAACTGCAGGACGTAGAAATCGAGTATCGCTTAGGCGGTGAGGAACCGGATTGCCTCGACGGCGTTGATTACGTGATCCCGAGCCCCGGCGTGGGGCGCCAGAACGCTTTGCTGCAAGAAGCATCAGCGCGGCGGATCCCGATTCTAAGCGAGATCGAATTAGCTTACCGGTTTAACGGCGCGCCGGTCATCGCGATCACCGGTACGAA
>Ga0207701_10005992_pt1 | contig 12169 bp, 8 predicted proteins | sample KBSSwiSSwithPhiX_FD_184294 | JGI IMG/M metagenome (GOLD analysis project Ga0207701, IMG submission 184294) | Switchgrass rhizosphere bulk soil microbial communities from Kellogg Biological Station, Michigan, USA, with PhiX - S5 (SPAdes) (version 2) | ecosystem: Environmental > Terrestrial > Soil...
ACGGAAGCCGGCATCAAGGATGTCCGCATCATCGAGAAGGGCGGCGATTTCGGCGGCACCTGGTACTGGAACCGCTACCCCGGCGCGCAATGCGATACGGCCTCGATGGTCTACATGCCGCTGCTCGAGGAAACCGGGCATATGCCGACCGAGAAATACGCGCATGCGCCGGAAATCCTCGCGCATTGCCGCCGCATCGGCACCCAGTTCGGCCTCTACGACGACGCGCTGTTTCACACAGAGGTCGTTGATCTGAAATGGGACGAGGCGAACTCGCGCTGGATCATCCACACCAACCGCGGCGATACTTTCACGGCGCAGTTTATCGGCATGGGTACGGGGCCGTTACACGTGCCCAAGCTGCCCGGCATATCCGGCATCGAAAGTTTCAAGGGGCATTCGTTCCACACCAGCCGGTGGGATTACGACTACACCGGCGGCGATCCCCACGGCGCGCCGATGACTAAGCTGGCCGACAAGCGCGTCGGCATCATCGGTACCGGCGCCACGTCCGTGCAATGCGTGCCGTATCTGGCGCGCGCGGCCAAGGAACTCTACGTTTTCCAGCGCACGCCGTCCTCGGTCGATATTCGCGCCAACGCGCCGATCGACCCCAAATGGTTTTCGACCATCGCTTCGCCCGGCTGGCAGCAGCGCTGGCTGGAGAATTTCACCGCGAACCAGGCGGGAGGCAACGCGGAGGAAGACCTGGTCCAGGACGGCTGGACTGATTTGTCGCGGCGCATCCGCGCAAGAATCCAGAAATTGCCGCGCGAAGAGCGCACCGTGCCGAACATGCGGGCCGCCTTTGAGGATTCCGACTTCGAAAAGATGCAGGAAATTCGCGATCGGGTCGACGCCATCGTTGGCGATCGCAAGACGGCAGACAGGCTCAAGGCCTGGTATGGCCAGCTCTGCAAACGGCCATGCTTCCATGACGAATACCTGCAGGCGTTCAATGTGCCGGGCACGCATCTGGTCGATACCGACGGCAAGGGCGTCGAGAAGATCACCGAGAAGGGCGTAGTCGTCACGGGTAAGGAGTACCCGCTCGATTGCATCATCTACGCGTCGGGCTTTGAGGTCGGCACCGAGTACAGACGTCGCGCCGGCTTCGATATGTCGGGCCGGGATGGTGTCAAGCTGTCGGCGCATTGGGCGCAGGGCATGCGCACCAAGCACGGTATCCACGTCCACGGTTTTCCGAACGCGTTCTTTGTGCAACCCACCCAGGGTGCCAATTTGATCTCCAATGTGCCGCACAATCTGACGGAAGCTGCGAAAACCATCGCCACGGTGGTGAAGCACGCGCAGGACAATGGTTGCAAGGAAGTCGAGGTGACGAAGGAAGCCGAGGACAAATGGATCGATCTGCTGTTGACCGGCGTTGGCCGCATGATCGGCGGGCCTGATTGCACGCCCGGCTACTACAACAATGAGGGGCACGAGCCCGGTCCGGCCGCGAAACTGAATGTCGGCCATCCCGCCGGTGCGATGGCTTACTTCAAATATATCGACGCCTGGCGCAGCAATGGCGACTTCGAAGGGCTGCAGTTCCGCTGATACCGGTCGTCCAGTTTTCAGGTTCAGGTAATGCGAGGGAGTGAGTATGACACAGACAAGCGCGGACCAAGCGCCAAAGGAAACTCCGAAGCAAGCCTCTGCCGCGGTCATCGCGCAACACGCGGCGACGCTGAAGGCGCTGCCGTTCTCGGACACCCGCGATTTCGACGACGCCAAGCGCGGCTTCCTTGGCACCATCGACAATGCACGGATTACAAATCCGCAAGGGCGGGTGGTCTGGACGCTCGAGCCCTACGGCTTCCTCTCGGCCGAAGAGGCGCCGCCGACGGTCGATCCGAGCCTGTGGCGGCAGTCGCGGCTCAACATGAACCACGGCCTGTTCGAGGTGTTGCCCGGCGTCTACCAGGTGCGCGGGTTCGACATCGCCAACATGACGCTGATCGAAGGCGACAAGGGCGTGGTCGTGGTGGATACGCTGAACTCGATCGACGGCGCCCGCGCCGCGATGGAGCTCTATTTCCAGCATCGTGGCAAGCGGCCGGTCGCGGCGGTGATCTTCACCCACACCCACACCGACCATTGGGGCGGCGCCCGCGGCGTGCTCGACGACGAAACGCTGGCAAGCGGCCGTGTCCCCGTCGTCGCGCCCAATCTCTTCATGGAGTACGCGGTTTCGGAGAACATCATCGCCGGTCCTGCGATGATACGGCGCGCGCACTATCAGTTCGGGCCGTTCCTTGCCAAGGGTCCGCGCGGCCAGGTCGATTGCGGTCTTGGCAAGACAAACGCAGTGGGCGGATTTGCGCTGGTGCGTCCGACCGACTTGATCATGGCGACCGGCGACAAGCGCACCATCGACGGCCGGGAATTCGAATTCCAGATGGCGCCGAACTCCGAAGCGCCCGCGGAGATGCATTTCTACGTGCCGCATTACAGGCTGCTGAACCTGGCTGAAAACTGCACGCACAATTTCCACAATCTGCTGCCGTTCCGCGGCGCCGAGGTTCGCGACCCGCTCGCCTGGTCGAAATATCTCGGCGAGGCGTTGCAGATGTGGGGCGGCAAGGCTGATGCGATGTGCGGCCAGCACCATTGGCCGGTGTGGGGAAAAGAGCGGATCGACACCATGATCCGCCAGCAGCGCGATCTCTATAAGTTCGCCCACGACCAGACCATCCGCCTGATGAACCACGGCCTCACCGCGACCGAAATCGCGGAAACGATAAAGCTGCCGGCGAGCCTCGACGGCGCCTGGCACGGGCGCGGCTATTACGGCCACATCCGGCACAATGTGAAGGCGATCTACCAAAAGTATCTCGGCTGGTACGACGCCAACCCGGTCAACCTCGATCCGCTGCCGCCGGTCGAGTCTGGCAGGAAATATGTCGAGTATATGGGCGGCGCGGACGCGATCCTGGCGCGGGCGCGCGCCGATTTCGCCAAGGGCGAGTTCCGCTTCGTGGCGCAGGCGGTGAGCCATCTCGTGTTCGCAGACCCCGACAATGCGGCCGCGCGCGCGATGCTGGCCGACACGTTCGAACAGCTCGGCTACGCCTCGGAGAGCTCGACCTGGCGCAACGCCTATCTGTTCGGCGCGCAGGAATTGCGCCAGGGCATGCCGAAGACTCAGCCGCGGCCGCCGATGCCGCGTGAGACCGCAGCCGCACTGCGCACCGAGCAGCTCTGGGACGTGCTCGGCGTCCGCCTCAATGGCCCCAAGGCCGAAGGCAAGCGCATCGTGCTGAACTGGAACTTTACCGACACCAGGGAGAGCTTTGTCCTCAATCTCGAAAACAGCGCGCTGACCTATGTCGCTGGCCATCAGGCTGCGGACGCTGATGCGACGTTCACGCTGCCGCGTGGCGTGCTCGACGAAGTCATCGCGAAATTGACGACGTTCCCGGACGCCGTCGGCAGCGGCAAGATCACCGTCAGCGGCAATCCGATGCGGCTCGGCGAGCTGATGGCGTTGATGGACGAATTTCCGCGGATGTTCGAGATCGTCGAGCCGAAGCGGACGCCGGTGAGCTGATTGAAAATGCGTAGGGTGGGCAAAGGCGCTTCGCGCCGTGCCCACCATCTAACATCGCATTTTGTCCTGAATGGTGGGCACGCTTCGCTTCGCCCACCCTACGATCGTCACTTTGCGGCCGAAAACTCACACCCCCAGATGCGACGCCACCGTCTTGCGATACAGCGCGCTATAGAGCGAGGCCGACAGGTCCCAGCTAAAACTGCGCGCCATCGCGCTGCGGCGCATGGTGTCGAGCCGGTCTTTGGTCCGGAAGGTTTCGAAGGCGCGCCGCACGCCGCCGAGGAAGGATTCCGCCGACGGCTGCGAAAACAGGAATCCGGTTTCGCCGTCCTTGATGGTTTCGGCGAGCCCGCCGGTCTGGTGGCCGATCGGCAGCGAGCCGAACCGCTGTGCATACATCTGGCTCAGTCCGCACGGTTCGAACCGCGACGGCATCAGCGTGAAATCGCTGCCGGCAAAGATCCGCCGCGCCTGGCCGTCGTTGAAGCCGATCGCAACCCCGATCGCATCCGGCCTTCGGCGACGCGCGTCGACCAGCGCCTGCTCGATCTCGGGCTCGCCGCTGCCGATCACCACGATTTGTCCGCCGGCATCGATGATCGCGTCGGCAGCGGACAGCACGAGGTCGACACCCTTCTGATGCACCAGCCGCGCGACCAGGCCGAAGATCGGTCCGCGCGACAGCGCCAGCCCGAACTGCTTGCGGACGTAATCGGCGTTGGCCTGCTTGCCCTCCCAATCGCCGGCGCCGAACGGCTGCGCCAGTTGCGCGCAGGCGCGCGGATCCCAGCTCTCGTCGATGCCATTCAGGATGCCGGTGAGTTGCGAGGCATCGGAGCGGAGGCGCAGCAGGCCCTCGAGCCCGCAACCGAGTTCCGGCGTCGTGATCTCCTTCGCATAGGTCGCGCTGACGGTGGTGAGGTGCGAGGCGTAGACGATGCCGCCCTTGAGGAAGGACAATTTGTCGTAAAATTCTAGCCCGTCGATGTGGAAGGAGGCTTCGGGCGCCCCAATCCGGCGCAGCGACTCCCGTGGAAACAATCCCTGATAGGCCAGATTGTGGATGGTCAGGATCGAGGGAACCTTGACGCCCTTCCAGGCGAGGTAGGCCGGCGCCAGTGCGGCCTGCCAGTCATTGGCGTGAACCAGATCCGCTGCCCAATTCTTGTCCAGCGTGCCTGCGGCCAGTTCGGCGGCGGCGGACGCGAATCGTCCGAACCGGATGTCGTTGTCCGGCCAGTCGCGCCCGGCTTCATCGCCGTACGGATTGCCCGGCCGGTCGTACAATTGCGGGCAGAGCAGGACATAGACCGGCAGGCCGTCTTTGGTCGAGGCCCGCCCGAGCGCGCAGGCCGGCATATCCGCCAGGGGCGCGCATTGCCCAACGATTTCAATATGGACGAACTGTTCAACGATGTCCCGATAGCCGGGCAGCATGATCCGGACATCGCTCCAGGGACGCAGTGCCCGGGGCAGCGCGGCGGAGACGGCAGCCAAACCGCCCACCCGGACGAAGTCATCCATTTCCGTGGTGACGAACAGGACCTTCAAGAGATGCCCTCGTGCCAGCCCAGAACAACGCCAATGCAACTACTTGTCAGCAAGCTATGCAAGAACGGGTCCAGTTTATTTCGACCCGAATCGCGGTACGGGACAGACCCGCTACCCGGGTAAGCGCTTCCCTGCGACGCCTGCACAATTTAGGGTCTCCGCGCAAGGAAATGGAACGCCGAACGAAAAAGTGAAACCTAAGGCCGCCAAGTGTCCAGGGAGCGTCGAAGATGACGATAGATGGTAACGGTGAGGGGAATTTGACAGGGACCTTTGCCGGCCTGCGCGTCCTCGATTTTTCGACCACGATTGCCGGGCCGCATTGCACGCGCATGCTCGCCGACATGGGTGCGGAGGTCATCAAGGTCGAAACCGACGACGGCGAGACGATGCGGACCCGTCCGCCGGTCCGCAATAATTGCAGCACCACCTTCGGCCAACTCAATGTCGGCAAGAACAGCCTGGTGCTCGACCTGAAATCGCCCGGGGGCACGGAGGCGGTTCGCCGGCTGGTGGCGACCGCCGACGTGCTGGTGGAGAATTTTCGCCCGGGCGTGATGCGGCGATTGAAACTCGATTACGCTTCATTGCACGCGCTCAATCCGAAACTGATCTACTGCTCGATCTCCGGATACGGCCAGACCGGGCCGTCGTCGGAGCTGCCGGCCTATGCGCCGGTGATCCACGCGGCCTCGGGATATGAAATGGCGCATCTGGCCTATCAGCCCGGACGCACCCGGCCGGATTATTGCGGCATCTATCACGCCGACGTCCTCACCGGCGTCTACGCGTTCGGCGCCATCTCCGCAGCGCTGTACCAGCGCACGGCAACCCAACTGGGGCAGCACATCGACGTCTCGATGCTGGAATCGATGCTGAGTCTCACCTTGAACGAAACGCAATGGTCGCAATTCGAGGTGAAACCGACGCAGCGGCCGATGTTCGGTCCGATCGAAACAGCGGATGGCTATGTCATGGTCGCAATCGCCAGCGAGAAAACCTTCCAGAGCCTGATGAAGGTGATCGGTCATCCCGAATGGGTGAGCGATCCGCGCTTTGCGCTCTATGCCGACCGCCGCGAAAACTGGGGCAGCCTGATGGAGGGCGTCGAGGCGTGGTCGCGCCGCGTGACGACGGCAAAATGCCTCGCTGATCTCAACGACCACGGCGTCCCCTCGTCGGCCTATCGCACCGTGGCCGAGGCGCTGAGGGATCCGCAGCTCGCCCATCGCGGCGCGCTGGCCGAGGTCGAGGACGGCGGCGGCAGCTTCAAGGTGATGAACCTGCCGTTCCGCATGTCGGGCGCCAGGGTTTGCGCGGCGAAGCGTGTGTCGACGCTCGGCGAACACACGCGCGCCTATCTGAAGGAGACCGGCCTGTCGGAGGACGAAATCGCGGCCTTTGCCGGCAAGCCGCCGGTCGCCGCGCGTGGATGACAGCCATCACGATTCGGCGACTGGAGTTTAGCCCTGCGGCTTTTCATCCCGTCTGGCGAACGGCCTTGCCCGACGCCGCGATTCCAGACAATGTTACCGTCAGCAATCAATGATCCGGGATACCGGACAGACGAACACCTCGGAGGGAACATCAATGATAGCGGCGGTCGGCTCGAACGCGCTTGCGCGAATATTTCTTGTGGCGGGATTTGCGGTCTCGCTGTCCATGGCCCCCGCGAGCGCCCAGAAATCGGGCGGCAGCATCACCGTCGGCCTCGAACTCGACATCCCCGGTTTCGATCCCCTCAAGGTCGGTGTGTACGATACCTCGGCGGAAACCGCCGCCGCCGCGATTTTCGATACGCTGGTCGCGCTGGACGACAAGGGTCAACCGGTGCCGAAGCTCGCGCTGTCCTGGACCCATTCGGATGACTACAAGATCTGGACCTTCAAGCTCCGCCAAGGCGTCAAATTCCACGACGGCACGCCGTTCAACGCCCAAGTGGTCAAGGAAAATTTCGACCGGCAGAAAGACCCGGCCAACAAATGCCGCTGCGCCTTCTACATCGCCTATGTCAACAACGTGCAAGCGCCCGACGAATTTACGGTGGTCTACAATCTGAACGACCCGCAGGTAAACCAACCGGCGCTGATGACCATCCAGAGTTCCAACAACGTCGTTCATTCACCGACGGCGTGGAAGACCAAGGGCGACGATTACAACCGTAACCCCGTCGGCACCGGTCCTTACGTCCTGAAGTCATGGACCGCGGGCGACCGCATGGTGCTCGAGAAGAATCCGGACTACTGGAACAAAGGCCATCCCTATCTCGACCGGATCGTTCTGAAACCGCTGCCGGACGCGCAGTCGCGCTTCGCCAGTCTGCAATCGGGCGAGGCCGACATCGTGTGGGACGATGAATACGACCCCGACAATGTCATGAAGGCGCAGAATGATCCGAAGATGAAGGTGCATACCTATGCCGGGTCCGGCGCTCAGGTTTACGCATTCAATACCAAGACCGCGCCGTTCGACGATGTCCGCGTGCGCCAGGCGCTGGTGATGGCGATCGAGCGCAAGAAGCTGTCACAGGCGATCACCAACGGTCTCGCACGGCCGGCGAGCAACCCCTATGGCGACGGTTCATGGGTGAAATGCAAGGACGACGGCGCGCTTCCCGAAGACGTCGAGAAAGCCAAGGCGCTGATCAAGGACTACGGTAAACCGGTCGATTTCAAGATGATCGTCACGGCAACGCCGCGTGGGCGCGTCGTGGGCCAGGTGCTGCAGCAGTTATGGAAAAGGGTCGGTGCCAATATGGAGATCGAACAGGTCGACCAGGCCACCATCGTGCCCCGCGCCTTCATGCGGCAATTCCAGTTGACGCCGTGGCGCATCGTCGATCTCGCTGACCCCGATCCGCAGATGTATGCCAACTTCCACACCGGCAGTCCGGTGGCCCTTGCAAATTACTCCGATCCCGAACTCGACCGGTTGCTCGAGCATGCGCGGATAACGGCCGATACGGAAAAGCGGACCGAAGATTACTGCGCGGTCAGTCGTCTCATCAACAAGGAGGCAATCTGGTTCTGGACCTTCCAGAACACCTATTACGCGATCTCCTCGTCAAAGCTGAAGGGGCTGCCGAAGATCTACCATGGCGTGATCGACGTCTCCGACGTCTGGCTGGAATGATCTTCCATGCTGTTCTTTGTTGCGCGAAAGTTCCTGTACCTGGTGCCGGTCCTGATCGCGGTATCGCTGCTGACCTTCCTGATCGCCTCGCTGCTGCCCGGCGATCTCGCCACCACGATCCTGGCCGATCAGGCGACGCCGGAAAACGTCGCCGCCCTTCGCCATGACATGGGTCTGGATCAGCCGATCTGGATGCGCTATTTCGGCTGGCTCGGTCACGTCCTGCAGGGTGATTTAGGCCGATCGTTCCGCACCGGGCAAACCGTGTTGCAGGCCGTGAGCGAACGATTGCCGGTCTCGTTCGAACTGATGATCCTGGCCGAGATCATGTGCCTCGTCATCGGCATTCCGCTGGCGATTGTCTGCGCGGCACGCAGCGGCGGCCCTTTCGATCGCTTCATGACCGGCACCGCCTTCGGCATGCTGTCGGTGCCGACATTCCTGTCGGCAATCCTCCTGATCTATCTCTTCGCGGTGGAACTGCGCTGGCTGCCGGCGACCGGCTATGTGCCGTTCAGCGAAGACCCGGCCGCAAATTTGCGCTTCATGGTGTTGCCGGCCTTGACGCTGGCGCTGGCCGAATGGCCGGGCATCATGCGCGTGCTGCGTTCGGACATGATCGCTACCCTGCAGGAGGACTATATCGCGCTCGCCAAGGCCAAGGGCCTGAAGGCGTCGCGCATCCTGTTCGTCCACGCGCTCAAACCGTCGTCGCTGACGCTGGTGACGATCACCGGAATCAATATTGGGCGGTTGATCGGCGGCGCGGTGATTGTGGAGACGATTTTCGCGCTGCCGGGGATTGGCCGGCTTCTGGTCGGCGCGATCGGCACGCGCGACCTCATCATCCTGCAGGGCGTCGTGTTGCTGGTCGGCGCAGGCTTCGTGCTGCTGAACTTCATCGTCGATATGCTCTACGCCGTTCTCGACCCAAGGATCCGCCATGGCCACGCTTGAACTCGGCATCGACCGGGATGTTGTGGAAGCACCGGCGCGGCAGGGCCGGCGGCTCGGGCTGCTGTTCTGGATCGCGATCGGCTGGGTGGTTTTCGTGTTTGCGGTCGCACTATCGGCGGATGTGCTGCCGTTGCCCAGCCCGACCGACATGGACATGCTGGAGAAGCGCGCGTCGTTCTCCGCTGGCCACTGGCTGGGCACCGACGGCCTCGGCCGCGATGAACTGTCCCGGGTGATCTACGGCGCGCGGATCTCGCTGGTGGTGGGGATTTGCGCGCCGATCATCGGACTGGTGATCGGCGGCGCGCTCGGCATGCTGGCCGGCTATTTCCGCGGCCGGTTCGAGTCCTTGGTGGTCGGCAGCATGGACGTGCTGCTGGCGTTTCCGCCGCTGATCCTGGCGCTGGCCGTCACCGCCTATCTCGGGCAATCGATCCCGAACCTGACCTTTATTCTCGGCCTGCTCAGCGTCCCCGCCTTCATGCGGGTCGCGCGCGCCGCAACGCTGACGCTGGCGCGCCGCGAATTCGTGATCGCGGCACAGGCGCTGGGGGCGACGCACGCGCGCATCCTGCTGCGCGAATTGCTGCCCAACGTCATGCTGCCGCTGTTTGCGTTCTTCCTGCTCGCCGTCGCCGTCATCATCGTGGCTGAAGGCGCCTTGTCGTTCCTCGGCCTCGGCGTGCCGCCGCCGATATCGAGCTGGGGCAGCATGATCGGGGAGGGGCGTCAAAGTCTCGAGATGGCGCCGCGGCTCGCCTTCATTCCCGCGATCGCGATGTTCCTGACCGTGTTGTCCTTTAACCTGGTCGGCGACACGCTGCGGGCGCTCACCGACCCCCGTCAGGGCGCATTGTGACCGATACCACGCTGCTTTCCGTCGAGGATATCACCGTTGATCTGCCGACGCCGCGCGGCAATCTGCGCGCGGTCGATCATGTCGACCTCACCGTCGGCGCCGGACGGACGCTCGGCGTCGTCGGCGAGTCCGGCTGCGGCAAGACCATGCTGTCGCGCGCCGTCCTGCAATTGCTGCCGAAGAAGGCAAAGCTCTCCGGCCGCGTCATGTTCGACGGCCAGGACCTGTTGCAGTTGTCGCCGGAGAAGCTGCGCAAGCTGCGCGGACGATCGCTCGCGGTCGTTTTCCAGGATCCGATGACGTCGCTCAATCCGGTCCTGACCATCGGTACCCAGTTGATCGAGACGTTGCAGGAGCATCTCGAGCTGGACATGGCGACCGCCACCAGACGCAGCATCGAATTGCTCGCCGCGGTCGGCATTCCCGCGCCCGAGCAGCGGCTGATGCAATACCCGCATCAATTGTCCGGCGGCATGCGCCAACGGGTCGCGATTGCGATCGCGCTGTCCTGCGAACCGAAACTGCTGATCGCGGATGAACCCACCACCGCGCTCGACGTGACGATCCAGGCCCAGATCCTCGATCTCTTGGCCCGCGAGCAGCGTCGCCGGCACATGGCCATGATCCTGATCACCCATGACCTCGGCGTCGTCGCAGGGCGTACCGACGAAGTCGCGGTCATGTATGCCGGGCGCGTGGTGGAGCGCGCGCCGACGCCGGTCTTGTTCAAGAAAATGCGGATGCCCTATACCGAAGCCTTGCTCGCGGCCCTTCCCAAGATCGATGCGGCGCCCCACACGCCGCTGCCGGCGATCTCGGGGCGGCCGCCGGATCCGACGCGGCCGCTGCAGGGCTGTTCGTTCTCGCCGCGCTGCCGATATGCGGCTGGCCGGTGCCACACCGAAAAGCCGTCGCTGGCCGAGGCGGAATCCAGAGAGCACCTGTATGCCTGCTTCCATCCGATCGAGACCGGAGCCGTCGTCAGCGCATGATGCAGCAAGCCTCGCCACTTCAAAACGATCCACTGCTCGACGTCGACAACCTCGTAGTCGAATACCCCGTCGGCAACAGGATCGTGCATGCCGTCTCCGGCGTGTCGTTGCAGATCGCCCGCGGCGAAACGCTTGGGCTGGTCGGCGAATCCGGTTGCGGAAAGTCGACGCTCGGCCGCGCCGTATTGCAACTGCGCCGGCCGACGTCGGGACGCGTGCGTTTTGACGGCCACGACCTCACGGCGATGCAGGGCGATACGCTGCGGCAGATGCGCCGGCGCGTGCAGCTGATTTTCCAGGATCCGATTGCGTCGCTGAACCCGCGGCGGCGGATCGGTGACATCATCGCCGAGCCGCTGATCATATCGGGGGTCAAGGATCCGGTGAGGCGCAAGCAACTGGTCGACGAGGTGCTCAGCGCCGTCGGCCTCGATCCTGCGCTGGTCGCCGGCCGGCTCCCACACGAGTTCTCCGGCGGGCAATGCCAGCGCATCTCCATTGCGCGCGCGCTGGTGCTCAACCCGGAATTCATCGTCTGCGACGAGCCGGTCTCGGCGCTCGACGTTTCAATCCGCGCCCAGATCCTCAATCTGCTGGAGGAGATGAAGGCGCGTTACGGCTTGACGCTGCTGTTCATCGCACACGACCTCGCGGTGGTGAAGGCGGTAAGCGACCGCGTCGCGGTGATGTATCTCGGGCGGCTGTGCGAAGTCGGTCCCTCCGGGCAACTGTTCGCCAAACCGGCGCATCCCTATACCGCGCTCTTGATCGAGGCGATCCCGATGCCCGATCCGGATGTTCGCCCCGCCGAAACCGTTCCGGTCGGCGAGCCGCCGTCGCCGATTTCGCCGCCCTCGGGGTGCCGTTTCCGCACCCGCTGCCCGCGGGCGGATCAGCGATGCAGCGACGAGGTGCCGGAACTTCGCGCCGTCGCCGCCAGCCAGTTGGTGGCTTGCCATCATCCGCTGATCTGAATATCGAAAGAATTTAGGGCGTTTGTCTCACCCCGGCAGACGTGGCAATGTCCGGTCCGAGAATGCCTATCCAAGAACAAGAATGACGGGAGAGACGCGATGAAGAGTTTCCAGGTCGCCGAGTTCAACGCCCCCCTCAAAGAGG
>Ga0207701_10005997_pt1 | contig 12163 bp, 13 predicted proteins | sample KBSSwiSSwithPhiX_FD_184294 | JGI IMG/M metagenome (GOLD analysis project Ga0207701, IMG submission 184294) | Switchgrass rhizosphere bulk soil microbial communities from Kellogg Biological Station, Michigan, USA, with PhiX - S5 (SPAdes) (version 2) | ecosystem: Environmental > Terrestrial >...
AGCCCATCGCGGAAGTCGCCCAGCGCTCACTGCGCTCGGTGATCGGCATCGTCCCACAGGACACCGTGCTGTTCAACGACACCGTCGGTTACAACATTGCCTACGGGCGCGGGGACGCTTTGCCCGGTGAGATCGAGGAAGCCGCGAAGGGCGCCGCTATCCATGACTTCCTGACCGCCCTTCCGCAGGGATATGAATCGATGGTCGGCGAGCGCGGCCTCAAGCTGTCCGGCGGCGAGAAGCAGCGCGTCGCCATTGCGCGCACGCTGCTCAAGAACCCGCCGATCCTCGTCCTCGACGAGGCGACGAGCGCGCTCGACAGCCGCACCGAACAGGCGATCCAGGAGACGCTGGATCGCATCGCCCGCAACCGCACGACGATCATCATCGCGCACCGCCTGTCGACGGTCGTCGGCGCGGACCGGATCGCGGTGCTGGAGGAGGGCCGAGTGGCCGAGCTAGGCACGCATGAGGAGCTGCTCGAGAAGGGCGGGCTCTACGCCGACCTATGGTATCGCCAGGCTGCCGAGCGTGTGTTCGAGGAGGCTGCGGAGGCCGCCGAATAGCTTCGACAAGCGCGGCACGGTCATTAAGGGTGCCGCCGTGAGCAGCGTCGAGCACATCCTCAAGACCGTTTTCGGGTTCGACCACTTCCGCGGTGTCCAGGATGAGGTGGTCGGCCGGGTGATGGCCGGCCGGCACACGCTCGCGGTCATGCCGACGGGCGCGGGCAAGTCGCTCTGCTACCAGCTTCCGGCAGTCGTTCGCGAAGGCACGGCGCTGGTGATCTCGCCGCTGATCGCATTGATGCACGACCAGATCCGGTCGGCTGAGGCGATCGGTATCCGCGCGGCGTCGCTGACATCGGCCGACGCCAATCGCGACCAGACGATCCAAAGCTTCCGAGCGGGAGAACTGGACCTGCTTTACGTTGCTCCGGAGCGGGCGACGACCGAGAGCTTCCGTCGGCTCGTCGATCGCGCGCACCTCTCCCTTATTGCGATCGACGAGGCGCATTGCGTCAGCGAATGGGGCCACGACTTCCGTCCTGACTATCGGCAGCTGAGGTCCTTGCTCGAAGAGCATCGCGAAGTTCCGAGGCTGGCGCTGACGGCGACCGCTGACGCGCGCACCCGGGCCGATATCCTATGCCAGCTCGGCATCCCCGAGGAGGGTTTGATCGTTGCCGGCTTCGATCGGCCGAACATCCGCTACCATGTGCGTCCGCGCGACGGATTGAGCGGCCAGCTGAAGCTGTTGCTCGCTGCGCAGCCGGGTCCGGGAATCGTCTATGCGCCGAGCCGCGACAAATCGGAGCGTATCGCGGAGCAGCTGGCCGCAACCGGCCGTAACGCGCTCGCTTATCATGCCGGCCTCGATCCGTCGGTTCGGGCGCGGAACCAGGCGTCGTTCGTCGATTCCGAAGACATGGTCATGTCCGCGACCGTCGCTTTCGGAATGGGCATCGACAAGCCGGACGTTCGCTTCGTCGCCCATGCCGGGATCCCGAAGTCGATCGAAGCCTATTATCAGGAGACGGGCCGCGCCGGCCGCGACGGCGAGCCCGCGGAAGCCTGGCTGTTCTGGGGAGCCGAGGATTTCGCGCGAGCCCGCAGCCGCATCGAGCAGGAGGTCGAACCGGATCGCCGTGCTGGCGAGCGCGATCGGCTCAATGCGCTCGCGGTCTTCGTCGAGACCTCCGGCTGCCGGCGAGCGATCCTGCTTCGCCATTTCGGCGAGGATCCGCCGGCAAGATGCGGCAATTGCGACAATTGCCTCGACCCGCCCAAGACGATCGACGCGACCGAAGTCGCGAGGAAACTGCTGTCGGCCGCATTCCGCACGGAGATGCGCTTCGGTGTGGGCCACCTCGCCGACGTGCTGGCCGGCAACGATAATGAAAAGGTGCGCAGCTTCGGCCACGACAAGCTGTCGGTCTTCGGCATCGCCGATTCCGAAGAGCTTGCGCTGGTGCGGCCCGTGGCGAGGGCGTTGATCGCCCGCGATGCACTGCGCGCCGACGCCTACGGAGGGCTCAGCTTCGGACCGGGCGCGCGGCCAATCCTGAAGGGCGAGGAGGAGCTGAGCATCGCAGTTCCTCCGCCGCGCAGGCGATCGGGCCGGCGGCGCCACGACGGACCAGCCGACCCGCTTTTCGATGCGCTGCGCGAAGCGCGCCGGAAGCTCGCATCCGACGCCGGCGTTCCGCCATATGTCATCTTCCATGATTCCACCTTGCGCGAGATCGCGGCGTCGAGGCCTCGGAGCCTTGGCGAACTTGGCGCCGTGCAGGGAGTCGGTGCAGTGAAGCTCGCCCGCTACGGGGAGGCGATGCTTGCCGCGGTCGCCGCTGAAGGGGAAAAGTCCGATGACGCGTGAGCTGGACGACAAAGTGCTGGTAAGCGGCCAGATCCGTCCCGACGAGATCGCCGCGCTCCGCGCGGAAGGCGTGACATTGATCATCAACAATCGCCCGGACGGCGAGGAGCCGAATCAGCCGCTCGGCGTGGAGATCGAAAAGGCGGCGACCGCGGCAGGCATGGATTATCGTTCCGTGCCGATCATCCGTGGAATTGGCCCCGCGGACGCGGACGCGATGCGGGACGCGATTGCCGCAAGCTCCGGAAAGGTTCTGGCTTTCTGCCGGAGCGGTACGCGTTCGGCACTTGCCTGGGCCCTGGCCAAGAACGACGAAGGCATGGCACGGGAGGAGATCGAGCGGCGGCTGATCTCAGCCGGCGTGGATCCGACGCCGATCGCGCATCTCTTCTAGCTGCTATATTCGGCGAGCGCGGCGCGCGCTTCGTCAAGCTCTTCGTCCAGCACCATCAGCCGGACGCCGACGATCGCGCCGTCGGAGTAACCCTGGTTTTCCGTATCGAAGACGACGGCTGTGATGCCGTAGCTCTCTATGAAAATTCGCGCGAGTTCCGCCTGATAGGGCCGTTCGAAGCGCGCAAGCTCGACGAGCCCGCTCACCAGGGAAACACGTCGCCCGCCTCGACTTCCGCCGGACGCGGGGCGCGGCCTAGAATGGCGTTTCGATGCGGAAAGCGTCCGAAGCGCTCGATCACGTCGTGATGCTTCTTCGCGAAGCCGAGCAGATAATCGTCACCGAGCGCCGTGAAGAGCTGAAGGGACCGTAGCTGGTCCGCGCGGCTCTCGCTGTGCTCGAACGGCATGTACAGGAAGCCCCGCTCTTGCTCTTGCAGTTGATCGTCGAACCCGCGATCGACGGCGCCCGTGGCAATGGCGAGCGCAAGATGGTCGGTTGCGAACTGCTCTGCGTCCCCTCGGAACATGTTGCGCGGGAACTGGTCGAACAGGATGACGGCCGCCAAGGCCGTCAGGGAGTTGTCCAGGAAGGCGTTTACAGGAAGCCGTCGCTTCTGCGACCAAAGCTGCAGGAAGCGTTCGCGGATCTGCTCGTCGATGGCAGGCTCGCTGCGCCACCACTCCTTCGGGTCGAGCCCGAACCAGTAAGTGAGGACTTCGCTGCGCCAATCGCTCACGCGGTCGCAGTGCCTCCGACGGTCAGTCCTTCGATCAGCAGGGTTGGCTGGCCGACACCCGCGGGAACAGACTGACCGCCCTTTCCGCAGATCCCGACACCATGGTCGAGTTCCAGGTCGTTGCCGATCCCCTTGATCTTGGTAAGGACGGTCGGGCCGTCGCCGATTAGGGTCGCGCCCTTGATCGGCTCGGCGATGCGGCCGCCCCGGATGCGATAGGCCTCCGTGCAGCTGAAGACGAACTTGCCGCTCGTAATGTCGACCTGCCCGCCGCCGAAGCTCTTCGCGTAAATTCCGTCCTTAACTCGCTCCACCAGCTCGCCCGGATTGTCGTTGCCGGCGAGCATGAAAGTATTGGTCATGCGCGGCATTGGCGCGTGCGCGAAGCTTTCGCGGCGGCCGTTGCCGGTGGGCTCCACGCCCATCAGGCGGGCATTCAAGCGGTCCTGGATATAGCCCTTCAGAATGCCGTCCTCGATAAGTACGTTGCGGCGGGTCGGCGTTCCTTCGTCATCGATGGTCAGCGATCCGCGGCGGTCTCCGATCGCTCCGTCGTCGACCACGGTTACGCCCGGCGCGGCGACCCGCTCGCCGATGCGGCCGGAGAAAGCCGATGTACCCTTGCGGTTGAAGTCACCCTCGAGCCCGTGGCCGACCGCCTCGTGAAGCAACACGCCGGGCCAGCCGGGTGCGAGCACGACGGGCATCTCGCCAGCCGGTGCAGCAACGGATTCGAGGTTAGTGAGCGCCTGCGCGAGTGCAATGTCGATCGCGCGGTTCCACTCCGCCTCCTCGAACAGCTGGCCGTAGAGGTAGCGCCCGCCCATCCCGTGATAGCCGGTCTCACGGCGGTCGCCGTCCTGCGCGACGATCTGAACGTTCAGGCGAACCAGCGGCCTTATGTCGTGCGCGACGAAGCCGTCGGCGCGTACGATGTCGATCACGCTCCAGCTAGCGGCCAATGAAACGGCGACCTGCGCGACGCGGGGATCACGGGCCCGGGCGGCCGCGTCGATCTTCTGGCAGAGGGCTACCTTCCGGGCGAAGGGGATCGCCGAAAGCGGATCATCGGCCGTGTACATGGCCTGGTTCGTGCGCGCGGGCGGCGGTGCCGGCTGACCCTTCGCCGGATCGAGCAGCTTCAGTGTCGCCGCGGCGCGGTCGATTGCCGCCGCGCTGATCTCATTGGCATGGGCGAATGCCGTTGTTTCGCCAGCGACTCCGCGAAGGCCGAAACCCGATGCCGTATTGTAGTCGGCTGTCTTCAGCCTGCCGTCGTCGAAGCCGAAGGCCTCGCTCGCCGAATATTGCAGGTAGAGTTCCCCATCGTCGCAATGGGCCAGATGGCGAGCGGCCAATCTTTTGGCTTCGTCCGGGTCCAGCGCGCCTTCACGATAAAGAAATCGGCGTGGGTCGGTGAGCAGGGTCATCCAGCAGATATAGGCGCCGGACCGGCTCGCGCCACCCCGGGCCGCCTAAGCCGGCTTGTCGGCGGGTCCGCCCTCAAGGACGAAACGGCGGTCGCAATAGCCGCACTCGACGAAGCCAAGGTCGGGCTCCATGCGCAGGAACACGCGCGGATGGCCAAGGGCGGGCGAGATTTCGCCGGACCCGTCGCAGGCAACCTGCAGGGTTTTCACCTTGAACACCTCGGGCGGCGGCAAGGCGTTTGCGGCTTTGGCGGACTGTTCCATGGGGCCCCGGTTAGCAATCGCGCGCCCCCGCTTCAATGCGGGCGGCGTTGAAAGGCTGAGGTTGCCGGCGTGTTAAGGTCCGCCAGCGCGGCGTTAAGGATATTGGACCTCGACGTCGAACGTGCCCTGATAGTTGCCCTCCGCCTGATTGGCGTTCACGGCCAAGGTCCCGCCGATTGCGAAGGAGAAAGGTTCCTGAGAGGCGACGTTGCGGCTGTTGCCGCCTCCCGAGATTGTCCACGAGGACACGGTCATCGTCTCAGTCCCGCCGACGCGCGTCAGTGTGATCGGGTTCTTTGGAAGGCGGACGATGACGACGCCTTTTCGCGGTGAAACCGCTTCGAAAAGAGCGGCATAGGGAAATCCGCCCTGGGCAACGACTCCCCCGGTCGTGGTCAGCGCATCGGTGTTGGGATTCATTACTGCGGTGCCTGCGGTCGTGACGCTCAAATATCCGAAATTGAGGTCCTGCAGGCGCCTGACCTGGGCCGGGTAGGCGATCTCCGCTCTGCTGCGCGCTGGGGTCGCCGCGCCGACACGCGCAGCAAATGCGGGGGTCGCCGCCGCCAACGACAGCAGCCCTGCAACAAGCAAGGTAAAGAAACGCACTGGACCCACGACGATCGCGGTAACCCTTTTCCCTCAAGATCCGTCTGACAGATGCAGTAAATGACGCCTTAACCCTTGAGATTATCTGCTCTGCTTGTCCCAAGGGCGGGCCGACCGCTATGCGGCTTTCGATGAGCCCTTCCGACGCCGCGATCCGGATCGAATCCCTCTCGAAAGTCTATGCCGGTGGGAAGCGTGCGCTCGACGAAGTCAGCTTCGATGTCCCGCGCGGGCAGATCTTCGGACTGCTCGGGCCGAACGGCGCAGGTAAATCGACGCTGATCAACATCCTCGCCGGGCTAGTCGTGAAAACCAGCGGAAAAGCGACCGTCTGGGGTTTCGACATCGAAGAGCATCCGCGCAACGCCAAGCGCTCGATCGGCATCGTGCCGCAGGAAATCCTCTTCGATCCATTCTTCACTCCACGCGAAGCGCTGGAAATCCAGGCCGGGCTTTACGGAATCCCGCCCGACCAGCGGCGCACGATGGAGCTGCTCGCGGCGATGCATCTTACGGACAAGGCCGATGCCTACGCGCGCACATTATCGGGCGGGATGAAGCGGCGCCTGCTGGTGGCGAAGGCGATGGTCCATGCGCCGCCCATTCTCGTGCTCGACGAGCCGACGGCCGGAGTGGACATTGAGCTTCGGCGCCAGCTTTGGGCCTATGTGCAGGAACTCAACGCGGGAGGCGTCACAGTCGTCCTCACCACGCACTATCTCGAAGAAGCGGAAGAGCTGTGCGACCGCATCGCGATCATCAACCAGGGCCGGGTCATCGCGAACGAGCCGACTCGGGAGCTGGTAGCGAAGGCGCAGGAAAAGGCCGTCGTGGTGACTTTCGATCATGACCTCGAAACGGTGCCGAGCAACGCTTGCTTCGAGAACATCCGCCTGCTCGACCAAAGGTCGATCGAGATCACCTACCGCAAGGACAAGTGCAACGCGGGCGACGTCCTCACCGCGGTTCAGCAGGAGGGCTTCTCCATCGTGGACGTCCGCACGCGCGATCCGGATCTCGAGGACGTCTTCCTGAGCCTGGTGAGCGAAAAGGCGGCATGAGCGCCACGGCGGACGTACTGGTCGTCGGCTCCGGCGCGGCCGGGCTGACCGCTGCGCTCAACCTCGCGGAGGACCGCAACGTCGCGGTGATCGCCAAGGGAGCATTGGGTGAAGGCGCGACCGGCTGGGCGCAGGGCGGGATTGCTGCGGTGCTCGAGGAAGGCGACAGCTTCGAAGCGCATATCAATGACACGATGATCGCCGGTGCCGGGCTCAACGACCGCGAGGTCGTCGAACATGTCGTCGAGTCCGCGCCCAGCGCCATTCAGCGGCTGGTGGATCTGGGCGTTCCCTTCGCCAATGAAGGCGGCGCGCTTCACCTTACGCGCGAGGGAGGCCACAGCCACAGGCGGATCGTTCACGTCGCCGACGCGACGGGCGCGGCCGTTCAGCAGGCACTGGAAACGGCCGCTCTGAAGCACCCCAACATCACGCTCATTCCCGACATGGTCGCGGTGGACCTGATCACCGGGCGGCACGCGTCTCATTTCTCGACGAGCGGCGCGGTTCACGGCCTTTACGCCTACAACAGGCGCAAGAAGCGGGTCGAAGCGCTGACGGCGCGGGCGACCGTTCTCGCAACCGGCGGGGCCGGACGAACCTATCTCTTTTCGACCGCTCCGCGCGGAGCGACCGGCGACGGGATTGCCATGGCCTGGCGCGCGGGGTGCCGGATCTCGAACATGGAATTCATGCAGTTCCACCCAACCTGCCTCTACAATCTGCAGGTCAAGAACTTCCTGATCACGGAGGCGGTGCGCGGCGAGGGGGGCCAACTCAAGCTGCCGGGGACCGGCGAACGCTTCATGCCCCGCTTCGACGAGCGTGCCGAGCTTGCGCCGCGCGACATCGTGGCGCGCGCGATCGACCATGAGATCAAGCGCCTCGGCCTCGATTACGTCCACCTCGACATCTCGCACCGCGAGCCGGATTTCGTGCGCGAGCACTTCCCGAACATCTATGAAAAGCTGCTCGGGCTCGGCATCGACATCACGAAGGAGCCGATTCCCGTCGTTCCCGCGCAGCACTACACGTGCGGCGGAGTCATGGTGGATCTCCATGGCTGCACGGACGCACCGGGCCTTTATGCAGCGGGCGAGGTTACTCAGTCCGGGCTTCACGGCGCCAACCGCCTGGCCTCGAACAGCCTGCTTGAATGCCTGGTGTTCGGCGAAGCGGCGGCGCGGCACATCAATTCCAATTGGGACACGCTCGCCGAGGCCCCGGACGTGCGCGCGTGGGACGAAAGCCGGGTCACCGACAGTGACGAGGAAGTGGTGATCACCCAGACGTGGGGCGAGATCCGCCGCTTCATGTGGAATTATGTCGGCATCGTCCGCACGACCAAGCGGCTCGAGCGCGCCAAGCACCGCATCGACCTGCTGCGGCAGGAGGTCGCCGATTATTACAAGCATTTCCGTGTCACTCCCGACCTGATCGAGCTCAGGAACCTGGTCGAGGTCGCGGACCTAATCATCCGCAGCGCGCTCTCGCGGCATGAGAGCCGCGGACTTCATTACACGCTCGACTATCGTCAAGCGGATGAGCATCCAAAGGACACGATCCTCGTCCCCTGAGGCAGGCAGATGATTGAACCGGTACGACCGATTGCAACCGAAGATATCGACCATGCGCGGACCCGGATTGCCGGGACCGTGCTTCGCACGCCGCTGGTGAAGCTCGACCTCGGAAGCGACGGCCCGGACATCCATCTCAAGCTCGAAAACCTGCAGCCGACCAATGCCTACAAGATCCGCGGTGCAGCCAATGCCGTTGCGCGTCTGTCGGAGGCTGAGCGGGCGCGCGGAGTATGGACCATCAGTGCTGGCAATGCAGGCCAGGGCGTCGCTTATGCCGCCCGGCAGTTCGGCATTCCGTGCAGCGTTGTCGCGATCGAAACCGCCCCGCAAACGAAATTGGACCGAATGCGCGCGCTTGGGGCGGCTATCGTCCCCGTTTCCTATGACGACGCATGGAAGGCCGCCGAGACGCACGCGTTCGAGGGGGTCGACGGCACCTTCATCCATCCCTTTGACAACCACGACTTCATCGCCGGCCACGCGACGATGGGCATCGAGATCCTCGAAGACCTGCCGGACGTGAGGACCGTCGTCGCCGCAATCGGCGGTGGCGGGCTGATCACGGGCGTCGGAAGCGCAATCAAGGCGCATCGGCCGGAAATAAAGGTCCTAGGTGCGGAGCCGGAAACGGCCGCTCCTTACGCCTTGTCGCTGCGGGAGGGCGGCCCGCGTAAATTCCCAGATTGGCAGGCTAGCTTCGTCGATGGAGCCGGCGGCAAAAGCGTCACCGAGCGCATGTGGCAGCGGATGCGTCCGGTCACCGACGGTGCGATCACAGTCACCCTGGACCAGACTCGCGACGCCATGCGGCTGATCGCCGAGAAGACCCGAACCATATCCGAGGGCGCCGGAGCTCTCGCTTTGGCGGCAGCTTTGACCGGCCAGGCCGGCGATGGACCGATCGTCTGCATCGTCTCCGGCGGCAATATCGACCTGGCCAAGTTCTCGGAGCTTGTCGGCCGCTGAGCACGCATGCGTATTGCTTCAAGGGCAGCGACGCGCCCTCAACCTAGGTTAGAACACTTGTCATTGGACCGCTTCTGCGGGCAGCGAGCCTAGGACGTAAGATTCGTAGAAGGAGGGCAGCGCCGGAGCGTCCTCGGCCGACGGGCGGATTCGGGCAAAGCGTGCACGATAGGCCGCCGGACTGATCCCAAGCCGTTTCGCGAAGGACTTGCGCATGGATTCATAGCTGGTGTGGCCGGATCGGTAGGCGACCTGCTCGACCTTGTCATTCGTCTGCTCGAGAAGCCGCTTCGCGATCTCCACTCTTGCAGTTTCAACCCATTCGGCCGGCGAAGTGCCGGTGGCCGCATCGAACGCACGATAGAAATTTCGGAGGCTCATGTTCGCCCGCTCCGCAAGAGTTTCGGCCCTCAGGTCCGCGCACGGATTCTCGACGATCCAGTTGAGAAGGGATGCGAGAGGTCCTTCCGCCGTTTGGGATTGGAGCGGTGCGCTGAACTGTGACTGTCCACCGGGCCGTTTCAGGAAAACCACGAGGTTGCGGGCGACCAGCAGCGCGAGCGCGTGGCCGTAATCCTCTTCGATCATCGCGAGCGCCATATCGATGCCGGACGTAATCCCGGCCGAGGTCCAGAGACTGCCGTCCTGGACGTAAATGCAGTCCGGCCGCACCTCGATCTCCGGGAAGCATTTCTGGAGATGCCCGCAATCCTCCCAATGGGTGGTGGCCGCACGTCCGTCGAGAATGCCAGCGCCCGCAAGAATGAACGCTCCGCAGCAGACGGAGGCGACCCGGCGCGGCTTGTCGTGATTGCGGGAAACCCACTCGATCAGGCGCGGGTCGCAAGTCTGATGATCGGCCAGCCCCCCGGTGACGATCACCGTGTCGTACTCTCCGGGGGATAGTTCCGGTGCAGCCTTCGTCTCGACCTGCACGCCCTGCAAAGTGCGAATCATTCCGCCGTCGATTGAGAGCAGTTCGATTTCATAGAGCAGGCTGTCGGCGCGTCCGGTCCTGATGAGGTGCCGGGCGGCGGAGAAGAAAGCCGTCGTCGGGCCCGCAAAATCGAGCAGGTCGGCGCCGTCGAATATCAGCATCCCGATGCGCTTCAATCTCCTGTCCATGACGGGCCTCCGTCGTTGCGGCGCACGCTTAACAGGCCGAGCAGGTGGCACCTGAGAAAATGCCACCTGCCGGGACTTGAGTCGATTCACCGGGCGGCGACCCTGATCGTTCCGCTCGAGGCCAGCTGCATGGTTCTCCCGGCGACTGCGCGATCAACCTGCGGCTTCGCACCCGCCATGGCAGTATCGAAGCAGCGAGCCTCGGATGCCTTCGTCGCGACGTCCTTGTGCGCATTGCCGAGGCACAGGCGCGATGCAGCCCTCGCAATTCGTCCATTGAGAGTGGCGAGTCCGTTGCTCGAGCCGATATCGAGGTCCGCGAAGCTCACGATCGCAGTCGGCAATCCGCCTTCGACGACGACAGGGCTTTCGCCTTGGGCGAACGCGGGCACTGCAATGAGCGCAACACCGAGAAGTGCCGCCTTGAGAATCTGCATGTTCCGTCTCCTGCGCTTCGAGCGATCATCATGACCGCCCATTCACGAAGGCTACGCCCGCCCCGATGCGTCCAAAATGACAGAACCACCGCGATTCGTGCCAAAATGCCGAAGCCGCTCAAAGCGCCTTCACAGCCGTCGTGATTTACGGAAAGATCGCCGGCGCGTGCGGCACGGGGAAGTCACGACATGGCGATAGAACTCAAGATTGCCGCCTTCGGCGCGGTGCTGCTCCTCGTTCACATTTTCGCTGCCGTTCACCTCAAGACGAAGCAGTACGGCCGCAAGTGGAACGTCGGCGCACGCGACGAGGCGCTTGCGCCGCTCAGCCCGGTGGCAGGCCGGCTTGCTAGAGCGCAGGCGAATTTCCAGGAGACTTTCCCCATCGCCATCGTCGCACTGCTCGGAGTGGTGATCGCCGGCCGGACCACCGATTGGACGGCGCTCGGCGGCTGGATATGGCTGGGTGCGCGCATTATCTATCTCCCGCTGTACGCAGCGGGCGTGCCCGTGGTCAGAACGGTCGCTTTCGCGATCAGCCTCGCCGGACTCGGAATGGTTCTCGCACCCTTGCTGCTCGGCTGAGCCGCCGGCCCGCTGGCATCCCTTCGTCACCCTGCTAAACCCGCTCGTTCATGTCCGAAATCGAAACAACAGAAGCCCCCGCGGCCGAAGCGCCGAGCGCCGGAAGCACGGCAAATCACCTCTATCTGGTCGACGGGTCGAGCTACATCTTCCGCGCCTATCATCGGCTTCCGCCGCTGACGAACCGGCACGGCATGAACGTCGGGGCGGTCTACGGCTACACGGCGATGCTGTGGAAGCTCGCGGATGGGCTCAAGAATGCGGAGGGCCCGACCCACATGGCCGTCATCCTCGATGCGTCGGAGCAAACGCACCGCAACGAGATGTATGACCAGTACAAGGCGCATCGCCCTCCGCCGCCCGAGGACCTGGTCCCCCAATTCCCGCTGATCCGCGTCGCGACCCGCGCTTTCTCGATCCCCTGCATCGAGCAGAACGGCCTCGAAGCCGACGACATCATCGCTTGCTACGTGACCGCAGCGAAGAAAGCCGGCTGGAAAGTGACCATCGTCAGCTCTGACAAGGATTTGATGCAGCTGGTCGAGGACGGGCATGTCGACATGCTCGACACGATGAACGACCGCCGAATCGACG
>Ga0207701_10005998_pt1 | contig 12163 bp, 7 predicted proteins | sample KBSSwiSSwithPhiX_FD_184294 | JGI IMG/M metagenome (GOLD analysis project Ga0207701, IMG submission 184294) | Switchgrass rhizosphere bulk soil microbial communities from Kellogg Biological Station, Michigan, USA, with PhiX - S5 (SPAdes) (version 2) | ecosystem: Environmental > Terrestrial > Soil...
GAGTGTGGGCACTACTAATGCCCAAACGCCCAACGCATGGGGATACAGTACCGGCTACGGCAACGTGTACGGATCGTACGGCTTGGCGTCGTCGATGCAGAGTATGTACAACGTTGCCCGAGCGCAGTCGCAAAGAACGAACTCACGCAGCGCCATGATCAGAAAGTATGGACTCGCGGCCGTCGAGAAAGCCGAACGTGAAGCTGGTACTAGAACGTCGGCGCCCTCAAATCCGCAGGTAGTCGTGCCTCCTCCTCGCGTCGTACGAAACTACGGAATGTATCGTCCCGATCCGTCCGTTGACACCGGCAAAGCACTGGCCGACAACCTTGGTGACACTCCGCAAGAAAAAGCCCTGATAAAACAGATCTACGCAGCTACCAAAGCCGCATACGAGGAAGAGGCAGCGTCAAAGGGTTGGCAAAATAATATCGCCGCCGGGCTGACGTTCTTCACCGTGACTGCGATGACCGCATACCACAATGCTGAAGTGCCAAGTGATGAAGCAGTCAACACGTATTACCAGGTAATGAATGTGGCCCTGGATGAAATTCCGGAATTTGCTGCTGTAGCGAACAAAGATAAGCAGGCCTTCAATAACATGTTGATCGGTTTCAGCGGAACGCTGCTCGCAGTCTATACGGAAGGTAAACAAAACAACGACGCCGCCACACTTGCCACTTCCAAAAAACTCGCGGGAATGTTGATAGAGATGGTTCTAAAAACCGATCCCGAAAATCTTCGCATTGAAAACGGCCAGATCGTGATGAAGTAGACATCACCTCAATCCAGTCTGAAGAAAGCCAGATACGAAAACAATATGTCCAAACTTAATCTCGCGATCGCGGGCGTCCTATTGATCACCGTGTCGCTATCGTGTAAGTGGTTGCCAACAACGACCACCAAAACAAATAAAGGACCGGCGATCGACTTTACGTCGCCCGGTAAGGGACTCGATGTAAAGGTTCAACTCGATAAAAAACAAACCGCAACCGGGAATGTCTCACAGGGTGGCGGCAGTGTTTCGTTGACGGCAGCAGATGGGAGCAAGTTCACGCTGGACGTTCCCGCGAACGCTGTTGAGGCGGACACAACGATCACCTTGACCGCCGTCAAAAGCCTCGATGGCGCACCGCTGGCTAATAACACTCCAACCGCCGTTCAACTGGAACCTTCAGGTGTGTTCTTCAAGGAAATGGCGACGTTGACGATTGTGCCGGCGAAGGAGATCCCGACCAAGGAACAGATCATCTTCGGCTACGAAGGCGATGGACAGGACTATCACCTGGCCGTGATCGACCCGAAGAGTAAAGAAATCAAAATCAAGTTGATGCACTTCAGTGGTGCGGGTGTAGGCAGCGGTTCGGCTTCTTGGGCGGCAAATTTACAACTGGAGGCAGACAGCGCGAATGCGCGTTTGGCACAAAAACTCGGTGAATTACTACAACTCGCGCGCTTTGAAGAAGGTTCATTTGAAGCAAATAAAGTCGGCGAGCAAGCACTATCGCTTCTGAATCAATTTGAAGATCAAGTCGTTCTCAAAGAAATAGCCGCTGCAGAACTGGATTGTAAACATGCCCGAAAGGCTCTCGAAGATCTGCTTTATCTCGGCAGTTTGTGCCGGCTCTTGAGTGCTCCTTTGCCGAATGATTTTGCGGAAAAAGTTCGGAGGCTTAGAGAAATTGCTGAAAGGTGCACAGCCAGCACAGGTGGCGCCTCGTACCAGATCGTCGGTGGTCTTGATGACTGGCAAACCAATACGAAGGTTTGCGACATCATGAAACCTTTTACGCTTACCGGTGGCGGGATCACTATGCAGCTCTCCGGTGGACTGTCCGGTACTTACACCTACGGCGGCGGACCGTTCAACGCCCAGGGCAGTGGCACCTACACCATTTCTCTTCCGGAAGGTGTCGGCAAGCCAGGAACAATGACTGGTGGAGGCGCCGGGCAGGTCACCGGAGACAAAGTCTATACAGGCACGGGCACCGAGAAATACACGCTGACTCCTATCGCACCGTGCAAGTAGTTAGATTGTCGGGGTGTTATCCGTGGCCGGCATCTCGCATCAACGTAGAAGGCCAAAGGAAAAACCAACGATGAAATACCTGGTCCTGTTAACCGCGATGTTTTTCGCGATCAATGTGCCCGCACAGGTGCGTCCGCCAGGATCGGTCTCCGAACCTCAGCACATTGTCATAGATAGCAAGGATAATGTTTTCGTTACGCTCAAATACGGGATGTTGAAGATTGCTCCGGACGGCACAGTTACAGATCTTTCAAAGCAAGGTCCGGTTATTCGCGGCATGGACCGGAATTGGCAAGATCTCATTATTGACTCCAAAGACAATCTCTACGCCCATGACGGCAATGTCATCTACAAAATAACGGTCTCCGTTGATAACAAAGCTGCTTTGAGCAAATTTGCCGGCCAGTTGTACAGCTATAAGCTTGAAGACGGCCCGCTAGCCACGGCCGGGTTTAATGCAATTGGTCTTATGACAATCGATCGGAACGACAACATTTATTTGACCGATAGCGCCGACAAGATAAAGGATACGATCGGCACTAACTTCGTCACCGACAGCTTCAATTTGAGCGACCAGGCGAGGAAATACGAAAAGAGTAACAGGAAGAGTTTTAGCGTCATCCGAAAGATCAGCTCGAATGGAATGGTGTCGACGCTAAAAACACCGGACGGAAAATATATCCTTCCGAATCAGATCAGCGGTATGGCGATCGACCTACAAGGGAACGTTATTTTCGGCTCTTACAGCTTCGGCCGTTTCGTTGGAAAGATCGACGTCGTCACCGGCGCGATCACGTTGGTCGCGGGCCAGCCTTATAAACGAGAATGGTGTCCGGTATACACGCAGGGCCCGATCGCCACGGCTGAGTTTGTCGAGCCCGAGAATATCATTGTGAACAAAAAAGGCGAGATTCTGTTTACCGATCAACGCATTAACCGTGTTATCAGGATCGCGGACGGCAGAGTATCTACACTTGCGGGCGGCAATATCATCGACCCTTGTTCGCAGAATATCGCCGGTCGATCGCAGGAAGGATATCAAGACGGCAAGGCATTGACAGCATTGTTCAATTTTCCGAAGGGCATGGCCTATGACAGCAAGGGAAATCTATTCATTGCTGACATGTACAATCACCGCATCCGCAAACTATCACCCGATGGAATGGTTTCAACCTTCGCGAAATAGCTCGAGCCAGCCTGTGGCTAATAGACGATCGAAATTCAGCCACGCCTGAAAAATGTTCGGAAGAGACTGCCTTGATTTTCGGCCGTCCCTTCCAAGCATTCCTCCCTGGAAACCTCACTGAACGGGCTGAGGTTCGCCGTAAATAAAATCATCCATCATGACAATGTCGTTTTTCTGATCATCGTCCGGACCGGCGACTTCACCAGCGATAATCCGAACGCTGGCAATCCGAGGGTCGCTGAAGGTGATTCCAAAGAATGACAAGCTTCTATCACCGGGCGATGCCGGAACAAAGCTGCTGAACAAGAGGCGTCCATCTAAACCAAAGAACTCCAGTAGTGTGCTCGATCCGCGATTACCTCGTTTTGTCCCAGGCCCACTACCGTCTGGTTGATCGACATCCGTAAACACGGCGCCGAAACCGCTGACAGTTGCGGGAACACTCCCATTTGATCCCGGAAGAAAGAACAGCGCATTAGTTTCATTGCTTCCCACCGGAGTGAACAGACGCAAGGGACTGAACGTGGTAAACGTAGTCGCGTAAGACGGGTTGTTGAAGAGACCTGCGAGTCCGTCTTGAGGTCCGCCCGATGGCGGCGCTTGCGACAAGCCGATACCAGGTGTGGTGAATTGGGCACCTCGCGTGTTCAAAAATACGTTGAAGGGCGTTACCGGAGCTGTAGTCGCATTCACACCACCCCCTCCATCCCAATTGATCTCGCGGCGACCGGATGCAAGTGGCCCCGACGCATTGCCGTTGGGATTGCCTAATGCAGCGCGAAATGCATCAACGGTGCTTTGAATGGAAGCGGCGTTTGGTCCGGCGGCCTGGAAGACAACCGGCGCGACGAAGTCTTTGGGCGTATTGCCCTGCGCGTGTGTGGTTTCGGATAGATTGCCGGCAGTCAGGATTGATAACAACCCAACGATGGCAAGACTTAGGAGAGTAAACTTCTTCATTCTGATTTCCCTTTCTATGACTGCTTGTTATGAATCACGCTCGATCATGCGTCAAAGAGCTTTTGCTTATTTCCTGGCCCATACCTGGCTCATTCGAGGCATGAGTGCGAGCACTGTTTGGTCGTCACATAGACGACGCATCTCGACGAGGGTTTCTTTTAACTCCTCGTTCGTAAGGAGTCCTGCTTTTACGAAAGATGGTCCGGCTTCAGCCACCGATAACTCCAGCAGCCGCTTGTTCTCGCCTTGCGCGAAAACAGGTTGGTTCAAGGTAATTTCGACTTGCGAAAAACTGGCTCCCAGGACCATATGAAAGAGTCGACGGCCCAGCGTGTAGTCCACACCCCACTGCGGACCAAGAGCGCCGAACAGGTGCGAGAATTCCTGAAGCTTTGAAGGAGGCTCACTACCGGCAGACGTAAGATCACCATCTTCACAAACGATAATGCCGCCTGGTTTCAGTAACTCGCGCATCTCTCGCAAGGCTGATTCAGGTTCGGTTAGATGGATAAGAAGAAAGCGGCAATAGACCAGATCGAAATTATCCCTGGTTAATCCAGTATCGGTTGCGCTCGCCTCAATGAAACGCACATTAGTAAGCTCGGTGGGGAGCAATGCCCGTGCTTGTTCTACCTGCGCCGCACTGTAATCTACGCCGACTACTTCTCCAGTATGTCCTACGAGTTGGGCGAGGAGTTGCGTTACCATCCCAGTGCCACAACCAAGATCGACGATGCGCATGCCAGGCCGTATCCCCGCTCGTATTAATAACTCGCGTGCACCTGGACCATAAATATTGTGCAGAATACGCAGACGATTTGCTGCTGCGTCTCCAGTCGCCAATACGTATTCACCTCTACCGTTGGACTCAGATTGCTGTCGCATTAAAATGCCCTCCTTAGCTTTTGTGCCGACAACTGAATACGCGCGCGCAGTAGTCGCTGAGGATCAGCAAGTTGTAAAGAAGTTGTAATGTTGAGGTCTTGTTTCGGTGAGAGGTGAGCGGATTGATTCAGACGGGAGAAGACCTAATTGATTGTCTGGTTCGAAATGATTGATTGCAGACTACGTTCCTGATTGGCATGTTCCGGACTGGGAGGCAATGTTTTCAGCAACTCAAGACCACGTCTTGAAAGCGCAACTGCTTCATGGCCTGCGGAACAACGGGTGGCGTTCTCGGCTGCCAGCAAAAGGTATTTTACGGAGCGCACAAAGTCTTGAGATTGTTCGAAGTGGACGGCAAGCTCCGCAGCTATTTCTCCCACTCGATCACCGTAAATAGTTTCACCCCGCTCACCAATCCGGCCATGAATCTGCCGCCGCCGCGTCAGTGCTACCCGTTTATAAAGCACGTCAAGATACAGCGAGTGAATGAACCTGTAGCGCGATGTACGTGTGCCGTCGGGCAATTCGGCAAGGTAAGCAGGCAATAAAAAGTGACTCTTACGTGCCAGGCCATCGCAAATTTCTTCAACTTGGACCACGTCTTCCGCCAGGCCAGCAGAAATCGCAATCGCCGAACAGTCCATACCGACAATGCTCGCTCCTTCGAGAATGCGCTGTTCTGATGGCTCCAGCCGCTCTATGTGTTTTTCGATCATTTGGCGGATATTCTCGGGCACTCCCAACTCCACCTCACTCAAGTCAACTTGTAGACTCCAGATGTTGTCGTGTTCGACAATTACTTTTTCTTTGACCAAAAACTCAACAACGTTAACCATAAAAAGCGGATTGCCTTCCGTACGTTGATGAATCATTAAGGTAAGAGCGGGTGGAAATTGATGTCCGTGAAAAGTTAGCTGAAGAAAATCGCTAACCGCTTCCACACTAAGATATTCAAGCGGTAGTTCATGGCAGAGTTTGTGTAGTTGAAGTTCCTGTTTCACTCGTTGCAATGGATGCTCGGTCACAATTACTTCGACGGGCCGATAGGTTCCAATCAGTAATAGTCGTGCACGCTGACGACGGCGTGCGAAATAGGACACTAGATCCAACGTTGAATAGTCACTCCAGTGCAGATCTTCAAGAAACAGGATGACGGGCATTGTTTCTGATACTAAATCGAGCGACTCAGCAATTTCTCGGAGCATTCGTTCGCGCGTTACTCCCAGGAAATTTTCTGCCGTTTCGCTTGCGAGCCGGGGAATCTGAAGGATCCAGCTGGGAGCGTTTTTCCGAAGGATCTCAATGACTTGAGAATGACGGTCATCTCGTAACTGCGAAAGAGCGTCCATGACCGGGAGATAGGCTTCGCTTGAACCATACTGTTCGAGACACTGGCCCCGTAAGACGAAGACGTTAGCGCTGTTCTGCTCCAGAAATGCTTCGACCAACGTTGTCTTGCCAATACCGGCTTCTCCGGTGACGAAAACTATCTGAGTATCACCAGCCAACGCGTGCTCGAGGCATTTCTGCATCTGAGCGAGCACTAAGTCCCGGCCAAGTATCTTGGTGAATACCGAAGCGACACCTGAAGGAGAGGTATGCGGAGTGACAGCGGGCGCTACAGAGGAGACCGCATCATTCACGTGCTGGTCTGAGTTCGCTTCAAGCAGCGGAGCGATAAAGCGATAACCTCGTCGATGCGATGTTTCGATAAACTGCGGCGTTTTTGGATCGTCGTGCAACGCTTGTCGCAATTGTCGAATGCAGTCCTTTAATACCGCGTCGCCGACAAACGTCTCTGGCCAAACTTCATCAAGCAATTGCTGTTTGGTTACTAATACACCTTTATGTCCGATTAGATGCTTTAGAACAGCAAAAGCCTTTGGCCGAAGCCGGATCGACTGAGAGCCTCGCCAAAGACACTCATTGGACTCATCAAACCGAAACGGGCCAAAACCTATTTGGCGATTCTCCATCTTTACCAAAGTAAGCCGCGAACGTTACAACTTTCTTATGACTGTGGCCCTGATGTCACCCATTCTCCGCCTATGCTGAATGGATGGCAACACAATGGCGCTTTCGTTATTTGAGTTCCAAAGTAAGGGTTCCAACGTGGTTTCGGCCAATTCGTCTTCTCGATGGCCCATAAGTGATCTCTTTTCGCTAGTTGTTTTGAAAAGGACGCACGAACGCGAATCAAATCCGGAGCCAGCACCGTTATTCGAACTTGGGAATTGTCGGTACAGTTAAGGATTGCAGAGCGGTCGTCCCGGCGGACGTCCGCTACATCACCGATCTTCTCGAGCCGTGTAACGTCTTGGGCAGCGGCGCTGGCAACGAGTAAAAGGATGTACACGAAGATTAAGAGGTAATCTTTCATAGTATGAATTGAGTTCGACATATTATTTTGGTCTTTGGTCTTTGGTCTTGGTCTTGGTCTTGGTCTTGGACCTTGGACCTTGGACCTTGGACCTTTGGCCTTGGGAATTTGGCGTTGGAATCAAGTCACAAGCATACGTAACAGTCAAAGCCCAACCAACCACCAAAGGCCAAAGACCAAAGACCTTCTGTCAGATATCTGTTGAAGTTTTATGACTTTGGTGGTACTTATGCGCTGAGGAAATTTCCCTCTTACCTGAACAATCCCCCAAAAAAGTGAAGCCGATCCACCTGGGCATGGATTGAATATCGACCCTGGTGGTGAGCGTTTCGAGCCCTCAACAATTTCAAGTTTCCCCGCCATTGCAATTCGCCAAGGAGGAGAATTCCATGTTCCGGCTATCTTCTTTTTCAGCTCGCGCGATTATCTGTGGGCTTTTTCTTTTACTACCTCTTATGACCGCCAGAGCGCAATTCAAGGCCAGCATACAGGGGACAGTTAGCGACGCAACTGGTGGACTCGTACCCGAAGCAACTGTCACGGTTACAAACAAGGAGACGAACACCAAGCAAACTACAACTTCCAGCGGCGAAGGTTTTTATCGCGTCTCGGGACTTCCACCGGGGACATACGTGGTCGTAGTTGAGAAGACGGGCTTCAAAAAACAGATCTTCGAAAACGTAAGTGTCAGTGCAGAGACTACGGAGGGTCTCAACATCGTCCTTGAGACGGGCCAGGTGGCTGAGACGGTGACTATCTCTGACTCCACCGCGCAAGCACTTGGTACAGAGAATGGAGAAGTATCGCGGGCCTTGACCACGCGGGAAATACGCGAGTTGCCACAAGTGGGACGCGATCCGTACGAGCTGGCCAGACTTACGCCCGGAGTCTTTGGCGATGGATCGCGTGCAAGTAATGGCAACGCTGTAAACCTGCCCAATACTACCGGGCCTGGCGGCTCGAACAATTCAATCTTCCAAACGGAGAACCAGGTCCAGATCTCGGCAAACGGCCAACGACTTTCGAGTAACAGCTTTCAAATTGATGGCGTCAGCGTCAACAGTTTCAATTGGGGAGGCGCAGCACTAGTTACGCCGAATCAAGAGTCTATAAAAGAAGTTAAAGTGCTCTCGGCTTCCTATTCAGCCGAAGACGGTCGCAATTCCGGAGCGCAAGTCAAAGTCGTTTCGGCAGGAGGCTCCAACGATTTTCATGGCTCAGCGTTCTTCAAATACAACTCGCCAAAGTTGAATTCCTTTAATAAGTATGGTGGACCAGGCGCGCCACCAACTCGTGTCAACGATTACATTCGTCAATTCGGTGGCAGTATTGGCGGACCACTGTATCTCCCTCGATTTGGTGAAGGTGGCCCAGCTACGGTTTGGGGAAAAGATAAATCGTTCTTCTTTCTTTCCTACGAAGGACTGCGCAAGTCGTTCGACTCAACCGGCCGCGCTTTCGTTGAGACATCGGAATTTCGGCAGCTTGTGCAGCAACTTCGACCTGGCAGTGTTACTGCTCAGATTTTTGCTTCCCAGGGGATCAACCCTCGGGTCATCAACGTCTTCGCCCCAAGTTGTGCAGTATTCGGTAACGACCCAAATCGCTGTCGCGTTGTAGCCGGGGGAATGGACATCGGTTCGATCACGGGTGCAGTAAACGAGTATGTTTCGCTCGGCAATCCGACTGGTGGCGGATTCGACGGCATACCCGACATCCAGGAGATTCAGTTTGCTCTTCCGGGCAGGGATCGTGGGAACCAGTACAACGTGCACCTTGATTTCACACCAAATAATAAAGACAGCCTCACGTTAAGTACTTACGTCACGAAGTTAGACAATCTCAGCAGTGACGGCGCTGGCAAGGGTCGACCAATGGCCGATCTTCCGTTCAAGCCACTCAATACTTCCGGGACAGTCATTTACCGTCGAATTATCTCTGCGACTTTGTTAAATGAAGCGCGTTTCAACGCAACTCGATTCGCGTCGGACCAACAACGAGACGCAACCAACGTTAACTTTGGAATTCCTCGGGTCGAGGTGGAAGGATTGCCGTTCGACCGCATTCGATTTGGCGCGGACCGTAGCGAGAACACGCCCGGAATCCTTGCTCAGAACATATTCGAGTTCAGCGACACTTTAACTAAAGTAGTTGGCAACCACGCGTTGAAGATCGGTGGTGTATACCGCAAGGAACAGGACAACAGTGATAGCTCGGGCGGTTCTCGTCCGCTCTACTCCTTCTTCGGTCTTTTCAACCTGGCGAACGGCACTCCGATCTTTGAAGCAGTTAACGCGGACCCCAGGAACGGCAATCCAGCAGATGCTCAGCGTTATTTCTCCACGAACTACTGGGCCGGGTTTGTGCAGGACGATTGGAAAGTGCGTCCTAATCTGACTTTTAATCTCGGTCTGCGTTACGAATACTATTCGCCGCTCGCAGAAAAGGAAGGCCGCTTAAGTAACCTCTTTTTCGGGTCGCAGGGATTGGTGGATTCGCAAGTAAGGCCCGTTACCGACTTATTTGACGCTGATCGAAATAATTTCGCACCGCGGATCGGCTTTGCTTACAGTCCAAGAGTCCGAGTTTTGGGATTGGGAAGTGAAGCTGGAGATAGTACCGTTGTTCGCGGAGGCTTCGGCATTGCGTACAACCGCATTCCGGTAGCTCCGTTAGCTAACACGCGTGGTAATCCGCCCTTCTTTGGTCGCTTCAATATTTGCTGCGGTACGGCACCAACTGACTTTGGCAGTCCGTTCGCAGACGGTCAGATACTCTACGCGCTTGGCTCCAGCAGTTCCGTTAACAGCTATCCAAGAAATCCGGCACTGGGCCAGGGCATAAACCCTGCAACAGGGGGTCCTAACGTCGGCGCAGTTGAACTCTATGGCGCACCGCAAGATCTTCCCAATCCGTATGTCTACCTTTACTCACTCGAAGTACAGCAGGAGCTGCCCGCAAAACTAACGGGGACGATCGGCTATCAGGGTAGTGTAGGTCACAAACTGATTCGATTGGTGAATCAAAATTTCCTGTATGCCAACAATCCTGCTTTCTTCCAGGTATTCTTCACGACGCCGGACGTTAATTCCAATTACAACGCTCTCAATTTGAACCTGGTCCGACGTTTCACTGCTGGTCTTCAACTTCAGGCGAACTATCGTTGGAGCAAGAGCATTGACCAGTTGTCTTACGAAGGGCCAGGCTTCGTCACCAATCAAACGTTTCCTCAGGACAATCGTACTGAGCGAGGGCCTTCGGACTTCGATGTCCGTCACTACTTCAACTTTTCGGGTTTGTATGAGCTCCCGTTCTTTCGTCATCGAAATGACTTCGTCGGAAAGCTGTTAGGCGGGTTTGGAATCACCGGCCTCGTAACAGCGCGCACCGGATTTCCGTTTACTCCTGTGGTCGGTGGCTGCACAAGTACTCCCGGTGGCCCATCGCTTTGTCCCGTACGTCCACAGGGTTATCGCGGGCCAACCGACATCGACACCTCCGATGACGCCTTTATTACCGGCAGTAACTTCCCAGGTGGAGGAGCACCATTCTTTGTTGTTTTCGATCTACCCAACAACAGTGTTGCGCCTCCGGGCATTGGTCGTAATTCCTTTAGAGGGCCAAGCTATTTCAATGTTGATATGAGCCTCGTGAAACACACTCGACTCGGCGGTTTCCTTGGTGAGTCGTCTGATTTGGAGTTGCGCGCAAACTTCTTCAATGTCTTTAACCAGCTAAACCTGAAAACTTTTGCGTTTGGCAGTGACGCCACAACCATAGGCTTCTTCGATCCGCGTGGTGCAAACGAACCAGGAGTGTTAACAAACAACCCTCGCTTCGGAATTGCGACCGAGGGTCTCGCCGGTCGTGTGGTTGAACTCCAAGCGCGGTTCAGGTTCTAGGATTGGGGCTCAGGTGTAGGACGAATTCTTTCTACAGAAAGGATTCGTCCTGCCGCACTCATTAACCAGTGGTATCTTCGTCCGCCGCGACATGATCAATAAAACTTGAGAAGGCTTTGCCTCAAAAGTCACATCTAGCTCGAGTTGGACCTATTTTGGTTTCGTGTTGGTTCGTGTGATTTCGTGGATCGTCCTTGCTTTTCTGGACAAGCGGAACGATCCACGAAATCACACAAACTAAACACGAAACTCGTTGCCAGCGAATCCACTCTTGAGACAAAGCTTTGAGACGCTACATCAAGCAATCTTCCTTGAGGTCGCTGATCCTAACCCGATTAAGCACAAGTCTCCTGCTGATCACAGTCGCGTTTTCGATCCCTTGTTACCCGCAGACCCGCACAACTCGTTCGCTTTCTGCGCAAGACGACACCTTTCTCGAAGATCTTTCGAAGAGATCATTCCTCTTTTTCTGGGAACAGGCTGACGCTGAGACAGGATTAGTCGCTGACAGGGCTCGGGCCAACGGCGCCCCTTATAACAAGGACCACCCGAGCGTGAACATTGCGAGCAGTGCAGCGACCGGATTTGGTTTGACTGCTCTGTGTATCGCATCAGCTCGTGGTTGGGTCGATCGAAAGGCCGTTCGCGATCGTGTGCTGACGACACTCCGTTTCTACGCCGAACGATCACCGCACGAGCACGGCTGGTTTTATCATTTTGTCGATAGAAAAACTGGCGAACGGCGATGGCAAAGTGAGATCTCCACGATTGATACTGCATTGTTGCTCGGTGGGGTATTGACGGCCCGCCAGTACTTTCGT
>Ga0207701_10005999_pt1 | contig 12162 bp, 10 predicted proteins | sample KBSSwiSSwithPhiX_FD_184294 | JGI IMG/M metagenome (GOLD analysis project Ga0207701, IMG submission 184294) | Switchgrass rhizosphere bulk soil microbial communities from Kellogg Biological Station, Michigan, USA, with PhiX - S5 (SPAdes) (version 2) | ecosystem: Environmental > Terrestrial >...
GGCCGGAGCTCGTCGTGGAGGTGGCGTTCAACGAGGTGCAGCGCAGCCCGCATTACCCGGGCGGTGTCGCGCTGCGGTTCGCGCGCATCAAGGGCTATCGTCACGACAAGCGCGCCGAGGAAGCGGACACGATCGAGGCGGTTCTGGAGCTCGCGCCACGATAGTCGGTAGTCGGTAGTCGCGAGTCGGTAGCTGACGACTACCGATAGCTAACGACCTACGACTATCGACTAACGACTGAGCGAGCGCCGCTGCGCCCGTGGTGCTTGCGGGCGCTCCCGGAAAATCGCTTGTTATGGCATGACTGACGCGATCCTACCAGACGCCAGCCTCGCCCCGACGGCTGCGCGAATACCTGCCGATCTGCGGCCGCTCGGCATTGGCCAGGCACTGCTCTACTTCGGCATTCCTTCCGCCATTTTCAGCGCCAGCATCCTCGGGCTCCTGCCGTGGATGATCCGTCAGGGCGCGTCGCCGTTCGTCACGTTCAACGTGACGTTTGGCGGGCCGCTCGCACTCATGCTGGTGAGCGCGATCCTCGCGTATCGGCTCGAGGGCAGGCCGTGGTCGATGAGCGCATTCCGCGAGCGCATGCGCCTCGGTCGGTTCGACTGGCGACTTGGCGTGTGGGGCCTCGCGATCGGTGCGTTCTCCGCGTTCGGGGGGCCGCTCATCAACCGGGTGATCCAACCGTTGGAGCAGGTGCGGCTCTACACCGCACCTCAGGAGTTCACGGCGGTCATGGGATCCGTAGCGGGCGGCAACACTTTTCTGGGCGTCCCAGCGGCCGGCAACTGGTGGCTCCTGTTGTGGGGAGTCGCCTGTCTCATCATCCTCAACATCTTCGGCGAGGAGCTCTGGTGGCGGGGCTACATCCTGCCGCGTCAGGAGCTCGCGAACGGACGCTGGGCCTGGGTGGTGAATGGCGTGCTGTGGGCCGCGTTTCACATCTTCTACCACACGACGCTGTTCAGTTTCGTGTCATACGTTCCTGGCACCTGCGCGCTCGCGTACGTCGCGCAGCGCACGCGGAGCACGTGGCCGGGCGTGATCGGTCATACGATCGCCAATATCGCTTTCCTCGTGTTCCTGGTCCGCGGCGTCTTTTCCCTGTGACGGGCGTGCGCGTCTAACGCGATCGGAACGGCGGCTCTAACACGTTGTCGTGCAGGCGATTGATGCGGTGAGAGGCGGGTGACGCGCGCGCGGTAACGTTATCGCGCAAGATCGATGACAACCGCGCACTCCCTGGATTCCATGTCTACGAACACCGTCGCGTCCGATCGCGACCGCCTCCACGTGCTCGACGTGCTCCGCGGCATCGCGCTGATCGGCATGTTCTTCGTGCACTTCAGCATGTTCTCCTCGGGCGGCGGCTCGGCGGACAAGATCTATCAGAGCGTCGTCGAGCTGTTCTTCGAGGAGCGCTTCTGGACGATGTTCGCGATCCTCTTCGGCGTCGGTTTCGCCATTCAGCTTCGGCGAGCGGATGCGCGTGGAGGTCGCTTCGTCGCGAACTATCTGCGCCGAATCGGCACGCTCGCTGTCTTCGGCTTCATTGCCGAGGCCTGTTTCGGCTTCAATGTCCTGCTGACGTACGCCGTGTGGGGGCTGCCATTGCTCCTGGTGCGTCGCTGGTCGGTGAGGAAGCTCGTGATTGCAGCTGTCGCTTGCGCAGTGTCGTGGAACGTGTACGCGATCGCGAAGGCGACGTACCTGGTCGCGACGAAGGGAGAGCAAGGGGCCCGGGCAACTCTCGACGCCACGCGCACGCAGAATCAGGCGCACTACGAGGCGTTCGAGAAGACGAAGGACGCCACGAGCTATAGGACGGTCTTCGCGGCGCGAGTCGACCACATGACATGGTTCTACGCGCAGCCGTTCTCGTTCCTGCCGGTGAACTCGTTCATGCTGTTCCTGCTCGGCTTCATCGCGCTCCGAGTGGGGATCTTCGATGAGCCGGAGCGACATCGGCGGTTGATCGTGACGCTCGCGGTGGTCGGGACTGTCTTGTGGGCGGTGCAGGCCTTCGCCTTCCCGAGGCTGCCGGTGCACGAAACCGGCCCGATCGTACGCGCGATCGCGCTCAACCGATTGCAGTACGGCTTTGGGCTCGTGCGCGACATGTGGCTCTCGTTCCTGTACATCGGCGTGGTGCTGCTGCTGGTGGCCCGCGATCGCGACTGGCTGAGGCGCCTGGCGCCGTTCGCGTGGACGGGGCGGATGGCGCTCACGAACTACATGATCCAAGTTGCATTGCTGGATCTCACGTTCTCGAAATACGGTTTGGGCCTTCAGGTCACCCCACTCGTGGGCCTAACGATGGCGGTCGCCCTGTTCGCGGTCGACGCGATGTTCAGTCGCTGGTGGCTCGCGCGGTTCCGGTATGGCCCGTTCGAGTGGTTGTGGCGTTCCGCGACGTATGGAAGCTGGCAGTCGCTGCGCGTGGAGGTGGCGGATCACCCGACCAGTGAGTCGTTAGTCTATGGTCGTTAGGCGTTAGTCCTTAGCCACCGGGTAACGACTTCCGACCACCGACTAGTTTGGCGGCCTCCCGAACCCAAAACACCGCGCTCGCCGCCACGATGCACCGCGCCCAGTCCATCGGCCCGAGCGCCACGGTCCCGAACGCGCGCTGCATGGCCGGCAGGTAGAGCACGACGCACTGCAGGACGAACGAGAGCGCGATCGACAGCCACAGCCAGCGGTTCGTGAAGAGCTGCGCGAACGCGCTGCGCACGTCAGAACGCGCGTTGAAGGCGTTGAATAGCTGCGCCAGCACCAGCGTCGTGAAGGCCATCGTCCGGCCGTACGGGAGCGTGCCGGTTCCGTCAATGAATCCGCCCGGCAGCGAAGCGTCGAGGACGAGCAAGGTGCTCGCGGCGATCACCACTCCCACGAAGAAGATGCCGCGCCACATCCGCGCGGTGATCACACCCTCGCCGTGCGGGCGCGGCGGCTGTCGCATCAATCCTTCGTCCGCCGCGTCGACGCCGAGCGCGAGGGCCGGGGCTCCATCCGTCACGAGGTTGACCCAGAGGATCTGCGTCGCGAGCAGCGGCAGTGCCACGCCGCCTGCCTCACGAGGGAGCCCGAGCCGCGTGCCGAGCAACACGCCGAAGAACATCGTGAGGACCTCGCCGATGTTCGACGAGAGCAGGAATCGCAGGAACTTTCGGATGTTCGCGAAGATCGCACGTCCTTCCTCCACGGCGGCGACGATCGACGCGAAGTTGTCGTCCGCGAGCACGACGTCCGCGGCTTCCTTGGAGACGTCCGTGCCGGTGATGCCCATCGCGACCCCGATGTCCGCGGTCTTGAGTGCCGGTGCGTCGTTGACGCCATCGCCCGTCATGGCCACGATGGCACCACGCCGCTGCAGCGCCCTGACGATCCGCAGCTTGTGCTCCGGGTTCACCCGTGCGTAGACGGAGACCTCGGTGACCGTCCGCTCGAGCGCGTCATCCGGCATCTGCTCGAGCTCCGCGCCGGTCATCGCGCGCGTGTCGGTCGTGATTCCGAGCTCGCGCGCGATGACGGCCGCGGTTCGCGGATGGTCGCCGGTGATCATGATGGGCCTGATGCCCGCGCCCTTCGCCCGCGCCACGGCTTCTGCCGCCTCGGCCCTCGGCGGATCGATCATGCCGATCAATCCGGCGAACGCGAGGTCGTGCTCGATCGCGACGTCCACGCCGCCACCGTCCTGGCGAACGGCATGGTCGTTAGGCAGGTGCCGAATGGCGACGCCCAGGGTCCGGAGCGCCTGATCGGCCAGATCCTCGTTCGCGCGGCGGATCTCGGCGCGACGTTCCGGCGTCAGCGGCCGAGGCTCTTCACCTACAAGCTCGCGGGTACACCGAGTGATCAGGACGTCCGGCGCACCTTTCGCGAACACGACCAGACGATCGTCACGCTCGGTGTCCCGATGCACGGTGCTCATCAGCTTTCGCTCGGATGAGAAGGGCACCTCGCCCACCCGCGGAAGCCTGGAATCGAGCTCCGTGGCCTCGAGACCGCATTTTCGTGCGGCGACGATGAGCGCGCCTTCGGTGGGATCTCCCTGCACCACCCATCGGCCGTCTCGCTCATACACCTGGGCGTTGTTCGCGCGGTCCGCGGCGGCGAGCGCGCGCTCGATCTCCACCCGGAGGGCGCCGTCGAGTGGACCGCCGCCGTCCCGGGTCGCGAACCCGTTAGGCGCGTAGCCGGATCCGCTGAACGTTACGCGCCCGCTTGCGGAGACGACCACCCGCACGGTCATCTCGTTCTTCGTGAGTGTGCCCGTCTTGTCCGACGCGATCACGCTGGCCGAGCCAAGCGTCTCGACCGCCGCGAGGTGTCGCACGATCGCGTTGCGTCGCGCCATCCGCTGCACGCCGATCGACAGGACCGCGGTGACGACGGCCGGCAGTCCCTCCGGCACCGCGGCGACCGCCAGCGCGACGCCGAGAATCAGGACGTCCACGATCGCGCCGAACCCGCGCACGTGGTCGACCAGAATGATCGTCACGATCATCGCGATAGCGATCGCGATGACGACGAGGCCAAGCACCCTACCCGTCCGATCGAGCTCTCGCTGGAGGGGCGTCTCCTCCTCGTGGGCTTCCTTGAGCAGGCCGGCGATGCGTCCCACCTCCGTATGCATGCCGGTCGCGGTGACGAGAGCGATTCCACGCCCGTAGGTCGCCGTCGTGCCACTGAAGACCATGTTGTCGCGGTCGCCAAGCGCGACGTCGTCCTCGATCGGCTCCGTGTTCTTCGAGACCGGGAGACTCTCTCCGGTGAGGGACGCCTCCGCGGTTTGAAGCGCGGTTGCCTCGACGAGCCGACCGTCGGCGGGCACCGTGTCGCCTTCCTCGACGAGAATCAGATCGCCCGGAACGAGCTCCGAGGCCGGCACGCGCCGGCGCTGTCCTCCACGGACGACCGTGGCTTCCGCCGCCGACAAGGCACCAAGCGCCGCGACGGCCGCTTCGGCACGTGACTCCTGGACGAAGCCCATCGCCGCGTTGAGCAGCACGATGGCGAAGATCGCGATCGCCTCGTAGGGCAAGCTCGTGTCCCGCTCATAAACCCAGAGGAGCGCCGAGATCGCCGTCGCGATGAGAAGCAGGACAACGAGCACGTCCTGGAACTGCGCCAGAAACCGGCGCCAACTCGGGACCGGTGGTTCGGCGGCCAACTCGTTAGGTCCGTAGCGGGCGAGCCGCGCATTGGCCTCTTCGTCGGTCAGGCCACGGTGCGCGTCGGTGCCGAGCTTCGCGATCACCGCCTCAGCGCTGTCGCGATACGCGTCCACGGAGTCGCCGTTGTCGTTGGAGATCGACATTACCGAACGAAGCGAGCGAAACCGCGTGGTTTCGTCAAGGTTGATCGAGCAGCGTGGCGGCCGCAGATATGCATCGCCGTACGGCAGAGGAGATCACGATGCCGCTCACCGAGAAGCAACGCCGCCATCTTGGGCGCCGCCTCCAGGAAGAACGGACGCGAGCGCTGCGCACCCTGAATCGCTCGATCGGCGAGTATGCCGAGGGCGACGAGCAGGACCGTACGGGAGACCTTTCCGTGATGCCGTCCCATCCGGCCGACCTCGGGACGGACGCGATGCAGGCCGAGCTCGACGCGTCGAACGCAACGCGAGTCTCGCGGCAGCTCGCCGAGATCGATGCGGCGATAGACCGGCTGCACTCCACGCCGGAGAAATACGGGGTGTGCGAGGACACCGGCGAGGACATTCCGTACGCGCGGCTCGATCTCATTCCCTGGGCGCGAACGTGCGGGGGCATGTCGGCGGCCCCGCCGAGTCGCTCCCGTTCGGCTGACCGACCCGACGCGCGTTAGGCTCACCTCCACACTGCGCGAGAAGGCTGCACCGGCGTTCGGCGTCGTCGAGGCGGCATTTCACGCGTGCCCCTGGCCTCGACCGTTCCCCCGACACATCATCCCGTTTCGCGGCTGCGACCGGTATGCCGTCTCGTCACCGGTTCGGCTCGCCGGAGCGATACCGTCCACATCAGTCGCACAACGCTTACCCGAGGCTTGGTTTTAATGCGTCGAGTCATTGTCGCTGCAGCGCTGACCGCATGGTGCGGTCTGGCGTCCGCTGTCCGAGCCCAGGATCCCGGCTCCGCCGTCACCGACTTCGACAAAAAGAAAGGCGGCAGTGAGAAGATTCATCAGCTCGCCCGCATCCCCGCGCACGAAGGGGCCTGGAAAGCCTCGAACGTCGAGCTCGAGCAGGATCGAAACCGCCCGTACGCCTACCTCTCCGGCTTCGTGAATTTCGCCTTCACGATCTACGACATCAGCAACACGTCCGCGCCGAAGCAGGTCTTCCGATGGACCATCGAGAATCCGGAGCTGCACCGCGGCATCGGCGCAATGGACGGGAAATACTTCAAGATCAACGGGCGCTACTACTACGCGCAGTCGCTCCAGTTCATGCAGGGCAGCCCCGACGCCGACCTCGGCGCCGTGATCTTCGACGTCACCGGCTTACCCGATCCGTCGAAGGTGAAGGAGGTTGCGCGCATCCGTTACCCGCAGTCGCCGGGCGGCTTCCACAACACGTTCGCCTACAAGCACTCCGACGGTCGCGCGCTCTACTTCACGACGGTGAACCAGTCGAAGGCGCTCATCTACGACCTCGAGAAGGTCGTGAAGGGTGCCGATCCGGCGACAGCGCTGATCGGCGAAGTGCCGAACCCGACGCCCTTCCGCCAGATCGGAGGCGGCGGGTATCACGACTTCTACGTCGGGTACGATCCGGCCACGCAGCAGGACAAGTTCTACGGCGCTGGCCTCGGCGGCTACTCCGTTTGGGACGTCACCAAGCCGGAAACACCGAAGGCGTTGTTCACCATCACGAGCCTCGGGATGGACGTGGCGCACACGTTCACGCCGTCGCCGGATGGTCGATATGCCGTCACCGAGACGGAGTACCAGTACACGCCGCTCCGCATCTGGGACCTCGAGCCGGGTCAGTCGGGCAAGACGCAGAACCTCGACATCCCGATCAGCGCCTGGACGGCTGACTGGCGCGACCTTTCGCACAACCATGAAGTACGCTGGCCCTACGTGTTCGTCTCTGCGTACGAGGACGGCTTGCAGGTATTCAACCTCAAGGACCCGAAGCATCCGAAGACGGAAGGACACTTCTTCACTTGCGAGTGCGAGCACGAGCACGGGTTTGGCGGTACCCCGGACAACGGGTGGCAGAGTACGACGAGCGTGATGCAGGGCGCGTTCGGCGTCGACGTGCGCAATTACGATGGTCTCGTCGTCATCTCCGACATGCGCACGGGCCTCTGGCTGTTCAAGATGGACGGCTTCAACGGGTGGAATGGGCACGACGTCGGGATGCCCAACATCTCGAGCGTTCAGGACTGGGATCGCGGTCCGGACAAGACCTGGAAACCGAAGGTCGCGAGTGAATGACGAGATACCTCGCTCTCGTCGCCCTGCTGTCGCTCGGGCCGTACGACATTCAGCTCCACAACACGCTGAAGACGCCTAACGCGCGCGGCACGGCCCGGTTGGTGTTCGCCGAGTCGCCCTTTGGTGTCACAGTGACCGCCGATGGTCACGCGAGCTATGACGTGCAGCTGAGTCTGTCGGGGCTGCCCGAGCCGTCGGCGCTCGGCCCGTACAAGGCGTACGTCGCCTGGGGTGTGACGACGGATCTCAAGCAGTGGCGCCGGCTCGGGCCGGTGGGCAACGGCGAGTCCACCGTGGGTACGGTCGACTTCAACAAGTTCCTGCTCGTCGTGGCGGCCGAACCGGATTCGGCCGCCACGAAGCACGCCGGTGCCGTAGCGCTCAGCGGCACGTCGCCGAGCGGGTGGCTGCAGACGTTCCTGTCACACCCGCTGTTCCGTGGGGTCGCGCCGTGACCCGTTATCTGCGCGCGGCTGCTTGTGCAGCGCTCGTCGCCGTCACGCCTAACGTGACATTCGGGCAGTCGAAGCCACCGGCGAAGAAACCGGATCCCATGGCCGGGATGCCCGGCATGACGCACGACTCGGCGAAAACGCCGTCGTCAAAGAAGTCCGGCGCGAAGGCCGCGGCGAAGCCGGCTCACATGAACATGCCCGGGATGATCGGTGACAGTATGGCGGCGGGGATGCCGATCCCCATGCCGAAGGGCATGAAGATGATCCCGGGGCTCGTCGGGCTGACGCCGCCAGTGAGCTCGTTCCTCCCCGGCGCTAACGTCGACCCGGCGACGGTGCCGCCTGTGAAGCCGACGCAAACGGTCCGACTGAAAGACGGTGACACCCTCGACCTCACAGCGGGACTCGTCAGGCGCACGATTCGCGGGCAGCGATTCGTGATGTACGCGTTCAACGGGATGGTACCCGGCCCGCTTCTCCGCGTTGCCCAGCAGGCCACCATCACGGTTCGTTTCCACAACAGGATCGATCTGCCCAGCACCGTTCACTGGCACGGGCTGAGGCACGACAACCGGTTCGACGGCGTCGCGGGCCTAACGCAGAAGGAGGTCGCGCCGGGCGAGGACTTCACGTACACCGTTCATTTCCCGGATGCCGGCGTGTACTGGTATCACCCGCACGTGCGTGAGGACATCGAGCAGGCGATGGGCCTCTTCGGCAACATGGTGGTCGACGCGCCGGAGCCCGACTACTACTCGCCGGTGAATCGCGAGCTGTCGCTCGTGCTCAACGATCTGCTCATCAACGCCGACTCACTGATTCCATTCGGAAAGGAAGCGCCGACGTACGCGCTGATGGGCCGTGTGGGCAACGTCCTCACCGTGAATGGAGAGCCGAACTACAAGCTCTCGGTGAAGAAGGGCGAAGTGGTGCGGTTCTTCTTCACGAACGTCTCCAACTCGCGCACCTACAACCTGTCGTTCAGCGGCGCGCCCATGAAAGTCGTGGCCAGCGACGTGAGTCGCTTCGAGCGCGAGGAGCGTGTGGCGAGTGTCGTGCTCGCGTCGGCCGAGCGGTACGTGGTGGAGGCGCGGTTCGACAAGTCCGGGCGCTACGCGCTCGTGAACGCGATCCAGGCCATCAACCACTACGAGGGTGAGTTTGCCCCCGAGGTGGACACGTTAGGCATCGTTACCGTGACTGACGCGCCCGCATCGCCGGACTACGCATCGCGATTCTCCGCGCTGCGCGCGTACCCCGCCGTGTCGCGGGACGTGGATCGCTTCCGCGAGTACTTCGACAGGGCACCCGACGAGCGCCTCACGCTCACGGTGAGGCCCAACTCGCTGCCGCTCGCAACCGTGCAGTTCATGAACGTCGACACCGCGTACTACGCGCCGGTCGAGTGGGTGGACGGCATGCCCGACATGAACTGGCTGTCGACGAGCAAGCAGGTGAAGTGGATCCTCCGCGAGGATGCGACGGGCAAGGAGAACATGGACATCGACTGGCACGTGAAGGCCGGTTCGGTGGTGAAGCTGCGGATCTTCAACGATCCGAAGTCGTTTCATCCGATGCAGCACCCGATCCATCTGCACGGGCAGCGGATGCTCGTCGTGTCGCGTGATGGCGTGAAGACCCGGAACCTCGTCTGGAAGGACACTGTCATCATCCCCGTCGGTTCGACCGTGGATCTGCTCATCGACGCGTCCAATCCCGGTCAGTGGATGCTCCACTGCCACATCGCCGAGCACCTCGGCTCCGACATGATGGCCGTGATGCACGTGGACGGCGGCGGCAGCTGACATATTCGGTGGGCCAAACCAGGCGGCCGGCTCGAGGCGAGTCGGCCGCTTTCTATTGACACCAGTATTGTACTAGTATTAGACTGGTTTAAAACCAGACTCGGAGGGCGGCGCATGCGAGTTGGCGATTTCAGCGTCGAGGTCATCGGCGCCGGTGGTGGGGCGACGCACGAGCTCGAATCCGGCCACGTCGTTGCCCGGCCCGGGCAGGTGTACGTCCTCCGACTCCGCAACCACGGGCCGCTGCGCTGCGTGGCGGAAGTCTCGATCGACGGTCATGGCGTGACGGGCAACGGCCTGGTGATCAACCCGTGGAGCACGGTCGATCTCGAGCGGCCGATTCATGCCTCGGAACGTGGCCGGTTCACCGTCATTGCGGAGGGGGACGAGCGTGTGTTCGGGCCGGATGGTGGCCGCGACAACGCGGCGCTCGGGCTCATTGAAGCCCGATTCCGGCGTGAGCTGCCTAACGCCGCGCGCCCCGAGCCGGTCTACGAGCCGACCATCCCTCGCCCGATCGTCACCATGCCGTCGCCCGGGCCGAGCTCACCCGAGCCCGGACCAACACCACCACGACGACCGATGGCGCCGCCTGACTGGACCCCGCTGACGTGGCAGGCGCAGACGACCGGGTCTACGGACGGCGCGGCAATCCCGAGGGCTCGCTCCGGCCTGTCTCCGTTCGCGCGGTTCACGTCGCTCCTGGCGCGCATGGCCCCGGATGTCTCGGTGGAATCACCTGCCATGCCCGGGCAGATCACGGGTGGCGTGGAACGGGCGGCCGGGACGGGCCTGACCGGCAGCTCTGCCCAGGAATTCGTGTCGGTGTCGGTCGGTGCGCTCGAGACCGAGGCAACGGTGATTCGCCTGCGGCTCGTCATTGGCGCCGAGGAGGCACTTGCGACTCCACGCCCGCTGCCGAAGACTGGCGACGTGCCGGCGCGACCGGCGCCGCGGCCGTAGCGAGCGTCCCATGTCGAGACATAACGCTCACGTGGCATCGAATGGCGAGCGGTCCGCGGAGCGCATCGAGGCCGAGCGCGTGGTGGTCGGGGAGCTGGACGCATGGCGCGCGCGCATGCTGCCGGATCCATCGGCGCCGCTCGATGCGGAGGCGCTCGCACAGCTCGTCGTCTCGTGCCTCACTACGTTAGGCATCGATGTCCCGGACTTCTCGGTCAACACGGTCCACTATTACCGCCGCAAGGACATTCTGGACGCGCCGGCCGGACGGACGTCGGCGGCGCGATACGACCTGCGGCATGTGTGGCAGGCCGCGGGCGCACGGTTGGCCGGTCACCTCGGGCTCGTGACGCTCGCGGAGGCGCGCACCATGATGCGCGGGGCGGACGAGCGCGCGCTCGTGGCGTTCGTCGCTGCGCGGGTGGTCGATGCGCGTGCGCGGGTCCATCTGCGCAAAGCGTCGGCGTCGGTCATCCACGCTCGGCCGCTGCCCGGCGTCTATCCCGCCGCGCCGGCGGCGGCGCGCGCTGTTGCGACCGATGTCGCGTCACTCCCGCGCGGTGGAGTGCCGGCGCTCCTCATTCCGCTCGCGGGCGATGCGTGGTGCGTGCTTCCGGCGAGCCATCCCGCGCACCACTCGCCGGCGTCCGCGGCGGAGCTCGTGCGTGAGCTGGCGTCCGCGCTGCGTGTTCCGCTCGAGCCCCAACCGCTCGCCGTCAGGGCGGGCGCTGAAGCCTAACGATACAGTCATGCCGTCCATCTATCTCCCACAGGTCATCGAGCGCTCGAACCGCGGCGAGCGCGGCTACGACGTCTTCTCTCGGCTCCTCCTGGACCGCATCATCTTCCTCGGCACCGAGATCGATGATGACGTCGCGAACCTGATCATCGCGCAGCTGCTCTTTCTCGAGGCCGACGGGCCGGGGAAGGACATCCACATGTACATCAACTGTCCCGGTGGCAGCGTGTCGGCGGGGCTCGCGATCTACGACACGATGCGGTACCTCGAGTCGCCGGTCGGCACGATGTGCATGGGCATGGCGGCGAGCATGGGGTGCTTCCTGCTCGCGGCGGGCCATCCGGGGAAGCGCCGGTCGCTGCCGCATGCGCGCATCATGATGCACCAGCCGTCGCAGTCGGGTGCGGTGCAGGGTGTGGCGGCGGACATCGAGATTCGCGCGAAGGAAATTCTGTACATGCGCGCGAAGATGTTCGAGCTGCTGGCTCGGCACAGCGGACAGCCACTGGAGCGGATCGAGCGGGATTTCGATCGGGATCGGTGGATGGCGGCGCCGGAGGCTCAGCGGTACGGACTGATTGATGCCGTGGTGGAGACGAGAGATGCGGCCGGAGCAGCGGTCACGTTGTCATCAGGCGTGAATCGTTAGGCGGGACTCGCGACTCGGGACATCGGGACATCGGGACATCGGGACATCGGGAAGGAGCCTTCTACCGCCGAGGAAGGCTCCGCGCGAGTAGAAGCAATCGCTGCCGAGTCCCGA
>Ga0207701_10006000_pt1 | contig 12159 bp, 13 predicted proteins | sample KBSSwiSSwithPhiX_FD_184294 | JGI IMG/M metagenome (GOLD analysis project Ga0207701, IMG submission 184294) | Switchgrass rhizosphere bulk soil microbial communities from Kellogg Biological Station, Michigan, USA, with PhiX - S5 (SPAdes) (version 2) | ecosystem: Environmental > Terrestrial >...
GCGACGTCACGATCATCGAGCTGCTGCCGCGCCTCGTGCCCGTGGAGGACGAAGCGGTTTCGGCGGAACTTGAGAAGTCGTTCCGGAAGCAGGGCATCACGTGCCTGACCGGAACCAGAGTGACGAAAGCGACCGCCGGATCCAAGGGTGTGGAGCTCGAAGCGCAGAGTGGCGACGGTAAGACTCAGAAGCTTGCGGCCGATGTCCTGCTGGTCGCGACCGGGCGCGGGCCCGTGACTGCCGGCCTGAACGCGGAGAGCGTTGGCATCGCGATGGATCGCGGCTACATCAAGGTCGACGCGCTGTATCGCACGTCGATCCCACACATCTCCGCAGTTGGCGACGTGATCACACTCGGTGAAGACGCGCATCCACAGCTTGCGCATGTCTCGTCGATGGAAGGCATCCTGGTTGCCGAGCGGCTCGCGGGTCAGGAAGTCCGGCCATTGAATTACGAGCATGTGCCCGGCTGCACGTACTGCGACCCTGAGATCGGCAGTGTGGGCCTGACCGAGGCTGAGGCCAGGCGACGTGGCTACGACGTGCGGATCGGCTCCTTCCCGTTTGGCGTGTTGGGGCGGGCGAAGATGGCGGGCGAAACCGAAGGGTTTGTGAAAATCGTCGCCGACCGGAAGTACGATGAGGTGCTCGGGGTGCACATGATCGGGCCCCGATCGACCGAACTGGTGGCCGAGGCGGTATTGGCGCTGCGGCTCGAGTGCACGGTTGAGGAACTGATCAACACGATCCACGCGCATCCGACGTTTTCGGAGGCCGTCGGGGAAGCGGCACACGCAACCCACGGAGCTGCGATTCACGCGTAATCGACCTATGCCGACACCCGTCGTCATGCCCCAGATGGGGGAATCGATCGCGGAAGGCACCATCGTCCGATGGCTCAAGAAGATCGGCGACACCGTCGATCGCGATGAGCCGTTGTTCGAGATTTCCACCGACAAAGTTGATGCGGAGATCCCGTCACCCGCGGCTGGCGTGCTGACCGAGATCACGGCACATGAAGGCGACACAGTGGCGGTGAATTCCGTCGTCGCCAACATCGCGGCCGCAGGGGAGGCCGCCGCTCCACGCGCCACTGCCGCGCCGCCGAGCGCACCCGCAGCCTCACCGCCAGTCTCGTCGAAGCCGGCACCACCTGGCGGCGAAGGCGGACCGCGCAAAGGCGTCGAGAAGGCCGCAGCGTCCACCCAACCTCAGGCAGACGGTGCCAGCGCGCCGGTGCCGCAGCCCGCGGCTCGACCGAATGGCGGCGGAGCAGCAGCGACGAAGGACGACCTTCGACGGCAGAAGTCGTCACCGCTCGTGAGACGTATCGCGCGCGAGCACCACGTCGACATCACGCGCATCCCTGGCTCCGGCATCGGCGGGCGCGTCACCAAGCACGACATCCTCGGCTTTATAGAGTCGGGTGCGCCTGCCGGGTCCGCTTCGCCCGGCGTCAATGTTCAGCAGAACCCGGCGCACGAAAGACCTGATGTCGTAGCGCAGGTTCCGCAGAGCGGCGATCTGGTGGGGCAGATTTCGCCGGGCGGTGGTACGCAGCGAGGCGGACCTGGCGTCGAAATCCAGCCGCTCTCGGTGATGCGGAAGAAGATCGCCGAGCACATGGTGCTCAGCCGGCGCACGTCGGCGCACGTTCACTCGGTGTTCCATGTGAACTTCTCGACGATCGAGAGAATCAGGCTGCAGAAGAAGGCCGAGTACGAGCGGTTGGGGACGAAGCTGACCTACATGTCGTTTATCGCCAAGGCCATCGTCGACGCCTTGCGCCGCTATCCGATCGTGAACGCGTCGATCGACGGCGATAACGTCGTCTACAAGAAAGACATCAATCTCGGCATCGCGGTCGCGCTCGAGGCCGGCTTGATCGTTCCTGTGCTGAAACACGCCGACGAGAAGAACCTGCTTGGCCTGAGCCGCGGTATCGCCGACCTCGCCGACCGTGCGCGCGCCAAGCAGCTCAAGCCCGAGGACGTGCACGACGGCACGTTTACGATCACGAACCCTGGCCAGTTTGGCGCCCAGTTCGGAATGCCGATCATCAATCAGCCGCAAGTGGCGATCCTCGGCGTCGGCACCATCGAAAAGCGTCCTGTTGTCGTGGACGATGCGATCGCGATCAGGACCATGGCCTATCTGACGCTCGGTTTTGACCATCGGCTGATTGACGGAGCCGTCGCCGACGAGTTCATGGCGTTCGTCAAGAATCAGCTGGAGAACTTCGACGTCAACCAGGTCTGACGTGCGCGCAGACGTCGTGTCCGGCTTCAGCCGGACCTTCGAGGTGCGGCGCCTCGGAGTCGTTCCCTACGCGGAAGCGCTCACGCTGCAGAGAGAGCTTGTCGAAGAGCGCCGCGCCGGCCGCGTTCCTGATCTGCTGCTCCTGCTGCAGCATCCACGAGTCATCACGCTCGGAGTCAAAGGCGATGGCGGCCGGGCGAACGTCCTGGTCTCCGCCGAACAACTCACCGAGATGGGAGTCGAGATCTCGGAGACCGGCCGCGGCGGCGACGTCACCTATCACGGACCCGGTCAGATCGTCGCGTATCCGATCCTCGACCTGAAGCCCGATCGCTGCGACGTGCATCGGTACGTCCGCGATCTCGAGGAAGTCATGATTCGCGTCTGCGCCGACTACGGCGTCAGCGCCAGTCGCATCAGCGGTCTGACGGGAGCGTGGATCGGGAACGAGAAGGTCGGGGCAATCGGCGTGCGCATTTCACGCTGGATTACCAGCCATGGGTTTGCGTTCAACGTGAGCACGATCCTCGCGGACTTTCAGCTGATCGTTCCCTGCGGAATCGCGGACCACGGGGTGACGTCCCTCGAGCAGGCGACCGGTCGCAGGCTCCCGATGTCCGAAGTTGAAGAACGCGTGATCGATCAGTTCGCGGCGGTGTTCGGCTGAACCGCGGCGCGGCTGACGATTGCGTCTCCGACGCCGAGCCCCGCGGCGGTTCTCACTTCCACGCGGATGTTATTCCAGACGACCACGTCCCCGGCAGCTGCAGGGCGACCCAGTTCGGTGAGCACGAGGCCACTGACAGACTCTACGTCCGGGTGCTCCAGCGGAATGCCAAGCTTCTCGCCGACATCCTTGAGCCGCACGGTCCCGCGCACGATAAACCGTCCGTCGCCATCCCGCACAATCGGCGCACGCTCGCGCCCCTCTTCGATTTCTCCAACCACCTCTTCGAACAGGTCTTCGATTGTCACAAGGCCGGCAGTGCCGCCGTACTCGTCCAGGACCACCGCCATCTGCGCACTGTTCCGGCGCATTGCCGCCAGCACGTCGTCCATCGCCATCGTCGCGGGGATGTAGGGCACCGGCCGCGCATCCCGGGCAGTGACCGGCCGGCCGGCAATGAAATGGCGCAACAGCGCTTTGATGTGGACGCTGCCGACGATGTGATCGAGGTCACCTGCGTACACGGGATACCGGGTATGTGAATGGGTCCGCACCAGCTGGCGCAGCTCGTCGATCTCTGTCTCGACGGGGATGCCGACCAGTCGCACCCGTGGAACCATCGCTTGGGCCGCTGTCAGATCGCCAAACTCGAACAGCTCGCGCAGGATCGTGCCGGCCTCGCCACGGAGCATCCCACCCTCGTGGCTCTCCCTGACGATGTATTCGAGCTCCTCGGGTGTGTGGTAGCGCTCGGCGTCAGCTTCCTGCCGGCGGATACCGACCACCCGCAGCAGGGCGGTCCCTGCGGCACTCAAGGCGACGACGAGCGGCTTGATGGCTACCCCGAGCGCTTCGATGACCGGCGACACATAGAGCACCGTCGTATCGGCGCTCTGCAGGGCCAGCCCTTTCGGCACCATTTCGCCGAGCACGATGTGCATGTACGTCAGGATGCCGAGCGCCACTCCGCTGGCCAGCGCATGTGCGGCAATCCAGGGGCTGTCGTCGTATGGCGCGAGCCATGCGGCGATCCACTCCGCAAGAACGTGCTCTCCATACATGCCTAAACCCAGGCTCGCCAGGGTGATGCCAACTTGCGTCGTCGCGATGTAACGACCCTGCTCACGCGGATCCTCGAGCACGCGGGCGACACGTTGGGCCAGGCGGTTGCCCTGCGCCGCCTGATGGTCGATAGACGCCCGCGTCGCGCCGACGATGGCGAATTCCGCGGCGACGAACAGGCCGTTGGCCAGGACCAGCAGGAGGATGATGACGAAGGCAAGCAGCATGTCAGTCCGCCTCCGTCCCGTCAGCGTCCGAGTGCACTCGCCGGGCGATCACGCTCTCAACGGCCCGCTCTGCCACGCGTTCCACCTTGAGCTCGTAATCACCAATCCTCGCCGTCTCGCCCGCCATCGGCAGATGGCCGAGCGCGGCGGTGACCAGGCCGCCGACGGTCGCTGCGTCCGTGTCCCACACCGCGCGCAGCGCCGTCGCGGCATCGTCAACCGGCATCGCACCAGGCAGGCGCATGCGCCCGTCAGGAAGATCCTCGGCGATCGGATCGGCGGGCTTGAACTCGTCTCCGACATCGCCGACCAGCTCCGACAGCACGTCTTCGAGTGTCAGCAGGCCGGCGGTTCCTCCAAATTCATCGACGACGAGTGCCTGATGCGACCGCCGCTCGCGCAGCTGCCGCAGAATCCGATCGGCCGTCACGCTCTCGTGCACGCTGGTAATGGGACGAATCAGCGTCGTCAGGGAGCCATTGGCTCCGTCGGACACCAGCCAGCGAACGAGATCCTTCGTGTGGACCATGCCGACGATGTTATCGAGCGAGTCACGGTACACAGGCAGTCTCGAATACGGACTCTGCGCGACGATGGTGATGACCTCGTTGAGCGGCGTGTCGAGGTTCAGCGCTTCGATCTTCGTGCGCGGAACCATCAGTTGCTTCGCCTGACGCATGTTCAGCCGAAGGGCGCGCTGGAGGCGCCGATGCTCGTCTGCCTCGAGCAGACCGCCGTCGCGGCTCTCGGCAATGAGCAACTCGATTTCATCAGGTGAGTGGATGTGGCGGTGACCGAGCGGCGACACGCCGATCAGGCGGAGCAGCAGCAGGCTCGTTCCGTTCAGCCACTTGATGAAGGGACGGAAAACCCACTGCGACGGCAGCATGGGCAGCAGCGTGTAGAGAGCCGTGTAGGTCGGCCGCTGAAGTGCTAGAGACTTTGGAACCTGCTCGCCGAAGATGACCTGACCGACGGTGAGCAACAGCAGGACGACGGCGGTGGAGGTCGACTGCGCGGCAACGTTCTGTAAACCGCCAATCGACGCGAAGTACGGCGTCAACCAGACAGCGAACGTGGACTGTGCGTAGGCGCCGAGGATCAGGCTCGACAGCGTGATGCCGATCTGGCAGGCCCCGATGTACCGGTCACGCGCCGCGGGCGACTGCAGCACCGGAAGCAGCCAGGAGGCGAGGGGGTGGCCGTCCGCCGCCATCTGCTGGATGCGGGCGCGGCGCACGCTGACGGCCGAAAACTCCGCCGCGACGTACACGGCGTTGACCAGGATCAGCGCCGTGACGACCAGGATGGCGACCAGAACCAAGGACCCTGTATTTAACACGGTCCAGGGAATAGGACCGAATCGGTCGGTGTTCTAGAGGGTAAAGGACACGGACGCATGGACAGGATCGACGACAGGCAGCTCATCCGTCGCCTGCAGACGGGCGACGAGGAGGCAGTTAAGGAACTAGCAGACCGTTACAGCCACCGCATCTTCCAGATGGCACTCCGGCATATGAAGAACCGGGAGGACGCCGAGGAAGTCACGCAGGACGTGCTGTTGAAGGTCTCACGCAAGATCGACAAATTCCGCGGCGACGCAGCGCTTTCTTCCTGGATTTATCGAATTACCTTCAACACCGCCATGTCGCGACTGCGTACGCACCGCGCTCAGCGAGCGGCTGAGGCGGAACGCGACCGCGCCCTTGGCGCGCATCCTGAGGATTCGGTCGAACGTCCGACGCCGCGGCAGGCCGCGGACTGGTCGCATATGCCCGACGAGGAGCTGCTGCGCCATCAGCTGCGTGAAGCTGTGGCGAATGCCTTGCCCCGCTTGCCTGAGATCTATCGCGTTCCTGTTGTGCTTCGGGACATCGAGGGATTGTCGACAGAAGAGGCGAGTACTCGCTTGCGCGTCAAGGATCAGACGCTGAAGTCGCGCCTGCATCGCGGGCGCGTGATGCTGAGGAAGCAGCTCGACGCCTTCACCTCAGGCCTGGAGCTCCACAAGGCCGCCTAATTCCCCTTCGGAGGAACGAACTCCGGCCGATCGGCTCGCCCGGCGAGCCGGGCCGCGAGTTCGAGAGCGAGGGCGGCGACACGACTCACGCCGCGCGCGTCGATTTTCTCCCAGTCGTCGCCGGGCCGGTGGTAATCGGCGTGGAAGCCAGTGAAGAAGTTGATTGCCGGTACACGCTTGTCGATGAACGACGAATCGTCGCTGCGGCCCCCTCCCGGACCCTCGCGTTTGACCCGCAGCGGATCCCCGCTGGCCGACACCGCAGCCAGGAAATCCGCCTCCATCGACGGCGATAGTTCGAGTCCACTGACGTCGACGCTGCCGTTCGCGCGCCCGACCATATCGAGATTCAGCATGCCGATCGTGCGGTCCATCGGTATCGCGGGCTTCGCCGCGTAGTGCGCTGAACCGAGCAGTCCGCGCTCTTCACCGGCGAACGCGATGAACACCAGCGTCCGTGGAAATCGCGCGCGCTGGGCCACCGCAGCCTTTGCCATTTCCATGATCGCCGCGGTGCCGGAGGCGTTATCATCCGCGCCGTTGTGAATCTCTCCGGTCCGTTCCGGTGCCACTGAGAGTCGTCCGCCGAGTCCGACGTGGTCGTAATGTGCGCCGATCACGACCGCCTCTTTGGACTTCACCGGATCGCTGCCCGGCAGCATTCCAACCACATTGCGGACGATCCGGCGGTTGTGTGACAGGTGTTCGACGTAGGTGACCGTGCCTCCAGGCAGGGGCCGCGATCGGGGTTGCAGGTCGCGATCGATCTCCTTCGCGACTGCATCGAGCCCCCACGCGTCGATCAGCGGCTGCATTTCCTGACGCCGCACTCGTAACACCGGGATCGGCTGATTGTCCGCGTCTGGATCCGCGCCGAACAATTTGTACGGCGCATCGTCGACCTGGTGGGTCGGGTCCATCACGACAATGAGCGCACGAGCGCCATGGCTCCGGGCGAGCGATGCTTTCGCCTCCACGGTCGTCTGTGGCATCGGACGAGTGCCGTTCAACTTGCTGTTCGGATCCCGCTCCTGGGGTTCGTGGCTGAAGATCAGGACGGCCTTGTCGGTGACGTCCACTTTGGCGTAATCGTCATAGCCGACCGACGGGACGGCGAGACCGTATCCCGCAAACACAACGGGCACGCTTTTGAGGTCGGCAGAGGCCACTCCCGGCGAGTCGTTGACTGGCGCCGCGATCGGAAAATAGCTGGTGCCGAGGGTCAGCGCCACGCGTTGGCCTTCGCGCGCGATTGACAGGCGGTTTTCGCCGACGGTCAAGCCGACTTCCAGCTCGAACGGCTCGAACCAGGTGCCGTTGTCGCCAGCCGGCTGAAGACCCGCGTTCTTGAACTGCGCCGCGATGTACTCGGCCGCACGCTCGAGTTCGGGCGAACCATCACCTCGTCCTTTCATCTCGTCGGAGGCGAGGAACTTGATGTGCGCGAGCACCTGGTCCGCTTGAATCTCCGGGGCGAGGGCAGCGGCGGACGCCCCGACAAGCATCAAGCCGAAGACGAGAACGAACCTGCGCATCTCTTTCATCTTACGCGCCCAGGGCGGTTTCAATCTGAACGCGTTCGCGGGCGTTGAGCGGAGGCAGCCGGACTTCCCGGATCCCGGCTGGTCCGAGCAGACAGGGCACCAGACCAACTCGATTCCGAACGCCGAATTCACCGCCGAGTACCGTCAGAACTGTGTGCGCCTGCCGTGCGGACGTCCCGATGGCTTCAGCGACCCGCGCGGCGGCGAGACCGAGCGCATGCGGGCCCGGAGGCCAGAGGCGGGCGACGCGTGCTTCGATGCGTCTGGTCTGGACCTGCGCAAGCACCCGCTCCACGGCGTGACCGGCGATCGAGGCTTCGCTCCAGGGAACGACGAATCCCGACGGCGGCGCACCAAGCACACTGAGCGCGACTTCGGATGGTGAACACTGCGCTTCAAGCGCCACGATTGCTTTGATCGCTCCAATGAGTGCTTCGGGAGCGGAGCCGACGACGCGATCGCGCAGATAGCCCGCTTCCAGCACCACGGCTTGCAGGAGTCCGGCCTGACCGGCCCCGGCAAAGATCGTCGGCGCCTCTCCAATGAACCCTCTGAGACGCGCCATCATCGCCAACCCAGCTTCGCCCTGCCATTCGGTTGAAGGCTTGCCGCTGTCAGCGACGATGCACACGGTGCATCCGGTGACGCGCGTGAGGTCCTGACTGCCTTCAACGCGCGCGTGGAATCCCTCGATCGCGCCTGCCTGCTGAATGTCGAGTGCTTTGCCCGCGGCGATGGAGCCAGCCTCGTCGATCATCAACACCCGCCCGACACGCTCTCTTCGCGCAAGTGCGTGAGCAACCGAGCCGCCGAGGTCGCCGGCGCCGAGGATCGCAACAGTGGTCATCAATCGGTGGGTTATTGTAATGACGTGCCTACGCTTACTGGAAAAGTCGCTGTCGTCACGGGCGGTTCGCGCGGTATCGGATTCGCCACTGCCGAGGCGCTCCTCACGGAGGGCGCATCGGTCGTGATCAGCGGCAGCAGCGGAAATCATCTCGATGCCGCGGTCAAGCGGCTGGCGTCTCATGCCGGTCGTGTGTCGGCCGTTCAGGCGGACGTGCGGAGCTATGAGGACGTCAAGACGCTCATGGCCACGGCAGTCAAAGAGTTTGGTGGCCTTGACATCCTGATCAACAACGCCGGGGTCGGCGTGTTCAAGCCGGTGGCGGAGACGACGGTCGAGGAGTGGCACCGCGTCCTCGATACCAATCTGTCGGGCGTCTTCTATTGTTGCCACGCCGCGCTCCCGTATATGAAGCAGCGCAGCGGCGGCTGGATCATCAACATCAGCAGCCTCGCGAGCAAGAACGCGTTCGTGAACGGCGGCGTCTACTGCGCCTCCAAGTCCGCGTTGAATGCGTTCTCGGAAACACTCATGCAGGAAGTTCGCTACGACGGCATCCGTGTCGCGTACGTGCTCCCCGGATCGGTGAATACGGGGTTTGGCGGTCTCTCCAACACAAAGTCGGAATGGGCCTTGATGCCGGAAGACGTCGCACTTGCCGTCGTCGATCTCGTCGCGTTTCCGGCCCGCAGCCTGCCGAGCCGCGTCGAGATCCGTCCCGCCCAACCGCCGCGAAAGAGCTGACGCCGATGTCCGCCTTCGACAAGCACGCTGACTCGCTCGAACAGCACGAGACGATGATGGGCGCCGCGCGAGGCCGGCTGGCGGTGGCGATGGATCTGTTGACGGATGCGCTCGCGATGGTGGGGCAGCATGGCGTGTACTGCCAGAGCGCCCGCACTCCCGGCAAGCCTTCAATGGACATTGCCATCGTCCTCGAGCACATCACCGACGCCAAGGAACTGCTGCAGAGCGTCATCGAGCTTGACCGGCGGGCATGACGCAGGATCCGTTTGCGCCGATCGGCGTCATTGCGCATTACAACCTGCTCGAACGAATCGACTCCGCCGGACTTGGCGATCTCTATCGCGCGCGCGACACGCGGCGTGGCCGCACGGTGGGCGTCCGCGTTCTTCCTGTCGACTTCACCGACGACCGGGCGGGATTGATCGAACGGGCCCACGCGGTTCAGACGTTGTCGCATCCGAACGCCATCACCGTCTTCGACGTGGGCGAATACGACGGTCGGGTCTACGTCGTGTTCGAGTTTCTCAAGGGTCGATCGCTGCGGTCCGAGATGGGCGGGCGCCCGGTCAACGTCCGCCGTGCGGTCGACATGACGATTCAGATCGCCGATGCGGTGGCTGAAGCGCACGCCGGTGGATTCGTCCATGGCGGTCTCAGCCCCGATTCGATCGTCATCACGGCCAAGGGCCACGCCAAGATTCCGGCGTTCGATGTGGCAGTCCAGAGCGGCCTCGAGTACCGCGACGGCCAGGCCCGTCTGCACGATTACGACTCGCCTGAAGAGGCGCGCGGGCACGCGCCGGATGACCGATCGGACATCTATTCCGTCGGCGCAATCCTGTACGAGATGTTGACGATGCGGCGGCCGATGCATCGCGGCGCGTCAGCGCCAAGCGCGTCCAACCTGAACGTGACGAAGGAGCTCGACGCGGCCGTTCTGAAAGCGGTCGCACCGAACCCGGACTTGCGTTATCAGAGCATTGCTGCGCTTGCTGGCGACCTCAGGTCGATCTCCTCGGCGCTCGAGCTCGAGGACGTCCAGGTCGTGGAGCGCGCTGAGGCACCCCCCGCAGTCAATCTGGGACCGGTCGTCCTCGTCACCCTCGTCATTCTGGCGATGGTTGCGGCCGTGTTTTGGTGGCTGACGCGCTCGTGAGGATCTCGCCGAGCTGGGCAACGAACGCTGATCGCGCGATGACCTGATCGATTCCGGCTGCTCGTGCTGCCTCGATGGTTGTCGTGTCGACATGGGCCACGTAGCCCAGGGTTCTGATGGCCTTCAGCTCCGGATCGCCTTTGAGGCTCGCGATCGCGTCCAGCGGACGCAAGCGCGCGCTGTTCAAGTCGAAAATCACCAGCGACGGCTGCTTCTCGCGGATCGTCTGCAGCAGTTTGTCGCCCGAACGCTCGAAGTGGACGTCCGCCTGGAGCGCTTTGGCGGCGTTTGAGATCCTGATCGAGAACATCAGATCGTCGATGGCGCAGATGATCATTGCGTCATCATTGTAGTGTCCGGCGTCAGCCGGACCGATGAATCATGATTCTTGAAGTTCGCGCAGTCGCACCGTTCTATAAGAACGGATTCGTAGTCGGTTGCAGCCGCACGCGCGAGGCCGTGCTCGTCGATCCTGGAGACGAGGTGGACGAGCTGCTGGGGGCGGTGCGCGACCTCGACGTTGACGTCCAGGCGATCCTGCTCACGCACGCCCACGTGGACCACATCACCGGCGTCGCCGCGGCGAAAGACGCATTCGATGTTCCGGTGTACCTCCATCGAGACGATCAGTTCCTTTACGACATGGCGGTCCAGCAGGGCGCGATGTTCGGGTTCAAGGTCCGTCAGCCGCCGCCCGTCGATGAGTACTACGGGACGGAGCCCTTTTCGTTCGGGGACTTTCAGGCTCGCGTGCACCACACGCCGGGCCATTGCCCTGGAGGAGTCTGTCTGGCTATCGGTAAGACCGGCGAGACCGCCGGACACTTGTTCGTCGGCGATACGTTGTTCGCGGGATCGATCGGGAGAACCGACCTGCCCGGCGGCAACTACGACGTGCTCATGGCATCGATCACCAAGGTGCTGTTTCCGCTGGGCGACGACGCGATCGTCCATCCGGGCCACGGGCCGGACACGACAATCGGGCGCGAACGCACGACGAATCCCTTTGTTTTGGAGTATCTCGGCGGTAGGGGCCGATCGTAGGGCCGACGTGAGGGTCGGTTCCTGACGGGGTTAATCAACTTCCCGGAGCGCGACGACCTCGAGGCGGCCGATCTGTACCTTATCGCCCGACTCCAGCCGGGTACCCTCGGTGCGTTCTCCGTTCACGAACGTGCCGTTGGTACTGTCGAGGTCCCGGACCTCCAGTTCTCCGTCCACGGACGCGGTAAAACGACAGTGAACGCGTGATACCAGCGCCGCATCGACAATGAAGTCCGCGCCGGTGGCGCGCCCGAGCGTCCGGATTGACCCGGGCATGATGCGAAACGTCTTCTCGGGAACGCCTTCCGTGATGGTTCTCAGCACCCACATGGCTCTACCGTCCGTATATACGAAGGGCACCGTTCTCTAGGAACGCTCTAGGAACGCTCTAGGAACGCTCTAGGAACATAGCCCGGCAACTTTCCGTTAACCCGTGTCGTCAACACACCCGTGATGAAGCAATCAAGAAAGTGGAGTCTGATCAGCGGCGTTATCGTGGCCCTGGCGGTGGCGGCCGCCTGGGGAATCTCCACGCTGAAAGGCGCCTCCTCGACCATCGACCCGACCAGACTCGCCACCGCCGAAC
>Ga0207701_10006005_pt1 | contig 12156 bp, 13 predicted proteins | sample KBSSwiSSwithPhiX_FD_184294 | JGI IMG/M metagenome (GOLD analysis project Ga0207701, IMG submission 184294) | Switchgrass rhizosphere bulk soil microbial communities from Kellogg Biological Station, Michigan, USA, with PhiX - S5 (SPAdes) (version 2) | ecosystem: Environmental > Terrestrial >...
GATCGGGGACAGGGTGAGCCGCCCCTGCTGCGCGGGCAGGCGATCACCCAGCCGGTTGGCCATCCAGGCGTGCCCGAACTCATGCACGGCGATCGACAACACGAACGAGATCAGCGACACGATCGCCGTTCGTACCTGATCCGCAGAGATCTCCATGGGGGCCCGTCCTCCCGTATATCTGACCGGTTCCCGGCCGGTCAACCCAGACCGCGGGCCCTGGGTCAGGCGCGCGGGTGGAAGCGGTCGTAGACCGTGCGGAGGTGCTTTCGCGACAGATGCGTGTAGATCTCGGTGGTTCCGATGTCGGCGTGGCCCAGCATCGCCTGCACCGCGCGCAGATCGGCGCCGCGCTCGACCAGGTGGGTGGCGAAGGAGTGGCGCAGCTTGTGCGGCGAGATGCGCTTGTGGATCCCGGCCACGATCGCGTACCGCCCCAGCAACTTCCAGAACGATTGCCGGGTCATGGCCCGCCCGTGCCGGGCCAGGAATAGCGAGGGCGAGGCGTGCCCGCCGGCCAGCGCGGCGCGCGCGGTGTCGATGTAGACCCGCAGCCCGGCCAGCGCCACCTCGCCGATGGGAACCAGGCGCTGCTTGCGCCCCTTGCCGAACGCCATCAGGTAGCCGGCGTCGAAGTTGACGTCGCTGAGCCGCAGCCGTACCAGCTCGGACACCCGCAGTCCGGTCGCGTACATCGTCTCCAGCATGGCGGCGTCGCGCACGCCGCGCGGGGTGGCGCGGTCCGGAGTCGCCAGCAGCCGGTCGACCTCCTCGACGCTCAGGAAGTCCGGCAGGCGGCGCCCGAAGCGCGGCAGGTCGATCTCCTCGGTCGGATCGACCTCGGCCCCGTGCTCGGCCTTCAGGAAGCGGAAGAACTGGCGCAGGGTGATCAACCGGCGCGCCTGCGACCGGGCCGACAGCTTGCGCTCGGTCAGCCGCGCCAGGTAGTCGAGCACGTCGATCGACCGCACCGCGCGCGCGTCTCCCAGCGCGTCACCGCCACGCTCGGCGACGAACTTGGAGAAGTCGGCCAGGTCGCTGCCATAGGCGCTGACGGTCGCCGGCGCCAGCTCGCGCTCGACCTTGAGGTGATCCAGAAACTGCTGAATCGCCGCGTCGAGCGTCGCCATCCGGTGATTCTCGGGGTCGCGAACCAGGGCTGCAAGTTACGGCCGCTTCGCGGATTGAACCAAAGGCCCGATCCGGACCGAGGCCCGAGGCCCGAAGCCCAAGGCCCGAGGCCCGGAAATCAGGCGGTGCCGCGGGCGCGGGGCTCGCGGGGGCGGGTGCTGCGCTTGCGGACGGCCTCGCCCAGCTCTTTCTGGGCGGCCGGGGTCTCGACCAGGGTGACCTCGGTCAACACCCCGGGCAGGGTCTTCTCCGATTCTTCCAGGAACAGCTGCAACGCAAGCTTCGCCGACAGCCGCTCGCCCTCGCGCCCGGGCAGGGCCAAGGTCAGGCGCGCCAGGGAAAGGCCCCGCATGGTGGTCAGGATGCGGCGCAGGGCGCCGGTGGCGCGCGCCTCGTCCAGCTCGGCGCTGGGGCCAAGACCCACCGTCAGGGTCAGGCGCCAGGGCAGGCGCCGGTTGCTGGGCATCAGCAGCTGCTCGTCCAGGGCGCCGGTCAGGCCGCCGGCGACGATCAGGGACGAAAGCCGGCCATCGAAGCGCCAGTCGAGCAGCCCGGCCGCGCCGCGCAGCGGCCGCACGTCCCGGTACAACCCGACCGCCAGCAGATCACCGGGAGGAGCCTGGTCCCAGCGCGCGAGCTCGAGAGGCAAGAAGCTGATCTTCATGGCTCCCCGCCGCAAGCCCAGCTCGTCGACCGCGCGGTCGAGCAAGCCGTTGACGAACGCCGAGGCCTCGGCGCTGCCGAAACGCTTGCACAGCTCGATCGCCTCGTTGATCGCCACCGCGACCGGGACATCGGGGCAGTGCTTGATCTCGAACAGGGCCAGCCGGATCACGTTGCGATCCACCACGGCCATGCGTTCGAGCCGCCAGTTCTTCGACGCGGCGGCCAGCATCTGGTCCAGCTCGACGCGGTGCTGGAAGACGCCCTGGATCAGCTGTTCCACCAGCGGTCGATCGATGGTGGCCGAGATGGCGGCCGCGTTGGTGCCCGCGGCCCGCTCGGAGCTGCCATCGACCGTCGCCGGTTCGTCCTCGTCGATCGCGATGTCGCCGCCCGACGCGGCCAGCTGGCCAAAGTACAGGTTGAGGGCGGCAGCCGGCTCCAGCTCCGGGCTGACATCCATTTGATGCAGGATTTGAAGCGCGACGGCGCGCGATCTTCTGCGCGGACCACCCGTCATGGCTACTTTCCGAGGCGACTCGGGCGCGCGGCCGGGCGGGCGATGTCGCGCGGTGCCTGCTTGGACCCCTCGAGCGCGGAGTAGAGATCGGCCATCTCCAGGGCCACCATGGCCGCGTCGAACCCGCGATTGCCGGCCTTGGTGCCGGCGCGCTCGACCGCCTGCTCGATGGTGTCGCAGGCCAGCACGCCGAAGGCGACCGCCGCCTGCGCGCCCGCGGCCAGATCGGCGATGCCGCGCGCCGCCTCGCCCACCACCAGGTCGAAGTGCGGGGTGGCGCCGCGGATCACCGCGCCCAGGCAGATGACGCCGTCGAAGCGCCCGAGGTCGACCACCCGGCGCGCCAGCCCCGGCAGCTCCATGGCGCCCGGGCAGCGGAAGATCTCGATGTGCTCGTCGTCGGCGCCGGTGCGGCGCAGGGCGTCCAGCGCGCCCTCGATCAGCTTCTCGACGATGAAGTCATTGAAACGCGCGGCGACGATGGCGAAGCGGCGCCCCTCGGCGCGCAGCATCCCCTCGTGGCTGGTCCCGCGAAACTCGTTGCGGACGGTCATGGTCAGGCTCCCTTTTCTCGCAGAGGTACCACTTTCACGGGGGCACGGATAGGGACGCATTCGACGATGTGCAGCCCGTAGCCCTGCACGCCGACGATGCGGCGCGGATTGTTGGTCAGCAGGCGGATCTTGTGCACGCCGAGGTGCGCCAGGACCTGCGCCCCCAGGCCGAAGTCGCGCAGCCGCTGGCCCGACCCGGGCGGCGGGCCCGCGGCGGCCGCCGGGCGCGCCAGCGACTCGTGAAAATCGTCGACCAGGCTGGCGCGGCCACGCGGCAGGACGTACAGCAGGATCCCTTTGCCCTCTTCCTCGATCATGCGCAGCGGCACGGTGGCGGGCATCACCTCCTGGTCGGGCGAGACCCCGAACACGTCGCGCATCACGCTGGCGGTCTGCACCCGCACCAGCACCGGCTCGTCGGGCGAGATGTCGCCCAGCACCAGCGCCAGGTACTCGGTCTCCTCGACGTCCGTGACGTAGACGTAGGCCTGGAACTCGCGCGACAGGCCCGCGATGTGCGGGCCGAAGCGCGCCTCGCCCGCGCGCCGCACCAGCAGCTCCTGCGACATGCGGTACTCGATGAGATCGGCGATGGTCACGATCAGCAGGCCGTGCTCGGCCGCGAAGCGCTCGAGGTCGGGCATGCGCGCCATCTCGCCGTCGTCGCGCATGATCTCGCAGATCACGCCCGCCAGCTCGCGGCCGGCCAGGCGGGCCAGATCGACCGACCCCTCGGTGTGCCCGGAGCGGACCAGCACGCCGCCGCGGCGCGCGCGCAGCGGAAAGACGTGACCGGGGGTCACCAGGTCGTCGGGCACGGCGTCGCGGGTCACGGCGGCGCGGATGGTCTCGGCGCGCTCGCGCGCCGAGATGCCGGTGGTCATCCCGCGCCGCGCGTCGATGCTGACCGTGAACGCGGTCGCGCGCGGCGAGCGGTTGTCGGTCGCCATCATGGTCAGCCCCAGCTGGCGCACCCGGTCCTCGCTGAGCGACAGGCAGATCAGGCCACGACCGTAGCGCGCCATGAAGTTGATGGCGTCGGGGGTCACCAGATCGGCGGCCATCATGAGGTCGCCCTCGTTCTCGCGATCCTCGTCGTCGACCAGGATCACCATGCGACCGACGCGGATCTCCTCGATCGCGCGCCGGACCACCGCCATGCGGTCGGGGTTGGGTTCAGCGGGCGGAGCCATGTTTGACGAAGCCATGTTCAGCAAGGGTCTCCAGGGTCAGCCCCGCGGGGGTGGAACGCGGGGCAAGGTTAGGAACCGGCGCCGCCGTCGCCGACAGGCGCGCGGCGACCAGGCGGTCGATATGTTTGGCGATCAGGTCGGCCTCCAGGTTCAACGACGAGCCGACCACTTTCTTTCCCAGGTGAGTGACGGTGAGGGTGTGCGGGATCAGGGTGACCGAGAAAGCCAATCCGTGGACAGCATTGATGGTCAGACTGACGCCGTCGACCGTGATCGACCCCTTGACCACCAGGGTCGACGCCACGGTGGGGGGAGCCTCGATCTCCAGCTCGAGCGCGTCGCCCCGGTCCTGGCGCGACACCAGCCGCCCGATGCCGTCGACGTGCCCGCTCACCAGGTGGCCGCCCAGGGCATCGCCCAGCTTCAGCGGGCGCTCGAGGTGAACCTGAGCTTGCGGCGCCAGCCCACCCAGGGTGGTCAGGGCCAGGGTCTCGGGCCCCAGGTCCGCGGAGAACCAGCCCGGCGCCCGGCCGGTGACGGTCAGGCAGACCCCGTCGACGGCGATGCTGGCGCCCAGCGGCAGCTCTTGAACCGGGAAGTCGGCGGGGGTCGCGATCCGCACGCGCCGGACCGCGCCGTCGGCCTCCAGCCGCTCGACGGTGCCGCGCGCCTCGACGATGCCCGTGAACATTGCGGCGGCAGTATAGCATTGCGACCCACTCCAGCCGGCGCCGGCCGAGGGGTCAGCGGCGCCGGCCCGCGTCGCGGATGACCTGGCCACGGATCAGCAGATCGGGGCCCAGCGCCTGGACCGAGAGCGGCCCCAGCCCCAGGGCGTGCGGGACCGGCCAGCCGGCCCCGGCGGCGATGCCCACCCCGGCCCCGATCAGCTTGGGCGCGATGAAGATCGCGACCTGGTCGACCAGCCGCGCGTCGATGAACGCCCCGTGCAACCCCGCCCCACCCTCGACCAGCACCGACTGGATCTCGCGCCGGCCCAGCTCGCCCAGCACGCGGGCGATGGCCAGCCGGCCGGCGCGCCCCGCGGGCATCAGCGTCACCTCGGCCCCGGCGCGCTCCAGCGCCCGCACCCGCCGCGGCGGGGCGCCCTGGACACCCAGCACCAGGGTCGGCGGCAGGCCCGGCTCGGCGCGCAGCACGCGCGCGCCCGGCGCCGTCGAAAGCTGGCCATCCAGGACGACGCGCGCGGGTCCTGGCGTCGGCTTGCCTGGCGATCGGCGCGCGCCCGCGCGGGCGCCGCGACCAGCTGGCAGGCGCACCGTCAACCTCGGGTCGTCGGCGCGCACCGTGCCGGCGCCCACCAGCACGGCGTCGTGGGCGGCGCGCAGCCCGTGCGCCGCCGCGCGCGCCGGTGGGCTGGTGATCCAGGCCGGCCCGCCACCCACGGCGGCGATGAAGCCGTCCAGCGTCGCCGCCACCTTGAGGGTGACCAGCGGGCGCCCCTCGCGCACCCAGACCAGGAACCCGCGGTTGGCCTCGCGGCACTGCTCCTCCAGGCAGCCGACGTCGACGCGCACGCCGGCGGCGCGCAGGCGCCGGATGCCGCGCCCATCCACGCGCGGGTTGGGATCCGGGCAGCCCACGACCACCCGGCGGATGCCGGCGGCGATCAGCGCGCTGGTGCAGGGTCCCGTGCGGCCGGTGTGGCAGCAGGGCTCGAGGTTGACGTAGATGGTCGCGCCCGGCGCCCGGCCGCCCAGCCGAGCCAGCGCGTCGATCTCGCCATGGGCCTCGCCGGCGCGCCGGTGAAACCCCTCCGCCAGCACCCGACCGGCGCGCACGATGACCGCGCCGACCACCGGATTGGGCCGGGTGCTGCCGCGCCCGCGCTCGGCCAGCGCCAGCGCGCGGCGCATGAACCTGGCATCGGCCGCCGAGAACCGGTCCTGGGTCAACGCTTGCCCCCGCGATCGTCCACCAGGCTGCGCAGCTCGGTGATGAGCTCGTTGACGTCGCGGAACGACCGGTAGACCGACGCGAAGCGCACGTAAGCCACCTCGTCGATCTCGCGCAGCGCTGCCATGACCGCGTCGCCGATGCGCGACGAGGGGATCTCCTTGTCGCCCGCCTCCTCGAGAGTGCGCTCGATCTTGTCGACGGTGGTCTCCAGCACCTCCAGCGGGACCGGCCGCTTGGAGCAGGCCTTCTTCAGCCCGCTCAGGATCTTGGCCCGATCGAAGGGCTCGCGCCGGTCGTCCTTCTTGACCACCAGGGGCAGGATCTCGTCGACCCGCTCGTAGGTGGTGAACCGGCGGCCACAAGTGACGCATTCGCGCCGGCGGCGGATGACCTGGTCGTTGTCGGATGGGCGCGTATCGACGACCTTGTCCTCGATAGCTGAGCAGAAGGGGCAGCGCATGGGTCAGTGGGGCGCGCGGTTCCGCCGGGGGTCCCGCGCTGGGTTATGCTTGCCCCCACTCATGAACGACCTGCGCGTGACCGTCAACGGAGAGATTCGCAACACCCCCGCCGGCACCACCGTGGCGGGGCTGCTGACCGCGATGGGCGTCGACCCGGCGCGCGTGGCCGTCGAGCGCAACCAGAACGTCGTTCCGCGCCGGACCTGGACCGAGGCGCCACTGTCCGACGGCGACAAGATCGAGGTTGTCGCTTTCATCGGGGGTGGCTCGGGAGGTGGCTCGGCGAACGCGGGCGACGCGCTGGTCATCGCGGGCAAGACCTTTCATTCACGGTTGCTGGTCGGGACGGGGAAGTATCGTTCGATCGAGGAGGGGCGCGAAGCCATTTCCCGCTCGGGCGCCGAGATCGTCACCGTGGCCCTGCGCCGGGTCGAGCTGGCGCCCGGCAAGCCCAGCGTCCTGGACAGCGTCGACCGCACCCGCCATACCCTGCTGCCCAACACCGCCGGCTGTTACACCGCCGAGGAAGCCATCCGCACCTGCCGGCTGGCGCGCGAGCTGGGCATGGCCGACATGGTCAAGCTGGAGGTCATCGGCGACCCGGACACCCTGTTCCCCGACGGCCCGGCCACCCTGGAGGCCGCGCGCGTCCTGGTCAAGGAAGGTTTCGTGGTGCTGCCCTACTGCACGGACGACCCCATCCTGGCGCGCCGGCTGGAGGACGCCGGCTGCGCCGCGGTCATGCCGCTGGCGGCGCCCATCGGCTCCGGCCTGGGCATCCGGAACCCCACCAACATCCGCATCATCATCGAGCGCGCCAAGGTGCCGGTCATCGTCGACGCCGGCGTGGGCACCGCCTCCGACGCCGCCATCGCCATGGAGCTCGGCTGCGACGGGGTCCTGATGAACACCGCGATCGCGGGCGCGCGCGACGCGGTCATGATGGCCGAGGCGATGCGCGACGCGGTCATCGCCGGCCGCAAGGCGTTCCGGGCCGGGCGCATCCCGCGCAAGCTCTACGCAAACGCCTCCTCGCCCGTCGAAGGCCTGATTGAGTGAGGCCGTCGACGGGGGAGCGGACGATCGAGCTGTTTTGGGCCGCCGCACCCCCGCGCTGTACCTGATCACCGACCGGCACGCGACCGCCGGGCGCCCGCTGGCGGCGGTGCTGGAACGCGCGCTGGCCGGCGCCGCCGACGCGGGCGTGACCCCCGGCACGGTGGCGGTTCAATTGCGGGAGAAGGATCTGGAGGCGCGCGCCCTGCTGGAGCTCGCGCTCCCGCTGCGCGCGCTGACCGAAAAATACGGCGCCGCGCTGTACGTCAACGATCGGGTCGATGTCGCGCTGGCCGCCGGCGCCGACGGCGTCCACCTTGGGGGATCCTCGATGGAACCGTCGGAGGTGGCCTCGATCGCCCCCGGGCTCGAGGCTGCGATTTCCGCACACGCGGCTGCGGATTTCGCACCCGGGCGCGTATCCCGGAATCTGCGCTTCGCGGTGCTGGGACCGATCTTCGACACGCCCTCGAAACGAGGCCTGGGCGCGCCGCTGGGGCTCGACGTGCTGGCCGCCACATCACGCGCCGTGGCGAGGCTGCCGATCCCGGTCCCGATCCTGGCGCTGGGCGGGATCACCGTCGAGAACGCGGCCGATTGCCTGGCCGCGGGGGCCGCCGGAATCGCCTGTATTCGAGCGGTCTTGTCTGCGCCCGAGCCAGAAAAAATTGCTTTCCTGCTGTGCCGCGCGATTTTAGAGGGTGGATTCCCAGAGGGCGGCCGGCGAGCCTGAAGGACTTGACACGATTCGCAGTCCTTGTACTTTCGGGCACAATTTCTGCGGCTGCAGCCAAGGGAAGAAGCAACTAAACGTTCGAGGAGGGCAGTATGGCAACCGGAAAGGTGAAGTGGTTCAACGATGCGAAGGGCTACGGATTCATTGCTCGCGACGACGGTCCTGATGTCTTCGTGCATCACACCGCCATCCAGAGCGAAGGATTCCGCTCGTTGAGTGAGGGTCAAACAGTCGAGTTCGACATCACGGAGGGGCCTAAAGGGCTGCAAGCCGCAAACGTACGCAAGTCTGCCTGACGCCAGAACTAGAGCAGACGCGAAACGGCCGGGGGGGCGACTCCTCGGCCGTTCCTGCATCCAGGCTCTAGCGACATACCTCCGCCTCGGCTGGATCAGGGGTTTCCGGGACTCCGGGTCAGCACCAGGGTCACCTCTTCGTCGCTCGCCCGACCCCGATTGGCCGGCCGCACGGTCCAGCCGGGGTGGCGGCGTACGATGGCGGCGGCGCTGTGCACGATCTCGCTGGCCATCGCCGGGAACTCCTGGGCCCACTGGTACCCGTCTGCGTCCCCCTCGTAGTCGTCGGGGAACTCGCAGCGCAGCTCGAACCGGAGGGTGAATTCCCGTTGCTCGACGTAGTCCATCCGTCGTGCATATCACGGCTCCGGCCGCGGCGACGGGATCGCGCGGACGGGGTCAGGACAGCCAGTCGGTCTGGATGCCTTCACCCAGGTCGCGGACGATCTCTTCGCGGAAGCGCTTCTTGAGCTTGTCGGCGATCTGCCCCATGCGCTGCTTGGTGACCCCGAAGCGCTCGCCCAGGGTTCCCAGCGGGACCGGATCCTCGGCGGCCAGGTGCTCGGCCCACACCGCGCGCTCGCGCTCGTCGGTCAGGCGCTCGCGGAAACCGTCGACGAAGCGGGTGACCGCGCCGACCATCTCGGCCTCGACGGCGCGCTCCTCGGGCGTGTCCTGGTCGGCGGCGATCTTCTCCGACAGCGGATAGGAGTCCTCGGCGCTATCCGCCCCGGCGCGCGGCTCGAACGAGACCTCGCGCGACTCCAGGTGCTGGCGCACCTCGTTCAGGTCCTTCTCGTCGACATCCAGCTTGGCGGCCAGCAGCTTGGTCGTCGGCTCGAAGCCGGCCGCTATCAACTTTTGCCGCTCTTTTTCCAGGCGAAAGAACAGCTTGCGCCCGGCCCGGGTGTTGCCGACGTGGATCAGGCGCGAGTTGGTGAGCAGGAACTTGAGCACGAAGGCCCGGATCCAGTAGGCGGCGTAGGACCCGAAGCGCGGGCCCAGCGTGGGCTCCCAGCGCTTGACCGCCTCCATCAGCCCGACGCTGCCCTCCTGGAACAGGTCGAGGATGTTGGTCCAGGCCCGCCGATACTGGTAGGCGATGGCGACCACCAGCCGCAGGTTGTGCACCACCAGCCGGCGCGCCGCGTCCATGTCGCCGCGCTGGCGCACCCGCAGGCCCAGCTGGCGCTCCTCGTCCTCGGACAGCCGCGGGTAGCGCCGGGCCTCGGACAGGAAGCGGTCCACCGGATCGCGCAGCTGCGACAGCCCGGTCTGCCGCCGCGGCTCGACCACCGGCTCGACCACCTGGACCTCATCGGGATCGATCTCGTCGCCGGCGGGCAGCTCGTCGGGCGCCCCCTCGACCGCGGGCGCGGCGGCGGACGCCTCCGCGTCGCCCGGGTCCTGGGTGGTGGCGTCGTCTTCCGGGTCCGACTGGTCGGGCGCGCCGGCCGGTCGCCCTTTGGTCGAGCGCTTGGCGGCAGGAGATGTCGAGGTCGATTTCATTTGGCTACGGTTCGGCGTGGGGCGACAAAGCTACGCCGCTGATAATATCTCGCCATGTGCGATCGCGCCGCTCCCCGCGAATGAAGTCTGGCAAGTCCAGCGCCTGGGTTCGCGTCGGGCTGGCGGGGCTGGCGATGGCGGTGCTCCCGACCGCCGGGTGCCGTCGATCTTCGAATGGTCCCGCCGCGGGTGGTCCCGCGTCGAACGGCCCCGCGGCGCCCGCGCCCGGCCAGCCGTCAGGCGTATCCCCGACCGACGCGACCGCGACCGCGGCGGTCCCGCCGCGCGGAAAGCAGATCGCGATCGCCTACTCGTCGAACATGCTGGCCGAATACGAGCAATGCGGTTGTCCCGTTCACCCGCAGGGCGGCCTGGCCCGCCGCGCCACCCTCCTCGACCGCGCGCGCGCCGAGTCCGACGCCGTGCTGGTGCTGGACGCCGGCGATCTGCTGTTGCCGGCCGGCCCGCTCCCGCCGCCGGCGCGCGACGGGGCGCCGCCGGCGCGCAATCTCGACGAGGTCACCCGGCGCGCCCACTTGATGCTGGGCGCCCTGGCGCGCCTGGGCGTGGCCGCCTTCGCCCCCGGAGAGCACGACCTGGCGATCGGGCCGGCGCTGCTGCGCCGCTTGCTGGCCGAGCACCACATCCCCGCGGTGTCGGCCAACCTCACCGATGACCGCGGCGACCCGCTGTTCGACCCCGACCGCCTGCTGGACCTGGCCGGCGTCAAGGTGGGGGTGTTCGGCATCATCACCGCCGCGCCCGAGGACGCCGCGCTGTGGAGCGCGTGGGGTCTCGCGGCCAGCGATCCGGTGGCGTCGGCGACCAGGGAGGTCGGCAGCCTGCGCGCGCGCGGCGCCGCCATCGTCATCGCGCTGGTGCACGCCGGCACCCACGATCAGGCGCAGGCGATCCTGCGCGCCGTACCCGGAATCGACTGGGCAGTCCTGGGCCACAGCGCCATGAACTTCGAGACGCCCGAGCCGATCGGAAGCGCGCGCGCGCTGGAGGCGATGTCGGGTGGCCGCGACTTCGGCCGGCTGGATCTGCACCTGGTCGGTGGCGACGCGCGCGCCGTGGTCGACCGCGGGCGACACGCGCAGCTGCGGGCCATCCTGGGCGATCACCAGCGCCAGATCGCCGAGCTGCGCGCGCGCGCCGAAGAGCAACCGCCCGTCTTGCAGGCGCGGACCGCCGAGCGCATCGCTCGACTGGAAAAGGCGATCGCCGACGACCAGGTCCAGCTGGCCGCGCATCCGGCGGAGATCCGCGGCAGCTGGTTCGAGAATCAGATCCTGCCCCTGGACGCCGGCATCGCCGACCAGCCCGGGGTGGCGACGCTGGTGGCGGCCTACAACCGCGAGAGCCAGCGCCGCGCCTCCGCCGGCCTGCCGGTCGGGGTCGCGGTGCGTTCCGGCAGAAACGATCCGCACGCGCCCGTTCACCCGCGCGCGGCGCCCGCGCCGGCCGAGAAGCTCGCCTACCTGGGAACCGCCGCTTGCGGCGCCTGCCATGCCGCCGCCCTGGCGCTGTGGAAGAACACGGCGCACGGGCGCGCCTTCGCCACGCTGGAGAAAAAAGGGCGCGAGCGCGATCCGGCCTGCGTCGGCTGTCACGTCACCGGTTACCTGCGACCGGGTGGAACCGCCGACGTCCGGATCGCGGCGACCCGGCTGCGCGACGTGGGCTGCGAGGCGTGCCACGGTCCCGGCGCCGACCATCGGGACGCGGTCATGATCCGGCCCCAGATCCGGCCAGATCTCCGGCCAGATCTCCGGCCAGATCTCCGGCCAGCTCTGGCCGCGCACGCCCCAGCACCGACAGCGCGGCCAGGCAGCTTCCAGCGCGAGGTGCCGGCGCTGGTCTGCCTGGGCTGTCACACCCCGGACCAGACCGGCGGTGATTTCGAATACGGGGAGTACCTGAAGGCCATCCTCGGGCCCGGCCACGGCGGTGTATAGTCGGTGGGCTCATGCGCCGGCCACCCGTGCTGCTCCTGCTGGGCGCCGCGGGCGCCGTCTGGGCCCTGAGCCCGGGAGCCCGCGCGGCCGGCGCCGAGCCGCGGGCCGCCGCGGGCAAGCCGGCGACCGACCGGGCCGACCAGGCGGTTCTTCGGGACG
>Ga0207701_10006006_pt1 | contig 12155 bp, 7 predicted proteins | sample KBSSwiSSwithPhiX_FD_184294 | JGI IMG/M metagenome (GOLD analysis project Ga0207701, IMG submission 184294) | Switchgrass rhizosphere bulk soil microbial communities from Kellogg Biological Station, Michigan, USA, with PhiX - S5 (SPAdes) (version 2) | ecosystem: Environmental > Terrestrial > Soil...
TCTTTCTTCGCGCGCCAGGTCGGCGACTCCGGCAGGAACGGGCGGATGAGGATCAGCGGAATCGCCGGGATCACGCCCGACATCAGCGTGTAGCGCCAGGCTTCGTGGCCGCCGCCCACGGCGGGCAGGCTGTGGCCGTAGGTGACCAGCAGGTAATACGCGCCCGTCACCATCAGCCCGCCGAACGACCCCAGCACCTGGGTGTAGCCGACCACCGATTCGCGCTGCTTCGGGTTCGGGAAGAGCTCCGACAGCCAGGCGACGGCCGCGACGAACTCGACGCAGACGCCGACAAACGTGCAGCAGCGCCAGAACAGCAGCCAGTAGACGGATGTCGAGTAGCCGGCCGCGAACGCGGAGAACGCGTAGAGCAGGATGCTCCACACCAGCACGCGCCGCCGGCCGAGGAGGTCGGTGAGATAGCCGCCGAGCAAACCGAAGATGCCGCCCGCCACCGCCGGAACATAGAAGATGATGCCGACCCAGTCGTTGATGGCAGGGCTGGTGGGCGGTACCCCCAGCAGCTCGACGAGCGCCGGCCGCACGATCAGCGGCAGCATCAGCAGCTCGTAGGAATCGAACGCGAAGCCGATCGCCGCGATGATCGCGATCAGCCATTGCAGCGGCGTCAGACGCGCCGGCGTGTCGTCGGCCGGACCCGGAGTAGCGTTCATCAGAAGTACCTCGCGAGCGTTGCGGCGCCGGGCCGTGAGCCGGGCGTCCATCGAGAAACCATCACCATCAGCAGCGCCGAAATCAGCGTCATCGGCACGACCGGCAGGAAGCCGAAGACCATCGTCCCCGCCGCCGCACGCGTCACGACCTCCACGCCGCCGATCGTCAGCACGCTGACGGCGATGCCCGGCGGCGGCGCCGGCACGACCGATTGCAGCACCGCGACGGCGAGCACCGCCGTGGCGGTCCACACGGCGACGGCGAGCGCGCCCCACCTGGTGCTGCGTTTCCAGAACAGCGCCGCGACCAGCAGCGGCGACAGCGCCGAATAGCCGGCAAACGCGTATTGCGTCGCGATGTCGAAGATCGACTGCGGCACGATCAGCGCAATCGCGTAGGCGACCGCGGTGACGCCGGCGACGAACAGGCGCCCGGTGTGCACCAGCAACGCGTCACGGGCGCGCGCCGCGCCGAGATAGAACGCCACCACGTCCTCGGTGAACATTGTCGAGAGCGCGAGGATCTGCGAGTCGCTCGCCATCACCGCCGCCATCACCGCCGCCCCGAGCAGCGCCGTCAGCCACAGCGGAGCATATCCCTGGACGAGCGCCAGGATCACATCGTCGCCGCTGGCCGTGGCGCGCAAGGCGTCGCGGCGTTCCGGCGTCAGCGACGGGCCCTGGGCGGCCAGGGTCGCCCGCGCTTCCACCTTGGCGCTGATGGCCGGCACCTCGAGCGCGCGGTTGGCGACCACCCCGAGGAACACCGACGGCAGCCAGATCGCGATCATGCAGAGCGGGTAGAGCACCACCGTCCGGCGGAAATGAGCGAGGCGGCGGGCGGTGAGGCAGAAGATGCCGATGTGGGGAAAGGCGATCGACGACAACGGGATGAAGGTGTAGCTGAAGAAATACAGCGGCGAGACGCGCTCGCGCGTGAGCAGGGGAGAGGTCGCCGGCGACGCCAGCATCGACTCGATCGCCGTCCGGAAGCCGCCCATGCCGGCCGCGATCACCGCCACCGCCGTCGCGCCGAAACACAGGAACAGGACAGTCTGGAACGCGTTGACCCACGCCGTGCCGCGCATCCCGCCGAACAGCACGTAGCCCATGACGACCGACGACACCACCGCGCCGCCGAGCCAGAACGGCACCAGCCCGCCGCTGACCACGCGCAGCGTGGTGCCGCCGCCGATCACCGCGATGACGATGTAGGGCACGAGCAGCACCGCCTGGACCGCGAAGATCGCGGTGCCGATATGCCCGCACTCCCACCGGTCGCGAAACATCTGCACCGGCGTCATGAAGCCGTGGCGCTTGCCGAGCGCCCAGAGGCGCGTGCCGATGACGAACAGGCTGAGCGGGATGATCAGCGCCGACGAGGACGCCATCAGCCCGTAGGTGACGATGCCGTTGGCGAAGGCGTGGCCCGAGGCGCCGAGGATCGAGAACGCGGTCATGTTGGCGCCGAAGAGCGACAACAGAAACACGGCGGGGCCGAGCGATCGGCCGGCGAGAAAGAAATCCTCCGCGTCGGGGCGCCGCGCCGACGCGCGGTTCGCGAACAGGCCGATGGCGAGCACCGTCCCGAGGTAGAGGAAGACGACGGCCGCGGGGATCATTCCTTGGAGGCGTGCTCGAGGTGGGCGGGCCAGTGCCGCCGCACCAGCAGCCACATCAACGCCGAGATCGCGAGCGTGTAGGCCGCGTGATAGAAGAGGCCGATCGGCATGAAGCCGAAGACCAGCGGGCGCGCCTCGCGCCAGAACCAGAAATCCTGATGCAGCGCGTAGAGCGCCGCCACCATGAGGGCCGCCGCCATCGGGCTATACTACGTCATCATGCAGGCGTCTCCGTCCGATCCGGCGCGCACGGCAGGTGTGTCGCCGGATGTCTCGCGCACGATGCTCGACGAGTGGGTGCGCGAGGTGGTTGCGTGGCATTTCGATCCGGCGACCGGCACGCCGTACTGGCTCGAGTTCGCCAGCAAGGCGGGCTGGGATCCGCGGCGCGAGATTACCGGGTTTGCCGATCTCAAACGGTTCGGCGAGTTCCAGGACGAAGCGCTGCGCGGCGGGCCGGTGCAGCGGTGGATCCCGAGGGGGCTCGCGGGCAAGCCGGTGTTCGTGTTCGAGACCGGCGGCACGACCGGCACCCCGAAGACGCGCGTCGCGATGGACGATTTCCGGATCGACTACGAGATCTTCAGCGACACGCTGCCCGACGAATTCTTTCCACGCGGGTCGAACTGGCTGATGCTCGGGCCGTCGGGGCCGCGGCGGCTGCGCCTGGCGGTCGAGCACCTCGCGCAGTACCGCGGCGGCGGCATCTGCTTCTGCGTCGACCTCGATCCCCGCTGGGTGGTCAAGTTGATCAAGAAGGGGTGGAGCGAGCACCTCCAGGCCTACAAGGACCACGTCATCGATCAAGCGGTGACGATCCTCAAGGCGGGTCACGACATCAAGTGTGCGTTCGCGACGCCGAAGCTGCTGGAAGCGCTCGCGCTCCGGCTCGACTCGATGGGGACGACGCTGCGGCAGATGGGGATCACGGGGATCTTCTCCGGCGGCACCGAGTTCACGCCGCAGTGGAACCGCTTCGCCCACGAAGAGCTGCTCGACGGCGCCTACATGACGCCGACCTATGGCAACACGCTGATGGGGCTGGCGGCGAGCGCGCCGAGCGGCCCGGCCAACAACTACAAGATCGCCTACTACGCGCCGCAGCCGCGCGCGGCGATCGAGGTCGTCAGCTTCGACGATCCCGACAAGGTCGTCGGCTACGGCGAGACCGGCCGCGTCAAGTTGACGACGCTGACGAAGGAATTCTTCATGCCCGGCTTCCTCGAGCGCGACGAGGGCGAACGCGAGCCGCCGTGCGAGAAGTTTCCGTGGGACGGCATCAGCGGCGTGAGGCCCTTCCACGGATTTGCCGCGACCACGACCGTGGGGGTGTACTAAAGGAGAAGGACGGAGACCACGAAGACACGAAGGCACGAAGAAACACGAAGAAAAAATGTCTTCTTCGTGATCTTCGTGTCTTCGTGTTCTTCGTGGTAGCCGGATACACATGATCAACATTCCGGTGCTTCGTTGGGGGCAGCCCTACACTTCCATGGACGTCGACCCGGTCGTGCACTTCTCGACCGGTGAGCCGATTGCCAACGTCAGCCGCGCGAATGGCGGGCTGATCCAGCGCGACATGCGCAAGGCCGAGCGCGCGCGCGAGGTGCTGCGCGCGATCCCGATCGAGGAGCTGATCGAGCGCGCCGGCAAGGCGGGCGAGCTCTACATGAACGCGACGCTGCCGATCGGCGACGGCACGCAGACACCCGAGGAGTTCGCGCGCGCGCAGTCGGCGTCGACCGGCCTGCCCGAGCGCATGTGCCGCGCGAACATGAAGAAGAACGCGTTCGTGCTCGCCGAGATGCGCCGCATCCTCGACTCGCTGACGCGCGGGCTCTCCCTCGACGTGCTCTCGACCGGCTTCGGCGAGGAGCGCGGCGTGCCAATCAGCTACCAGGCGCAGAGCCCGGTCGTCGGGCTGGTGCTGCCGTCGAACTCGCCCGGCGTGCACACGCTGTGGCTGCCGGTGATCCCGCTGCAGATCGGGCTGGTGCTGAAGCCGGGGCCGCAGGAGCCGTGGACGCCGTATCGCATGGCCGAGGCGTTTTTCCAGGCGGGCATCCCGCGCGAGTCGATCTCGATCTACCCCGGCGGCGGCGACGTCGGCGCCGCGGTGCTCGACAGCTGTGGCCGCAACCTGATCTTCGGCGGCACGCCGACCGTCGACAGGTATCGCGGCAACCCGCGCGTCCAGGCGCACGGCCCCGGCTTCTCGAAGATCCTGATCGGTGACGACCAGGTCGATCGGTGGGAAGAGTTCATCGACGTGATGGCCGACAGCGTCTTCCTCAACAGCGGACGCGGCTGCATCAACTGCTCCGGGATCTGGGCGAGCCGCCACACGCGCGAGATCGCGGATGCGCTGGCGAAGCGGCTGGCCGCGGTGCAGCCGCTGCCGCCGGATCATCCTGACGCCAGCCTGGCGGCGTTCACGGTGCCCGGCGTCGCCGACGCGATCGCGCAGGCGATTGACGTCGACGTGCAGGCCCCGGGCGTCACCGACGTCACGGCGAAACACCGCAGCGGCCAGCCTCGGCTGATCAAGCAGGGGAAGGCGGACTACCTCCTGCCGACCGTCGTCCACTGCGAATCGCCGGAGGCGGCGATAGCGTCGAAGGAATACATGTTCCCCTTCGTCACCGTCGTCGAGTGTGCGGAATCGAAAATGCTGGAGGCGATCGGCCCGACGCTCGTCTGCAGCGCGATCACCTGCAACCCGGCATTCAGGAAGACGCTGGTCGACGCGGTGCACATCGATCGCCTGAACCTCGGCCCGGTGCCGACGACCCAGCTGAACTGGCTGCAGCCGCACGAGGGGAACATCATCGAGTTTCTGTTCCGGGCTCGAGCGTTCCAGACAGCCAATCTATAGCGGCCATGTGATTCGTGGCTTGGCATCAACACAAGGACACAAAGGGCACAAAGGAAGAGCGATCCTGTACAAAAAATTTGTGTCCTCTGTGTCCTTTGTGTTGAGTACAAGGTGATATGAGGATCTTGTCGGTCACGGCCGGCGCCGCGGGGATGTATTGCGGCAGCTGCTCGCGCGACAACGCGCTGGCGGTCGAGCTGATCGCGCGCGGGCACGACGTCACCCTGCTGCCGCTCTACACGCCGACCAACCCGGACGAGCCGAACGTCAGCCGCAACCGCGTGCTGTTTGGCGGCATCAGCATCTACCTGCAGCAGTACGTCCCGCTGGTCCGCAAGCTGCCGCGCGTGTTCGATCGGCTGTGGGATTCGCCGCGGGTGATCAACGCCTTTGCGAGCCGATCGCTGTCGACCGACCCGAAGCTGCTCGGCGACATGACGATATCGATGCTCGAAGGGGACCACGGCATCCTGCGCAAGGAGTTCGACAAGCTGCTGGAGTGGACGGCGGGCGAGCCGACGCCGGATGTCATCAACCTGTCGAACTCGCTCCTGATCAGCCTGGCGCGGCCGCTGCGCGACGCGTTCAAGCGGCCGGTGTCGTGCACGCTGCAAGGCGAGGACCTGTTCCTCGAGGATCTCATCGAGCCGTATCGTTCTCGCGCGATCGAGCTGATCCGGCGGCAGGTGTCTGACGTCGAAGTGTTCATCGCCGTCAGCGAGTACTACGTGCCGGTGATGGCCAAGCTGCTCGCGGTTCCCGAGAGCCGCATCGCGGTCGTCCCGCTCGGCATCAACATGAAGGGCTACGCGCAGCGGCCGCCGCGCGCGCACAGCACGGACGCCTTCCGCGTTGGATACTTTGCACGCATCGCGCCTGAAAAAGGACTGCACTTCCTGGCGCAGGCCTACGAGCTGTTCCGCAAGAAGGTGCCGCAGTCCGACTCCGACACGGCGCGCCCGATCCGGCTCGACGTCGCGGGCTACCTCGGGCGAGCGCACGCGCCCTATCTCGAGGGGGTCAAGCGCCAGCTCGCGAAAGCCGGCCTGCTCGACGAGTTCACCTATCACGGCGCGGTCGATCGCGACGGCAAGCTGGCCTTCCTCCAGACGCTGGACCTGCTGTCGGTGCCGGCCACCTACGACGAGCCGAAGGGCGTCTTCCTGCTCGAGGCAATGGCGAGCGGCGTGCCGGTGGTGCAGCCGCGGCGCGGCACCTTCACCGAGATGGTCGAGAACAGCGGCGGCGGCCTCCTCGTCCCACCCAACGATCCGGCCGCGCTCGCCGACGGGTTGTTCGCGCTGTGGCAGGACCGCGAGAAGGCCGACGCGCTTGGCGCGCGCGGCTTCCAGGGCGTCCGCGCGCACTACAGCGTCGCCCGCTCGGCGGACATCCAGCTCGACGTCTACGAGTCGATGATCGCGCGGCCGCGGGCGCGGCAGGCGTGATCGCGTGCTCCGGGCTCAGGGGGCAGACCCGAAGTTCGGGTCTGACCCCTGAGCCTGACCCGTTACCATGCTGACCGTTGCGCATCTGAGCAAGGAATACCCGACGCCGCGCGGGCCGCTCGCGGTGCTGTCCGACGTTTCCTTCTCGCTCGCGCCCGGCGATGCCGCCGCCATCATGGGGCCGTCGGGCAGCGGCAAGAGCTCGCTGCTCTACGTCGTCGGCGCGCTCGAACCGCCGACCTCCGGCACGATCACGCTCGACGGCCGCGACCCGTTCCAGTTACCCGCGGCGGCGCTCGCCGCGTTCCGCAACGAGGCAGTCGGCTTCGTCTTCCAGGATCACTGTCTGCTGCCGCAGTGCACCGTGCTCGAGAACGTGCTCGTGCCGACGCTGGTCGCCTCCTCCGGGAACGGCGACGGCGAGCGGGCGCGCCGCCTGATCGAGCAGGTCGGCCTTGGCGCGCGGATCGATCACCGGCCGGGCGAGCTCTCCGGCGGCGAGCGGCAGCGCGTCGCGGTCGCGCGCGCGCTGGTGCGGCAGCCGCGGCTCCTGCTGTGCGACGAGCCCACCGGCAACCTCGATCGCGCCTCCGCGGAGCAGGTCGCGTCGCTGCTGCTCGATCTCCACCGCGAGCAGCACGGCATCCTGATCGTCGTCACCCACAGCGCGCAGCTTGCGGAGCGATTCCCGATCCGCTTCGAGCTGGTGGACCGTAACTTGCGGCGGCTGCAATGAGACCACGAAGGCACGAAGACACGAAGAGACACGAAGAAGAATTCTCTTTCTTAAAGAGAACAAAAAGTTCTTCGTGTCCTTTCGTGACTTCGTGTCTTCGTGGTCTCCGGCTATCCCGATGATCCGAAGAGATCTTGTTCGCCGCGGGGTGGTCTATTACTGGCGCACCAACCTCGCGGTGGTGCTTGGCGTCGCCACGGCGGTGGCGGTGCTCGCTGGTGCGCTGCTGGTCGGCGACTCGGTGCGCGGCAGCCTTCGCGATCTCGTGCTCGCGCGCATCGGCCGCACCGATCGCGCGATCGTTTCCACCGGTTTCTTCCGCGAGGCGCTTGGCGACGACCTCGCTCGCGACGGCGCCCTTGCCGGCGCCGCGCCGCTGGTTGCCGTCGAGGGCACGGTCAGCGATCAGGCCAGCGGCCGCCGCGCCTCGCGCGTCCTCGTCTACGGCGTGGACGATCGGTTCTGGCGCTTCCACGGCGTCACCGGCGTGAGCGGCCCTTCGGGCCGCGACGCGCTCCTCAGCCAGGCGCTCGCGTCTGATATCGGCGCGGCCGTCGACAACGCGGTGCTGGTGCGAATCGAGCGGCCGTCCGCGATCCCGATCGAGTCGCTCCACGGGCGGAAGGAAGATGCCGGACGCACGCTGCGGCTCGATGTCCGCGCCGTCCTCAGCGCTGCCGATCTCGGCGAGTTCTCGCTGAGTCCCCAGCAGGGCGCGGTCCGCGCCGTGTTCGTGCCGCTCGCGCGCATTCAGCAGGACCTCGAGATGCGCGGCCGCGTCAACACCCTGCTGATCGCGAACGGCGCGAGCGCAGACAACGCCGCCCTCGAGCGCCTGGTCCGCGCCCGCTTTGCAGTCGAGGATGTCGGCTTGACGACGCGTGTGGTGGGAGATGCGGTTGCGGTGGAAAGCGCCGCCGGCCTGCTCGACGCATCGCGCGCGATCGCGGTCGACGCCGCTGCGCAGAACAGCGGCGTCCGGCCGCAACCCGTGCTCACCTATCTGGCCAACACGATGCGCAGCGGCGAGCGCCAGATCCCCTACTCGCTGGTGACGGCGATCGATCTGCGCGCGATCGGCGTCGCGGTGGATGCCACGGCGGCGAATCGCCCGATCGTGCTCAACGACTGGGCCGCGCGCGATCTGGCGGTCAAGCCCGGCGACCCGCTGTCGCTCGAATACTTCGTCTGGGAGGATCCCGGTCGGCTCGTCACGCGCAGCGCGGACTTCACCGTCGCGGCGGTCGTGCCGATTGCCGGCCCCGCGGCCGATCGCGATCTGACGCCGGTCTATCCCGGCATCAGCGAAGCGGCGACCTTCAGCGATTGGGATCCGCCATTTCCGGTCGAGCTCAAACGCGTTCGGAAGATCGACGAGCAGTACTGGGAGCAGTACCGGACGACCCCGAAGGCGTTCGTGCCGTTCGAGGTGGGGCAGGCGCTGTGGGGTTCGAGATATGGCGATCGCACATCGGTCCGCCTGCGGCCGGCCGGCGGCGCATCCGCAGCCGACGCCGCCGGACGTGTCAGGACGCTGCTCCGCGACGCGATCGACCCGATGGCGATGGGCCTCACCCTGGTCGACGTGCGCGGCGGGGGGCTCACCGCTTCTCGCGGCGCCACCGACTTCGGCGAGTACTTCACCTATTTCAGCTTCTTCCTCGTCGCCGCGGCGCTGCTCCTGGCGGTGCTGTTCTTCCGGCTGGCGGTTGAGCAGCGCGCGCGCGAAGTCGGTCTCCTCCGCGCCGTCGGCTTCTCGACGCCGCGCGTCCGGAGGCTGTTCGCGGCTGAGGGTTTCGTGCTCGCGCTCGCCGGCAGCATCATCGGCGCCGGCGGCGCCGTCGCCTATGCCGGCGCGATGATGTACGCGCTCCGGACCTGGTGGATTGGCGCGGTCGCGACGACGTCGCTGACGTTGCACGTCTCGCCGCTCTCCCTCGCCGCGGGCGTCGCAGGAGCGCTTGCCGCGGCAATGATCTGCATCTGGTGGACGTTGCGACGGCTGGCGAGGCTGTCCGAGCGCAGCCTGCTGGCAGGGGAGGTTGGGTCGGACGGGCCGGGTGTGGGGGCTGGCAAGACAGGCGGAGGTCGTGCCTGGTGGGCTGCGATCGCGTTCGCCATCGCCGGCATCGCGATGGTTACGGCGAGCGCCGGCGGCGCGATCGACCAGACCGGCGGCTTTTTCGGTGCGGGCTCGTTGATCCTCGTCGCGTGCCTGTGCCTGGCCGCCGCGATCCTCCGGCGTCCGCCGCGCTCGCTGATCCACGGACGCGGCTGGCCGGCGGTCTCTCGCCTCGGCCTCCGCAACGCCGCGCACCGGCCGGGCCGCAGCGTGCTCGCGATTGGCGTCATCGCGTCCGCTGCATTCATCCTCATCGCCGTCGACGCCTTCCACAAGGAGGCGCCGTCGACGACGGATCGGCAGTCAGGCGTCGGCGGCTACGCGCTGCTCGTCGACATGCTGATGCCGATTGCCCACGACCCGAACAGCCCCGAGGGCCGCGACGCGATCGGCCTCGCCGACATTCCTCCGGACGACATCACGATCGAACCGTTCCGCGTCCGGCGCGGCGACGACGCGAGCTGCCTGAACCTGTACGAGCCGCGCGATCCGCGCGTCCTCGGTGTCCGCCGGTCGTTCATCGACGGCGGGCGCTTCGCGTTTCAGAGCTCGCTTGCAAAGACCGACGCGGAGCGCGCCAACCCGTGGATGCTGCTGAACGGCACTCCCGGGGACGAAGTGGTGCCGGTCATCGCCGACGCCAACTCGATGACCTACGTTCTCCACAAATCGCTCGGCGACGACATCGTCGTCGATCGCGGCGGCCGGCCGCTGCGGCTTCGCCTGGTGGCGGCGCTGTCCGACAGCATCTTCCAGGGCGAGCTGCTGATGTCGGACGAGCAGTTCCGCCGCGTGTTCCCGGACGAAGACGGCTATCGCTTCCTGCTCGTCGAGACCGCCGCCGGGAAGGCCGCGGCCGTCGCCTCCGCCATCGAGCAGGGAGCGGGCGATCTCGGCGCCGACGCGGTGCCGACGGTCGAACGCCTGGCGGAGTTTCACGCGGTCGAGAACACCTACCTCTCGACGTTCAAGACGCTCGGTGGTCTCGGGCTGCTGGTGGGCACGATCGGACTCGCGGCGGTGTTGCTGCGCAACGTCCTCGAGCGCCGTCGTGAGCTGGCGCTGCTCGGCGCTGCCGGCTATCGCCGCGGCCACATTTTCGCGATCGTGCTGGCCGAGAACGTCCTGCTGCTGGGCTGGGGCCTTGCGGTTGGCGCGCTGTCGGCGGCGGTGGCCATTGCGCCGGTCGTGCTCGAGCGCGGCGGGCAGCTGCCGGCCGCGGCCGGCGCGGCCCTGCTTGTGATTGCAGTCTTTACCGGCGGATTGCTATCGTCACTCATTGCGACGAGGGCGGCGCTCGGCGCGCCGCTGCTCGAGGCGCTGCGGTCGGAATAGGGCGGCTTCGCTGTCGTTCGGCGTTCTTAGTTCTTCGTTCGGCGCTCGTGCGTTGTCGCTGCCCACCGCGGCTGATGAGCGGGCCCGAGCCTGCGCGTGAGCGCCGCGCGGCGTTGCGAGGGCACCACTCGAGGTTCATATGCCGGCATTCATTTTTTCGATTGTGCGCGGGGTACTCATCGTCGGAGCACTCTCGGTGACGGCCGCGCGGCCGTCGGCGGAGAACTGGCCGCAGTGGCGCGGACCGTCGCTGAACGGAATCAGCGGCGAGCGCAACCTGCCGGTGAAATGGTCGGCGACCGAGAACGTCAGCTGGAAGCTGCAGCTGCCGGCCTGGTCGGGCTCGACGCCGATCATCTGGGGCGATCGCATCTTCCTCAACGTCGCCGACGACCTGCGCGTGCAGAGCGGCGACAACCTGCACCTGTGGTGCGTCGATCGCGTGAAGGGGACGGTGCTCTGGAAGCGGCCGCTCGGATCGGGCAACCATCAGGAGCGGAAGCAGAACATGTCGACGCCGTCGCCGGTCACCGACGGCACGCTCGTCTGGGTGATGACCGGCACCGGCGTGCTCAAGGCGTTCGACTTCAACGGCGCCGAAAAATGGACGCGCGACATCCCGAAAGACTACGGGCGCTTCGGCCTCAACTGGGGCTACGGCTCGTCGCCGCTGCTGTTCCACGACGCGCTCTACGTCCAGGTGCTGCACGGGATGAAGACCGACGATCCGTCGTACCTGCTGCGCATCGACAAGGCGACGGGCAGGACCGTGTGGCGCATCGAGCGGCCGACGAGCGCGCGGTTCGAGTCGCCCGACTCCTACACGACGCCGGCGCTCCTGCGCTACGGCACGACGACCGAGATCGTGGTGACGGGTGGCGACGTGGTCACCGGCCACGATCCGTCGAACGGCAAGGAGCTGTGGCGCGCGAACGGTCTCAACCCGGACAACGACGGCAGCTACCGGATTGTTGCCTCGCCGGTGGTGCAAGGCGAACTGATCGTCGCGCCGTCGCGCGAGCGGCCGATGCTGGTGCTGAAGGCGGGCGGACGCGGCGACGTCACGAAGTCGCATGTCCTGTGGTCGTTCGGCAGCGGCCCCGACGTGCCGACGCCGGTCACCGACGGCACCTACCTCTACGTCGTCAACGACCGCGGCATCATGTTCTGCCTCGACCTGAAGACGGGCAAAGAGCATTACGGTCGTCAGCGGCTGCGGCCGGGCACTTACAGCGGCTCGCCGGTGCTCGCCGACGGCAAGATCTACATCACCAACGAGGATGGTCTGACCAGCGTGATCAAGGCGGGCCCGGCGTTCGAGCTGCTGGCGGAGAACGACTTCG
>Ga0207701_10006007_pt1 | contig 12155 bp, 13 predicted proteins | sample KBSSwiSSwithPhiX_FD_184294 | JGI IMG/M metagenome (GOLD analysis project Ga0207701, IMG submission 184294) | Switchgrass rhizosphere bulk soil microbial communities from Kellogg Biological Station, Michigan, USA, with PhiX - S5 (SPAdes) (version 2) | ecosystem: Environmental > Terrestrial >...
CGTCGCTTCTGAATAATCATCACATCGCTTCTACAGCTTTTCGACACCCTGGACTTGATTTCGCCACAATTCATTTCTATGATGAGCCTGCCATCGACAGACCAAAAAATACCATTGATGCAGCGATCATAACAGGCAAGCTCACACGGGAAGTGTTATCAGAAATTAATGACAAAAGGCCATTCTTCGACACCGAGCACGGACCCATCTTCACTTTCAACAATAAGCACATCACGCTCGACGAAAAATTTGATGACCAATATTTCCATAACATGCAATGGTCGCATTTTGCATCCGGTGGCGCCGGCGGTGGCATGAGGTGGCCTTACCGCCATCCTCATTCATTAACAGCAGGCATGCGCAAACGGCAACATTCATTGGCGAAATTCGCTGAATTTATAGACTGGATAAACTTCAAACGATATTCACTTAATCATAGCATCAATTTAAATAATGAACATCTTATTCCCTTTACGTGCGGAGATGAAAAACAGGCGATCATCTGGCTGGTAAGAAATAAATTATCATCTCATCAATCGGAAACTTTTAAAATGAATTTTACTTTAAAAGAAAAATATGCCGTATTATTTTTCGATCCCTCTTCAGGAAAAAAAATAATAGAAACTACTATAGATAATTTTCATACAGAATGTACTCTCCCCTCTTTTGAAAAAGATTTAGCTATTTATTTACGGCAGATGTAATTATGGTATCCAACCCTGGCTCTTCATGATCTTCAGCAACTGCGGATCATCAGCCGACATAGCCGGTATCCAATCACTAATCCTCCTGCGATTCCACCACGATCCTTCTTTATTGCCTAGCTCCGCAAACTGGTATTGATACAACACGGCACGCACGTATTTCGGCGGTTTACCTGGAAATGGTTCCTCTTTAAATAAACTCAATGCCTGCGCATCGTTATGTAATAATTTCCAGATCAGGTGATATGTCCACGGGTATTCTTCTGGCACCGACATTGCAGCAAACCACATCTGCCAGTCTAACCGCAAATGGTAAGGAGCTACCTGCGGAGGCTGTTTATCGGTCAATACGGGTAATCCTTTGTAGATATACGGTTGCCAGTTTGCCTGATCTGAAGGGTCATCATCCATTGTACCTTCAAAGATCACATTCATCCTTTCTCTTCCAACAGTTCCGAATGCGCCATATGTGTTTACAAGGTTCAGGGGATCGAATGATGTATTCATGATCTGCGTGGGAGAAAGCATATTGAAGATTGGCTGGATGCTGAGCATGGCAACGAGTAGCGTAACTATCAATGCGGTCACACGAATTGATTTAGACGGCGTTGATAGCTCATCAGCGATTTCCGCTTTCCGAACAAGACGGCGTGGTAATATCTTTTTCCAGAATCCATCATCAAAACATGCTAAGGCGGGAACTATCGTTAACCAGTTTAAGAAAGAAAGGTTACCGCTTAATATAATTGTTATTTGAAAAAAGACAATTACCACCCCCGCAACATGGCGCGCAACTCGTGGCCAGAATACAAACCATGGCGCCACAAGTTCTGCGAAATGATTGAACCACACGCCCGCTTTGAGCATAGCCTTGGGAAGAAAATGAAACCAACGGCTAATCGGACCTGGCATCGGTTGTGTTTCGAACTGGTAGTACAGAGCAGTTCCATTGCGCCATATTTCATCACCACGGATCTTGATGAGTCCTGCACCAAGCATGATGCGGAAGATCAGCCACCTGAACAATATAATAATAAGAATCGGTGGCGGATGTTTCGGGAATGGACGCATGTCGAGCAGAGGGCAAAGGAAAATAGCAAGAAACCCAGTTTCGATCAATTGTATTTCCCATCCGTATCCGTACCATTCCTGCCCAACATGAACAAACGACATGTAAAGAATCCAGAGTAATGTGAGCAAAGGGGCATTGGCATAACCTGAAACCACTACACATGAAAGTATAAATCCCATCCATGCGAAAGTTAAGAGTGACGTATCGGAATTTAAGAACCAGAAAATGGAAGGGAGCCGCATAAAAGCACTGGTTTCCGAACCAAGCGCATTGCGTACATACTCCAGGTAATAGGGTAAGGGAAGAAGCCCGTTAGAACCAATTAAAGGAATAACCTGGTTAATGGCGACGAGAAAAGCAACAGCATAAACAATGCCCAGCAACCGCAGGATCATAAAGCGCGTGAGCCAGTATGTCGTAGAAGTAATTGCCACTAACGAAAGTTAATACTTCTGTTAATTACAATATTTGATAATAAAATTCATAAATCTATTCCATATAAAAAACTTCTTCTAATGGAATGGTGACCGGAGAATGATCTTCATTCGTATCCATGATGTCTTTCATGAATGTCCACCACTTCTTCATAACAGGATGCGCAGATAACGCCTGCAGCTTTTCTTCATTGTGGGTATTCATCACAGCAAACAGGTCGCCGGTGGAACGATCGAGAAAGATCCTGTAGTCTGATATACCTGCCGACTTCAATAAAGATTTTAGCTCATCAGAAATTTCGTCGTGTCTCTTCTTATATTCAACTTCCTGTCCTTTATGCAGGTGCATTTTAAATGCTGCTGTCATCATATACCTTAATTTATTTAATCCAATTCCCTTGTATGCGGATCTCTTCTCATAAACCATACTGTAAGATCTTCATACGGATGAGCCATGGTATTGTACACATAATAACCTGAACGTTCGTTCAGTTGCTTTACCCGGAAAACTGTAGTTTCCACAAAAATCGGTTCATTAGTTTCATCAGCCAGTCTGAACATTTCCTGTTTTATTTCATACGCCGCTGCATTGCCTACCACATCCTGGTCGGTTGCTACCAACCATCCCAACCATCCTGCAGACGGCCGTATTTTATCCACCATTGATTTATACTTTGCAGCCTTTAACCCATTTCTGATACCCATTACAAATAACAGAACCCTGAGTTTTTTCAAAATAAGCGGCAAAGACACCCTTTGGTTTTGCAATCTATAAAAAAGAACAATGCCATGCCTGTTCCCGGTGATCCAACCTCCCCGGTTTACCATGGCTGCTTGCAGGAAAAAGGATAAAAATGCTCTCAATTTCTTTTGATTTTTGACAGGCAGCATCCAATGCATCCCGGGAGAATAGCAGAATGCACGCTCCATTATATCAAGAGCTCTTTTCTTATCCTGAATATTGCGTATAATCTCCATATGCGAATTCTTACTCTGTAAATCTATTTCGCATTATGGCCGACACCTAATTGAATTATCCTTATGAGCTACCTGATTTTAGCAATTATTCGTAATCTATGCAACGAGCTTTCGTTAATTAGTATATTACGAGAACCGGGAAACGGGAAACGTTAAAGCATCACGAAGTGCCGAAAAACCAAAACAGAATTACTGCCAGTAATAGAAATATCAGCATGGTTATCACCAAAAAAAATACTTCTGACTTTTTGCGGTTTCTTTTTTCGGGTCTTTTATTGATCCTGGGATTCATATAAAATCTTTTTTAATAGTACGATCTGACCAAGATGATAATGGGTGTGTTCTATAATTCCTGCGAGATTCCTGAAATAGTTGCCATATTTAGGATCTGCAAATTCTTCAAAAAGTTTTTTATCTTCTAAACCTTCAATCCGGTTCGCGAACAATTCTGCCTGCTCAAAAGTTTTGTTTACTAATTTCCGCCATTCCTCCCCGGATATTATGGGTTGCAGTCCGAAACTGTATTTATCACTTGCATTTAATGGTTCTCCCTGCAATACTTTCAATACTGCATCTATATAATAATTAATATGAAAAACAAGAACGGCTATTGTATTCAGGTTATGCACTTGCGTCGTGGCCTGCTGCCAGGTTATTCCTTCTAAGGTGTCTTTCAGGTTGACTGCTGTCCAGTTACCGCCAAAAAAAACATCTTTAAAGTGTTTGGATAGTTGTTGCGGAGTTGTCATTGAATATTTACTATTGTGTTACCATACTGAATATCATGGGTTGCTTTTTATATACAATAAGTGAAACAATTAACCTGAGATCTTATTTCAATAATACAAGTTGTCCGGCATGATAATCAAGGTGACAGGTACGGGAGATGACCACATTTAATTTATTACGGTGTGGCTCTTTTGCAAAATCTTCCGGGGAAATTGAATTATGTCTCTCAAACCATTCGTCTGGCTGCATCCTCTCAAATAAAGAATCCAGTTCTTTATTAATGTCCTTCCACGCCTGCCTAAGTTCTTTTACAGTAGGCGTCGCAACGATTTCTTTTTCTGGTGTTTCAACAAACGTTTTAAATAAACCGGGATGCAATTCATTTCCCAGATCCAGCAAAGGGATCATCCGGTTATTAATTGCAGTGAGGTGACCTAAAATATAAACACCTGTATTTTTTCCTGGCGCAATTTCCTTTTGCAGTTGTTCATCAGGCAACTCACCAAATAATTTATCCAGTTGGGCTATCCTGATATTCCATGCACCCAGTACCATTTTAATGAAGAGCACTTTATTCATTTCGATTTTCCTGTAAAAATAAAGTATTCTATCGCCTACTGCTTCAACTGAAAATCTGGATGGCCGCATTGCCACAATGAAAATGAATACTGGTCGGCAAAGTTGGCGAATGTCACATTTTTATCTTCCGTAAAATGGCCATTATCATAGTTCACCTTCATCAACACAGGTTTTTGAGAAGATGAAGCCTGTTGAACCGCCGCAACAAATTTGCCAGGCTGCCATACTTCAACACGTGGATCATTCCAGCCACCCACACCTAAAACTGCCGGGTATTTGGTGTTTTTAACTACATGTTGTATTCCATCCATTTCATACAACGCCCTGCACTCTACGCTATCTTTAACTGAACCGAATTCAGGTACATTCACCGGGCCGTTTGCGGAAAATTCAAGGCGAAGGGCATTGGCACATCCCACATTGCAGATAGCTGCAGCAAAAAGATCGGGACGTTCAGTTATCGCGCGGCTGATCAGGATACCACCCGCACTAGTACCTGTTCCAGCCATTTTAGCCGGAGATGTGTATCCCTTACTGACAAGGTATTCAGCGCAGCTGATAAAATCTTTCCAGGTATTTGGCTTTGTTGCCTTGAATCCTGCCTTGTACCATTCCTGTCCCTTTTCACTGCCACCGCGTACATGCGGAAATGCGATGATCACTCCTTTCGTCGCCAGCGACATCCGCGTCATACTGAAAAAAGGCGTAAAACTGTAACCATAGGAACCATATGACTCCACCTGGCAAACGTTCTTTCCATCCAGTTTAGTTCCCTTTTTATAGATGATAGACAACGGGATCATCACTCCGTCGTGCCCCTTTACTTCAACTTCTTCAACCTTTAGTTCATTGAAGGCAGCGGGAAATACAGGAGGTTTATTAAATGCGTCGGGCGAAAAAGCATTAGTCTCCGCATCATAACTGAACTCTGTATAAGGTTTGATCCAGGATGTAATGCCAACAGTCCACTTGTTTGCTTTAGTGTTGAAACAGGCAATATTTATCGTCCCCGAAAAAGGTAATTTAACCGGTGTCGTTTTCTTTGTATTCAGGTTGAATTTAGAAAGTGTATTGTTGATACCGTCGCTGTGAACCATCAGGATATAGTCTTTACTGTAGTCAGCACTCTCCAATGTCTTATCCTTCTGTTCTGCAGCAATAGTTGTGGCATTTTCCCAATCAGGGTTCTTCAGGCTGGTGTAGATCAGTTTATAATTTTTAGCATTCTTATAGGTAATGGCATACATGTCATCACCTTTAGTGATCACGCTGCGCACCAGCTTATCAGATTCTTTGCTTAATGGTTTCCATTTTATTTTTTCATCGTAAGATCCGGGAACCGGTGCATAGTGTAATACCAACTCATTCTGCACGCTTCTCAATGCTCCGAAGATGTACTTTTCTGCATCTTCATTTAAAAAAATAGTAGGATAAATGTTCGAATCAATCTTCATCTCCGGATAGCTTTCATTGCTGAAAAAATCAAGATCCTTTGATTCATCTGCTCCAAGAACATGCAGTCGTGTTTTGGGATTGAGCCGCGATGAAACATCATTGAAATTGGCATTCCTGATCCAGTTGTACAGGACTGCCTTATTATCGAATGTCCAGGTAAATTCAAACCATACAGGAAATACTGAATCTTTATACAGTTCCTTTGTATCAACATTCATGAAACGGATGGTAGCCATTTCCGCGCCCTTTTCGGAATAAGAAAATGCTATTTTCTTTCCGTCGTAGCTGGGGGCCGCGTTTTCCAGCGTCAGTGTTTTACCGGGAATAAAAGTGGTGGGATCAAATAAAAGCTCTTCCTTTCCATTTAATCCTTCACGGTAATAAAGTTTACCAACATTTTCGCCGGGCATTGTCTTACGATAAAAATACCTGCCGCCTTTATAGTTTCTTCCGTTGTACTTTGCTGGCTGGAGTTTATCGAGTTCCTTCCATTCATTGATCAGTTGATCCCTGCCGCTTATCTTATTTAAAATAGAGTTTGTATAATCAGCCTGTGCCTTGAACCACTCGCCTACTTCAGGTTTTTGCAAATATTCAAGCCATCTGTAAGGATCTTTGTAGGTGACGCCGAAATAAATTTCGCTGCTGTCGACAGTTTTAGTTTCGGGGTAACTGTATTGTGCATGGGAACCGGAAGCCCATATAAATAACAGGCTTGCTACAAGTATATTCTTCATTGAATAAAGTTTGATGATTAGTATAAACGATAATACCGATTATTATCTGAATTTAAGGTTGATCGACGTCAAACTTTTTCTACACTCAAATGAGCGCATCCAATAGGCTAATCAGGGTTTTCTCAGCTGTATTTCCCGGAGATCGAGGATGGCTCCTTTATCAAACTTTGTTTCAGATCTGAAAATTATTTTTTGCATACCCTTTATAAGATCAATTGTACCCACATCCTTCGTTTTAAAGGTTTCCCATGAACCACTTTTATCAACCCTTCCTGTAAGATCATCAGTAGGTGCGATCAAAATAAATTCCTTGCCGGCATCTTCATCTGAAACTGACCATTCAAGTTGTACATAATATTGACCTACTTCAGGAACTTCAACCTCCCATACAACGCTATCTTTTGCAGTGAACCATCCGAATGCTTTCCATTCCGGCATGTACTTAATTTCCGGACCAAATGGTTTTCCGTTCTCTGCGGTAAGGCGTAATACTCCGGATTGCGCTGTTACAATAGAAGGGTTGTTTACTGTATCTGCAACAGAGTTTACCTGAGCAGATTCTTCAGTTACTTTGATTTCCTCCTTTTTCACTTCAGCACAGGATAGGGTTAATGCCATCAGCGCGGGTATGATCATTTTGGTATGCACATTCATTGACTATTAAAATTTTTATATCAGGTGAAGGTATTTTAATATTGGATTTAACCAAAATAGAAAAAATCGTATTAATTGCAAATAATGCTGCTTCAGGTATGTATCTTGTTCAGATCTCTGATTTAAAAGATAAACGAGTGGTTGTGAAACTAATTCTCATCTTACTGATCATATACATCTCTATCTGCGTGTTATTATTTATTATACAGGAACACCTGCTTTTCTTTCCGGACAAGATGAATAAAGATGCCGCATTTATATTTGATCAGAAATTCGAGGATATCTATATAACTACTAAGGATGGTGTCAGGCTGAATGGTGTGCTATTCAAGAGCAACAAACCCGAAGGCCTTATCTTTTACCTGCACGGTAATGGGGGCTCCGTTGAATCATGGGGTGAGATAGCCACGAAATATACCAGCCAGCACTTTGACTGTTTCATTCTTGATTACAGGGGTTATGGTAAAAGTGAAGGTAAGATCACCAGCGAACGGCAACTCCATGAAGATGTTCAATTTGTATTTGATGAGATAAAAGCAAGGCATCAATACAATAAAATTATTGTTTTAGGATATTCACTCGGAACAGCTCTCGCGGCGAAACTTGCTTCAGTAAATGATGTAGATATGCTCATCCTCCAGGCGCCCTATTTCAGCATGAAAGACGTTATGAACGACCACTATCATATAATTCCGCCGTTTATTCTCAGATACAAACTGGAAACCTTCAGGTATATAAAAAATTGCAGAATGCCGGTTGCAATTTTCCATGGTACGGATGATAAGTTAATTAATTATCAATCATCCGTCAGGCTAAAAGAATTATTGAAGCCCTCGGATACGCTTATCCTTTTAAAACGCCAGGGACATAATGAAATGACCTACAACAGGGAATACATTGATGCCCTGAATAAAATTTTAGAAACATTACATTGAAAAATTTCCTATGCATTACTGCAATAACGGTTTTACCCTCGAACCTATCAGCTTTATCGAGTCTTTCAACTTTTCATGTGGCAATTCAGCAGTATCCATCTGGAAAGTAAGCCTGGTAATACCTCCCAGGGCCCTTGAATGCCTGATGATCTTTTCTGCTACTTCTTCCGGATTACCTACCAGCAATGCACCATGCGGTCCCATTTGTGCCTCGAAGCGGCTCCTTGTCATCGGAGGCCACCCGCGTTCCTTCCCTACTTTAGTCATAGCTTCAGCGTAGCCCGGGTAAAAATCATCAAGCGCTTCCTGCGTAGTATTGGCAACGTATCCTAATGAGTGCATGCCCACTTTTAGCTGATCAGGAGAATAGCCTGCCTTTTTTCCTGCTTCACGGTAAAGATCAACCAATGGACGAAAGCGGTGGGTTTCACCACCTATAATAGCAACCATCAGGGGTAGGCCAAGCATTCCGGCGCGAATGAAAGATTCAGGTGTTCCGCCCACTCCAAGCCACACAGGCAACGGGTCCTGCAAGGGCCTTGGATAAACAGGCTGTTTAACTAATGCCGGCCTGAATTTTCCCGACCAGGTAACAATTTCATTTTTCACGATGTTCAGGAGGAGCTCAAGCTTCTCAGCAAACAACTCATCATAATCATTAAGATTATAACCGAACAATGGAAACGCGTCAACAAATGAACCACGGCCTACTACCATTTCCGCCCTGCCCTTTGAAATCAGGTCAAGCGTTGCAAATTCCTGGAAAACCCTGACCGGATCGGCTGCACTGAGCACGGTTACTGCGCTTGTAAGCCGGATCTGTTTTGTACGCGCCGCAGCTGCAGTCAGGATCAACGAAGGCGCAGCATCCAGGAAACCTTTCCGGTGATGCTCTCCTATTCCGAACACATCGATGCCTGCCTGGTCGGCATATTCTATCCTGTCGAGTAATTGAGCCAGTGCATCGGCATCGCTTAGTATTCTGCTGCTGTTGCCGCTGAACATCGCGGCGAAACTATCTATACCTATTTCCATAATTGATCACACAAAATTACTAACTTAACTTATAAATAGTTAGTTATATACTATAGGTTAGCAGTAACCTTTTAGTAAGCCATATTTAACAAAATGAAAAGCCAGAACCAGAAAAAAGTATCACTTGATGATAAAGAATGTACCAGCAGTCTTTCTGCAATGGAAGACTCATTGTATGTGATCGGCGGCAAATGGAAATTAAAGATCATCATCGCCTTAAAAGTTAAAGGGAATATGAGGTTCAATGAACTCCAGAGATCAGTACCGGGAATCTCTGCCAGGGTACTCTCGAATGAACTGAAAGACCTGGAATTAAATGGCTTTATCAAACGAACCGTGTATACACAAACTCCTGTGGTAGTGGAGTATGAACTTACCCAGTACAGCTATACACTGGATAGAGTTCTGGATGCGCTCGTGAGCTGGGGAACCAGGCACCGCGCTAAGATAAAGAGAGAATATAAAAATAAATGAACCGTTAATCAGGATTGACCTTCACGTTGAAGAACTTATCAATGCATTCGTATATTTGACTTCATGTTTGATAATAAAATTCCTCCTCCTACACTCCTGTTTATTTTCGGGGGCAGCGGCGACTTGAGTTATCGCAAGCTTGTACCTGCATTATTTAATCTATTCATCGATGGACGGCTTCCTGAAAAGTTTGCATTATTTGGATTGGGAAGAAGTACATACAAAGACCAGGATTTCCGGGATCACTTATTAAAAGGAGTACAAGCTTTTTCCCGCAGGCAACAATACCCGGTTGAAAAATGGCAGGCATTTGAAAATAAGATAGGTTACCTGCAGATTGATGTTGGCATTGCAACTGATTATGAAGTCATCACTGAATCAATAATTAATACGCAGACCGGGTTCAATGAAGAACCGGGAATCATATTTTATCTTGCAGTAGCGCCGGGCCTGGTACCTGTGATTTTAGAAAATATGAAAATGCTTCCGTCATGCCACGACCGGAAGAATACACGTATAGTCATTGAAAAACCTTTCGGTTCAGATCTGCAGAGCGCACAGGAGTTGAACCGCGAGTTATATCTTCAATTTGAAGAAGAACAGATTTACCGCATAGATCATTACCTGGGCAAAGAAACAGTGCAGAATATTCTCGCATTTCGTTTCGCCAATGCACTCTTTGAGCCCATATGGAACAAAAATTTCATTGACCATATCCAGATCACTGCAGCAGAAACAGTGGGTATGGAAAAAAGAGGAGATTATTATGAACGTTCCGGAGCCCTGCGCGACATGGTACAAAATCACCTTTTACAATTGGTATGTATGATTGCCATGGAACCTCCTTTGTCATTGGAAGCACAGGAGATCAGGAATAAAAAAGCTGATGTTTTGCGGGCCATCCGTAAAATCGATCCCTCGCAGGTTAATGAATTCGCTGTACGTGGCCAATATGCTTCAGGCAAAATGAATTTAGGAGAAGTGAGCAGCTACCGTGAAGAGGAAAAAGTGAACCCGCAATCTTCAGTTGAAACATTTGCCGCGATCAAATTATTTATCGATAACTGGAGATGGCAGGAAGTGCCATTTTATATCAGAACGGGAAAACGGATGAATAACAAGACCACGGTAATTTCAGTTATCTTCCGGCAGCCTCCGGATTATTCTTTTCCGAAAGGGCCAACGGAAAAACGCATGCCCAACCGAATTACCTTTTCTATTCAGCCGGAAGCTGACATCAGGCTCCGCTTCCAGGCAAAAAAACCTGGCACATCATCAACCAAACTCGATCCGGTAAACATGGTGTTTACTTATAAAGATACCTTCCGCGAAGAACCGGAGGCATACGAAACGCTGCTGCTTGATGTAATGGAAGGCGATGCCACTCTTTTTATGAGGATCGACCAGGTTGAAGAAGCATGGAAGATCATCATGCCCATACTTGAAACATGGCAACAGCAACCTGTTGATTTTCCTAATTACAAGCCCGGATCCTGGGGGCCTGATTCAAATGCGGCATTGATGGATCGTGACGGACGTCGTTGGGTAACCCTTCCCCTGCCTCAGAAAGAAGAAAATATTATTTGATTGATGTTGTAAATCCTGGATAGCATGAATTTTCACATCTATGAACATCCGGCTGCTATGAGTGAAGCCGCAGCCGAATGGATCACAGCATACATTGAAAAACATTTGAGTGAAAAACAAAAGTTCACTTTTCTGCTTACAGGTGGGAACACGCCTAAAGACCTTTATTCCCTGCTTTCCACCGAAAGATTCAGCAAACGTATTGACTGGAAAAAAATTATTTTCTTCTTTGGTGATGAAAGATTTGTTCCATATGCCGATCCCCGCAATAATGGCAATATGGTTTTTGAATTATTACTGAAACAGGTGCCTGTTCCCGTGCAGGAAATTCATTTTATACAAACCGACATTGATAAAGAAGAATCTGCCCTTCAATATGAAATGTTGCTGCGTGAGCATTTCCCAGGGTCTGAAAAAACTTTTGACCTGGCATTGGCAGGGATCGGCAATGATGGACACACATTATCTGTGTTCCCCGGATCAACTACAATGTTTGAACAAATGAGGTGGGTAGTTCCTTCAGAAGCTCCTGAAGAACCTGTACAGCGTATAACATTAACGCCAATTGTAGTTAAACACTCAGCAAGCATATTAGTGCTTGCTGCAGGTAAAAATAAAGCTGTGATACTTGATAAAGTGATAAATGGAGAATACAATCCGCAAATATATCCCGGACAAATCTTTCGCGGGGAGTCGGAAAACATACATTGGTTTTCTGACAATGACGCTATGGAACTGGTAATAAAAAATAAATTATGAATCAGGACCAGGTAAAACAAAAC
>Ga0207701_10006008_pt1 | contig 12150 bp, 10 predicted proteins | sample KBSSwiSSwithPhiX_FD_184294 | JGI IMG/M metagenome (GOLD analysis project Ga0207701, IMG submission 184294) | Switchgrass rhizosphere bulk soil microbial communities from Kellogg Biological Station, Michigan, USA, with PhiX - S5 (SPAdes) (version 2) | ecosystem: Environmental > Terrestrial >...
CGCCACCTGGGCTGGATGGATGGCCAGCTTGCCCGTGAACCCTTCGCGGCGTGCAGCCTCGGATTCCTTGCGCAGGCCTTTCTCGTCGCGGAAATCCGCGAAGACGCCGTCGACGGGCTGGACGCGGGCGGCCATCGCCCCTGCAAGGCAGAGCGAGCGCGCCAGCTTGTAAGTGAAGCTGAGCTCGCCGCTGTCGTCATATTTGGACGAGGCGCCGAGCGCCGCCGACAAATCCTCTGCGCCCCAGCTCATCGCCGTCAACGTCGTGCTGGGCGAACGATAGCTGAGCAAGCCGAAAAGGCTGGCCGCCGTCTCGGTGACGATGGCGTGGATCGGGATGTTGCCGGTGCGATGAGCAAGCTGGGTGACGTCGGCGCCGCTCTCCGCCTTGGGCAAGACGATGCCATGCACATAGGCGCTGCCGATCAGCGTTAGATCGTCCTTGTGGAATTCGGACCCGAGCGGATTGACACGCACCCACCATTGCGGCCCGTTCGACTGCTTGGGCAGTGCCTTCAATATGTCCCGCGCCGCCGCCTTCTGGCTTGGCGCGACACTATCCTCCAGGTCGAAGATGACCGCATCGGCTTCGCTCTGCAGCGCCTTGGCGATCTTCTTCTCGCTATCGGCGGGAACGAACAGCCAGGAACGCGGCTCGGTCATCAGGCAGGCTTCTTCTGGATGAGGGCCGACCGCTTCATCGTGCAAACCGTCTCGCCGCGCTGGTTGATGGCGCGATGCTCCCAGGTAACGATGCCGGCATTGGGCCGCGACTTGCTCTCGCGCAGATCGGTCACTTCGCTCTCGAACTTCAGCGTGTCGCCGATAAACACCGGCTTGGGCAGCCGCACCTCATCGAAGCCCAAATTGGCGACCAAAGTCCCGAGCGTCGTGTCGGCGACCGACACGCCCACGACCAGGCTGAACGTCAGGCAGGAATTGACCAGGATCTGGCCGAATTCGCTCGCCTTTGCCGCTTCGGCGTCGATGTGCAGCGGCTGCGGATTGTGCGTGAGTGTCGAGATGAGGAGGTTGTCGGTCTCGGTGATCGTGCGCGTGATCGCATGCGCGACCGTGTCGCCGACCTTCCACTCATCGAAATAGCGTCCGGACATGCAATTCCCCTAGGCGGTGAGCAGGACCTCGGCAATCGCCTCCGTGATGGCATCGCCGTCGAGCCGGTAGGCAGCGTAAAGATCGGCCAGGTTGCCGGTCTGGCCGAACCGGTCGACGCCAAGCGGCGCAACGCGCTGGCCGAGCACGCCGCCGAGCCAGGACAAGCTGGCAGGCGCGCCGTCGCAAAGCGTGACGAGGCCCGCGCCCGGAGCCAGCCGCGACAGTAGCTTTTCAGCATGGCTCGGCGTCCGCTCACCATTCCAGCGCGCCGCCTGAGCAGCCGACCAGCCGCGGTGCAACAGGTCCGGCGACGTGACCGCGAGCAGGCCAAGTCCGGGGATGTCGGCCGACAATTCCGCGTGAGCCGCGAGCGCCTCGGGCATGACCGCGCCCATGGCAACGATGGCACTTTCGGCATTCGGTCCAGGCTCGCGCAGCCAGTAGCCGCCGGCAAGGGCATCCGCCTGCCAATCGTCATTGGCGCGCTCCACTTGGTCGATCGATCGAGTCGAGAGCCGGAGGTAGGTGGACTCTCCAGCGGTATCGTCGATCAGGCGGAAGGCTTCGCGCATCATGATTGCGAGCTCGTCGGCAAAGGCCGGTTCGTAATGGCGCAGGCCCGGCTGGCCCAATGCGATCAAGGGCGGGTTGATCGACTGATGCGCGCCGCCTTCCGGCCCAAGCGTGATGCCGCTTGGCGTCGCCACCAGCAGGAATCTCGCATCCTGGTAGCAGGCGTAATTGAGGCTATCGAGGCCTCGCGCGATGAACGGGTCATAAAGCGTCCCGATCGGGAAAAGCCGTTCGCCGAACAGATCGCCGGACAGTCCCGCCGCCGCCAGCATCAAAAAAAGATTGGATTCTGCGATACCTAGCTCGATGTGCTGACCTTGATTGCTGGCAGACCATTTTTGTGCAGACGCAATCTTTGCCTGCGCGAATACGTCCGCCATTTCGCGCCGTTTGAACAATCCGCGCTGGTTCACCCAGGCGCCAAGGTTGGTCGAAACCGTGACGTCAGGAGAGGTGGTGACGATACGGTCGGCGAGCGGATGGCCTGACTTGGCGAGGTCTAGCAGGATGCGCCCGAATGCGGCCTGCGTCGATTGTTCGTCGCAGGTCGGTGCCGGTAGTGCGGGGATGTCGACCCGCCCGAAATCGCGCCCGCGCTTCTCACGCGCGATCCGGCTCTTCTCGATCAGTGCTTCCAGCCCCGGCCGCGCATTGGCGCCGACGCCGTTCAGCGGGTCCCATTCCGATCCTTCGGCCACGCCCATGGTTTCGCGCAGGGCGGCCATCTGGGTCGGGTTCATCAGCCCGGCGTGGTTGTCCTTGTGGCCGGCAAAGGGCAGGCCGAAGCCCTTGACTGTCCAGGCAATGAACAGGGTCGGCACATCGTCCTGCGCCGCATCGAACGCCTGGGTCAGGGTCTCCATGCAATGGCCGCCGAGGTCGCTCATGAGAGCTGCCAGCGCCTCGTCGTCATTCGCCTTCAGCAGTTTCTCAGCCGTCTTGCCGAGATCCTTTTCCATCCGTGCCCGCCATGCCGCACCGCCCTGGTAGAGCAGGGCCGAATGATCGGCGTTCGGCAGCGCATCGAGCCATTCGCCGACCGCCGGATTGGCCCTCAGCGCCGCCGCCAGCCTCTTGCCATAGCGTAATTCGATCGTCCGCCAGCCGCAGGACGCGAAAATCTCGTCGAACCGCTCGAACATGCGGTCGGTGCTCGTCGCGTCGAGGCTCTGGCGATTGTAGTCGACGATCCACCAGCAATTGCGGATGTCGTGTTTGTAAGCCTCGATCAGGCACTCGTAGATATTGCCTTCGTCGAGCTCGGCATCGCCGATCAACGCCACGAACCGCCCGCGATCCGCCTCGGGCATCATGCCGTGCGCGGTGAGGTAATCCTGGATGAGGCTGGCGAACGCGGTGATCGCGACACCAAGTCCCACCGATCCCGTCGAGAAGTCGACCGGGATCTTGTCCTTGGTGCGGCTCGGATAGGATTGCATGCCCTGATAGCCGCGGAAATTCTTGAGCTGCTCAAGGCTTTGCGACCCCAGCAAATAATGGATCGCGTGCAGTACCGGCCCGGCATGCGGCTTCACCGCAACCCGGTCGTTGGGGCCCAGGGCATGGAAATAGAGCGCGGCCATGATCGCCGTCATCGATGCGCAACTCGCCTGGTGCCCGCCGACCTTCAGCCCGTCCGCACTCTCGCGGACGTGATTGGCATGATGGATCGTCCAGGCGCTCAGCCAGCGCAGCCTCTCCTCGGCAAGCTTGAGGGCGGCGATATCGGGCGCGGCAGGCTTCAGCATGCCGCCGCACTAGCGCCTCGGCCTCGCGAGGCAAAGCGACAAGGCGAAGGCGCGGCACGCCCGTCCGAACTTCACGGCTGCCGCCGAAGGATTATCTTGGCGCTTATCCAAGGAGTGATTTGAAATGGCGTGGATGATCGGCCGCACGGCGGCCATGACGGACCCGGAAGCGGCGCGGCGCAAGGTGCTCGCCAAGCTGCAGGGGCTGACCGAACTGGACGATGCCGAAACCCTCATCGTCCCGATCGTCATCGACGCGATCCTGATGGCCGAATCCTATCGCGGCGCCCGCCACCAGATCACCTTCCTGCCGGAGCTGACCGAGAGCGTCGATGCGCTGATCCGCGAGCTCAACATCGTCGAGACGACCAAGGCCTGGGCCGCCGCCTGAGCCTGAAATCGTCCTTGTCCCAAACCGATACGCTCCGGATTGCCGCGTCGCGCGGACGCCGGCCCCCAAGCTAAGCATTGGCCTTGGTTGTGGGAGCCTGTGTGATGAAGAGCGTTTTCAAGCTTCTCAAGGACAAGAGCGGTACGTCGGCGATTGAATATGCGCTGATCGCGTCCTTGATTTCGGTCGCCGCAATCGCCGGCTACTCGAGCCTGGGCGCCGGCGTTAGCAACAACTTCAACTCCACTTCCAACGCGATCGGCGAAGTTCTCTAAGGATTGCCGAGCGGCTCAGGCCGCCTCCGCCTTGTCCGCCTCCGCGTCGAAGCGCGCCTGCGCCTTGTGGATCGCCTCGACATTTTCCATCGCCCAGGTTGCCAGGCCGCAAATCGGCTTCTGCAGCGACTTGCCGAGCTCCGTCAGCTCATAGTCCACCCGTGGCGGGATCGACGGCGTCACCGTCCGGCTGACCAGTCCATCACGCTCAAGGTTGCGCAAGGTCAGTGTCAGCATTCGCTGCGACACGCTCGGGATTTCCCGGCGCAGCTCGTTGAAGCGCCTCGACCCGTCGCCTAAAGTCTGCACAACCAGCACCGTCCATTTGTCGCCAATGCGCGACAGCAATGTGCTGATTGTCCGGCAGACCGGATTGCTTGGATCCTTCATCGCAGTCACCTCCATGTTCCCGGGCCACATATTTGTGCCTGAACCACAAAAAAGTGCGTTCTTGCGGGCGTTTCTTTGATGGTTACTTGGAGTGCCTCGGTAACAAATCAATACTTAGGAGGCAATAGTGACCGTCCTGCATATCGACAGCAGCATCAATGGCGAAAACAGCGCCAGCCGCGTCATCAGCTCCGCCATTGTCGACAAGCTGAAGCAGTCCAACTGGGGCGAGAAAATCATCTACCGCGACCTCGTCGCCAACCCGATCCCGCACCTGACGCTCGACGCTTTCGCGGCGAACCTCGACCTGGAGGAATTCCTGGCGGCCGACACGATCGTCATCGGCGCGCCCATGTACAATTTCACGCTACCGACCCAGCTCAAGGCCTGGATCGATCGCATCGTCGTTGCCGGCGCGACCTTCCGCTACACCGAGGACGGGCCCGAAGGCCTGGCCAAGGGCAAGCGCGTGATCGTCGCTTTGACCCGCGGCGGCATCTACAGCGAAGGCTCCCCGGCGTCCGCGCTCGAGCATCTCGAGACTTACCTGCGCGGCGTCTTCAACTTCATCGGCATCGAGCCCGAATTCGTCGCCGCCGACGGCCTCGCCATCGGTCCCGAGCAGCGCGAGACAGCGATCGGCCTGGCGATCGGCGAGACCGTCCGCCTCGCGGCGTAAATGGTTCAGGCCCGGCGCTTCGTCGCTTCGATGACGTAGCCGACGAACTCGGCGCCGGGCCGAACAGGCAGTGGCAGTTTCAAGCTGACGTCCCCTCCTTGGCGCGGGATGATCGCTCCGTCGAAAAACGAATAGATTTAACCGACGACCGACGCGGCCTCGATAATGTGCCCGATCAGTGCGCTGCCATTGCGCTGCTCGCTTTGCCTGACTTGGCGAAGTCCCAGGGCATAGAGCCGTTCAGCCATCTCGCCCATTTCGTCGGCCGACAGTGCCGCCCCCAGCAACGCCCGTTCGCGTTCACGATGCGCCTCCACTTCAAGGCGAAGCGCGGCGATCTTCGAACCGATCTCACTCTCGGAATGCGATTGCCGTTGCTGGAACAGGTCGGTCAGCGTGCGATGGACGGAGACCAGCATGTCCGCGTCCGCCGCACTCCGTGCGCGCTCCGCCACAAGCCGCAGCGCCTCGCGGAATTTCCGATATTTTTCCTGCGCCTCGACCTGGGCGAAAGCCCCCTTGGCGCGGCCCCGCTCGACATCGACGATGGCCGGGATGCAAGTGGCCGCGTGCCCGGTCAGGGCGACCTCGTCGAGCAGGAAATCGGCATCCTTGATTGCCCGCTTCGTGTCGGCGGCCACGGAACCCTCGGCCGCATGGCAGGCAAACCGCACCCGTCCGCCTGGCGCCAGGATACGGACCGCCTCCGGAACCGACCGCTCAAGGTCTGAATATTCGATGCCGTACTGGCTGACGACCGCATCGAAGCTGCTATCTTCCAACGGCAGCTCTTCGGCGGGCGTGTCGCTGAGGAAACGGATCTTTGCGAGCGCATCCTTGCCCTTGGAAACGAATGCGGCCGGGCGAACCGACGCCAAATCCGCCCCCGTTACTTCGAGATTGTCGCCCGCTTCGACCGCCATCACCGCGATTGCGCCATTGCCGGTGGCGAGGTCCATGACCCGCGATCCGGAAGGCAGGTCGGTGAAAAAGTCGCGCCAGCCGGCGGCGATCGCCTCGCCATAATTGCCCGCGCCCTGGCCGGTCCCGAAGGAGGCCAGCCGGTCGTAACTCCAGAAGAGATCCCAGGCCTTGCGTTCGTCCATCACCGACGCGCTTAGCCAAGCGCGCCGGTTCAGGCGAGTACTTAGAACTTCCCGGTCAGCTGGATTCCATAAGTCCTCGGCTCACCGGCGATGAAGGTCGGCAGGCCGAGCGCATCGCCACTGTTGCCGGCGTCCTTAATATACTTCTTGTCGAAGGCGTTTTCGACGAAGACCTCGGCCCGGTATTTGCCGCCCTGCAGGCCATAGCCGAGACGGGCGCTGAACAGCGCATAGCCTTCCTGGAACTCGTCTTGGATGAGGTCGGGCAAGAGGGTCGCCGGCGGCTGCTGCAGGGCCGGGATGTCATTATTGTCGTCGAAGAAGACCTTGGACTGGTAGGTCACCGCCGGTGTGAAATCGATGCGGCCGGGGCCGACGTCATGCGCCCATGTCAGGCCGGCGCTGAACGTATGCTCGGGCGCCAGGCGGAAGTGGTTGCCGTCGAGCACGCCACTTTTGAACCGCGCATGGTTGTAAGCGTAATTGGCGAACAGCCTGAGGTCGCGGCTCGGGTCGTAGCGGACCTGAGCTTCGAAGCCGTAGCTTTCCGCCTTGCCGGCATTGGTCGTGACGAAGGTCGTCCCGACCTGCTCCAGCGTCTGGAAGTTGTCGTACTTGTAATAGAAGAGCGCGCCGTCGAGGTAGAGCTTGCGGTTTACCAGCGCCGTCTTGGCGCCGACCTCGAAGCTGTCGACCGTCTCGGCATCGACCAGGTTGAAGCGCGGGTCGCCGAATGGCACCGCGGGGTTCAGCGCCGACAGCACCTCGGGCCGCCGCCCGCGTGCGTAGATCGCATAGATGCTGCTGTCTTCGTTGGGTGAGTAACGGCCGAACAGTCGGTAGGTGAAGCCATTGTCTTTGTTGTGGGCGTCGATCTCGTCGCCATTGTTGTTGGTCGGCTGGAAGGTGACGCCGAACAGCGGCAGGACCGATGCCGGGAGCAACTGCACGAACGGCGAGGATAGCGCCGCCAGGATCGCCGACCGGTTCGGCTCCGGCAGCGACAAGGCGCCGAGGAAACCGCCGAGGATCGATCGATTGTTGAGCACGCTGTCGCTGATGCTCGTCGTCTTGTCGTCGTGCGTCCATCTGAGGCCGGCGCCCAGCTCGATCTGCGGCGAAACCTTCCAGGTTACGTCGCCAAAGATGTCGAAGGCGTCGGTCTTGGACTCATTGATGTCCTGTTCGCGGTGGTCGGACTTGAGGTTGTTGGCGATGCCGAGCGCGGTGGCGCCGTCGAGCGGGTAGCCGAAGTTCGCGGCGACGCCCTGCAACAGCAAGGCATCGAACGCCGGATTGCTCAGCAAAGATGCCGGCGCCGGGTCGGATGCCGGGCGCCCGGGGATGAAGCCGCCGCCGTTCAGCGCGCCCGCCAGCCTTGCCAGCGCAAATCGCTCATCGAACTGGACCGACTGCCGCTGCTGGGCCTCCTCATGGAAGTAGCTCGCGCCGACGAACGCCGTGACCGGGCCGTCATTATCCCAGTTCAGCCGCAATTCCTGGCTGAACTGTTTGTCGTCGAAATCCTCTGCGCCGGTGATGACCGGCAGGGAAATGCCGTCGATATCGAGGATTTCGAGCGTGTTGAAGGCGCGGTACGCGGTAATCGAATTCAGCGTGAAGGCCGGGCTCAGCTCGATCTTGGCGAGCCCCGTGATGCCCCAGACTTCCCGATCGACACCCAGGTCCTTGCCGCCCTCGAAACCGGCACCCGGCGCCAAGGCCGCGCCATCGCGAATCCCGGTCCCGTCCAGCACTTCGCCAGTGACCGGGTCGGTGGCGGTATAGAGCAAAGACTTGAACGCCGTCCCGCTCGGTTTGTCTTTTTGGTAATTTCCGATGAGGTCGAGCGTAACCTTGTCCGATGGCTCGAACCTCAGCGAGCCGCGCACGGCGCCCGTGTCGATGGAGTTGAAGTCGTCGACGCCCGGCAGCAGGCTGTCGACATAGCCGTCGCGCTTCTTGTAACGGCCCGCGACGCGCAGCGCTGCATTGTCGCCGAGCGGGACGTTGATCATCGCCTCGCCGAGCCAATAGTCGAGATTGCCCATCTCGCCGCGGACCATGGCGCTGGTTTCGCCCAGCCTTGGCTTGTTCTGGACGATATTGACCGCGCCGATCAGCGCGCCACGGCCGTAGAGGGTCGATTGCGGGCCCTTGGAGATTTCAACGCGCTCGACGTCGAACAGCTCGACATAGGCGCCGCGCGGCTTCGCGATCGACACGCCGTCCTGGTAGATCGACACGCGCGGTTCGAAGAAGGATGCGCCGCTATCGACGGTGATGCCGCGGATGCTGATTGCCGGATTGTTCGGCGACTGGTTCTGCACCGCGAAGCCCGGCGTATAGCGGGCCAGGTCCTCGAACTCCTGGATGTTTAGGTCGTCGAGGAAGCGGCCGGAATAAGTGGTCAGCGCGAAGGGAACTTCGACCGGCCGCTGCTCACGCAGCTGGGCGGTGACGACGACATTCTCGCTCGTTTCATCGGCGGGCTGTTCTGCTTGCTCCGGCGGCTGGCTGGCTTGGGTCTCTCCGGCCGTCTGGGCCAGAGACGGCGTGGCGGTGACAAGCGCCAACAGGCTGCCGGCCGCGAACAGAGCGCGCAAATGCATGATGAATCCCCCTCCTGAATTCAGGGGGGATTAGCGCATGATTGCGACTGTCCCGCAAGCGGGAGTTTTTAATCTGCGTTAGGCTGTGGGGTCAGGAAGACAGCAGGCGCACCGGGTTCTCGATGTAACCCTTCAGCGTCTGCATGAAGCTCGCCGCGTCCCAGCCGTCGACCACGCGGTGGTCGCAGGAGAGCGACAGGTTCATCCGCTTGCGGACGTCGATCTCGCCATCGACGACGACGACCTTTTCCTCGACCTTGTTGACGGCAATCGTCGCTACCTGGGGCGGGTTGATGACTGGCGTCGACACCACGCCGCCCATCGGGCCGAGCGAGGAGATGGTAATCGTCGGGCCGCTCAACTCCTCACGGCTGGCCTTGCCGGTGCGCGCGGCATCGCTCAGGCGCAGCACTTCGGTTGCCAGCTGCCAGACGCTCATGCCCCCGGCGTTGCGGATGACCGGAACCATTAGCCCGCCGTCGGTTTGCGTCGCGACGCCCATGTGCACCGCGCCGTGCCGGGTGATGACATTGGCTTCGTCGTCATAGGTCGCGTTGATCATCGGCCATTCGGCGACGGCGCGAGACATTGCGGTAATCAGAAAGGGCAGGACTGTCAGCTTCGGGTTCGAACCGCGGTCGCGGTTCATCATCGCGCGCGTGTCTTCAAGGTCGGTGACGTCGAACTCCTCGACCAGGGCGAAGTGCGGGATGCGGCGCTTCGCTTCCTGCATGTTCTCGGCGATCTTGCGGCGGAGGCCGACGACCTTGATGATTTCGTCGGCGCGTGGGCTCGCGCCACGGCTCGACACGCTGCCGCCGTTGTAGAGAAGGTAGGCATCGAGATCGGCGTGGCGGATGCGGTCGCTGGTCGTCCTCACTTCCGCGAGGTCGATGCCGAGGTCGCGGGCACGGGCACGCACCGCGGGAGAGGCGAGCACCTTTTCGTGGCCCGGTTCCTTCTCGGCGACTTCGGGCTCGACACGCGGAGCGGGAGCAGGTGCAGGTTCGACAGTCGGCTCGGGGGCCGGAGTGGGCTTCGCAGTCGCCATGACCGGCATGGCTTCCTTCTGCTCCTTGGTCGGACGCTCGGCGCCGTCGGCCAAAGGCCGCTCCTGACGGCTGTCCGACGAGGGCATTTCCGCGGCGGGGGCATCACCCTCCGTCTCGATCTCGACCAGCACGGAGCCGATGGCGATCTGGTCGCCCACGTCGCCGGCCAGCTTGGTCACCTTGCCGGCGACCGGGCTTTCCATCTCGACCGTCGCCTTGTCGGTCATCATGTCGGCCAGCTGCTGGTCTTCCTCGACCGTGTCGCCAACCTTCACGTGCCAGGCAACGATTTCGGCCTCGGCAATGCCTTCGCCAATGTCGGGCAGCTTGAACTGGTAAGTTGCCATCAGTCAGCCATCACTTTCTGCAGCGCGGTCTTCATGCGCTTGGGGCCGGGGAAATAGGTCCATTCGTAAGCGTGCGGATAGGGCGTGTCCCAACCGGTGACTCGGCCGACAGGCGCCTCGAGATTGTAAAAGCAGCGCTCCTGGACGAGCGTCGCCAGTTCCGAGGCAAAGCCGGACGTGCGCGGCGCTTCCTGGGCGATCAGGCAACGGCCGGTCTTCTGAACCGACTTCTCGATTGCCTCGATGTCGAGCGGGACAAGTGTCCGGAGGTCGATGACCTCGGCGTCGATATTGTTGTCCTCGACCGCCGCCAAGGCGACATGAACCATCGTGCCATAGGCGAGGATCGTCACGCCTTCTCCCTCGCGGACGATCTCGGCCTTACCAAGCGGCACGGTGTAATGCCCTTCCGGAACCTCGCTCGCCTTGTGCCGCGCCCATGGAGTCACCGGGCGGTCGTGATGACCGTCAAAGGGGCCGTTGTAGATGCGCTTGGGCTCGAAGAAGATAACCGGGTCCGGATCCTCGATCGCGGCGATGAGCAGGCCCTTGGCGTCATAGGGCGTCGATGGAATCACAACCTTCAGGCCGGGGATATGGGTGAACAGGCTTTCCGGCGACTGGCTGTGGGTCTGGCCGCCGAAGATGCCGCCGCCATAGGGCGAACGGATGACCATCGGCATCGGCCATTCGCCGGCAGTACGATAGCGCATCTTGGCGACTTCGCTGACGATCTGGTCGTAGCCCGGGTAGATGTAATCGGCGAACTGGATCTCGATGACCGGCTTCAGGCCATAGGCGGCCATGCCGACCGCGGTGCCGACAATGCCGCCCTCTGAAATCGGAGCATCGAAGCAACGCTGCTTGCCGAACTCCTTCTGCAGGCCTTCCGTCGCGCGGAAGACGCCGCCGAAGAATCCAACGTCCTCGCCATAGACGACGATGTCCGGGTCGCGGCGCATCATCACCTTGTGGGCGTCGTTGATCGCCTGGATCATGTTCATCACTGGCATCAGCGCTGCTCCTCAAGAGCCTGGTCGCGCTGCTCTGCGATATGCCAGGGCATGTCGGCATAAACGTCCTCGAACACCGATCCGATGTCGGTCTTTCCCTGCTCGGGAAGGATGCCCAGCTTCTCGGCTTCCTTCTGCGCGGCGCGAACTTCGACGTCGGCATTCTTGGTGATCTCGGAATGCCGCTCCTCGTCCCATTCGCCAAGGCCGATCAGGTGGGCCTTCAGCCGCTCGATCGGGTCGCCGAGCGGCCAGCTCTGCGCCTCGCCCGCGGCGCGGTATCCGGTTGGATCGTCGGAGGTCGAATGGCCCTCGGCGCGATAGGTGAAGAACTCGATCATCGTCGGGCCCTTGTTCGACCGCGCGCGCTCGGCCGCCCAGCGCACGGCCGCGTAAACTGCCAGCACGTCATTGCCGTCGACACGCAGGGTTGCGATGCCATAGCCGATGCCGCGCTGCGCAAAGGTCGCGCGCTCGCCGCCCGCGATGCCGCTGAAGCTGGAAATCGCCCACTGGTTGTTGACCGTCGCCAGGATGACCGGTGCATTATAGACCGCCGCGAAGGTCATGGCGGAATGGAAGTCGCCCTCGGCCGTGGCGCCGTCGCCGACCCAGCCCATGGCAATGCGGCTGTCGCCCTTGATCGCGCTTGCCATCGCCCAGCCGACCGCCTGCGGATATTGCGTGCCGAGGTTGCCGGAGATGGAGAAGAAGCCGTGTTTCTTGTCCGAATACATGATCGGCAGCTGGCGGCCCTTCATGTGATCGCCGGGGTTCGAATAGATCTGGCACATCATTTTCACGAGCGGGTAGCCGCGGCTGACGAGCAGGCCCTGCTGGCGATAGGT
>Ga0207701_10006010_pt1 | contig 12148 bp, 9 predicted proteins | sample KBSSwiSSwithPhiX_FD_184294 | JGI IMG/M metagenome (GOLD analysis project Ga0207701, IMG submission 184294) | Switchgrass rhizosphere bulk soil microbial communities from Kellogg Biological Station, Michigan, USA, with PhiX - S5 (SPAdes) (version 2) | ecosystem: Environmental > Terrestrial > Soil...
GGTCATGAACATCGTCCCCAAAACCGGTGGCAACCGGTATGAGGGCGCCTTCTACTTCAGCGGCACCGGGGAACATTTCCAGTCCAGCAACTACACCGACGAACTCCGCGCCGCCGGGCTCGCGCAGGCCACGCCCATCAGTAAGGTCTACGACATCAACGGCGCATTTGGCGGTCCGATCAAGAGAGATCGGCTGTGGTTCTTCATCAACGCCCGCACGCAGGGCAGCACTCGCATCACCGCGAATCAGTACTACAACGTGAACGAGGGTGATCCCACCAAGTGGAACTACGTTCCGGATCTCAGCCGTCCGGGCTTCTCCGATCGAACGTGGGAAAACGTCAGCGGCCGCGCCACATGGCAAGTGTCACCGCGCAACAAGATTGGCGGCTTCTGGGACGAACAGTCGGTGTGTCGAAAGTGCGAGGGAACCACGACGGGCCTCGCGTCGCCGGCGCAAATCGTCGCGCCGGAAGCCGACGGCGTCGGCGCCACGAAACCGCTGCGCGTGGTGCAGTCGACCTGGTCGTCGCCGTTTACCAACCGCCTGCTGTTCGATGCAGGTTTCGGCGTCACCTACTACGGGTGGGGCAACTTCGAGCGCGAGGGAAACCCCACTCGCGACTTGATTCGCGTACAGGAGCAGTGCGCGGGCGGTTGCGCCAACAACGGCGGGATCCCGAGTCTCGTCTATCGCTCGCAGGACTGGAACGACAACTACACCGGCGCGTACACGTGGCGTGCGTCAGGCGCATTCGTGACCGGGGCACACAGCATGAAACTCGGGTACCAAGGCACTTACTTCTACGACGAACGTACGAGCTTCACGAACAGCCAGCAGTTGATGTATCGGGTCAACAACGGCGTGCCGAATCAGTTGACGATGGCGGTGCCGTTCACGCAGAGCGCGCGTGCGGGGATCGCGGCGTTCTATGCGCAGGAGCAATGGACGCTGGGACGTCTGACACTCCAGGGCGCGCTTCGCTTCGACCGGGCGCGCGGCTGGTTCCCACCGCAGCAGGTCGGGCCATCGCGATTCATGCCCAACCCGGTGTCATTCCCGAAAACCGACGGCGTCGACAGCTACAAGGACATCACACCCAGAATGGGTCTCGCCTATGACGTCTTCGGCAACGGGCGCACGGCGGCGAAATTCACTCTCGGCAAGTATCTGGAAGGCGCGAGTACGGGCAACCCGGTGGCGTTCTACAACACCAACCCGACCCTGCGGATGCCGAACACGAATCCTCCGTTTGGTCCGCAAGGCGTCCAGCGCACGTGGACGGACGCCAACGGAAATTTCCAGGCTGACTGCGATCTGCAGAATCCGCTCGCCCAGGATCTCCGCGGCAGTGGTGGCGACTTCTGCGGGCAAATCTCGAACCTCGCGTTCGGCACGGACACGCTGACGAATTCGTTCGCGCCCAACGTGCTGAACGGGTGGGGCGTGCGCTCGAATGACTGGGGCCTCAGCGCTTCGGTCCAGCAGCAGTTGATGGCACGCGCGTCGATCGAGATCGCCTATCACCGGCGCTGGTTCAGTGGCTTCACGCTAAATGACAACTTGTTCGCCACTTCGGCCAACTACACGAAGTACGGGATCACGGCGCCGTCCGATCCGCGTTTGCCCGACGGAGGCGGCTATCGAATCGAGGGACTCTTCGACATCGATCCTTCCCTCTTTGGGCGCATCAATAACCTGACAGCGCTGGCGCGCGATTACGGCGAGTGGTACCAGTACTTCAATGGACTCGACGTCACGCTCAACGTTCGCACGCAGAGTGGCTTGACGTTCCAGGGCGGCACCAGCACCGGGCAGAACGTCGCTGACGCGTGTGACGTCAGGGCCAACCTGCCCGAGCTGAACGCCAATATCGGCGGCGGGCTCGTGGGCTCCACTGTCAGCACGACGAGCCCGTACTGTCATGTCGCGTACGGCGTGCTGACGCAGTTCCGCGCGCTCGCGACCTACACCATTCCTCGCGTCGACGTTCAGCTCAGTGGCGTGATGCAGAGCAAGCCGGGCGCGCTGCTCTCGGCGAATTACGCGGTGCCCGCTTCGGTAATCGCCCAGGAGCTGGGACGGCCGCCCGCGGGCAACGTGACCAACGTGACGGTGAATCTGCTCGAGCCAGGAAGCCGCTACGGCGATCGGATCAACCAGCTCGATTTCCGCGTCGCCAAGCTGTTTCGATTTGGTGGCAAACGGACGATGATCGGACTCGATCTCTACAACGCGCTGAACTCGAATGCGATCCTGACCTACAACAACACGTTCGTGCCGGGCGGCACGTGGCTGCAACCGCGCGGGATCCTGACGCCGAGGCTGTTCCGCATCAGCGCGGAGTACACGTTCTGATTTGAGCGGCGGGTCCATAGAGCAGGACCCGCCCTACACTCCGATCGAGAGCACGACCCGCCCTACGCCGTAGGCCGGGTCTTGCTTTTCAAGACCCGGCAGAATCGTTCTCGTTCACACGGCTTCACATCGCGACGCGGACATTATCGTCGTCGCGCATATCATAAATTTGATTCAACCGCTGGATGCTACGATGTAGAGACGTAACGCTCGCCGGCGATGACACCATCGCCTCTTCATCCAAAATTCCTGGAAGGCACATGGACTCTGATTTCGGACTGTTGTGGATACCTGCGGGCTTTGCCCTGATTTTTGTCTCGGTCGCTGCTCTCTTCCTGACCGTCGCCGCCTAGCAGACACCCTGCGCGCAGGCCAAAGGCCTGCGCTCTACGTCACAATAGCAATCACGTAAAAATGAAACGCTTCATACCAATCCTGGCGTTGGTCGTTGTCGCCGCCTGCAGCAGCGACAATGGCCCAACGACAACGCCTACACCACCCACCACGAGCGCCCCCTATTCGCAGATCGATCTCGTGGTCGGCACCGGAGCGACGGCGGCCACGGGCAATCTTGTGACGGTTGCTTATACGGGATGGCTGCATGATTCGAGCAGGCCGGACGCCAAGGGCACGCAGTTCGACGCGAACCTCAATTTTTCCTTCCGCCTGGGATCGGGACAAGTGATTCGAGGATGGGATCAGGGCGTCGTCGGTATGCGGGTCGGCGGGCAACGCCGCCTGGTTGTTCCGCCCGAACTTGCATACGGCAACACCAGCCCGGGAGCGGGCATTCCGCCCAACGCGACGCTGGTCTTCGACATCACGCTCAACAACGTCCAGTAACGCCGCCATCCCTGTTTCCGCAATTCGAAGCGGACGTTCAGGATCCCGAAGCCCAGTTCAGTACGACCGTGAACGAGGAAGAACCTGGCGCACTGCCGGACGGCGTGTCAGGCGCGCCGAACTCATTGACGAGGATCCTGCCGTCGCGAGACACGTCGTATGGCGTGCCGCCTGGCACGTGATCGGTCCTGACCCTGGTCTTGATCAATACGCGTGGCGTACCTGCTGAAACCGACGTACCGTCAGTCTTGATATCAACGGCCATGATCGCCGTGGAATCATTCGTCGTGTAATACAGCTCGCGTCCGTCCGGCGACCATCGTGGATGAAGTCCACCATCCGTCGAGACTCGCCATGGCCCGTTGAGGCCGGGATACGATCGAACGAACACCTCCGAGCGTTGCACGACCGCAGAGGATTCGGTTGCCGTGTATGCGATCCAGCGGCCATCCGGCGAAAACTCGGAAAGGAATTCGCTGGTCTTCGTTTCCCTCAGGGGAGTCGGTTTGCCGTCTGCGGAAAGCGGGAAGCGCCAGATGCTCAGTCCCGCGAAATCTCCACTCGCGAAGAGCAGCAAGCCACCATGTTGTGACGTCCACGCCTCAGGCATTTTGTTGATCTTCGACTCGAACAGGAGTTCCTCCGCGACCGCACCGCTTGCCAGCTTTCGGTACAGGTTGAACACGCCGCCATTCCGATTGGACGTGAACACGATCGCGCTCCCGTCCGGAGACCAGATCGGAACCATGTTGTGGGAGCGATCGAACGTGAACTGCGAAAAATTGCTGCGCTCTGGATCCCAGAGCCACAGCTGGCCACCTTCCGCATCCTCGTGACGATGGACCGCTATGCGTCGGCCGTCGGGAGAGATGGCGACGTCGGCGTAATTGCCCGGTTCACCCACTGACCCGCTTGATCGGCCGTCGCGCGTGTACCACGTCAGTCTGCTGGACGTGGCGCCACCCCGGACACCCGCGACATATGCGAGCACTCCGCCGGAAGAAACAGAGAATGGCGCCGCCACGATAGCTGGAAGGCCATCGGCAACTCGCGTTGGCTCCCCCTCGAGGGCTCGGCGTTCGAGATTGAAGGACTGCGCCATGAGCATCGGCCCGCGAGTGAACAACAGATGGCCTGCCGCATATAACGCTCTCGCGGCGCCGCTGACCATGTGCACCGGCTCGCCACCGTCGAGTGAGCCCAAGTACACGTCCTGAGCGGCAGGGCCAGGGTTGATGACGTTGGTAAACAGGAACGTCCGGTCATCCGGCAAGAATGACGGCCTGATGTGCGCCAGACTGGCTGTCAACTTCGTGACATCAACAGGCTCACCTCCGGAAGCGGCGATCTTTCGAATCGGACTGCCAGCGCCGCCAGAAAACAGAATCTCGCCGGTCTTGCTCCATGAGCCGCCTCCGAAACCCGCCCCTGGTATCGTTGTAAGGTTCTGGGGTGGTCCTCCCGCAAGTGCGATCCGTTTCAGCTGACCCTGAGCCGCGAAACCGATATTCCGGCTGTCTGGTGACCAGAACGGTGCCTGTGCGCCCTCTGTGCCGGCGACCGGTTGTGCCTCAACGGAATCAATCGCGCGGATGTAGAGCGTGCCCGCGGCGAATGCGACATAGCGGCCGTCCGGTGACACCGCCAACGAGTTCAGATTCAGCACCCCTGGAACGACAACGTTGAAGCGGACGGGCGGCGGCACAACAGGAGTCCGCAACAAGAAGGAAGAGACGGCACCGGCCAGCCCCAGCAGCACGACTGCTGTCGCGGCAATGAGCGCGACTCCGCGTTTGCTCTTTCCCGCAGTCGCGGGAGCGACGACGGCCGTGTCGATGCTGCTCCTGACGGAGGCACCTGACGCGGTACTCGTCTGAATCAACTTCAACTGGCGACCGATATCGCCTGCGGCCTGCCATCGATCCTCGGGCGACTTGGCGAGACATGTGGCCACGATCCCGTCGAGAATTGGCGGCGACAGGGGCTGATGACTCGAGAGCTGAGGTGGCGTGTCCTTGAGAATCGATGCAATCACGCTTGCCTGCGTTGTCCCCGTAAACGCTCGCGCGCCGGAAATCATCTCGTAAAGCAACGCGCCAAAGGCGAAGATGTCGCTGCGCTCGTCGGCCTCGCGCCCCTCGAGCTGTTCGGGAGACATGTACTGATAGGTGCCGACGATGCTGCCCGCCCCGGTCAGGGGCGAGGTCACCGTAGCAGCGGCACTCAATCCCGCGCCACCAACCGCTGGATGCAGCTTCGCGAGGCCGAAGTCGAGCAGCTTCGCACCGCTCCTCGTCAGCATCACGTTGCCCGGTTTCAAGTCGCGGTGAACGATGCCCTGGCGATGCGCCTTGTCGAGCGCGTCGGCGATTTCGATGCCGGTCTGCAGCGCCTGCGCGATCCGCAGCGGGCCCTGCTCGAGACGCTGCGCGAGCGTTTCACCTTCGAGGTACTCCATGACCAGGAAGTCAGTGCCGTCCTGATGCCCGATGTCATAGAGCGTGCAGATGTGAGGATGGTTCAGGCTGGAGATGGCCTTCGCTTCGCGTTCCAGCCGCGCGCGCAGGGCAGGGTCCGCCGCAACGTGCGCCGGCAGGACCTTGACGGCGACCGTTCGGCCAAGACGTGTATCGGTCGCCTTGTAGACCTCGCCCATCCCCCCGGCGCCCACGCGATCGACGACCTGATAAGGACCGAGCCGCGTACCGGGAGGAAGCGACATAGGTGCGGCATTCTACCGCTTGACTGGCTTCCCGTACACCTCGATTCGTCCAACATTCACATAGCCGCCAGGGCCATGACCGCTCCCCGGCATCAGGTCGGCGAATCCGATCTCGTCGACCTTGCTCAGGTCGGGATGCTCGATCCAGTTGCCGATGGCGACAACCCGCGCGATATCGAGCTTGATCCAGCGGAGGTCGGCGATCGAGACGTCTGTCTCATTGAAATCGGCAGACGGACCTGTCGCGCGGTCGCCAACCAGCCACGTGCCATCGGCAAGCTTGACCACCGGCCGCACCTGGTGAAAGCCCGACGTCCGGACGACCCAGCGGATCTTGGCGAGCGGGTCCGTCAGGTCGACGAAGTTGTTCCGATCGCGCAGTGTCGCGGCGCTCGGTGTCGTGGTCGTGCCGGTCCAGAGATTGAGTGGATACACATCGGCCGACCCGCGGACGGCAACCAACACAATCTCTTTCCCCGATGGACCATGCAGCGTCAGCTGCAGGTTTGGATTCGAGACACCTTGCTGTGATGCCGGCCATGCGCCATGGTCGTCCGGAGGTGTCGTGAGCGCTTTCCACGATTCGCTCAGAAAAAGGGGCGGGCGTGTCGGTGCTGTGCCCTGTGCAGACACTCCGGCGGCGAAACCAATCACGATCAACGCGCCCAATGCTGTCACTCGACTTTTCATACTGTTCCTCCGGAATCGCGTAAAGGCGGGTCCCGCCAGATGGCCCGTGCGACCGTTGCCCGCGCATTTGCGCTTGACACATGCGAACCGCGCGATAAGCTTAGCGCCCTCCGATACGGCTGAGGTGTCGCTTCGAGGCGCACACCGCCTGAGCGGAGCGTTCACGTTACCTCAACATCCCCGACGTTCGTCATGTGTCGTCGAAAGGAGATTCCTATGGCGCGCGTGAGATCCGCTGGGTCATTTGCGTTCCTTTTCTTCTCTCTAGCTGGGTACGCGGCGCCTGCGGCCGCCGAGGACATCAGCGGAACACTAGCCGCAACAAAACTCATCGTCGAAGACAGCCGTCTCGTTGGCAACGTGACGTGCACGATGACCACCGCTCCGTGTATTCAATTCGGCGCGGCAAACATCACGCTCCGTCTGAATGGGTTCGCCATAACTGGTTCAGCGAATCCCGACGACACGACGCTGTGCAACGCGAACTCAGGACCGACGTTCTCGGACGGCATCAGCAACGGCACCCTTCCTGCCACCAGTCAACCAGGGGTGCAGATCATCGGGCCGGGCATGGTGCAGAAGTTCCGGCGTCACGGCATTTTCATCATCGGCGTGCCGGGCGTGAGCACCAGCGTCACGATCAAGCACGTCACGTCGAATTACAACTGTTTCAGCGGGCTCCTGATCGCGAACGTCACCGACAGCCTGATCGATGGCGTCGTCTCCGTCAGGAACGCGGCGAATTCAGGCGCGGCGCCGTGTGGGGGCAACTGCATCACCGGCAGCAGTAGCAACAATCACATCGTGGACAGTGTGTTCGGCGGCAATGGCTCCGTCTGTGCCGCTGCACTCTGTGCTGCGGCGCCGACCGTCGCGTCGAACAACGACTTCGGCCTCGGCCTCGTCGGCACGGGCAGCAACAACCTGATCGAGCACAACACCATCACCGGAAACGCGAACGGCGTTCTGATTGCGCCGACTGCGTCGGGGAACACGCTCCGCCAGAACATCATCGCCGGGAATCCGCCGAGTCAGGTCTCTCGAACGTATGGTCCGGTCGGCTTCGACATCAAGGACGACGCGACCACGAACGCAGCACGGAACACGTTCGACCGCAACTGGTGCATCACGTATCTGGGACCAGCGCCGTCGCCATGTCCCAGCTTTCCCGCAGTCGTCGCTCCCACCATCTCGTCGGCAACCGCGACGCCAAACGTTCTGTGGCCTGCGAACGGAAAGATGGTGTCTGTGACGATCGATGTGACCGTCGCCGACGACAGCGATCCCTCTCCCGTGTGTCACATCACGAACGTGACGAGCAACGAGCCGATTGATAGCTCCGATTGGATTCTGACTGGACCGCTCGATCTCAAACTGCGAGCCGACCGCAATGGTCTTGGCGTGGGACGAACCTACTCCGTCCAGGTCACCTGCACGAACGCCTCGCAGCTGAGCGCAAACGCGTTGGTGACCGTTTCAGTGCCTCACGATCAGCGCTGACGCTCGAGGCGTGTCGTTCGTGTGGCAGGATACGCCAGCCCCTCGAGATTGCTCGAGGGGTTGGCCCCGAGTGAGCTACTCCACGCTCACCGACTTCCGATCGACGCCGTAGTGCGCACCGTCCACCGTCCGGTGCGACAGGTAGAGCCAGCGCCCATCGCGTTTGGCGTACACCTTCTGATACCAGACGTAGAACCACTGGCGCCCCGGAGGCGAGCTTGGAATGTTGCCGACGTAGCGGCCATAGGTCACGGCGACATCGCCGTGCATCTCAACCGACTGAACATCGTAGTCGTGGGCTGCGTACGTCTTGTTCGCCACGCGACGCATGAAGCTCGCCTTGTCGTCGACGAGCGTGGGCTGACCACCGTAGGTCCACCCGTCGCCGTGCACCATCACAAAATCAGGCGACGTCACGCGGTCGAAATACGCCGCATCCCCATTCACGAGGGCAACAGCGATGCTTCGCTCGAGGGCAAGCACTTCCTCACCGGCAGCCGTTTGCGCCGCGGGCGAGACGACAGGCGCAGGCAGCGGCGTGTGCGCTGGCGACTGCGCCGAGAGCACCGTCACGCCAGCGAGAAGCACTCCTGCGCAAAGCAAGATATTTCCAGGACGGTTTCGCATGTCGTCAGCCCCCCGCCAGGTTGTGACCGGTGGATTTCACCATGCTGACGGCCTTGCCGTCCACCGATCACTCTGAACGCGATCGGGCGTAGAATGCCGGGGCCGCAGCGGGTGCCGGGAGAGTCGACATGCTCAAATGGAAGATTCTGGCGGTGGCGGGCATCGTATTTGGCGTGGTTGGCGTGGGCTGGGGCTATGCTCAACAGCAGGCCTTCCCAGGTTTCTACGAGCTGCGCATCTACAAGGCACAACCAGGCAAGCGGGACGCGCTCGCCGCCCGTTTCGCCAGCCGCACCGCGGCGATTTACGCCCGGTACAAGATCACCAACGTCGGCTATTTCATCCCGCAACAGAGCGACCCTGAGCTCGGGATCGACGCAGCCGACACGTTTATCTACATCCGCGCGTATCCGTCGAAAGAAGAACGGGACAAACGGCTGAAGGCCGCACAGAGCGACCCCGAATTCCGCGAGGTCGTGATCGCGCAGGAGCGCGACACCAACGCCCGGCTCATCGTCAAAGCACACAACATCGACATGACGCCGAGCGGCTCGTATACGGCCATCACGGTCGTGCCATAGACGACGGAGCCGATGCCGCCACGCTCTCTCGCCCGTTTGTGCATCGGAACCCTGACGATCGTCGCGCTGACGATCGCATGGGGTCCGACGCCGCATGCGCAGCAGCATGGCACGGACGCGGCCGCCGAGGTCCTCGCGCTCGAACAGCAAATCGAAGACGCCGTCGTTCGCGGCGACGTCGCGTTCATCGACCGCATCACCCCGCCAGATTTCAGCTTCGTGCATGGGGACGGGTGGACACATGGAGGGCGGCCGTTGATGTCCGATGACAAGGCCGCCTTCCTGAAACGCGTCGCCGACAAGGAATATCTCGTCCACGATCTCGATCGGGTGAAGGTCGAGATGCATGGCGACGTGGCGATTACGTACGGTCGCTATGTCAGCCTCTTTGTGCCCGCGCGCTCTGGCGCGCCGAATCGCAACCCGTCTACGCCTGCCCGCCTCAACTCGATCTGGTTCGAGCGCGTGTATGCGAAGCGGAACGGACAGTGGCAGTTTCTTTCTCACCGGACCGTGCACGGTCCGAACGTTGCCCCTGCGGGCATCGATCCAACCGCTGCGGAAGCGGCGTCGAGTAAGTAACGCTCTCGCGTGAGCGCAGGGCCGAGTCTGCCCTGGCCTGTGCCAGGTCGCGGCAGACTCGACTCACACACTACGCCTCGTTGGCTGTTAGTTCTCTCGGCCTCTGCCGTTAGATCCACGTGCTACGTAGCTGCGAAGGCGAAAACGCAGGCAGATAACGCGCGTCCGGGTACCCGTCGCACGTAGCTGAACGGGCGTGCCACGGCGATATCAGGACGTGCGGGGCGAGTGCATAAGGGGGTCGCTTCATCAGGAACCAAACAGAGATCCCGGCTACGTAGTTCGGCCGAGCGCATAGAAACGCGCTCGCCCTCGTCAGTTCAGGAGGACTACATGGCAAAGACACACTCGCGAAGGGAACTGATCAAAGCCGCCGCCACAGGCGGAATGGCCGCAGGATTTGGAGTGGCAATGTCCCGCCGGGCAGCCGCTCAGGGCGGTCAGCATGACCATCTTTTGCCACCGGTCACAGGTCCGCTAGCGAGCGCGACAGTGAGCTTCGGGCAGTGGCCGGCCGACGCGACGAATCCCCTCGACCGAAGCCCGAATCGCTCCCCGAACGCCCGGAACGTGCACCAACTCGTCCCTCATGAGGTCACGATCAAAGAGAATGGCTCGGTGAACTTCATCATCGCGGGGGTTCACTGGGTCGCCGTTTACGATGACGGAACGCAGCCCGAGGACATCACTGTTCCCGTGTTCGATCCGGCGATCCCGGCGACGCTCTTCATCAACGACGCGAACCACCGAATCTACAGGGGGTTGGATCCCACAACCCTCTTCATGCTCACGACGGCGCAACCAAACGCCGCCCCACCCTTGGCGCCGGTAATCATTCCGTCGATTGCCGCCCAACTACCAACGACGGCCGCTTCTCCCGCATTCTTCGGGCTCGGCGTCCGCGATCGCGTCGAGGTGGTGCAGTTCCCCAATCGAGGCCGCTACCTGGTGATCTGCCTCATCAACCCCCACTTCAAGGACCCCGCGACCGGCAGGTTCGGGATGTTCGGCCACATCAACGTCGTGGCTCCTTAGAGCGAGGACGCTTCCAGGAGAACGCTGGAGGAGCTGGGAGACGAACGACGCCCGCTCCTCCTTATGATCGCAGCCACTTCCTCAACGACTGGATGTTTGGATTCGTCAACGTCGTCGGCGAGTAGCCTGCTGCGACGCGCAACCATCACGGCCCCGTCTCAGTAACGGCGGGGCTTGTACGGCCGTGCTCACTCCGCTGACACAGGACGTTTGTAAACTCTACGCCCGCGCTGGCCTGACCGACTGCGGTCTTTATCAAAGGAAAAACGCGCAGATTCCTTGGGCGTTGATCTTGCACCTCATGTCCTTCGAGTACGTCGAGCAACACGCTCGAGTCGGAGGAGATCATGCGGACAACTATCTTGTTGGCGAGCTTCCTACTTGCTCCCGCACTCACGTTCGCGCAGCAACCGTGCACGTCGGACGCCGACAGCACTGTTGACGCGATCTATAGACAAGTGTTGGAGCGGCCGGCGAGCGGCGAAGGCAACGCCCGGGCCGATCAATTGCGGAACGGGCAGACGTCAGTGCGTGAGATCGTTCGGGACCTCGCACGATCCCCCGAGCATCTCCAGCGCTTCATGCCCGTGAACAACCGGAACGAAGCAGTGACGAATCTCTACCGTCATGTCCTGGGACGAGGGCCTGACCCGGGAGGCTTGAACAGTCATGTGCAGAGCCGGGATTCGATGGCCGCGCTCGTCGACACGTTCATCAACTCGCCCGAGTACCAACAGAAGTTCGGTGAGGACGGGGTGCCGGGCGGGAACAGACGGTACTGCCGCGGCGGAGGATTTGGGTCCGCGAATAACAACGGCCGTAACCGATTCCAGAACATGGACCGCAATGGCAACGGCGTGATCGAGCGCGAGGAATGGAACGGGAATCAGGCGTCATTCGAGGCTCAGGACTGGAACCGGGACGGCGTGCTTTCCGGTGACGAAATTCAGCCGGGCGCCCGGCGGGGAGCAGCTCGTCGCGCGGAGATCGCCTTCAATCCCGACGCGCCTGAGACTTGGACGGAGGAAACATTCCGTCAGCTGGATCGCAACGACGACAATCGGATCACCTCGAGTGAGTGGTTCCACAGCGCCGATTACTTCCGACGAGCCGACCGCAACCGAGATGGCTCGCTCAGCGTCGCCGAGTTCACAAGCGTCTCATCAGCAGACAATAGCACCGTCAGCTTTGAGAGCCTCGACGCGAATC
>Ga0207701_10006011_pt1 | contig 12148 bp, 12 predicted proteins | sample KBSSwiSSwithPhiX_FD_184294 | JGI IMG/M metagenome (GOLD analysis project Ga0207701, IMG submission 184294) | Switchgrass rhizosphere bulk soil microbial communities from Kellogg Biological Station, Michigan, USA, with PhiX - S5 (SPAdes) (version 2) | ecosystem: Environmental > Terrestrial >...
GCAAACCCCACCGGGAGCAAGACCGAATAGGGACGGCAACGGAGCGCAAGCTCCAACCCTTGTCCGGCTCGCCGTCCGGGTAGGTTGCTTCAGACGCCGGGCAACCGGCGTCGCAGAGGAATGGCCGTCACGCTTGGAGCTCGCGCTCCAGGCCCTACAGAACCCGGCTTACAGGCCGTCTGATTGATAAGGGGGCCCGGCGGAAACACCGCCGGGCCCCCGCCAATTTTGCGGCACGCCACCGCCACGACGTTGATGCTAGGCTTTGCTGCAAACAGGAGCCCGCGATGCTTGTCACCCGCGTCATCATCACCGCCGCGCTCACGCTCGGCGCATCTGCCGCCCATGCGCAGACGCTCAAGAGCGGCACGCTCTCGCTCGTCGTGCCGTTCGCCTCCGGCGGCCCGAGCGATGTCGCTGGCCGCATCCTGGCGCAAGGCCTGCAGGACGCGCTCGGCCAGCCCGTCGTCGTGGAAAACCCGGTCGGCGGCGGCGGTACGGTGGGTTCGCTCCGCGTGTCGCGCGGCACGCCGGATGGCTCCGCATTCGTGCTCGGCAACAACGGCACGCACAGCTGGAGCCAGTCGCTCTACAAGGTGCCGCCCTACGACGCGATCAAGGACTTCACACCGCTTGGCCTTGCCGTCGAGTCGCCGCGCGTCATCATCGTGCCGAAGGACCTGCCGGCCAACACGATGCCGGAGTTCATCGCCTATGTGAAGGCGAACCAGGACAAGATCCAATTCGCCTCGGCGGGCGCTGGCTCCGCCTCGCACGTGAGCTGCATCCTGCTCAACGCCATGCTCGGCGTGAACGTCACCCACGTGCCGTATCGCGGCCTTGGCCCGGCGATGACAGACCTGATCGCCGGCCGCGTACAATACATCTGTGATTCGGTCTCGACCTCGAAGCCGCAGATCGAAGGCGGGCAGATCAAGGCGATCGCCACCACCGGTCTGAAACGTTCGCCGGCGTTGCCGACCATCCCAACCGCCAAGGAGCAAGGCCTCGATTTCGACGTGCTGACCTGGCAGGGCCTGTTCCTCGCCAAGGACACGCCGGCGCCGATCGTCCAGCAGCTCAGCGCGGCATTCAGCAAGGCGCTTGACCTGCCCTCGGTGCGCGGGCGTTTCGAGCCGATCGGCGAAGAAATCCCCGCTGCCGACCGCCGGACACCGGAATATTTCTCGAAGTTCGTCTCAGGCGAGATCGCGCGCTGGAGCGGTCCGATCAAAGCGAGCGGCGTGACGGTGGAGTGACCGACACTGCTATACTCGGCGGCATGAGCCTAGCGGTCATCGCGTTCGAAAACGTCTCCAAACGCTATGGCGGCGCAGCCCCGGTGCTCGACGGCGTATCGCTCGAAGTGCGCGAGCGCGAATTCCTCGCCATCGTCGGCCCTTCCGGCTCCGGCAAGACGACGCTGCTACGGCTCGTCAACCGACTGATCGACCCGACTGAAGGCGCCGTGCGCGTCGAAGGCGACGACGTGCAAAGCATCGACGCCGTCACGCTGCGCCGCCGCATCGGCTATGTGTTCCAAGGTGTCGGCTTGTTTCCGCACATGACGGTTGCGGAAAACATCGCGATCACGCCGAAGCTGCTTGGCTGGGACGATGCGCGCATGACCGCGCGCGTGGACACGCTGCTCGATGTGGTGCGTCTCGATCGCCAAAAGTATCGCGACCGCTTTCCAACTCAGCTTTCCGGCGGCGAAGGCCAGCGGGTCGGCGTCGCCCGTGCCATCGCCGCCGAACCTCGCATCGTTTTGATGGACGAGCCGTTCGGCGCGCTCGATCCGCTGACCCGCGATGCGCTCGGCGAGGATTATCGGCGGCTGCACGACGAACTCGGCCTGACCAGCGTGATGATCACTCATGACATGCTGGAGGCGCTGCTGCTCGCCGACCGCATCGCGGTGATCCGCAACGGCCGCATCGTCGCCGAGGGCACGCCGCACGCGCTGATGAACGGCGAGCAGGACGATTACGTCCGCGATCTGATGGCGACGCCGCGCCGTCAAGCTGAGCGGCTGAAGAAGCTCAGCGCGCCATGAGCCCGCAGCTCACCGAGGCTTTCGCGCGGCTTCCCGCCTATCTCGGTGGCCATGTCGCGGTCAGCGTGACCGCGCTGCTGCTGGGTCTCACCATCAGCCTGCCGCTGGCGCTCATTGCCACCCGCCGCCCCGCACTGCGCAATGTGCTGCTTGCCGTCGCCAGCGTGGTTCAGACCATTCCAAGCCTGGCGCTGCTGGCACTGTTCTATCCGCTGCTGTTGGGCCTCGCCGTCCTATGCGAGCGGCTGTTCGGCGCAGGCTTCTCGGCGCTGGGCTTTCTACCATCGGTGCTGGCGCTGACGCTCTATTCGATGCTGCCGGTGCTGCGGAACACTATCACCGGATTGAATGGTGTCGATTCCGCCATCAAGGAAGCCGCGCTCGGCGTCGGCATGACGCGGCGGCAATCGCTCACCATGGTGGAGCTGCCGCTGGCGCTGCCGGTCATCATGGCCGGCATCCGCACCGCCGCGATCTGGGTTATCGGCGCGGCCACGCTGTCGACGCCGATCGGCCAGACGTCGCTCGGCAACTACATCTTCACCGGGCTGCAAACGCAGAACTGGGTGTTCGTGCTGTTCGGCTGCGCCGCCGCGGCGGCGTTTGCGCTGGCCGTCGACCAATTGCTGGCGCTGATGGAAGTCGGGCTGAGCCGCCGCAAGCGCGCCTGGGTCACGGCGGGCGGATTGGGACTTCTGCTGCTGACCATCGGCGCGCTGGTCCCGACCCTGTCGCATCCGCGCGCCACTTACGCAATCGGCGCCAAGCCATTCACCGAGCAATACGTGCTCGCCGCATTGATCGAGCAGCGGCTCCGCGAAGCGGGTCTCACGGCGACGACCCGCGAGGGGCTTGGCTCCAGCGTCATCTTCAATGCGCTCCGCGCCGGCGAGATCGACGCCTATGTCGATTATTCCGGCACGATCTGGACCAACCAGATGCACCGCACCGATGTGAAGCCCCGTGCCGACGTGATTACCGAGATGGGCGCGTGGCTCGAACGCGAGCACAACATCAAACTGCTCGGCGGCCTCGGCTTCGAGAACGCCTATGCGCTGGCGATGCCGAAGAGCCGCGCGGAGGCGCTCGGCATCCGGACCTTGGCCGATCTCGCCGGCCGCGCCCAGAGGCTGTCGATCGTCGGCGACTATGAATTCTTCGGCCGGCCGGAGTGGGATGCGGTCCGCAAGACCTACGGCATCAGCTTTCGCGAGCAGCGGCAGATGCAATCGGAGTTCATGTATGCGGCGGCGGCGCATGGCGAGGTCGATGTGATCGCCGGCTACACCAGCGACGGCCGCATCGCGCAGTTCGATCTCATGGTGCTGGATGATCCCAGGCACGCGATCCCGCCGTACGACGCGGCGCTGCTGATCTCGCCGCAGCGCATCAACGACGAGGCGTTGCTCGCCGCGCTCAAGCCGCTGGTCGACGCCATCGATGTCACGATGATGCGCGGGGCGAATCTGCGCGCCTCGGGCGGGGACAACACCTCGCCTCGCGAGGCGGCGCGCTGGCTGTGGAACGAAATCCAGCGGAAGCGCTAGCCCCGCAAACGCAACGTGTGGACGCTGAAATAATTGTCCGGATCGGTCCAGACCGTCGTCGGCGTCCAGCCGGCGCCCCGCGCGAGCGCGCCGAACGACGCCACCGAATACTTGTAGCTGTTCTCGGTGTGGATGGTTTCGCCGGCACGGAAATCGATGCACTCGCCGCAGACTTTGATGCGTTGGCGCTTCAAGCTCGCCAAATGCATCTCGATGCGCGAGCGCTCCCGGTTGAAGAAGGCGTGATGCTCGAAACATTCGAGGTTGAACTTGGCGCCGAGCTCGCGGTTGATGCGGGCCAGCAGGTTGAGATTGAACTTCGCCGTGACGCCCTGCGGATCATTGTAGGCTTTCTGCAGCACCTGCGTGTCCTTGATGAGATCAACGCCGACGATGAACGTGGCGCCGCGGCCGAGGATTCGGCCGGCGTGACGCAGGAACGCTGCCGCCTCGTGGGGCTCGAAATTGCCGATGGTCGAGCCCGGAAAAAAGCCGACCCGCGGCATGATGCGGACGGCGTCGGGCAGCTCGAACGGCCGGGTGAAATCGGCGGCGACCGGCAGCACGGCGAGCTTGGGATATTCGCGCCGCAGCTCGGCAGCCTGCTGCTGCAGGAACTGCGCCGAAATGTCGACCGGCACATAGGCCGCGAGCGATGCCGCCGTCGACAGCACCTTCCGCGTCTTGGTGCTGGAGCCCGAGCCGAACTCCACCAGCGCCGCGCCCGGCGGAATCAGCGCTGCGATGTCGCCCGCATGCTCCTCGAGAATGCCGATCTCGCGGCGCGTCGGATAATACTCGGGCAACTCGGTAATCTGCTCGAACAGCGCAGAGCCGGCGCCATCGTAGAAATACTTCGGCAACAGCCGTTTTGGCGTTGCCGTCAATCCGGCGACGACGTCGGTTGCAAATTCCGTGGTCGCTGTGTCGATGACTATTTTTCGTGCCAGAGCGGTCATGGGTGTCTCAACGGTAATCGACGAGCCGGAGCCCGCTGAACTGCCAGCGGGCCGGCGGATGAAAGAAATTCCGGTAGCTGACCCGGGCGTGCCCCTCGGGCGTCGCAAGCGATGATCCACGCAGGACCATCTGGTTGATCATGAACTTGCCGTTGTATTCGCCGAGCGCGCCCTCCGTGGCGCGGTAGGCCGGATACGGCAGATAGGCACTCCGCGTCCATTGCCAAGCCACGCCGAAGGCGTCGGATAGCAGCCCTGCGCGGGCCGCAACCTCCCATTCCGCCTCGGTCGGCAGATGTTTTCCAGCCCAGCGCGCGAAGGCATCGGCCTCGTAATAGCTGACGTGGAGCACCGGCGCCGTCGGATCGACCGGCTGCAATCCCGCAAGCGTCAGCGAGAACCACGCGCCATCGATGTTGCGCCAATAGCCCGGCGCCGCCCAGCCTTCGGCCTCGACCTCGGCCCAGCCGTCCGACAGCCACAGATCGTGCGAGGCGTAGCCGCCGTCGGCCATGAATTTCAGCCACTCGCCATTGGTGACGAGCTGGCGGGCGATGACGGCCTCCTGCAGCAGCACCTGATGCGCCGGCTGCTCGTTGTCGAAACAAAAGCCCTCTCCGTCGAAGCCGATGGATCGAATGCCGGATGGAATCCTCGCATAATCGTCGCAGCGCTCGAACGTCGGCGGCTGCCAAGCCGCGTCGTAGGCGGGATGGGTCGGGTTCTGCGCGAAGGCGTGCAAGACGTCGGTCAGCATCAACTCTTGATGCTGCTGCTCGTGATGCAGGCCGATCTCGATGATCGGCACGACTTTTTCCAGCGTTGCCTGGTCCGCACTCTCGATCAGCCGGTCCACCGCGGCGTCGACGTGGGCGCGGTAGGCCGCAACCTCCTCGACGTTCGGACGCGTGACCAAGCCACGCTCCGGCCGGGCGTGCCTGGGCCCCGCCGCCACATAATAAGAGTTGAACAGAAAGCCGAAGCGCTCATCGAATTCACGATAGCCCTGGGCGTGGGGTTTCAACAGAAAGGTCTCGAAGAACCAGGTGGTGTGGGCGCGATGCCATTTCGCCGGGCTCGCATCCGCCATCGACTGTACGATCTGGTCTTCGGGCGACAAAGGCGCGGCGCGGCGCTCGGTCTCGGCACGCACCGTTCGGAAAGCCTCGGACCAAATGCGCCGGACATTGGCGCCCGGTGCCGCGGAAATCCGCCCCAGCGCGGAGGCGACAACGTGCGGCATTACTCAACTCCGCGGCGGTGGAAATTCATTGCGAATTCGCCAACTCATAAAAGCGCAATTGGGCTGGATTGTTCCCACGGTCGGGTACCCGGCGCAACCGGCCTCACCCGCCAATGGCGGTTATGTGATCGCGTACCACGCGTTTCAAGGCGCAAAGGCCTCGTCCCACCGGTCGCATTGGGCCGGTTCGCGCTCGAATCCATGCGATAGACTGCCGCAGCGAGTTCAAATGGATCGGGTTAAAGCCCGCTCGCCCGATGAGCTCGTGCGGCCTGACGAGGCGCTGACCCTCGCTCTGGTCGAGCTCGTCAAGCCGGCGGGATGAAAGCACGCACATTGTATCCCTTGGGCTGACTGCCCTCGTAGGCCGCCGCCGCCCGCACCACGCTCACCTCATCGAACGCGCGTCCGACGATCTGCAATCCGACCGGCATGCCGTCGCTAGCGATCCCGGCGCAGACCGTCGCCGCCGGCTGGCCGGTGAGATTGAACGGATAGGTGTAATAAACCCACGACACCAGGTTTCGATCGCCGAGATGGTCGGGCACGTTCTTGCCGACGTCGAACGCGGTCACCGGCAGTACCGGCGACAGCAGAATATCGTAACGCTCGAAGAACGGGCGGAGCTTCTCGCGCAGCGCGTAGCGCTCGAACACCTTGCTGTAATAATCGCGAAGCTCCTGCCGCAGCGCCTGTTCGAGAATATCCGCAACCGCCGGATCGATCAGCTCGCGGCTGGATTCGAGGAACGGCCGCAGCCGTGTGCCCGCGCCCGCGTAAAATTCCGCCGACCAGATGTCGACCGGATCGCTCTCGAATACCCGCTCGACAAGTTCGACCGCGCAGCCGAGCTTTTCGAATTGCTCGGCCGCCGCGTCGACGACGCGCAGCACCTCGGCGTCGCAGCGCGCATAGCCGAGCGTTGGGCTGTAGGCGACCCGCAGGCCCTTCACGTCCTGCCTGCAGGCCGCGAGCAGATCCGGCACCGGCCCTGCGACCGAGTAGGGATCGCGCTCGTCATGGCCGGCGCAGGCCATGAACAGCAGCGCCGCGTCCTCGACCGTGCGCGCCATCGGGCCGACATGGGCGAGCGTCGTGGTCGCCGACACCGGCCACACCGGGATGCGGCCGAACTGTCCTTTGATGGCAGCCAGGCCGGTCAGGCAGCCGGGGATACGAACCGAGCCGCCGCCGTCGGTGCCGAGCGCGATCGACGTGACGCCGCCTGCGACCGATGAAGCCGCGCCCGCGCTCGAGCCGCCCGGCGTCTTTTGCAGGCTCCACGGATTACGGGTGATGCCCGTCAGCGGGCTGTCGCCGACGGCCTTGCAGCCAAACTCGCTGGTGGTGGTCTTGCCGATCAAGATGCCGCCGGCCCGCTTCGCCCGCTCGACCGGGGGCGCATCCGCCGCAGCAATGTTATCCGCCATGCAGCGCGAGCCGAACGCGAAGCGCTCGGCTCCGACTGCCATCAAGTCCTTGGCCGAGAACGGCACGCCGTGCAGCAATCCGAGCCGATCGCCACGCATCACCGCGTCTTCCGCGGCCTTCGCGGCAGCCAATGCCTTCTCCGGCATCAGAAAGAAAAACGCGTTGAGCGAGCCTTGTGTCGCCGCGGCCTTCTCAAGCGCACGGCGCGTCGCCTCGACCGGCGAGACTTCGCGGCGCGCGATACGGCCGCGCAGCTCCATGGCTGTCATCGCATCGAAGTCCGAGGACTGCATCGGAAACCCCGGTCGAGGGATTGAAGGCGCCTCGGGATAAGAGTGTAATTCACAATAACAAGGCAATCGACGGGAGGGATGGGATGTTGGGCAGACCTCTTGCGCTCGCTGCAGCGCTCACTTTCGCCGCCGCGACGGCACAGGCGGCGGAAATTCGCGTCCTGCAGTCCGGGGCGTTCAAATCGGCGATGGCCGACATCAAGCCGCTGTTCGAGCAGGCGAGCGGGCACAAGCTCCTGCTCGACTCCGACACGTCGGGGCGGATCGCCCAGCGCATCGACAAGGGTGAGGAGACCGATTTCATCGTCTCAACCAGCGCCGGCGTCGATGACCTGATCAAGCAGGGCAAGGTGCTGGCCGACAGCAAGGCGCAGGTGGCGCGCGCCGGCGTCGGCGTCGTGGTGCGCAAGGGCGCGGCCAAGCCGGACATCTCGACGCCGGAAAAATTCAAGCAGGCGCTGCTTGGCGCCAAGACTGTGGCCTACACCAATCCGGCGAGTGGCGGCCAGAGCGGCGTTTACTTCGCCAAGCTCCTCGCGCAGCTCGGCATCACCGACGAGATCAACAAAAAGGCCAAGTTCGGCGATGGCGGGCCGGTTGCACTGATCGTCGCCAAGGGCGATGCCGAGATGGGTATGCAGCCGATCCCTGAGCTGCTGGCGCATTCCGATGTGGTCGATTTCATCGGCCCGCTACCAACCGCACTGCAGTCGTACAATCACCTAACCGGCGGCATCCCAGTGAGTGGCAAGCAGCCGGAGGCGGCGCGGGCGCTCATCAAGTTTCTCGCCACGCCGGCCGCGCAGGCCGTGATGAAGGCCAAGGGCATGGAGCCGGGATAGACAGCATGACATCCGAAATCAAAGTGCTCGCCACCACCGCCATGAAGACGTCGCTCGACGAACTCACGCCGGAGTTCGAGCGCGCCAGCGGCAACACCCTTTCGTTTGCCTTCGGACCGTCGGCGCGGATCGCCAAGATGGTGGCCGACGGCGAAGCCCATGACGTCGCCATCGTCACCGATCACGGCCACGACGATCTGACCAAGCAAGGCCGGCTGGTGCCGGGCATCCGCGTGGATGTCGCGAAGTCGGCGATGGCGCTGGCGGTACAAAAGGGCGCGGCGCGACCTGACATTTCATCGGCGACGAAATTCAAGGAGACGCTCCTGGCGGCAAAGTCGCTCGGCATGAGCAAGCTGGTCGGCGGCGGCCAGAGCGGCGCCAACCTGGCCAAGATTTTCGAAAAACTCGGCATCACCGAAGCAATGCTGGCGAAGGCGGTTTTCGGCCCGGGCGGTCCCGAAGGGCTGATCGGCAATTATCTCCTCCGCAAGGAGGTCGAGATCGGCATCCAGCAGTTGCCCGAACTGATGGCTGTGCCCGGTATCGACATCGTCGGTCCGCTTCCGCCGGACATCCAGATGAAGACGGTGTTTTCCGCAGGTCTCTCGGCCAATGCGAAAAATGTCGAAGGTGCCAATGCGCTGATCCATTTCCTCACCACCCCGAAGGCCGTGGCGGTGATAAAGGCCAAGGGCATGGAAGTCGGATAGGAGGCGCCGCCATGCGCGTCGTCTTCGCGCTTGCCGCTTGTCTGGTTGTGTCCGGCGCTGGCAAGGCCGCCGAGATCAACGTCATGCTCACCGACGCGCTCGGCACCTCGTTCAACGAGCTCGCGCCGAAATTCGCCCGTGCCAATGGCCACACCATTTACGAGGTGCACGGCCCGTCCGGCGGACTGGTGCGGCGGCTCAACGCCGGCGAGCCCGCCGACGTGATCTTCATCAACGACAGCGGCATCGACGACTTGATCAAGCAGGGCAAGCTGCAGCCGGGCCGCACCGACCTCACTCGCACGGGCATCGGCATCGCGGTGCGGAAGGGCGCACCGACGCCCGACGTGTCGACGCCGGAGGCGCTGAAGCACGCGCTTCTCGACGCCAGGTCGATCGGCTACACCAACCCGGCCGGCGGCGGGCTAACCGCCGCGCCGATCATAGCGATGATCGAGAAGTTCGGCATCGCGGCGCAGTTGGCGCCCAAGACCAAACTTGCCGCCGGCGGCCCGACTGGGCGAGTCAGCACGCTTGTGGCCAACGGCGAAGCTGAGATCGGCATGCAGATGGTCTCGGAGCTGCTGTCGAACCCGGAGCTCGAAGTAATCGGCATGCTGCCGCCGGAGCTGCAACTGATCACGGTGTATTCGGCGGGCATCACGATCAACGCCAAGGAGCCCGACGCCGCGCGGGCGCTGGTGCGGTTCCTCGCCACGCCGGAAGCAGCGGTGGTCTACAAGGCCAAGGGACTCGGGCTTTAGCGAACGGAGCGACCATGCGCGCCATCATTGCTCTCGTGTTCGTGCTTGCGGCCGGCGCCGCCGACGCCGCCGAGGTCAAGGCCTTGATCTCGACGGCGATGAAGGCACCGTTCGGGGAAATCGCGGCGCAGTTCGAGAAGACGACCGGACATAGGGTCAGTGCCACCTATGGCCCGACCGGCGGCCTCGCCAAGCGGATCGCGGAGGGTGAGGCGGCCGACATGGTCGTGCTCGGCGGCAGCCAGACTCCCGAGTTGATGAAGCAGGGCAAGCTCGCCGCGGGCACGAACACCGACATCGCCCGCGGCATGATCGGCGTCGGCGTCGTCAAGGGCGCGCCGAAGCCGGACATTTCATCGGAAGCCGCATTCAAGGCGGCGCTGCTCGGCGCCAAGTCGATCGCGGTCACCGATCCGGCCAGCGGCGGCGGCAGCGGCGTTTATTTCGGCAAGCTGTTCGAGCAGATGGGCCTGACTCAATCGCTCAAGCCCAAGCTGAAGCTGGCGGCCGGCGGGCCGAACGGCTACGCGGCGACGTTCGTCGCCAACGGCGAGGCCGAGTTCGCGCTACAGCCGATCCCGGAGTTGATGGCGGTGCCAGGCATCGAGGTTGTGGGGCCCCTGCCCGGCGCATTCCAGAACGTCACCATCTACACGGCCAGCATTCCTGTGAGCGCGAAAGAAGCCGACGCGGCCAAGGCGCTGATCAAAGCCCTCGCTGCGCCATCGTCCGCCGCGATCTACCGGGCCAGAGGTCTGGAGCCAGGATGATGAAAAGACTTGCCATGCGCGCACTCGTGCTCGCCATCGCGCTTTCTGCTGCGGCTGGCACTGCTCAGGCCGCCGAGATCAATGCGTTCGTCTCGACCGCGATCAAAGCCGCGACCGATGAAATACTGCCGCCCTTCGAACGCGCCAACGGCCACACCATTCGAGCGAGCTATGCGCCGTCCGGCGCGCTGCTGCCGCGCTTCGAGCGCGGCGAGCCGGTCGATATCTTCCTGACCGATGCGCCGGCGCTCGACCAGCTCATCAAGCTGGGCAAGATCGCGGGCGGCCGCATCGACCTTTGCCGCACCGGCATCGGCATTGCGGTGCGCAAGGGCGCGCCGAAGCCCGACGTGTCGACGCCCGAGGCGCTGAAGCGCGCGCTGCTCGCCGCCAAGGCGGTCGGCCACGCCTCGCCTGCCGGCGGCAGCATCACCGGCGGACACATCATGCGGATGTTCGAGAAGCTCGGCATCGCCGACCAGATCACACCCAAGACCAAGCTCTCCATGGGCGGCCCGAACAGCCGCGTCAGCGTGCTGATATCGAGCGGCGAGGCCGAGATCGGCCTGCAGCAGGTGTCGGAACTGCTGGACAATCCTGAGGTCGAGGTGATCGGCATGCTGCCGACCGAATTGCAGCAGATCACCGTCTATTCCGCGGGCATCACCACGAGCGCCAAGGCACCCGACGCCGCGCAAGCGATGGTGCGCGCGCTCACCACGCCGGAAGCGGCCGCAATCTTCAAAGCCAAGGGATTGGGACTTTAGCCAATAGGAGTTGCCATGCGCGTGATCGTTGGTCTTATCGCCTTGCTGGTTGCAACCAGTCCGGCATCCGCAGCCGAAATCAAGACTCTGATCACCACTGCGATGGAAGCCGCCATCGTCGAGCTGGTGCCGCCATTCGAGCGCGCCACCGGGCACAAGGTGACGGTCAGCTACGATCCGTCCGGCGGACTCGCCCGGCGGCTGCGCAACGGCGAGTTCGCCGACATGATCCTGATCGCCAGCTCCGAACTCGACAAACTGATCGGCGAAGGCAAGGTCAAGGACCGCACCGATGTTTCGCGCACCGGGATCGCGCTGGCGGTCCGCAAGGGGGCGCCGCATCCCGACGTCTCGACGCCCGAGGCGCTGAAACGCGCGCTCATTGCCGCCAAGTCGATCGGTCACACCGCGCCGGCCGGCGGCGGCATCACCGCGCTGCATATTCAGAAGGTGTTCGAGCGGCTCGGCATCGCCGAGCGGGTGACGCCCAAGGTCACACTGGCGGCCGGCGGTCCGAACGGCCGCGTCAGCGTGTTGGTGGCGAGCGGCCAGGCCGAGATCGGACTGCAACAGCTGTCGGAGCTGAGTTCGAATCCCGACGTCGAGGTGATCGGGCTCCTCCCCGACGAGCTTCAGCAGATCACCACCAATTCCGCCGGCATCACCGCCATCGCCAAGGAGCCCGACGCCGCCCGTGCGCTGATCCGGCAGTTGACCTTGCCGGAGGCACTGGCGCTCTACAAAACCAAGGGGCTCGGCCTCT